>Ga0163162_10005511_pt1 | contig 12235 bp, 23 predicted proteins | sample S55metaG_FD_115310 | JGI IMG/M metagenome (GOLD analysis project Ga0163162, IMG submission 115310) | Switchgrass rhizosphere microbial communities from Kellogg Biological Station, Michigan, USA - S5-5 metaG | ecosystem: Host-associated > Plants > Roots > Rhizosphere > Soil | place: USA...
AGCCAAAGCGGCGAGAATCAGAAGGGCCAAACTCAACAGGATGATGTTGTTTCGTATAGCCGCTTGGGCTTTTCTCCAGCTCTGATAGCCGCTGGTAAATCCATGCGATCCCGTCAATCAGAGAGCCCTGGCAACCAATCTCTTTGCCCAACTTGGCGCGCTCTTTCTGGTGGCCCTCCATCGCTTCACAAGCGGCATCGTAGAAAAGGTCATCCTCACGCAGCCGACGATTCTCAGCCTCCAGCACATCCGCCCGCTTTTGCATCAGCAAGACATCCTCTACCGCGATTGCCGACACTCTTGCATTGTGATCGGCCCGCTCATCCGCTGCGGTCAGGCGCTGTTGCAGCTGTTTTGCGCAGTCAATTGGAGAGTCGCCAGTTTGATCAAGTCGGGCTTCTGAGAAACCAACGCATTCCGCAAGCTCATCGAATGACTTAATTATCAGTGATAGCTCTTCTCGCAACGCAGCCTCACGCCCCAGCGCCGCGTCACGCTCGGCGGTTACACGGTCGAAGTCCTCAAACAATACGTATGAGCCATCCGGTAAAGGTTGCATGTCATACCCGACAACGGTGTTTCTTGGCTCCCAGCGCCTCACTTCACTCATGACCCACCTCCAAATAATCAGAAATCACAACCGCCGCCCTCTGTAGGCAACCGGCATAAACACATAATTGCCTCGGTCATCTTGAATGACCGTCCACGCGTCGTTGGTCAGTCGAGCCATTAGCTAGCTGAATCGGTATTGGCGGATCATGGGGTTCTCCAGGCGCGGAGTGGCGTCAGTAGGTGACGACTGGGTAGGGGATTTTATAGTCCCTGATGAGGCGCTTGATCAGCGTTGAGCTGATGCCGATGTGCTGGCGGGCCCTGTTCTGGGTCATTTTGAGTTCCATGCACTCGTATATCTGCTTGACCAAGGCCGCTTCCTTCTCTCCGACAACCTTGTTCGGTGCATAGGACTTGCCCACGGCTTCCTTGAATCCGATGCGGTTACGCTTGGCGATACCCCGCAGCTTGCCGCGTGATATCCCGGTCTCGGCGATCACCTGGTCGATGGTCATGGTCTTGGCCAGGTTGCGCACCTTGTCGGCTAGGTCGTTGCTTTCCTCCTTGACCGTGGCGCCCTGGAAATCGGCGGGGTAGTGCAGGGACACCTCTTCAGGCCGGTAGCCGAACGCCGGCCCTTCATGAATTTCGCCACCCCTGGCCAGGTACTGCGCGGTCAAGGCTGACAGTTCGTTGCATGCTGGCCGAAGAGCCTCGACCATGCTTAGGTGGTTGCTGATCATGCTGCTATCCCCAAGACCCGATTCATCCGGTCGTCCAAGAGTTCGTAGAATGTGCTGACACGCTCCGACAGCTTGCGGATCAGCGCCTCATCCCGGTATGCACGCTTGATGAACAGCGGCATACCGGGCCAGTAGCAAACGAAGTCGATCCACTCGCGCTCAGAGATCCACAGGCCGCCCTGGCACTGTGCGACGTGTTCTTTGGGGATCTCGCCGGAGAGGATCACTTCGACCTGAAATTTCGGGAGCTTGGTCTTAATCTCCGTCAGGCCATTGGCGCCCACCAGTGAGTCAGGCGAGTAGCCGGCGCCGTGGTTGAGGATGATTGCCACCTGCTTGGTTTCGACTTCCTCGCGCTGCTCGTAGAGCTTGCGGGCAACACCTTCAAGCTCATGACCGCGCTCTGTGTGGCGGTTCCCCATGAACGGGTCGGCAGCCTCGCCTGTGATGCGCTCGCCGATCAGCGTGTTCATGTAGGTGAAGGCGGCAGCGCCGAAGCCTGCCTCGCCTTTACCGTTGACCAGCAGACAGTCCAGCTCTGAGCAAGTGGCTATTCCCAAGCGCAAGGCCAGCCACTCTGGCGAGCCCTGCTCAACCTCTGTGATTATTTGCATGATCTACACCTGCTTATTGGTGTTCGCCGATTTGGTGAGAGCCGCAAGAACTCCGTCAAAATTGGCCTTGGTTATGCTTGCGGGCTCGCCATACAGGTCTGCGAACTTTCCTTTCGCCGTCTCGCTGCACTTGTCCAGAAGGGCTTGAATCTGCCGCGCCTGGGCCGGAGTTACCAGTTGATCAGATGGCTCGACATAACCGTCATTGTCGTTGTCGTCGCCGCTGGTGATGTTGAGCAGGGCGCACATGACATATCGCTTGCCGTAGGTTGTGGTCGAGCCAACCGACTGCACAGCACTTCGCCCGGCGCCGATATCAAGCGGCAGGATCATGGTTGTTTCTTCGCGGTGCCCGGCCTTGTGCATCAGAATGCCAGTGATGCTCACGCCGGCGGCCTGGTTTACGATCTTGAACGAAACGCCAAAACCAAACTTGGCCATGACAGGGCGTACGGCATAGTTGATGTCGTCGAGGTCGGCGTACATCTTCTTGGTGTGCGTGTTCTCGGTTCGCTTCTCTACAGATGGCATTTCGCACTGCATTTCTGCAAAGGCGGCGTTGAATGCCTCCAGCGCGCTCTTCGCCTCCATCCGATCCTGAAGACTGATCAGACGCTCCAGCTTGTCCATGTCGCATCGAGGGTCGAGCGCAAGCCTACTGATAGTCGACAGCATGCTGATCTCTTGGACTGGCTGGGCGGCAAGTTGGCGTTCGCGTTCGCGTTCACGCGGCATGATGATTTCTTGGGACATGACTATCTCTCCGCGCCACCGGAGAGGGGCGCTGTGAAGGGGTTATTTGGTGATCGTCCCGGCGTATGCGCTGAGCAGCATCCAGGTCGTAAAGAATGCGAGTGCTATGGCAGACCCGCGCCAGAAGCAGTAGCGCTTGGCTCTTTGGAAGCTGGTCATGATCAGTACTCCAGATCTACTGAAAATTCATGGCCACAATCAGGGCAAACAACTTCTACATCCTTGCTTCGCTCGGTCCCGTGCTCTGGAATGTCCAAGCGACGACCATCCCAAAAATCACCGTAGTCGAGCAGGTTTACGTTCTGCTCGCATGCTGGGCAGTCGGTATCAAGAGTGACTGTCCATAAAGCTGTTGGCCGGCTCACATCGCCACCCGGCAAGTCCAGCGGCCCGCACACTTGCAAGGCTGCTCGATCCATTTAACGTCTACAAAAAGCAAGAAGCCTCGATTTCTCAAGGCTTCCACGATTCCTTCAAATGATCCGGCGATGATGGTCATGCCGTGTCTCCTTGATAGCGGCGCTCGTAGATACGGTGCAGGCGCTCGGTGTAGTAGACATCCTCGGAAGCGTCGATCACGCCAAGGGTGCGGAAGATCAGGATTGCGGTGTTGGCCGAGGCCTTAACGGCGACAGGGCTGCATTCGGGGTCGATCACCCGGGCGATGTACCCCTCAAGCATGCCGACGGCGAGATCGTGTTGGCTGCTCATGCTGCGAACCTCCGTGCCCGGCGCTTGATGGCGTCTATCTCGTGCCACAGCGCGTTAACTATCGGGGTGTAGTGATGCTTGGCCACGTACGGTAGCTGGTAAAGCATCAAGTCCATCGGCACCCCGTCATCGTCGTAGCAACGACCCGAAAGGATCTTGAACTCCAGCTCACGCTCGCCCTGGGCATCCCAGTCGCTATCCCAAGTTCCAGGCCGCGCAGGCTCATTCACGCAGTGGGTCACCTCCACCTGGAGGACAAACCCCTCAACAACTATTTCGTGTTCCATGGTGCCTCCAGATTGGCGTTTTAGATTGTGATCGCGTTGATTTCAGCCTCTTTGTCAGACAGAAGCTTTTCGAACGTACGAGCCATCAGTGGGCTTGGCTCAAATTTCTGACAGGCAATGCCTTCGCACGAAGGGCCGCGACTCTGCCCATTCACGTTCTTCTCCGCCGGGCACTCTCGGGATTTCATCCAGAAGTTACAGTTACCGCACTTGGGCCGGGCATCAGCCTTAATCCGTGCATGCTCACGCTTTAAGTAGGCCAGATGAGCAGCCTTACCGAGCGAATCAAAAAGCTTGTCAAACTGCTCGTACATGACGGCCTCCATTGCGTGATCAGGCGATGTACCCGCCCGGCATAGTCCGTACAACGCGCCGCGCTACCGGGTCGTGCATCTGACCTTTGGCGCAGTCGTGTAAGTCGGGGCGGGGCTTGCGGGGTTGTCTTGGGGTGCGTTTCATGGCGGACTCCAATTACTTTTGGGTAGCTCTGAAGCGCCGCATGTATCCGCCAGTCAGTCGGCGCATCAGCACGGCGTTGCGTTCTTCTTCGTGATACCAGCAGGTCAGCCACTCGCCGCCAATTGAACCGCCGTAATCCATGTACTCGCAGTCGCAGCGGGTTTTGAGCAGTGCCCGGGCCTCGGCAGCACAAGCCGACCTGAGCGTGAGATAACGCCGACCGCCGCCCTTGTAGACGACAGCCTGCGAGGTAGTGACGGCCATGGCGACCTCCAGTGTTTGGGGTTAGGCGGAACGGGCGGCCAGCATGTGGTCGGCAATCCCATAGGAATACTTCGCAGCAAGCTGAAGGATTTCTTCGACTCCGTGCCCGGCAGTTGCAAGCTCTCCGATTTCCCCGAAACTCGGCGCGATTTTCACAATCGCTTTGGCGGCGAAGTAGTCACGCAGGCTCGTGCCGGGATTTGCATAGAGCCGGCTTTCTGGATGGTCGCCGGTAGGGAAGGCTGGAATTTCTTGTTTATCGCTCATGACTCTCTCCATTCGTTGTTTAACCTGGTTAGACGGCGGCTCAACGGCCGTGATTGGGGTGAAACCCATGGCGAAGCTCTGCCGACTTTCGGGCAGCAACCGCGTCAATTAGGGTTTTGTGATAGCCGAGGTAGATATGCTTCCTATCGACGACTATGTGGGCTTGGAATCTTTGGTCGCAGTGGACGAAAAAGACACCGTGAACCCCGCTGGTGTTGCGGTGCGACAGCCTCATGTTCTTGTTGTTTTCGGCGGCTGTTACGGCGCGCAGGTTGGCGGCACGGTTGTCTCGGCGGTCACCATTTATGTGATCTATCTGCATGCCATCCGGGATAGGCCCGTGATGCAACTCCCAAACAAGCCGGTTTGTGCGAAATTGATCTCCGCCTACCCGTATCACTTCGTAGCCGTCTCTGTTCGAAGAGCCGGCTCGCTTGCCAGCGTATTTTCTGTTCCAGAGATCAAGCAGTTCGGGGTGGTTGACTTGATTTACCTGCCTAGGCTTCCAGTACATAGCGCCGTCGGCAGGATCGTAACGGAGCAAAGAAACAACGTAGGTGCTGCTTATTTTCATTTACGACTCCGATCTGGTAAGTCGGCGCGTAAAAAAGCCCAGTCGAAACCGGGCTTTTCCCTCTTTACGTACAAGCCTGCCGGTCGCATGAGGCGTCGGGCAGCTATTGGCTAGTCCATGATGAAGCCCTCCGTTGTTCGCTCACTGGGAAGGCAGTGGCCACCTATGAGAATGGGTGACGCAGAGGCCGGAGCTGATCCCGGCACGACTATTAGCGGCCTTAGTGACACCGGAGTTTCACCGGGGCGAAGGTTTCAGCCGCTTATTCTTGGACTCGCCGTGGCCATCTGGGCGCTTACTCACTCTACCGGCCACGATTCCCGCGATCCCTCAGGTCTTACACTTGCCCGTCAGCCCGGGCATTCATCTGCGTGTTGCGGTGATGCAGGCGGGCGGTTATAGGCCGCGATGTCGGCCGCATCGGGGTGTGATCGGAACACCAGGGCGCCACCCCTGCTTGGTTCCCGCCGCGTTTGTAGTATTGGCCGTCTCGCTCATGCCGGCTCAGGACATTCACGGGTCTTTGCGATCCTAGCGCTGCAGCCCACTTGGGCACGCTCCGATCACACCCCGATGCGGCCTAGTGCTGGGGAGTACCAGGGCCTCGGGCAGTTAACGACAGGCTGTCGTGGCGCTGGCTGTTCAGTGGCTCGCCTGCATGAACAGATCGACCAAGGCTGTCAGCAGTGCATCATGATCAAGGCTCTCTACGGGCAGGCCTACATCCTGAAAGGTCGCAATTGCACGATCCAGTGCATTGCTGACAATCTCCTGATCTTCTGGCTCAAGGTCTGCGTATTCGGTTGCCATCTTCTTGCCCTCGGTTGTTTTCCCGATGCCCACCGCTCTGGATGGGCATCAGTGAAAAGGTCAGTTCGGCGTGCGCGGGGTGTATTTGAATCGGTGCCAGCTATCGGTCAGCTCGATCGGCTCATAACTACTACGGCGCTCAGCGAAACCCAGCTCTACCGACAGGGCGTGCAGCTCGTGGCGCCGCTTGATGTTCTCCATTGCGATCCAGTCGGCGTCGGCATTGCGCTTTTGCGCCTGCTTTGGCGTCAGGTCTCTGGAGTCAAAGTTGCTCAGTTTTCCGAGCCGCTTGTCGTCAGTTTTCATATTCCGCAAAAGGGCAATCATTGCGTCGATGCGCTTTTCGTTATCCATCGTCGTATCTCCCGTTGATTTCCAATGCCGCCTCATAGAAGCGGCATCAGTAAATCTTTGGTCTTGCTCAGCAAACCTTGCGTGTCGAATCCCGAGCACGGAAGCAGGCTGTATTTCATAACTCCCCCAGACTTATTGCCGGGCTGTTGCCGAGGCGTAGGGCGGAGTGTTGCTTGGCAGGTTTAAAGAGCGGCGGGTCTTGTTAGGCCCTGGCGATTCGCTGTCGCGTCTCGATGGATTAAAATATAAGCCCGCTTAAACATAAATGCAAGTCTGCTTTAACAAAATATTTAGGGCGAAGAAAACCCGGCGACGGCCGGGTTATGATTTCTTCGGAATTTGTCGCTTTGCTGCTAGCAAATACCCGCCAGCGAATCAGTCTGAGTCAAAGCCCGCCTCTAGGACTGCGCTTCGTTACCCTGCTCCGTACGCTTTCGTATCATTAGTAGCGAGCGTCTTAGCCAGCAAAAGGCCTTCTGTAATAGCCCGTCACAACGCCAAGTATGGTGTCCTCTGGCCCAACATCGATGATTGGGTACTGAGGGTTTAGCGGCTTCAGGATATCCCTTCCTGCATCTCTCGTCAGAATCCTAAATACCGGAACAGCATCCCCTTCTATTAGAGCCAGGACCGCGCTTCCTATGGAGCCCTTAAGGTCTGGATCAACAAAAATTATTGTTTTATGGGGGTAGCTATCTTCATTGGCGTTTGGATTCCTCATCGCATCACCCTCAACGGCTAACGCAAAGCCGCGAGGGCCAATCTGGTCAGGACAGGCCATGCGCATCTCCACAGCGTCGGAATCTATTTCCGAGCGGCACCAACTATTAACTGAAACCCAGTCAATTAAAGGAACTGATGCAGCCATAGGATGATAGTTGACATTTGGATGCTCGTCGCCAGGCGTGGATCCAATTTCCAGGGTCGACGTTTCAGGATGTTTCTGCGCCTCTCCGGTCAGCAGCCAGTCGACAGAGCTTTTATATGCCTTGGCGATTGCCTGAAGGTTTTCGTGCTTGATGCTCCCAGTAGTCCCCGAATACCACTGGCTGACTGCCGAGTAGCTGATCCCGCAGACACGCGCCAGGGTCGGCTTAATGCTCCGAGCCTTCACGCCATTTTCCAGCAATAGCTGGTTGATCCGATCAGTAATAGTCATGCGCCGATAGTACAAGTGCGCTGTAGCAGCATGCTTGCATACAATAGTGTAAGTGTGCTTACATATCTCCTATCTACAGGAGAACCCCAATGACTCGATCTCAAGCAATCGCGCATTTCAAAGGCATACCTAAGTTGGCAAAGGCGCTGGGTATCACTTATGCCGCCGTTGCTCAGTGGGGCGAGAACGTCCCGAAACTCCGCCAGCACGAGCTGGAAAAAATCACTCAAGGCGAGCTGAAGGTCGATTGCGACACAGCTTCGCAAGCTGCTTAACCACTTCGAACAACCAAGGAGCCTCACCAATGGCATATGACGACACGCGACACCTGAAAGATCGGGAGATCAAGTCCCGCTATGACGACGAAACCTACGAGGCCCTGAAGGCTGTTGCTCGCTTACACAAGCTACAGCTCGCCGTCTTCGTCCGTATGTGCGTTGAGGAAAAACTGGAGAGCATCGTCGAGATGGATGTTAACGGGAAACACATGCAGGCCTGAAGGCCCTGAAGGAGGCTACGTGCCCGAAACCACGATCTGCCATGGGATCGATGGGCGCCTTTACGAAAAGCTTGAACGGTTGGCGAAGGAAGCAGGCATGACGCCTGAAGAATACGCCGCAAAGCTTGGAGCAGAGCGTTTCTTCGAGAAGACCAGGCCAAGGGGAGCCGGAAAGATTCGGCACCTACCAACAACAAGACGTGATCCGCCCAAGGCCGGAATAGGGCCTGAAAAAGGAGGGACTGATGAAGCACCTGATTAGAGACAACCAAACAGCAGGCGAAAAAAAACCACCCGGCCAGGTGGTTTCTTCAACAACGCATTGCATATCGTTCTGGAGCAAATAATGCCCAATCTCAACGAACACGTCAACACCCCCTCATTTGTCTCTCATGCCATGAGCTTTCACCAGTCGGCTGCAATGTATGCCGCCAACATGATCCGCTTCCAATACACCAAAGAATCGAAGAGCAAGTTCCGCCGCGAATGCCTGGATCACTTGAAGGCATCACTCATCCATGAAAAAGGTGAGTCGGTATGAGCAACGTAATCCAACTCAAATCGGCCGGGGGCTTCACCCGGATGGAAAACACACTGTATGAGGCCCTCATTGGGGCCGAACTGTCTGGTCGTGAACTGCGCGTAGCTCTCGCTGTGCACAGGCTCACAGCAGGCTACAACAAGGAATCAGTGAAGGTTGCAGCCCTCTACATCGCCAAGATGATGTATGGCGAGACTGGAGCTGATAGCGAGCGAGCAAACGTATCCAGGGCCATCAATTCGCTGATCCGTCAGCGGGTACTTTTTCGTGATGGTGGGAGCCGTGACCCAATCACTTTCCTTCCTCCAAAAGAGTGGAAAGTAGACCCAAAAACTACCGTGTTGAAATCTACACACTGTGTGAAAAACATACATGCCACTGTGTTGGAAATTACACACATAAAAGAAAGAAATACAAATCTAACTGCTAACGCAGTTGTCGCCGCTGAAGCAGCGACCGGCGAGGATTTGGAATCTGAGCCTGAACAGGCAGTCTCCACCGATACTGATCAACCTTCCTCTGCCAAGGCTGATCGAATTCCTTACAGCCGTATTGCGGAGATCTACAACACAGTCTGCGGCGAGAAGCTCCCTAAATGCCTAAAGCTCTCGACCAAGCGCAAGAATCTGATCAAGGGCTGCTGGAACCTTGAGATCAACGGTGTTCACCCGTTCCGCAACGGTGAGTTCTGGACCGCGTACTTCACCGATTGCCTGACCAACAAGCACTGGATAGGCGAGAACGACCGTGGCTGGACTGCTGACATCGAGTTTCTGACCCGTCAGGACAAGGTCCTGAAAGTGTTGGAGGCCCTATGATCGCTGACCGCCCACTGGTATCCCCAGAAGCTGAGCTTGGTGTTATCGGCGCCCTGATGCACAAGCCGGAGCTGATCGAGTCCATCGGTGCTCTGGTATCGCCTGCTGACTTCTTCGACACAGACGCCTCGGACCTGTACGCCATGATCCTGGCCGCCCGGTCTGCTGGTCGTCCGGTTGATTCGGTATCCCTGTCTGATATCCGCACTGAACTGTCGAGCGGCGAACTGACCATCGTCCGAGCCTCAGAAATTATGCGCGACGTCCCAAGCGCGTCGAACGGGGTTGAATATGCCCGTATCGTTGTGGAGCGCTCCAAGGCCCGCAGGATCGCCGATATAGGCCAATCCATAATCGACATGGCAAGTCACGCCCGCCCGCTCTCTGGGATCATTGCAGACGCTCAGGAGGCCGTTCTAGCCCTGAACAGCGAGGATGATGAGCCGGATGTCATCACTTTGCGCGAAGCACTCGGCCCAGTCGTTGACGAAATGGATGCTCGTTTCAATGGCGAAGGTATTAACGGACACGCCACGGGCCTGAAAGATCTGGATGAACTGGTCCAAGGTCTGCGTGGTTCGCACGTAATCATCATCGCCGGCCGCCCTGGCACAGGTAAAACCACCCTGGGGCTGGGTATCGCGGAACAACTCACCATCCGAGAAAGCAAGTCGGCTCTGGTGTTCTCGCTCGAAATGTCGGCGAAGGAACTTTCCAAGCGCAGCCTGGCGTCATCGTCCGCCGTAACGCTTGGCAGCATCGACACTGGGCAGGCCATGGGCAACGGCGAGTCGATCACTCGCATAACCAGCGCGGTCAGCCGTATGCATTCTGCAGACCTTCGGATCTGCCAGAAGGGCAGCCTGCCACTGAGCCGCATTCGGAACATCGCCAGGTTTCAGCACCGCGCCAAGCCACTTGACCTGATCGTCATCGACTACATAGGCCTGATCGCTCCTGAAGCCGGCTCTCGTCAGCAGAACCGAAACCTTGAGCTTGGAGCTATCAGCCGGGGCATCAAGGCAATGGCCAAGGAGCTGAACCTTCCGGTGATCGTCCTGGCCCAGCTCAATCGCAGCATCGAAACCCGGTCAACCAAAAAGCCGCAGATGTCCGACCTTCGCGACTCCGGCGAGATCGAGCAAGACGCCGACATCATCATGATTGCCCACCGGGATGCTGATTCTGACCTTGGTCGCAGCGGTGTGACCGAGATCGACGTGGTCAAGCACCGGCACGCATCCGTTGGCCACTGCTTGCTCCAGCACCAGGGCGAGTTTGCGCGTTTCGTCAACTACGCCGGACAGCGCGAGCAGCAGCAGGAAGCTTCCGCTCCGCCACAGCGCAAGTCCTCAAAATCACTTTTGAACGATTTCAACCCACGGGGTGGCTTCTGATGATCACTGCATACCTTCTGATCGCTGCATTCGCCATGGGCGTCTTCGTAGGATCGGCCATTGAGGTCAAGGACAAGCCTGACGCCGTGCAATGGGGTTTATTGGTTCTGCTCGCCATCTTCTGGCCGGCATTGGGTTACGTGTACTGGCAGGACTGGAGGAAGGGGCCATGACCGACAAGATCAGCGTCAATAGCGCCACCAAGCTCTCCGAAGCCATCAACGCCCTCACAGCCATGTACCGCGAGAAGAAGTTCGTGGTGGTCTCGATGCGCCCGGGCAAGGATCGCACCCTTGACCAGAACGCACTGTGGTTCGCCCTGTACCAGCGAATCGCCCAGATGACCCAGCTCGGCGACGTGGAGGACGCCCGCAAGTACTGCAAGCTTCACTTCGGTGTGCCGATCATGCGCAGCGCTGACGCCGACTTCCGCAACGGATGGAACCGGATGTTCCTGCATCTGGACTACGAGACCAAGCTGGAGCTAATGGGCCCTTGCTCGATTTTCGGCCCTGACGGATTCCCGGTGACCCGGCTGTTCAATCGCGCCCAGGGCATCGCCTACACGGACCAGATCGTGGCCGAGTTCAGCACCAAGGGTGTGGTGTTCACTGATCTTCTGGGCGAGGTGGCAGCGTGAGCATCTACAGCGAAGAAATCCAAAAGTGGATCAAACGCAGTAATCGAAAGAGCGCAAAGCTCATTCGCACTGATGCAGGGAAGCACCACATCGTCTACTTCGACAAAGGAAAGGCTCGTGTAGGGGTGGTCGAGGACGGGATGTGGTGCCGGTATGGCGTTTCATGCCGTGGCGCGATGTACAGCACTGACCCATTGAGCCTGTGGCAGTCCGGCCCAGGATCTTGCACGCAAGCCGATGTGCAGATCATGGCCGATTACCTCAACGGCAATAGCACCCTCCCTGACTTCGACTTCGGGTCGATCAAGGAGATGAAATGGTGATCTCCGCCAAACAGCCCCGTCCAAAGGCCTGCAAGAATCCAGCATGTAGGGCCTCATTCGTCCCGCAGCGCCTAGGGCAGGCTGTGTGTAGTCCGAAATGTGCGCTGGCCACCGTAGAACTTCAGAAGGCCAAAGCCCGCAAGGCCCTCGCCGATGTAGGCAGGAAGGAGCTACAGGCCGCCAAGGAGCGCATTAAGCCAAAGGGGCAGTACATGCGTGAGGCTCAGGCTGCGTTCAATGCTTGGGTGCGTTTGCGTGACGCGGCGCTGGGCTGTGTGAGCTGCGACAAGCCCGCAACCTGGGGCGGCCAATGGCACGCTTCTCACCTGCGCAGCGTTGGGTCTTCGCCTGAGCACCGGTTCAACCCGCTCAACGTGCACAAGGCCTGCTCAATCTGCAACAACCACCTCAGCGGCAACATCCTGGGCTTCATGCCTGAGCTGATCCGCCGCATCGGCCTGGAAGCAGTA
>Ga0163162_10005514_pt1 | contig 12233 bp, 10 predicted proteins | sample S55metaG_FD_115310 | JGI IMG/M metagenome (GOLD analysis project Ga0163162, IMG submission 115310) | Switchgrass rhizosphere microbial communities from Kellogg Biological Station, Michigan, USA - S5-5 metaG | ecosystem: Host-associated > Plants > Roots > Rhizosphere > Soil | place: USA...
AGAAAAGCTGCTCGACGAACTGAAAATCCTGAAGGGCCGTACCATCGGCCTGCTGGGCCTGGCCTTTAAGCCCGACACTGACGACCTGCGCGAGGCCCCGGCGCTCGATATCGCCCGCAAGCTTATCGAACGCGGCGCGCGCGTGAAGGCCCACGACCCGGTCGCCATGAGCCGGTTCCTGCAGGAGTACCCCGATCTCGACGTCACGCTGTGCGCCAGCGCCGAAGAAGCCCTCCAGGATTGCGACGCCGTTGTCCTGGTCACCGAGTGGCAGGAGTATCGCGAGCTCGACTGGGAATCGATCAAGAACAGCATGCGCGGCCACGTACTGCTCGACGGCCGCAATCTCCTCGACCGCGCCCGATTGTCGAAGGCCGGGTTCCGTTACTTGAGCCTGGCAGGATAGCGGCGCAGGGGAAGAGCCTTGCGCTGCGGGCCGTTCCCCATATTAGGACCCCTCGCCTACTCGGGCGTCTCGGAATCGCATATGATACCTTTCGTCTGACTACGTCATGGATGCCTTTCTGAAGGATCTGAAGCACTCCGTACGCATGTTCCTCCAGACGCCGAGCTTCACCATCACAGCGATCGCTGCTCTTGCCCTCGGTATCGCAACCAACACTGCGATTTTCTCGGTGGTCAACACGGTTCTATTGAAACCGTTCTCCTATCCCGATCCCGCGCGGATCGTGATGTTCCAGAATATGTTTCAGCAAGGGGGCCACGGCGGAACCGCCTCTCCCACGGAATTCAATTGGTGGCGGCAACAGAGCGAAGCCTTCCAATACATTTCGGCTTATTCATTCGACTTCGCCAATCTCACCGGCCAAGCCTTTCCGGAACAGATTCAAGCGACGCATGTCAGCGCGGACTACTTCCTGTTATGCGGGGCGAAGGTGCTGTATGGCCGCACTTTCACCGCCACGGACGATCAATTGAAAGCGCCCAAGACCGTTGTGCTCACCTACGCGTTCTGGCAGCGGCACTTTGGCGGCGATCCTCAGGCCATCGGCGGGCACATGACACTGAGCGGCGAGCCCTATGAAATTATCGGCTTGGTGGGTCCCGATCTCAAAAATGGTCAGATTTCAGAAACTATCTTGGGAAATGGAGACCTTGAAATCGACGAGCCGCCGGACGTCTATATTCCCTTCCAGATTGATCCCAATAGCGCGGAGCATGGCCACTCCTTCAATGTCATCGGCCGCTTAAAGCCGGGAGTCGCGCTGGCTGCCGCGAATGCTCAGTTACAAGCCGGCTATCGGGAGTATGCCCGCAAGTGGCCCGACGATATCATCGGCAGGACAGGGTTCCGCGTGGTCCCTTTGCAGGATGCCATCGTGGGCGGCGTGCGGAATTCCCTGCTGATTCTGCTGGGCGCGGTCAGCTTTGTGCTGCTGATCGCTTGCGCGAATGTCGCCAATTTATTGCTGGCACGTGCGACGGGCCGGAGACGTGAGATTGCGATTCGCGTCGCGGTGGGAGCCGGACGCGGGCGGATTATCCGGCAACTTCTTGCAGAAAGCATGATGCTGTCGCTCGCTGGCGGAGTTGTGGGTCTGGCCGCCGGCTATGCGGGCATCCGTGCTCTTCTGAGCCTCAGCCCAGGAAACATCCCGCGCATTGGGACCGGTGGCGCCAACGTGAGCCTGGACTGGCGAGTTTTCGGATTCACGCTCGCCTTATCGCTTCTCACTGGCATCTTGTTTGGACTCGTTCCCGCTCTGCAATCGTCGCGTGCGGATTTGAGCAGCGCGTTGAAAGAGTACGGCAATCGCAGCGGCGCGAGTTTGCGGCAAAATAAGACGCGGGCGTTGCTGGTAACCTCCGAGATGGCGCTGGCTCTGGTTCTGTTGATTGGGGCGGCGCTGCTGATCCGAACCTTCATCGCGATTCGGCAAGTGAATCCTGGCTTCGATGCGCATGGTGTTTTGACGATGCGCATGTCGCTTACCGGTCCCCAGTTCGAAACGGCCGGGGGCGTGACCCACGTGATTCACGAGGGAATTCGCCGCATCAGCCTGCTTCCGGCCGTGGAGGCCGCTGGAACCACCTGTTGCGTCCCTCTGGAGGACCGTCTGGGCGTACCCTTTCAAATTGCGGGACGCGCCGAAATGCGGGGTGGCGCGGGATGGACGCTGGTTTCCTCCGGCTACTTTGAGACCTTCAAAATCCCGATCCTGCGCGGGCGCACGTTCACGGAGCGGGACGACAGCGGGCCGCCGGTTATCATCATCAATCAGACGCTCGCAAAGCAGTTCTGGCCGGATAGCGATCCCCTGAATGACCGGATAATCGTTGCGCGTGGCCTCGGACCCACGAATAAAGACGAATCACCGCGCCAGATTATTGGAGTGGTTGGCGATGTGCGCGACGACGCCATCAATCGCCACCCACGCCCCAACATGTACGTACTTTCGGCACAGCTCACCGACCGGCAAAGCGCGAGGCTGTTTCAACTCATCCCGCTGGCTTGGGTGATTCGCACGCGTGGGGCGCCAATGTCGCTGAGTTCCGCGATTCAAGATGAGCTGCGCCAGGCGAGTGGAGGACTGCCGGTGGCGCGCATTCGCACGATGGAAGAAGTCCTGGCGCGATCGACGGCCAACGAGAACTTCAATATGCGGTTCCGGCGATATTGACCGGTGTTGCGCTGCTCGCAGTATGGTTACCGGCGACGCGCGCGGGTCGGGTCGATCCCATGCAGGCGCTGCGGTATGAATAGGTTTTGGTTGTTCGGCTGTGCAAAAGCTACTGCGCACAGCCGCGGGCTCGGCTCCGCCTAAAAGCTATGGCCTTGGCGTTAGCTTCCGCCGCGAGCGCCAGAAGCCGCTCGGCATATTCGAAAATACGCCGGCCGATATCGGTCATGGCGATCGTCTTTGAGAAACGCTGACGTTCCAGGAGCCGAACGCCCAACTCGCGCTCCAGCGATTGGATATGAAAGGTCACGGTCGATTGGGTATAGCCCAGTTCGGTTGCGGCTCGGCTGAAGTTGCTGGTAACCGCAACCGTGCGGAAGGTCTCTAGCTTTTGTAAATCGAGCATACGATCGATGGCTCCTAAAGTACGCTCTCTCCGCGCTCGCCATTGCGGATGCGCACGGCCTCACTGATGGAAGAGACGAAGATCTTCCCGTCGCCAATTTTTCCCGACCGGGCCGCGGTGGTGAGCACAGTAATGATTTCCTCCACTCGCGCAGCGGGAGCGAACAGCTCGATTTTTATTTTCGGCAACAGATCTACCTGGTATTCCTGTCCGCGGTAGACCTCTTTATGGCCCTTCTGCCGGCCGTGGCCCCGCGCGTCGATGACCGTCATGCCGTCTACTCCCGCGGCCTTCAGCGCTTCCTTTACTTCTTCGAGTTTGTGAGGCTGGATGATTGCTTCGATTTTGTTCATCATGTTTTCCTTTTGGCGGATGCTGGTCCCTCAGGCCTCGAAATTGTACCCTTCTTCTCCGTGCATGCTCAGATCCAGGCCGTCCATTTCCGACTGCTGATCCACGCGCACTCCGAGAACCAGATCGCAAATTTTCAGGATGATGAGAGTTCCCACAATCCCCAGAACCCAGGCGATTGCAACCGCAATGAGCTGGTTCATTACTTGGCCGGCATCGCCATCCACCAGTCCCATGGCCTTGCCCATTCGAAGATCGTTCACTTCTTTAGTGGCGAAGACGCCGGTAAGGATAGCGCCCAAAGTTCCACCAATGCCGTGGACACCAAACGCATCCAATGCGTCGTCGTAGCCAAACATCTTTTTCACTTTGCTCACCATCAAGTAGCAGACCACGCCCGCCAGAAGACCAATCAACATCGCCGGCATGGGTTTCACGAAGCCCGAAGCGGGAGTAATCGCAACCAAACCCGCGACCGCGCCCGAGATCGCTCCCAGGACGCTGGGTTTACCAACCGCCATCCACTCGGCAGCCATCCATCCCAGCACGGCAGCGGCAGTCGCGAAATGAGTGACGATGAACGCACTCGAGGCCAAAGGCCCCGCGTTCACAGCGCTTCCGGCATTGAAGCCGAACCAGCCGACCCACAGCAAGCACGCCCCGATTACGCTCAGAACAACGCTATGGGGCCGCATGGATTCGTTGGGATAACCGTGGCGCTTGCCCATATACAGGGCACACACCAAAGCGGAAACGCCCGAAGTGATATGCACCACAGTGCCACCCGCGAAATCCCACGCGGGAAACACTCCTCCAAGCGTCCCATTCAGGAATCCGCCTTTACCCCACACCATGTGTGCCATCGGAAAGTACACCACCAGCGACCACAACGTCATGAACAGCAGCATCGTCGAGAACTTCATTCTCTCGGCGAACGCGCCGGAGATCAGTGCCGGCGTGATGATGGCGAACATCAGTTGGTAAATCATGTAGGTCTGCTGAGGAATGGTCCCGGCGTAATCGCCGTTGGGTTCAGCGCCGACGCCGTTCAGAAAGGCGTAACGCAGGTCTCCCATGAACGCCGATCCTTCTCCAAAGGCCAAACTGTAGCCGACGACTGCCCACAATACCGATACCGTCGCCATAAGAATGAAGCTGTGCATCATGGTGCCCAGAACGTTCTTGCGGCGGACCAAGCCACCGTAGAACAGGGCCAGGCCGGGCCCGGTCATCATCAACACCAACGCGGCACTCGTCAACATCCAGGCGTTGTCGCCCGACATCTGGGCGCTCTTGACCGCCTTGTCCAGGTCGTCGAGTCTTTTGGTAACTTCGGGCGCCGCAGTCTCGCCAAACGCCGCGCCCGCGCATAGAAGATTTAGGACGACCCAACTCGCGGCGCCCATTCCGAACGACTTTATGTCACGTACATTTTTCATTCGTCGTATGATCCTTCCGGTTCGAAGTCGGCTCGCGTGTACGCAGGCCGCTAAACACAAACACTTCGCGTCGCCTTGGCTGCTCCGCGGGCGGCAGAAGTTAAATCATGGCTCTTTGGCGCTTGCTGACTTGGCAAGCGGATGTGAGGGAAAGTCGAGTGTAGCGGGATCCGCCAATCGCGTCCAATCAATACTTTGAATAAGGAGGAAAGTTAGGTATCGATGCAACTTTAGTTAGCAATACCGAACAACGGCAATAAAGGTCTTGCTCCGCGAATCGTATGGCCTTATCTTCTAGCTAGTGATTCCGAAACTCCTAAGGGCAGGCAAGCTAAAAATCCTAACCGCGACCGCGATCTTAGCGATCTCGGCGACATTACTCGATTGGGTGACTGGAAACAATGTCTCTCTGGCGGCGCTTTACATCGTTCCGATGATGCTTGGAGCCGTGGTCTTGCGTCCGATCGAGACCGCGGCGTTTGCCATTATCTGTTCCTATATCCGCTCGTGGTTCGATGTTCCGGGTACAACCGCCGACCTCATCTTGCGATTTGTTTTTGCGGCTCTGGCGTACTTCGTGTCGGGTCTGTTCGTCACCGGGCTGGTGAAGAACCATCAGCAGGCCACTTTTCATCTCGGACAGATTCAGCGGGAACAGAAGCTTCGGCGGGAAGTGGAGGAACAGCTCAGCCTGCTGGCCGAGAGTAGTCCCGCCGGGATTTTAACCATGGATGAAAAGGGCACTGTCCTGGCTGCGAACAGCGCAGCCGCCAGACTGCTGATGATTCCCGAAGGAGAAACACTGAAGGGGCGGCTTGTCGCTGGCTACTTTCCTCTCCTCGCCGACGCTTTGCGGTTAGACGCGCATTTGCTCGGATTGCGCACCAGCGTAAAGTGTCAAGGTCATCGCGACAACGGCGAGATGTTCCTGGCGCACATCTGGTTTTCCTCGTACGTGGCCCCCGAGGGAAAGCGTCTGGCTGCCATCGTGGTCGACTCTTCAGATGAAATGCGGGAGCGCGAAGAACAAGGTTTGCGCCACCTTCTGACGGGAAATCGAATCGCAACGGCGGCGATCGCTCACGAGGTGCGCAACTTTTGCGAGGCCATGTCGATGCTGTGTGACGACCTGCGGGAACGCCGCGGGCTCGCCGGCGATGAAAGTCTAAGCGGTTTGGATAATCTGGTCGATGGCCTCGAAACCATTGCGGCCCTCGAGCTCCATTCCACGATGCAGGAGACGATCGAAAATGTTCCCCTGCGCGGCGTGCTGGATAATCTTCGGATTCTGATCGAGCCTGAGTGGCGGGAGATCGAAGGAAACGTGCATTGGCACCTGCCGGAAAATCTGCCTGCGGTCTTGTCGGAACCTCACGGGCTATTGCAGGCATTTCTGAACCTGGCGAAGAACAGCAACCGCGCCGTGCAGGAGGTTTCTCTTCGGGAGCTGCACATCACGGTGCTGGTTGAAGGACGAAAGGTCATCGTTAAATTTCACGATTCCGGCCCGGGAATCCGAAGGCCTGAGAAATTGTTCCAACCCTTTCAGAACGGTGCTACTGGAAGTGGGCTGGGTTTGTATATTTCGCGATTCATTGTGCGAAGCTATGGCGGTGAACTGCGATTCGAGCCAGCGTCTACTGGATCGTGTTTCGCGGTCGAATTAGATGCAGTGTAGAGAGTGCACTTGAGTAAACCGTCAAAATCGATAAATCTTTTGCTGGTGGACGACCACGCCATGTTCCGCGAGGGACTGGCGCGAACACTTGAAAAGGAACCGGACCTTAAAGTGGTGGGTCAGTGCGAATCCTCGGCCGAAGCGTTGGCCTTGCTCAATCACAACGTCAACATGGTCCTGCTCGACGTCGATCTGGGGAACGAGCGAGCCTTGGGTTTCGTGGAAGGCGCGAGAAATGCGGCGTTTGAAGGCCAGATTCTAGTAGTAACCGCGGGCATCAGCGGTCAGGAAGCGGTGCGCTTGCTGCAGGCGGGGGTGGCCGGAATCATACATAAGAAGCATTCCGGCCGGATCTTGTGCGAGTCCATACGGAAGCTGGCGGCGGGTGAATCGTGCCTGGAGGAAAAGTATCTAACCTCGCTGATTCGATCGGTGGATCGCACGCGTACGGCGTCGAGTCCGAAACTGACGGATCGCGATCGGGCGTTGCTCCGCTACATCCTGAAAGGTCTGACCAATCGGGAGATCGGAACGCACCTCCAGATTTCAGAGGGCGCCGTGAAGTCTTCCCTTAGCGTGTTGTTTGAGAAGCTGAACGTAAAGACCCGCACTCAACTGGTCAAGGTCGCGCTCGAAGAGTATCAAGATCAGTTGTGAGTTCGGAACAGCCCACTACTTCGCGTATTTTATGAGCTTCTGCTGGCCTACTTGTGAGCCGTAGATGTTGCCTTTTGAGTCTGCCGCGATTCCTTCGGCGCCGCTGGTCGTCGACATCGCGAATGCCGGGTTGTTGGGGTACTTGTCGTCGCTCTCCGGGGTCGGCATCGTATCCGGAATGAACGCCAGCACCTTGCCGTTTTTGCCGTCCTTCACCCTGCCCACGCGAATGCCACGCTTAAAGCCCGGATTGTTTTTAGCGTTCGACTGCGAGTCGGCCACGTAGATATTGTCTTTGGCGTCGATGTAAATCCCGCTGGGAGCGCCGTACTGCTTCCATTCTTCGATGTAGTTGCCATCCTGGTCGAATATTTGAATCCGGTTGTTATCGCGGTCGGCCACAAATAGGCGTCCCTTGGAATCCATCGCCAGAGCGTGAGGAGTGTTAAATTCGCCCGGACCCGATCCCTTCTTCCCCCAAGTCTTGATAAACTTTCCGTCCTTGTCGAACTTCACGATGCGCGCGTTGGTGTTTCCGCCGTGCCCGTCGGCGACGAAGATGTCGCCGTTGGGCGCCACCAGAACGTCGGACGGGCTATTAAAGGTGTCGTTGGTAGTCCCGGCCACACCGGCCTTGCCCAGCGTCAGCAAAACTTTGCCGTCCTGGTTCAATTTGAAAACCTGGAAGCCCTTGCCGTCTTTAATCGCTTGGTCGACGATCCAGAGATTTCCATCCTTATCGATGTACATGCCATGCGGCGTGACAAATAATCCGCCGCCGAAGTTCTTCAGCATCTTTCCTGAGGGAGCGAATTCGAAAATTGGATCCAGCGAGCTGCCGCCGCAGGTAGCGACGCCGCATCGATCGACGACCCAAATGTTCCCGGTCTTCTGATCGATGTCCATGGCGCTCGCCGACCCCCATTTTCTCCCCTCCGGAATCTGCGCCCACTGGTCCTGGGCGTGATATGGATCGGGCTGGCTATAAATCTGGCTTGCACATGCAAGGATGAGGCATAACGTAGTGATTTTCATGGGGACTCCACCGTTTATATTACAACCGATGCCCGCCCGCGCGCATACCGTATGCGGACCACGCTTTCCGCGATTGGTCCGGCGAGTAAGTCAGATGAAAATGGACTTCGATTTGCATGGGTGAATTAACGAAATGCGGCATCGCCAATTCGGCTCTACCAAGCGTGAAGTTGCCATGATCGGGCAAGGGACTTGGTACAGCGAGGAAGACAACCGCGAATCCGCCATTAAAGCCTTGCGCCACGGCATTGATCTTGGCATGACACATATCGATACCGCTGAAATGTATTTGTCTGGGCGAGCCGAGGAATGGATCGGCGAGGCGATCCTTCATCGCCGCGAAGAAGTCTTCCTGGTTTCCAAAGTGCTCCCCCAGAATGCATCCCGGAAGGGCACTGTCGCTGCATGCGAGGCTTCGCTTGGACGATTGAAGACGGACAGACTCGACTGCTATCTGCTGCACTGGCGAGGCGGCTATCCTTTGGGCGATACGATCGAAGCGTTCCAGCGACTGCAGAGCGAAGGCAAGATCCTGTCGTGGGGCGTGAGCAACTTTGATGCGCCGGACCTGAAGGAAGCCCACAGACTAAGTGGCCAGGCAGGTCCGGTCTGCGATCAGGTCCTGTATCACTTGCAAGAGCGCGCGGTGGAGCATGCGGTCGTCCCCTGGTGCGAAAAGCATGACGCTGCGTTCGTGGCGTACAGCACATTTGGGCACGGGGACTTCCCCGATCCGCACACGCCGGCAGGCAACCTATTGAAACAAATCGCGAAGGAGAACAATGCGACACCGCGTCAGGTTGCGCTCCAGTTTTTGCTGCGCTGGCCCTTCTCGTTCGCGATTCCGAAATCATCGAATATCGATCACGTGGTTGAGAATGCTGGCGCGGGCGACCTTGAACTGACCGGCATTCAAATCGAACGGTTAAACAAGATGTTTCCGCTCGGCGCGCCGCGTCGCGGCATTCCCGTGTTGTAGCGTCTCAAGGCCCATCACAGAACGAACCCGCGGTGTGCGGTCTGCCGACGGTGAGTTGTCGATACGGTCAGGTTTGAACCGCAGTCAAAGCGTCCAAAACCGTTTGGACCGCGGCCGTTTCTCCCATCGTCGAATTGACCATCAGGTGGAAGAAGTGCCGGCAGGGAAACTCGATTCCAAAGTTCTGGCGAATGAAGTCCGCCCGGTCGCGATCCACGGTCTGGACCAAGTCGGTCGCGTCTCTCTCGGTCTTGCCGGCCTGTTGCAAACGACGGACCTTCTCTTCGAAAGGCGCATAGATGAAAACGTGGAAGGCATCGGGCCGGTCTCTTAAGTAGTAAGCCGAACCCCGCCCGACGATCACGCAATTGCCCTCGGCGGCCGCTTTTCGCACCATCTGTTCGGACACCTGTCGAATGCTCTCGGCGTCGGCCAATTTGATCTGCGGGGTGATCTGACTTCCTTCGTAGCTGCCGCGCAGGAAGGCTTTGAAAATGCGGTAGTGGAGCGGGTCCCTTCGCTCTTCTTGCCGCTCGACGAGGAGTTTATCGCACTCCAAGTGGCGGGCAATTTCGCTGGTCAGCAATTGATCCCATAACTTCCAGCCGAGCCGGTCCGCGAGCTTCTGGGCTATCTCCGCGGCTCCACTGCCATATTCGCGATCGATGGTCAGCACTTTGATCATAGAGTTGTCATTCTACTCTGCCACGACATGTCCACCCCCGCCTGGGTCGTTCCTGCGAACGATAAAAGCCAGCACAAACATGATGCTCGCTAGCACCGCCAGCACCATGAAGGTATCAATATACGCCAGTGTTTGCGACTGCACCTGCAGGCCCCTATAGAGGCGCCCATAGGCCTGCACCTGCGCATCCGGCCCGCTCGCGCCGGCGTGCAGAAGCTGCTGGCTGAGTCCGCTGAGCTGATTCCGGAAGGCAGGATCATACCTGGTTGCATGCGATGCAAGGATCGACTGGTGAAATTGCGCCCGCCGCGCTAGCATCGTGGTGACCATGGAGGTTCCCACACTGCTTCCGATGTTGCGCATGAAATTCACCAGGCCCGATACATTGTTGCCCTTCTCCGCCGGAACTCCCACGTATGCGCTCAGGTTGATCGGCACGAACAGGAAGCCCAGGCCGAACGCCTGCACCATGCGGAGCTTACTGGCCGCCGCGAAGCTGATATCCAAGTCCAATCCAATGGTCGAATAATACATGCCAAACGCGAGACACAGCCATCCGAACGCCATGATATATTTCGCGGGAATTTTAGTGGTGAGCTGGCCGACGATCGGCATCTCAACCAGGATGATCATGCTGGCGCCTGATAGGACCAGTCCCGCCGACTGCGCGGTGTAACCCATAAGCGTCTGCAGGAACAGCGGCATCATGACCAGGCCGGCGAACAACAGCATGCCCAGGAAAAATATCATCAGGTTCGCCATCGCGAAGTTGAAGCTCTTGTACATTCGTAGGTCAATCACGGGTGTCTTCGTATGCAACTCCCAGAAAACCAGGGTGACCAAAGAGACTACGCAGATTACCGTCAGCGCGATGATGAACTGCGAACCGAACCAGTCGTCTTCCTGGCCCTTGTCGAGCAGGACCTGCAGCGCGCCCACACCCAGCGCGAGCAGAGAGATGCCGATGTAATCGACGCGCACGCCGGCACTTCTGTTACGCGCGATATACGGCGGGTCTTCGAGGACGCGGAGCACGAGGAACAAGGTCGCGATTCCCACCGGCAGATTGATATAGAAAATCCAGCGCCAGGAATAGTTGTCGGTCAGCCAGCCGCCGAGGGTGGGGCCGATGGTGGGCGCCATGATCGCGGTGATTCCGTAGAGAGCGAACGCCAAGCCACGTTTCTGCGGCGGGAAGGTGTCCGCCAGAATCGCTTGCGCCATGGGCTGAAGCCCGCCGCCACCTATACCCTGGATCACGCGAAACAAAATTAGCAGCGGCAGGCTCGGTGCAATCCCGCACAACAGCGAACTAAGAGTGAACACCGAAATGCACACCAGAAAAAAGCGCTTGCGCCCGAACAGATTCGCCAGCCAACCGCTGAGCGGAAGAACGATGGCGTTCGAAACCAGATACGAAGTGAGCACCCAAGTACTTTCATCGTTGCTCGCGCCCAAGTCACCGGCGAGATGCGGCAACGCCACGTTGGCGATGCTGGTGTCGAGGACCTCCATGAATGCAGCCAGCGCGACCACCACCGCGATCAGCCAAGGATTGTATTTGGGTGTCCAGACCTCTGGGGCGTCTGCCATGAGCCTCCTACTGCAGATAGACCTTAGGATCCACCGACATGCCGGGACGCAAACGGTGATCGTCGTTCTGGCCAGGGTCTATATTGATGCGAACCGGAATCCGCTGCACCACCTTCACGTAATTCCCAGTGGCATTCTCCGGCGGCAGCAGACTGAAGCGCGATCCGCTGGCTCCGCCGACATTCTCCACTTTGCCGCTGTATTCCTTGCTGAACGCATCCACGCTGAAACGGACGCGCTGGCCGCGGTTCATGTGGTCGAGCTGCGTTTCCTTAAAATTCGCGGTGACCCAGATGTCGTCCAGCGGAACAACCGCCATCAACTGCTCGCCCGGAGAAATGTTCTCTCCCAGTTCCACAGTTTTCTTGCCGACAATCCCATTGACGGGCGCGACGATCGTGCAGTAGCTGAGATTCAGCTTGGCCTGGTCAAGCAAAGCCTTCTTCTGCGCGACTTGGGCCGCGGCCGATCTCGCGCGTGCTTCGCTCACCTGAACTTGTTTCGGCGCGGTCATCGCGGATTCGATTGAGGCGTCAGCCTGGGGGATGCGCTGACTGGCTTGGTCGATAGCGCTCTGCGCCACCGCGATGTTCTGCTCGGCCTCGCGGACCGACGCCTTGCGCGAATCGAGCGTAGCCAGCGCGCTGTCCGCAAGCGCCACTGCGGTGTCGTACTGTTGGCGGGGAATCTCGTTCTTGTCCACCAGCAATTTGTAGCGTGCTACATCGTCGCTGGTTTTCTTGACGTTCGCTTCGGCGTCGCGTACCA
>Ga0163162_10005516_pt1 | contig 12231 bp, 14 predicted proteins | sample S55metaG_FD_115310 | JGI IMG/M metagenome (GOLD analysis project Ga0163162, IMG submission 115310) | Switchgrass rhizosphere microbial communities from Kellogg Biological Station, Michigan, USA - S5-5 metaG | ecosystem: Host-associated > Plants > Roots > Rhizosphere > Soil | place: USA...
AAGTAGAGATATGAGAAGCTGGATAGAGAACAAGAACTATATTTTCAGAGCGGTAGAAATTGTAACCTGCCTACACATCATAGCTGGTGTATGGCGTCATTGGAGTGTGATTTGAAACGAATGAGTATCTGGGACAAGTGGGTCAAAGATAAGCTGTGGCTTCTGACTTTCATAGTTCCCGCTAGACGGATCGCATACTAAGTAGTAGAATAGAGTCTGTAACGAATTAGTTCCATCGTCTAACTGGTCTAGGACACCCGCCTTTCACGCGGACAATCCGGGTTCGATCCCCGGTGGGACTACCAAAACAAGGGCGCGTTCTGGGTTGAGCGTCTATATAAGTGTAACCCTTTATTCCCTGGTAGCTCAGAGGTAGAGCAGCGGACTGTTAATCCGTTGGTCGGTGGTTCGATCCCACCCTGGGGAGCCAAGATTTTAACCTGAAGGAGAAGTGTAGATGATCCGTTATGTGTTCAATGTGAAAGTCAAGGGCCATTCGATCGGTATGACTTTCAAGCGTTCGGAAGCAGAACAATGGAAGCGCGATAGCGGCCTTGGTGCTGAGATCATCGCAGTTCCCTACAAGGTCTAACAACATTTACAGTGCCTAAGGGTCATCCGGAAGTCGTGAGGACGGTTCTGGATGAACGACACTGTAGATGAAAGGCCGTCCTCACCTTTGTCCGAGTTTAGCGCAGTCTGGTAGCGCACTTGCTTTGGGAGCAAGGGGTCGTAGGTTCAAATCCTACATCTCGGACCATATTTCAAAGTGTCCGACAAGGGCCTTTTGAAATATGGCAAGTGTGATGGAACTGGTATACATAGCCCGGTCAAACGGGCCGTCCTGAGTTTAGTGACAGGAATTGGAGGTTCAAGTCCTCCCACGTGCCCCAAATATTAATGTGCGGGTGTGGCGAAATTGGTAGACGCACCTGGTTTAGGTCCAGACGGTTGTAATGGCCGTGGGGGTTCGAGTCCCTCCACCCGCACCAAGGAACCATTTTGTCTGTATTGGATCATGAAAGACAGACCGCTGCGACTCAGGTAGCGTTAAAACACTGAGGCCGAATTTCAGCGGGTTAGCTCAGTTGGTTAGAGCGCCGGACTCATAATCCGGAGGTCTCAGGTTCAAGTCCTGAACCCGCTACCAGTCTATTTTGATATGGGTCTTTAACTCAACTGGCAGAGTACCGGACTCCAAATCCGGAGGTTGTAGGTTCAAATCCTTCAGGGCCCGCCATATCAAAGTAGATTGCCCTGTTAGCATAGTGGTACTGCACCCGCCTTGTAAGCGGAAGATCGTCTGTTCGATTCAGACACGGGGCACCAAGATTAGGAGGGGATGGACAACGTTGTGTTAGGCAGTCTGCAGGCGTATGCCTTCACTTAACGTTCCAGGCGGTTAATGTTCATTACGATATGACCTTGTACAGGGTGATTTTCGTAAGGGGTTCGATTCCCGTCCCACTCCGCCGTATTTTTGTTAAACTGTTAAAATGGAGATTTCAAATGAACGTTACAATCGTTACTGACAAGGCTGCTCGCGTGATCGTGGACGGCAAGAATGAACAAGACATCACGGTTCTGCCGGGCGTGGAAACTCTCGTGACCGCTGACCGCACGATTTCGATTCGTGAACTGGGTCAAGCCAACGTCGATCAGACCGAAGCTGCCTAAGCAACGCTAGTACCTAATGCATCCGTGTAATACGGCTTGCCAATATGCTCTGGACGTTTCAATGGCGCCAGAGCATTCTTGCTTTAAGGAATGTATGTACGATAAGTTTGTGCCTCATCACTATACCGCCTCTCATTTGTGTAATATACGAAAGGAAAACACAAATGAGCAGAACGTACCGTCGCAAGAGCGACAATGGAAATTGCCAACTTTGCTGGAGCACCACAACCTGGGACTATGATGAGGATGGCGTTCTTCGCCGCATTCCTCTTGAAGGTAAGGAACTGAAGAAGGCCCTTGCCAAATACCACAGTGACTATGATTACAACTCGTCTCCGTCTTTCTCTTGGCGCCAACAAAACTGGGCCGAGTTCCGAGCCGAAGCCAAGCGTGAGATCGGTCGCTACTTGAAAAATGAAGAACATGAAGTCCAAATCCGTGCCAACCCTCGTTGGCCTTGGTGGGACTGAAAGGAAAGAGTGAGATTCTTTTGGGATATGGATGGAGTCCTCTATGACTTCGACAAGCTGTTCTCCGAGGTCATGCCTGGCGTGGATATGGAGAATGACGATGCTTGGTCGTGGGAGGGGCTCCACGCTGTCTACCCGGCGATGTACGCCAATGGGGTTGAGATGCCCGGTATCCGGGAAGTGTTTGCGTACACGAACATAATCGGTGAGAATTTTGTTCTCACGGCAGTTCCGCGTCGTTGGTCCTGGCCTGACGTGACCAAGCATAAGCGCAACTGGATGCTGGACAACTTCGACATCAAGCGAGCGAACATCCGCTTTGGTCCCTATGCCGAGGATAAGCAATATCACTGCGAGTTGCCGACTGACGTACTGATCGATGACCGGATTCGGAACATTGAACAGTGGCGTTCACAAGGCGGCGTCGGTATTCACCATACCAGCCCTGAGGAAACACTCTCCCAAATACAAAACATCAGCTACTGGCTACGATGATTCATAGACCCGCGATGAAAGTCGCGGGTCTTTCCTTTTTACATCGCTATAATCTAGCTATGGCTGACATAACTATGTGCTCTGGAAAGGGCTGCAATCAAAAGGCGATCTGCTACAGATTCACCGCGATAGCGAATGAGTTCAGGCAATCGTATTTCCTAACCCCGCCTCTCAAGACCGATACCCCAGCGGCTGAGACACAATGCGATGAATTCTGGGACAACAAAGGAAGAAATGGCTAAGAGAATTGGCGCTCTGATCGGTCGCTTTCAGGGCTACCATTACCACCATCATGAGCACGTTCGCAAGGCGGCTCTGGAGAACGACATCCTGGTCGTCATCATCGGATCAGCAAATGCTCGACGCTCCATCAAGAATCCGTTCACCGCTGAAGAACGGATTGCGATGATCGAGGCGAACGTCAAAGCCGATCCGGAATTGAATAGTGCTCGCATCGTTTACCGCATGGCTTTCGATCACCCCGATGATAAAGTCTGGGCGAGCCGTGTGCAGTTTCTGGTCCAAGACTTCTGCGCAAGCGGAACGCGAGGCAATGAGATCACTCTCTACGGTTCGGACAAGGATGACTCGACGTTCTACCTGAACTTGTTCCCGATGTGGAAGAAGGCTCTTGCTCCGGCGACCGGAGAGTTCAACGCGACCAAGTTTCGTAGCGTGTGGTTCGATCAGAGCCAGACGATTGATCTGCTGAACACTCTGGAGGATGTTCCAACTCCCACCGCCTACTGGCTGGAAGATAACTGGAGCTTCAATGAAGACCTTCAGTTGGAGTGGAATGCCGTCCAGAAGGAAAAGGAACGCTTTGCCGGCTATCCATTTCCGGAGTGTCTGAACTTCTGCTGCGGAGATGCGGTTATCTTCTGTCACGATCACGTTCTGATGGGAGTTCGCAAGAACGCTCCTGGTCGTAATTGTCTGGCTCTGCCTGGAGGCCACAAGAACAGCAATGAGACGTTCTATGACTGCTCCGTCCGAGAGGCTGATGAAGAAACGAACATCCTCAAGTCGATCAGCTACAGCCAACTGGCTCGATGCGAGATTGGCCGTAAGGTGTTCGACAATCCTAAGCGTTCGCTTGGTGTTGCTCCGCGTCTGACCCAGGCCGTGTACTTCGATGTATCTCGCTTATACCCTGACGGTTCTTTCCCGGCGACCATTGCCGGCGATGACCTCAAGGAAACGATGTGGGTCCACCGATCTGAGATTGAGTTCCATCGGAACATCTACGACGACCACTCTGCCATCATTATCACTGCTCCCACTCTCTGCTAAAGGAAAACAATGTCTCTCAATAACATCAAGGCAAGCAACTTCATCCTCCTGTGCGACACCTACAAGTTTCACCACTACGCTGAATATCCGGCCGACACGGAAGCGATCTACTCGACCGTGGTCCCGCGCAAGGCTTCGCACTACACGGATGAAATCGTGGCAGCTGGTGCCGCTTTCACCACAGCCTATCTGGCCGGGGTGACGATCACCCAAGAGATGATCGATGAGGCCGAGTTGGAAGTCAACGGTTCTGGTTATGACTTCAACCGCGCAGGTTGGGAAATCATCCTCCGCGACTACGGCGGCAAGCTGCCCTTGTCGATCTTCGGTGTGGAAGAAGGCTCGGTGGTCAAGCCAAATACTCCGATCCTGGGCATCGTGAACAACGACATCCGACTGTTCTGGCTCACTTCCTACGTGGAGACAGTCGTTCAGCGCATCATGTGGAAGATGACCACCACGGCTTCGCTATGCCGCCACATCTACAAGATGATCTACGAAACGGCTGTGCTGACCGGCGCGGACACGAGTATGGTCGAATGGCGTCTGCACAACTTCGGTGACCGTGGTGCGGACGGTGAGGATGCGGCGATTATGGCCGCTATGGCCCACGCGTTCCTATTCTCCGGTTCGGACTGCGCAAGCGTCAACCGCTACATCAAGGCGATCTACAACACGAACCGCAACTACACTTCGTCAGTGGACGCTACGGAGCACAGCGTGATGTGCAGCCACTCTGATGCCGAGAACAAGGACGACTTTGGCGCAGCCGAGATGGCCGTTGAACGTCTGGAAGAGGCTGTTGCTCGCACCAAGCGCGGCGTTGGTATTCCGCTCCAGTCGGTCGTGATCGACACCTACGATGACGAACGTTTCGTGCGGACCTACCTGGGCAAGTATCTGAAGGATCGCATCATCGCTTCCGGTGGCCAACTCGTGGCTCGTCCGGATTCTGGAGACGCGCTGACCAAGCCAATCGAAGTGATCCGGTGGCTGGGCGAGGACTTCGGTTTCACCCAGACTTCCAAGGGATTCGATGTCCTGAATCCGTGGGTTCGCGCCATCCAAGGCGACGGCATCAACGTGGATAGCATTCCCAAGATTCTCCTGAATCTGATCGCTGCCAATCTCTCGATGGACAACCTGGTCCTAGGTATGGGCGGTGGCCTGACTCACGGCGGTTCCCGCGATACGTTCTCATTCTCGATGAAGGCCACGGCCCGCTTCGGCAATGACGGTTGGGTTGACCTGCTGAAGGAACCGAAGACCGACGCAGGCAAGAAGTCGCTCAAGGGTCTGGTCCGCACTCGCTGGGATGAGGAAGGCGAGATTGAAACCTTCAAGGCCGAATCTGGCGACGACTGCTTCGTGGATGGCGAAGGCTGGCAGCTGTATTACTACAACGGCCACGTCAAGTATGTGCCGAACTTCGATGAAGTCCGCGCTCGTGCCCGCGTAGGTTAATTAACCAAAACAAAAGCCCCTAGGATTCCTAGGGGCTTTTTGCGTTTAGATGTGTAGAGTGGCTGAGACGTTAGCGGTCACGGCAGGAGTAGTGCCTGCAATGGTAGCACGAACGCGCCATGTCTTTGGCATAGGCAGCTGAGCAGTAACGTTGGCCGAGCCTGGGATGCGAGGATCAACCCGCAGGACGGTTGTTGCTACAGCAGCCAGAGCGGCGGATGTGAGAAGCGTGTAATACTTACCGCTCACTGGGTCCTTACCTTCAATAACGACAGTCATCGTCGCGCCTGCACCAGTGATAGCAGTGATGTCAACCACGACAGTCAGACCCTTACCCCAAGGGTTGGTATTGTCATTACCTGTCTGATTGGTACTGGCGGCAGCCAGAGTCAGTAGAGCGATGGCGTCAACGTTAGCTTCGCGGAGTTGTGTTTGTCCGGGCATTTCTTTTCCTTTTCAATAACAAAAGCCCCTAGTTTTCACTAGGGGCTTTCAGATCAGCTTTACATGTCAAAGCGTCCGAAGACGCATTTGATTAGTACAGGTTCTTGACCACTGCCTTGCGGAAGAAGCCGTTTTCGCCTTGACCCAGACCCTTGCCAGTAGCAACCACGCCAGCGGCGTCTTGCACGTAGAACGGGTTGGCGCTCAGAGCGTAACGGGTCTTGAAGCCCATACGTGGGTTGAAGTTGTCTTCACCAACGGTACGGTACATTTCCAGCGGAGTGTACGGGCTGTAGAAGATACCGGCGTCCATTTCGTTGGCACCCTTGTAGGCGACAGCGTAGAACTCACGATCCGCATACGGGTCGATGTGAACGCGCATACCGTTAGCCAGCACGCCAGCGAACGTTGAAGCGGTCGCATCAACCTTCACGCTGGTAGCCAGGTTCGGGTTGTATTCGAGCACGCCGGCCATAGCCAGGGCTGAAGCCACGTTCGGGGAGACCAGCAGGCGGTTGCCCTTACCACGACGGGTGTCGATGGAGATAGCGTTCGCGTCCAGTTCGATTTGGAACAGCAGACCCTTCCAACGTTCCATCATCCAACGACCATCGGTGTCGGCAGTCACGTCGAAAATACCAGCCTTCGTCGCACCGACAGCGCCGTACTTGGCAGCGATCAGCAGCGTGCGGATGAACTCACGGTTCATTTCGGCTTGGATTTCGGTCACGAGCATTTCGCTCAGGATCGCGTCCACGACTTGACCGTGAACGGCTTGCATGTCCTGGCGGAGTTCATGCGTGTAGTCAGCGTACAGACCACGAGCCTTTGCGCTCACGGTTGTCTTTTCGATGCTGACGGCCATCTTCGCCCAGGTCTTGGTAGAACCAAGAGCTTCAGCGTCAGATGTGATCATGCCGGTACCAGCAGTGGAGTCCACAGCCGGGTCAGCAGGCGAAGCGGCAACGTAGCCTGACGGGAAGCCAGCAACGGTACCAGCTTGAGCGCCAGCGCCTGAGAAGGCTGAGTTGGCTTCGTTGAACAGGGCTTCAGTGCCGGTTTGTGAACCGTAACGTGAGCGCATCGCGAACACTAGACCGTCCGGAGTCGCCAGCGGTTGAACGCCGAAGAATTCCATGGAGATCAGCATAGGCGGGAGACGCTTTGCCATCTTGATCAGAACCGGGCTCCACGTAGCGACAGCGCTGCCAGTGGCATTGCTTGAAGCTGCGGTTTCAGCGAGGAACTGTTGGTTGCTCTTGCACCAGGCTTCTTGGTTTTCCAGAAGACGGGCTTGGATCTTTTCTGCGTTCAGTTGGGCCGTTGAGGCAGAGTCTTTGGACTCAAGAACCGGCTTCCACTTGTTCAGCATTTCTTCAGTAACGAGTGCCATTGTGTTTTCCTTAAAGTTACATTACACAGTTATTTAGAGAGCGTTTTGCAAACGCCGCTCTCAGTTTTCAAATGAGTCCAAACTCTTTTGAATCTTTTAGGTATGTTTGCTATACCTTTGTCCTATGCTAGTATTTAGCTAGCATCGAACGGTTGTTAGAAGGGGAGTGTATCTCCCCTTACGGTCGTGTCCGTCTTACGACTTCCTTACCGCTTCAAAACTATTTAGAGTCCGTTTTTAGCGGAACAGCTTCAGCGTCTCAGCGATCAGATCGCTGTGCAGATGCGGAGCGGCTTGAGTGTGCATCTCTTGCACTTGTTCCTTCAGGCCGGCAGGCGTGAAAGTCATATGCGGAGTGCCATTTTCCAGACCAGGCTGAGTCACAACTTGGGAGCTTTCCGGGGTGCCGGTAGCGCCTTCAGCTGACTTGATAGCAGCGCCTGCTGGCTTCTTGACCAGTTCGCCGTCTTCAGCGGCACCAGTAGCGCCTGCGTCAACCTTGTCGGTGACTTGTGAGGCAGTGCCGGTAACAGCCAGAGGCGTGCCGTCATTGTTCGTCACAGCAACGATCTTGCCACCGATGGCTTCAACCACGAGAGCAGCCTTGGTGCGGAAGTCTTCAGCTGACTTGAAATCGAACGCTTCAACCAGCTTCGTGACGCGATGCACTTGCGTGTCGGCCAGACCAGCGGTAACTTCAGCGATGATTTCCTTGCGAGCGATTTGTGTAAGTTTGTCTTGAGCTTCGACCAGGCGAGCGTTAGCAGCGGCGGTTTCAGCAACTAGGAGGGCGTTGGCTTCTTGGAGCTTCGTCAGTTCCTTGCCAGCGGTATCGCCACTCAGTTCGATGTCAGCCTTCTCAAACACACCCTTGAGGTTCTTGAGGAAAGATTCAGCGATCTGGCCCTTGACTTCTGAGTCTAGAGCAACAGCGTTTTCCTTGGCCCATTCCAGCACGGTTTCTTCGATCACGCCGTCAACGGTCTTGACCGCTTCAGCGAGGAAGTCAGCGCGAGCGGCTTCCAGCTTTGTCTCGAAACCTTCGATCAGGGTCGCCACTTCCGTCTTGACCTTTTCGTCAACGGCAGCTTCAAACAGGGTAGTCGTCTTTTCTTTGAAATCTGTCGGCAGTTCGGCAGATTCAAACAGAGCTTTTAGAAGTTCCATTTGGTTTCCTTTAATTGATTCTATTACTATTTAGATCAGCTTGAAATCTGATCGTGTGTCGTAACGCCGTCACCGAACTTGCGAGCGGGATGCGCTTCAGCTTCTTCCTTGGAGCGGAAAGGACCAGCGATGGACTTCTTCTTGCCGCGTGAGGAAACATAAACGTGGTGTTGCGCCGCCTGGTGGCTACGGTCAGCGGCCGGTAGCGTGCTCGGCTTTTCTCCGGCCAGCGCTTGATTCGCGCTCCATTCGCTATCCTTCTCACCCAGTTGTTCGACTGACTCATTCTTGCCGGCTTGGCTAACCCAACGCTTGGCCCAGTCGTGAGCTTCTTCCTTGTCATCGGTATGGTAGTCGGCTTCCTTCTGATGCTTGCCATCAACGTGATGTTTCACGCGATACTCACCCCAGTCACGATCCTTGTGGACCGTGGCCTTACGGTTGCCATTCTCATAGCCGCCTGTCTTCTTCAGAGGGGTGCTGACGCCCCAGGTATCTTCGCTCAGTTCTTGAGACTCGAAAATCGTAGCAAACTTACCCATGATTAATCCTTCTTGAGAGTTTTGATCAGGTCTTCAAACTTCTCAAGGAACAGCTCAAGAGCCTTCGCTTGATTAGCCTTCTCAACCCACACGCCATTTTCGCTGACCCACTCAACGGATTCACGAAGTGCGTTCATATAACAAACTTGGCCGGACGGCATATCGACTGCGTCAATCGCGTTCAGCATGTAGCCTTCTACATACTTAGTTCCGGCGCGTTCAACAACTTCACCGAGACCACGAGTTGACATCCCCATCTTGAAGTTCGCTTCAACGAGGGACTTGATGATCTGTCCGTTAGGATTATTTAGTACACGCGCTTTACCAATGACATTGTTGCCATCCCACTTGAGAGACTCGACCATGATGGCGGCTTCTTTAGGGTCAGCAAAAGGACGTGTCGGATGGTTCAGTTCGCCAATAGCGCGACGCTCGTTGACATACTCCGTGATGTACTTGTCAACTGAAGACTCCATCATCTTCTTTGCGTAGATTCGACCGTTGCGATTTTTCTCTTCGGTCATGATCATTGGGCCCTCTAGATAGAGGACATTGCCCTGCGCCGTAGCCTCGTGTAGAGGCTCAACACCGGGGTTCCATTCGTATAGCAGCTGCATTTGCGCTCCTTATTCCTTAGTTTCAAATAGGGACTTCGCAACGAACTTTTGGCTGTCGGCGCGGAACTGGGCGGCACGAGCGTCCAGAAGAGCCTTGATAGCGAGCTTTGCCTCAGCCAGCTTGCCTGCGTCCTTGGATAGAATCGCCTTGACGATTTCAGTCTTTTCCATAACTTCTTCCTTCATGTTCTTTAGATTGACCTTAGGATCATAGTCATGATCCGCGATCTGTTCTTCAGGAGTTAAAGCCTCATTGTCTTTTGGTTTTTCCATCTTTACTTCCTTGGAGGCGCAGGCGGCTTTGGCTTGGCCTTGTTGATTTTGATCTTCGCGTCAACCTGGTCCGGGTGAACATCGTTATCCATTTGGAATTGTTCTTCAGGCGACGGGTAGTGACCCTCATCAACTTCCTTGTCCATCAGGTCTTGCTCTTCCTTGATTTCCTCTTCGGTCATCCGGAGCACCTTCTTTTGAACTGTGCGCTTTGAGAAGTATTTACCCACGAACGCATCAGCTTGTTCAAGAGCCGCTAGGCGGTTCTCCATCACTTGAGCTTCTTGTTCTTCCTTCACATACGTATCGGAAGTGTACTCAAACCGGACCAGCGGGAGGATCAATTCTTCCCAATCGTCAGCGGTAGTGATACCCTTCAGGATCAGCTGTGAGCGAAGCAGATCAAGGAACAGGCCGTTGAAGCGCCGACGAAGGCGCTGAACAAACTTGTTGAACTTGATTTCGTCGCGGTTGATTTCCGTAGCACGGTTACCAATCGAAATAGTGGCTTCTGATTCGAGGCGGCTGCGCGGCACGTTCAGAGACTCAAGGAGTTTCTTCTGGAAGTAGCGCAAGTCTTCGATTTGGTTCAGGTTCTCACCGGCTGGCAGAGTGCTGATCTCAGTACCCTTACCGCCTTCACGACGAGGCAACCAATAGTCTTCCATCATCGACACTTGGTGGCTATTGCCCTTCACCTTACCAGTAGCACCGTCATACACCAATTTAGTCCGATACTTATTGATCAGACTCATCATGTATTCTTCAGCGCCCTTCTTAGGCAGGGTACCAACGTCAACGTAGAAAATGCGACGCTCAGGCGCACGAGTGATACGATAGATCACAGCGGCGTCTTCAAGCATACGCAAGTTGTTTAGAGGCTTGCGAGCCTTCTCCAGGTGGCCCAGGATACCATTGTTCTCAGCGAGAATCCCGCTATGAACGAAAGCAACGGTGTCTGTGCTCAGCTCAAGAGCTTGTTGTGCGATAGCGCGGACGACGCCAGAGGTTCCAGTCAGATTGGTCTGCGAAACATATGACGGGTCGTATAGGAAGTAAGACCGTGAGTCAGTGATCCGCTCAATGCGGGACTCAGGATCAGTTTCCGTGAGAATCTCCTTGACCTTCTTCGTTGCGCGAGGGTCCAGGTTGACCAGCTTGAGAATGCCCTTCTTGGGGTTATTCGGGTCAATAATCTTGTGATAGTACAAGCGTCCATCGACGTAGAACTGCTTGAAAATCTCGTAGGAACGATCATCAAACTTCAGCAATCTGGTGATGTGTCCAAACTCTCCCGTGATCTTGTCACGAGTAGCCTGAGCCACCTTATCGGATTCCTCAAGCTTGATTTCTACGGGGTCCATATCAGCATCAGCCGTCACTGCTTCGTTGATAATATCGTCCACAGCACGATCCACTTCAGCGTGGACGACCATAGCGCGATATTCATTGATGACTTCTGCTTGATTCCGTAGATCAAGTTGGCTTAGATAGCCAGAAGCATAATGATGGGAAATATCAACTAGATCGGCGGCGTCATCGTTGTCAATCGCAACGAGCGTCTGCTTCTCGATGATCTTCTGTTCCTGCTCACGCTCAGGATTCGCAATCTCTGCTCCAAGGAACAGACGAGAGAACGAATTGCGGAGGGAACCCAATCCTTGTTTATTTGCCATTCAATTATACCTCGTAATACACTATTATGAATATTTAGGGGAGGCGAAACCTCCCCCAAATATTACAGTGTCACGCCAGGCTGTGAGTACTGGACGTAACGGAAAGTGACGTCAAACTGTGAGTAGCCGTCCATTTCGCCGCTGTCGAGTGACATCTGGCCAACGGTAGCAGGCCAAGCATCGTGCAGCACGAAAGTCTTGGTGACCTGGTCGTTGACGTTCATCAGCTCAAGCTGCACGTCATTCATGATCTGTTCAAGATCGGTCAAGCCCTTGTTGGACTCGGAGCCGTTCATGTTTTCTGACCACTTCTGGAAAGCGTTGTACACGTTCATGTCATTCACGCCGATGAAGGTCACAGTGAACTCTTCATACTGACGGTCGCCAGGGATCGGGAGATTACGACCACCCCAAGTGAGGTCGATCACGCCGATAGTGGCTGAAGGGGTATTCGTCGTGCGGGCCAGTAGTGAGGCTTGCTGACCGTTTGCTGAGTTACCAGCATAGCCAGGGAAGTTCACCAGGACGCGCCAACGGTTGCTACGAGCCAGACCTGACTTGATAGCAGCGCGAAGTTGAGAAATCTGCATTTTGTTTCCTTATCAGAAGGAGAGGGCTTGCGCCCTCTCTTTGTTATTACTCAGTCTCAACGAAGGCCACATCCGGACGAATCGCGGACAGATTCAGAACCACCCAGTTGATTGAGTAGGTCGGCTTCAG
>Ga0163162_10005517_pt1 | contig 12230 bp, 7 predicted proteins | sample S55metaG_FD_115310 | JGI IMG/M metagenome (GOLD analysis project Ga0163162, IMG submission 115310) | Switchgrass rhizosphere microbial communities from Kellogg Biological Station, Michigan, USA - S5-5 metaG | ecosystem: Host-associated > Plants > Roots > Rhizosphere > Soil | place: USA: Michigan...
CTCAGGATGAGTCAAGTGTGGTCACGTCCTGACACTGCAGAGCCATAGCTGCTTTCTTTGGTCACTTTCTTTGCAGCAGCAAAGAAAGTGACTGCCGCCCCGCACAGGGGCGAGCTAATAGACCGCGAACAAAGCAAGTTTCATAGAGGCCCGAGCGCATCAAACGGTGTAAACAACAAGCGCCGCTTAGCAAACACCAATCGCATAGCGAAAAAACCGCCAAGGGTCAGCCCCAACGCAACTACCCCCCGAGCGCGAGCGAAGAAATCCCGTCCAGTACATCGCCGATAGGCAAATCCCCGCCGACAAATCCAACGACGCCATCCCGCAGCCCAAGCTGCACGCACTGCACGGCGACGTGCGCCACATCTTCCCGCGACACCGGCGGCGCATTCGCCGCACGTTCCGATGCAAGCGCGATCGTCCCGCTCGCCGGTTCATCCGACAGCGGCCCCGGCCGCAAAATCACATACGGCACGCCGCGCTTCTCGACGTAATCGTCGCCCTCGCGCTTCATCTTCGAATAGTGCTTGAGCGCAAGCGAACTCGCGTCGGGCCAGTAAGCCGAAATGGCGCTAATTACGACAAGTTGCTGCACGCGCCGGCGCCTGGCGTAGTCGGCGGTACGCTGGACAGCATCGCGATCGATCGCGCGCTCCTCGTTCACGCCCTCCGATTCGGCGGAACCGGCGGCATAGATCACGTGCGTGACGTCGTCGAATGCGTGGGAGAAATCGTGCGTCAGGTCGCCGAGCACGATCTCCGCGCCCAGCGCCACGAATTCAGGCTTGTGGGCGGACTTGCGCAACATGACCTTGAAAGGAATGGCTTCGCGCTGCAATTCCCGTGCGATGTGGCGCCCGGTGCGGCCGTGTGCGCCGATCAGCAGAACTTTCATCGAAAACGCTCCTTGTTCGGGATGAACCGTCCTCAACGTTAAGCGATTTTCGCCGATCGCGCTGTCAGCAGCATGCAGGCGCCGCACCGTGCGCCGCTATTTCGCCGCGCCCGCGGGACGCGCGCCGCCGTTCTTCGCGGCACGCCGCCGCTCGCCCCACAGCCGGACGCGGTCCATGTACAGATAGACGACCGGCGTCGTGTAGAGCGTGAGCATCTGGCTCACGATCAGCCCGCCCACGATCGCAATGCCGAGCGGCGCGCGCATCTCCGAACCCTCGCCGGTGCCGAACGCGAGCGGCAGCGCACCGAGGAGCGCCGCGGCCGTCGTCATCATGATCGGCCGAAAGCGCAGCAGGCACGCCTGTTCGATCGCCTCGCGCGATGAACTCGCGCCCTGCCGCGACGCCTCGATGGCGAAGTCGACCATCATGATCGCGTTCTTCTTCACGATGCCGATCAGGAGGATCACCGCGATCAGCGCGATGATGCTGAATTCGGTCCGGAACAGCAGCAGCGCGAGCAGCGCGCCGACGCCCGCTGAGGGCAGCGTCGAGAGAATCGTGATGGGGTGGATGTAGCTCTCGTAAAGGATGCCGAGCACGATGTAGACCGCCGCGAGCGCCGCGAGAATGAGGAGCGGCTGGTCGTTCATCGACTGCTGGAACGCCTGCGCCGTGCCCTGGAAGCTGCCGTGAATCGTGGCGGGCACGCCGATCTGCGCCATCGTCTCGTAGATCGCGGCGGTGGCGTCGGAGAGCGACTCGCCGGGCGGCAGGTTGAACGAGATCGTCGAGGCGACGAACTGGCTCTGGTGATTCACCGAAAGCGGCGTGCTGCCCGGCCCGAACTTCGCGATGGCCGAGAGCGGAATCATGGTTTCCCTCGACGTCGACACCGCCGCGCCCGAGGACGAGCCCGACTTGCCGCTTGCCGCGATCGAATTGGTCGCCGAATTGCGCACGGATTCGAGCGAGAGCTGCGTGGCGGTGTCGGTCGCGGCGCCGGTGCTGGCGTTGGCCGCGGCCGTCGCGTTCGAGGTGGTGGTCGAATTGGTCGACGCCGCGCCGTTCGCTGTCCCGCCCGACGTGCTGACGTAGATCTGCTTGAGCATCTCCGGGTCCTGCCAGTACTTCGGCGCAAGCTCCATCACGACGTGGTACTGCGAGAGCGCGTTGTAGATGGTGGACACCTGGCGCTGGCCGAACGCGTCGTAGAGCGTGTTGTCGATTTGCGCGGGCTTGATGTTGAAGCGCGCGGCGGTTGCGCGGTCGATCGTGACCATCGACTCCAGCCCGCCTTGCTGCTGGTCGGAATTCACGTCGGCGAGTTCGCGCCGCGCCTGCAGCGCCTCGGTCAGCTTCGGGCCCCACGTGTAGAGATCTGTGGTGCTGTCGGAGAGCAGCGTGAACTGGTACTGCGCATTCGATTGCCGGCCGCCCACCCGGATGTCCTGCACGGCCTGCAGAAACGTGCGTGCGCCCGCGACGTCCGCGAGCGGCTTGCGCAGCCGCTGGATCACGGTGTCGGCGGACACCTTGCGCTCGCTCTTCGGCTTGAGCGAAATGAACATGAAGCCCGAATTGGTCTGCCGGCCGCCCGTGAAGCCCGCGACGCTGTCGACGGCCGGATCGGCCTCGACGATGTGCATCATTTCCGAGAACTTGCCCTTCATCGCCTGGAACGACGTGCTCTGGTCCGCCTGAATGCCGCCGACGATGCGCCCCGTATCCTGCTGCGGGAAGAAGCCCTTCGGCACGATGATGTAAAGATAGACGTTGAGGCCGATGGTCGCGAGAAGCACCACGATGATGAGGCGCGGGTGCGCGAGCGCCCAGCCGAGCGTGCGCGCATAGCCGCCCTGCATGCGCTCGAACTGGCGTTCGAGCCACGCGGCGACGCGCCCCGGCTTCTTCTGCTCGTGCGGCTCCTGCAGCAGCCGTGAGCACATCATCGGCGTGACGGTCAGCGAGACGGCGAGCGACACGGCGATCGCAAGCGAGAGCGTGAGCGCGAACTCGCGAAAGAGCCGCCCGACGATGCCGCCCATCAGCAGGATCGGCAGGAACACCGCGACGAGCGACACGCTGATCGAAAGCACCGTGAAGCCGACTTCCTTCGCGCCGAGTATTGCCGCCTTCATGCGCGGCACGCCGTTCTCGATATGCCGCGAGATGTTTTCGAGCACGACGATCGCGTCGTCGACGACGAAGCCGGTCGCGATCGTCAGCGCCATCAGCGAGAGGTTGTCGAGCGAGAAGCCTAGCAGGTACATCGCCGCGAAGGTGCCGATGATCGATATCGGCACGGCGACGCTCGGTATCAGCGTGGCGCGCCAGTTGCGCAGGAACAGGAACACGACCATCACCACGAGCGCGACGGCGATCACGAGCGTCGCCTCCGTGTCGTGCAGCGACGAGCGGATCGTGACCGAGCGGTCGGAAGTCGGCGTGATCTCGACGTCCGCGGGCAGTGCCGCCTGCAGTTGCGGCAGCATCGCCTTCACGCGGTCGATGGTTTCGATGATGTTCGCGCCCGGCTGGCGATACAGGATCACGAGCACCGCGCGCTTGTTGTTGATGAGGCCGAGGTTGCGCAGGTCCTCGACGGAATCCACCACCTCGGCGACGTCCGAGAGCCGCACTGCCGCGCCGTTGCGGTACGCGACCACGAGGTCGCGGTACTGGTCGGCCCGGCTCGCCTGGTCGTTGGTGTAGAGCTGAAAATGGGTGCCCTTGAATTCGATCGCGCCCTTCGGGCTGTTCGCATTCGCCGACGCGAGCGCGGCGCGCACGTCCTCGAGCCCGATGCCGTAGTGAAAGAGGGCGCCCGGCTCGAGCTCGACCCGCACGGCCGGATTGGCCGAGCCGCTCACGTCGACTTCGCCGACGCCCGGCACGGTGGAGAGCGTCTGCTGCAGGACGGTCGCGGCGGAATCGTACATCGAGCCCGCCGTGCGCGTGGGCGACGAGAGCGCGAGCACGAGGATCGGGGCGTCGGCGGGATTGACCTTGTGGTAGGTCGGATTGCTGCGCAGCGCCGTCGGCAGGTCGGCGCGCGCCGCGTTGATCGCGGCCTGCACGTCGCGGGCGGCGCCGTCGATGTCGCGGTTAAGGCCGAACTGCAGCGTGATGCGCGTCGCGCCGACCGAGCTCATCGACGTCATCTCGGTGACGTCGGCGATCGAGCCGAGATGCCGTTCGAGCGGACTTGCGACGCTCGTCGCCACCGTCTCCGGGCTCGCGCCGGGCAGGCTCGCCTGCACGGAGATGGTCGGGAAATCGACTTGCGGCAGTGGTGCCACCGGCAGCTTCACGAACGCGAACATGCCGGCGAGCGCGACGCCGATCGCGAGCAGCGTCGTCGCGACGGGGCGGGCGATGAAGGGGCGCGAGAGGTTCATCGCGTCACTCCGCCTCGCTCACCGGGCGCGGCGGCGGGGCGCCGCGGTGAAAGCGGGCCCGCAGGCGGCGGCCGAGCGAATCGAACGCGAGATAGATCACCGGCGTCGTGAAGAGCGTGAGCAGCTGCGACACGATCAGGCCGCCCACGATCGCCACGCCGAGCGGGCGCCGCAGCTCGGAGCCGGCGCCCCAGCCGAGCATCAGCGGCAGCGCGCCGAGGAGCGCTGCCATCGTCGTCATCAGGATCGGGCGAAAACGCAGGAGACACGCCTGGAAGATCGCGTCGCGCGGCGCCTTGCCTTCCTCGCGCTCGGCTTCGAGCGCGAAGTCGATCATCATGATCGCGTTCTTCTTCACGATGCCGATCAAAAGCACGATGCCGATGATCCCGATGATGTCGAGATCGTGCCCCGTGAGCATCAGCGAGAGCAGCGCGCCGACGCCCGCGGAGGGCAGCGTCGAGAGGATCGTGATCGGATGGATGAAGCTCTCGTAGAGCACGCCGAGCACGATGTACATCGTGATGATCGCGGCGAGGATCAGGAACAGCTCGTTCGACAGCGACGCCTGGAACGCGAGCGCCGCGCCCTGGAAGCGGATCTGGAACGACGCGGGCAGGTTGATGTCCTGCTTCGCCTTCTCGATTTCCTTGACCGCCGCGCCGAGCGACGCGCCCGGCGCGAGGTTGAACGACACGGTGGTCGCCGGGAACTGGCCGAGGTGCGTGACGAGCAGCGGCGCGGCGCGCTCGTGGAACGTCGCGATCGACGAGAGCGGAACCTGGCCGTTGGTCGCCGTCGACGACGGCAGGTAGATGCCGTTGAGGATATCGGCGTAGTGCGCGTCCGTCGGCTCGGATTCGAGAATCACGCGGTACTGGTTCGACTGCGTGAAGATCGTCGAGATGATGCGCTGGCCGAAGGCGTCGTAGAGCGCGTTGTCCACCGTGGCCGGCGTGATGCCGAAGCGCGCGGCCGTCGACCGGTCGATTTCCACGTATACCGACTGGCCGTTCTGCTGCAGGTCGGTCGCGACGTCCGCGAGCACCGGCGAATGCTGCAGGCGGTCGATCAGCTTCGGCACCCACTCGGCGAATTCGGTGGCGTTCGGGTCGGTCAGCATGAACTGGTACTGCGTCGGGCTGACGGTCGAGTCGATGGTCAGGTCCTGCACCGGCTGCATGAAGAGCTTGATGCCCGGAATGTTCGCGACGTCGCTCTGAAGCGCGCGGATCACGTCGCTCGACGTGTTGCTGCGGTCGTCGCGCGGCTTCAGGTTGATGAGCATGCGGCCGCTGTTGAGCGTGATGTTCGTGCCGTCCACGCCGATGAACGACGTGAGGCTCTCCACGTCCGGGTTCTTCAGGATCTGCGCGGCGAGCGCCTGCTGCTGGTCCGCAACCGCCTTGTACGACGCGGCCTGCGGCGCCTGCGTGATCGCCTGGATCACGCCGGTGTCCTGGGTCGGGAAGAAGCCTTTCGGAATCACGACGTAGAGCAGGGCGGTCACGACGAGCGTCATCACCGCGACGAAGAGCGTCGCGCGCTGCCGGTCGAGCACCCACGTGAGCGCGACGGCGTAGCGCGCGATCACGTAGTCGATGAACTGGTGCGCGCGCGCTTCGAAGCGCTTGCTTTCCTTCGGCGGCGTGTGGCGCAGGAGCTTCGCGCAGAGCATCGGCACGAGCGTGAGCGACACCACCGCCGAAATCACGATGGTCACGGCGAGCGTGATCGCGAATTCATGAAAGAGCCGCCCGACCACGTCGCCCATGAAGAGCAGCGGAATCAGCACGGCGATCAGCGAGACCGTGAGCGAGATGATCGTAAAGCCGATCTGCCTGGAGCCCTTCAGGGCGGCTTCGAGCGGCGGATCGCCGTCCTCCACGTAGCGCGCGATGTTCTCGATCATCACGATGGCGTCGTCGACCACGAAGCCTGTCGCGATCGTGAGCGCCATCAGCGAGAGGTTGTCGAGCGAGAAGCCGCACAGGTACATCACCGCGAGCGTGCCGACGAGCGAGAGCGGCACCGACAGGCTCGGGATCAGCGTCGCCCAGACGTTGGCGAGAAAGAGGTAGATCACGAGCACGACCAGCACGACCGAGAGCGCCAGTTCGAACTGCACGTCGCGCACGGACGCGCGGATCGTGGTCGTGCGGTCGGTGACGATGCGCACGTCGAGCGCGGCGGGCAGCGACGACTGCAGCTGCGGCAGGACCTTCTTGATGCTGTCGACCACCTGAATCACGTTCGCGCCCGGCTGGCGCTGCACGTTCAGGATGATCGCGGGCGTCGAATCGACCCACGCGCCGAGCTTCGTGTTCTCCGGCCCCTCGACGATCGTCGCGACGTCCGTCAGCATCACGGGCCGCCCGTTCCGGTACGCGATGACCGCGCTCTGATACGCCTTCGCGTCGGTCAGCTGGTCGTTCGCGTTGATCGTGTAGGCGCGGCTCGGGCCGTCGAAGCCGCCTTTCGGCGTATTGACGTTCAGGTTCGAGATGGTGGTGCGCAGGTCGTCGATGTTGAGCCCGTACGACGCGAGCGCGCGCGTGTTCGCCTGGATGCGCACGGCCGGGCGGTTGCCGCCGCTCACCGACACGAGGCCGACGCCCGCCACCTGCGAGATCTTCTGCGCGAGGCGCGTGTCGGCGAGATCCTGCACCTGGGTGAGCGGCAGCGTCTTCGAGCTGATCGCGAGCGTGATGATCGGCGCGTCGGCGGGGTTCACCTTCGCGTAGATCGGCGGCGCGGGAAGGTCCGACGGCAGCAGGTTGCCCGCCGCGTTGATCGCGCCCTGCACTTCCTGCTCGGCGATGTCGAGCGGCAGATCCAGGTTGAACTGGAGCGTGATCACCGACGCCCCCGCCGAACTCTGCGACGACATCTGGTTCAGGCTCGCCATCTGGCCGAACTGCTTTTCGAGCGGCGCGGTGACGGAGGACGTCATCACGTCGGGCGACGCTCCGGGATAGAAGGTCTGGACCTGGATCGTCGGATAGTCGACGGCGGGCAGCGCGGAGAGCGGCAGAAAGCGCAGCGCGACGAGGCCGACCAGCATGATCGCCGCCATCAGGAGCGCCGTGCCGACCGGGCGCAGAATGAAAAGTCGTGACGGGTTCATGCTTTACGTACCCGCGCCGTCATTGCGGCTGTTGCTGGCGATGGCGGCCGCGGCGCGCGCCCGACGCAGCATGGGCCGCCGACGCGCCCGACGCCGACGCCGCGCCCGATGCCCCCTTGGGCTTGTCGGCGGGGATCGTGATCTTCGCGGCTTCCTTCAGGCGGTCCGAGCCGTCGATCACGACGCGCTCGCCCACCTCCAGGCCGCTCTTGATGCTGGTGCGCTCGCCGTCCACGGGGCCTGTCTTCACCTTGCGCACGGTGACGGTGTTGTCCGGCTTCACGACGTAGACGAACGTCCCCGACGAGCCGTTGAGCACCGCCGACGTCGGCACGATGGTCGCGTTCCGGATCACGTCGACGAGCAGTTTCGTGTTCACGAACTGATTCGGAAAGAGCATGCCTTCCTTGTTGTCGAAGGTCGCGCGCAGCTTGACGGTGCCGGTGGTCGTGTCGATCTGGTTGTCGACGGTTTCGAGGTAGCCGGCTTCGAGCGCCGTGGTGTTGGCCCGGTCGTAAGCCGTCACCGACATCTTCGTGCCCGCGTGCAGCGGCTTGAGGATCGCGGCGAGGTTGTCCTCCGAGGTGGTGAAGACCACGCTGATCGGCTGCAATTGCGTGATCACCACGACGCCGTTCGTGTCGCCGGTGGTCACGTAATTGCCCGCGTCGACCTGCCGCAAGCCGACGCGCCCCGAGACCGGCGCCGTGATGCGCGCGTAGGTCAGGTCGAGCCTGAAGGTATCGACGTTCGCCTGGTCCGATTTCACCGCGCCTTCATACTGCTTGACGAGCGACGCCTGCGTGTCCACCTGCTGCTTGGCGATCGAATCCTGCGCGAGCAGCGTCTGGTAGCGCTGCAGGTCGAGCCGCGCGGTCTGCAGGAGCGCCTGGTCCTTCGCGAGCGTGCCCTGCGCGTTGCGCAACGAGATTTCGTAGGGGCGCGGGTCGATCTGCGCAAGCACGTCGCCCTTCTTGACCATCTGGCCTTCCTTGAAGGCGACATCCACCAGAATGCCGTTCAGCTGCGTCTTGACGGTGACGTTCGCGAGCGGCGTGACGGTGCCGAGCGAATTGATGACGACGGGCATCTCGCCCTGGGTCACGCTCGCGACATGCACCGGCTGCGGCTGGTTGCCCGTGCCGCCGCGCCGTCCGCCCGCGGACGAACCCGCCTGCGGCTCCTTCGCGCCGTCGCCGCGGCTCCACGGATGCCACCACGCGAGCGCGCCCGCGATGACGAGCAGTGCCACGACGAGCCATCCGAGCCGGCGGCCCCGGGTGGAAGGGGCGGGAGCGGACGTCGGGGAGGCGGTCGGATGCGGCGGTGTCGGAGGGGTTTTCTGGTCGTCCATCGGTCTGGTGGCTTGCGTGTTTCGGTGTTCGATTGGTGCGCGGGATGGGCGGCTTTCGGCAGTTGCGCGCTCGCGGACGCAAGCGCGCTGGCGAGCGGCGCAGTTGGCCCGATGCATGACGGATCCCCGGAATCAGCCCGGGAGTCGTTGTCTGGAAAGCTTTGAAAGCCGGCCCGGTGCGCGCGAAGCATGATGCTACGTCCCGTGCTTCGTTACAGTCCAGCTATCTTTCTTTCGGATGATTACGAGTGTTACACCCGCGCGAAGGCGGATGTAACGGATCGGGCGGACATGCGGATGGCGGCCGGGCCGCCGGCGATCGTGACTTCGGCGGGCGCGGTGCCCCTTTGACCGGGCGCGCCCGGCTGGATGAATGCGGTGCCGGAATCGGCGAGTCGGGCGCTCGTTGGCGTCACTCGGCGAGACGGGCCGCGGGCGTGCCGCCGATCTCGTGGACGATGATATCGACGCATTTGAGCAGCGCCGGCGCCACGGATTCGATGAGCGTCTCGCGCGGGCACTGATGCGCCGCGCCGCCGCAGTTGACGGCGTAGCGCTGCCCCGACGGGCCGACGAATCCCGCCGCGACCGCGTTCAGGCCGTAGTGCCATTCGCCCGTCGAAATGGAAAAGCCGAGGCGGCGCGAATCCGCGAGGCCGGCCTGAAGACCGTTGCTGATGTTTGGCCAGTCGTCGCCGGAAGCTGTCTGAAGGCTTGCGAGGAGCGTCTGGCGATCCGCCGCCGTCAGCACCGACAGATAGGCGCGCCCGACCGCGGTGCGGCACATGTCGATGTGACCGCCCACTTCCAGCCGTGACACGAGGACGGCCGAACGCGGCCGGATCGCGTCGATGACGACCATTTCCAGCCGGTCGCGCACCGCGAGATGCACGCTCAGGCCCGTGAACTCCGCGAGTTCGATGAGAAACGGGCGGGCACGGGCGCGGATGTCGAAATTGCGCAAAAAGCCGTTGCTCAGTTCCAGCACCGACGCGGTCAGGACGAATCGCTCGCTGTCGGGCAGGCGAAGGAGCAGCCCCGCGCCGACCAGCGTGGCGGTGATGCGCGAGACGGTGGGTTTCGGGATGCCGGTCAGCTCGGTCAGTTCGCGGTTGCTCACGGGGGCATCCGCGGCGGCGATCCGGCGCAGGACATCCAGTCCGCGCGCGAGCGCCGTGACTTCCTCTCCGTCCTTCTCTCTGGCCTTTTCCCGAATGGCCGCTCGACTCTCGGAGGTGTGCATTGTTTTTTTAAAACGTCGTTTCGACTCTTGCTAAATGGATGCGGAAGTCACCGGGATTTCCCAACATTGCAGATTATGCAAGGCTTCTTTAAAAAGTGCATACGGCGTGACAGTTTTGGCATATTACAGAACAATATGCTGCGTTGGGCAGTTGCCCAAGTCGAGAAATTTTGCTTGACTTAGGCAGCATTACCGGAAAAAATGGAACCCGATTTCGAAAGTGCGGGCGTGCTGCGAGTAGGTGCAACGTGCATTCGGATACCGACTCTCAGGTTCTAGCACGGCCCTCGGAATGGCTAGAACTTTTAAGGCGCTGCGGCAACGCGGCGCCTTTTTTTTGCCGAATCATTTCGGTATGCCCCCAATATACGCTCGCAGCGCGCGGCGTTCCATCGAGAAATAAGGGCTGGGGTGACTGCGCAGACTGGGTCCGACCGGAAGGTCGGCAGGCGGGAGGAGGCAGGAGGAGGGCAGGGCTGACCGATCGGATGCCCGTGTGGCCGGACCGCTATATGGATAGACGGGAGCCTCGAGGGACCGCTCCCCGGCGAACCACCGGCTCGGCGCGGTCCGGCAAGCGGATCAGTGCCGCTCGATAAACATGCGGCGAGGCTTCAGAAGACGCGCACCGCGCACGATCCAGTAGACGCCCGCAAGCGCGAGCAATGCCGCGACGCCGAATAAGAGCAACGGCGAAAGGCGTTCCGGCGCGGGCTGGCTCGTCGCGATCATCAGCGACGCCATGATCGCGACGCCCGCCTGCATGAACGAGCGCATGGCGCGATTGCGGCACGCGGCGACGCGCATCGATCGGGAGACGGGGGCGCGTGTGAAGGGTTCGAAAAGGATGATGCCGGCGACGAGGGCGACCACGAGACTCATGAGGTTCATAACAGCGCTTCTGGGCGGGGCGGTTGACCCGCGACTATAAGAAGCGCGCTCGCCACGGAGAATACGAAACATCCTAAAGGTAGTGCGGCAATGCGTTCTATCGCATTGCCGCGGCGGATGTTGCGTCGACACGTCCCACCGCATGCCGAGCAAAACGGCGCATTACACCGCGCGCCTCACAGCTCGATGCGCGTCCCCAGCAGCGCCAGGAACTGCCGCAGCCATTCCGGATGCGCGGGCCACGCGGGCGCCGTGACGAAGTTGCCGTCTGTGATCGCGGCGTCGACCGGGATATCGGCGTATTCGCCGCCCGCGAGCCGCACTTCCGGCGCGCAGGCCGGATACGCGGAAATGCGTTTGCCCTCGATCACGCGTGCCGCCGCCAGCAGTTGCGCCGCGTGACACACGGCGGCGATCGGCTTGTTCGCCTCGGCGAAGTGGCGCACCAGCTCGATCACGCGCTCGTTCAGGCGCAGATACTCGGGCGCCCGGCCGCCCGCGATGGCGAGCGCGTCGTACTGGGCGGGATCGATGTCGTCGAAGGTGGCGTTGAGCGCGAACAGGTGGCCCGGTTTTTCGGTATAGGTCTGGTCGCCTTCGAAGTCGTGGATCGCCGTCTTGATGCGCTCGCCGTTCTTTTTGCCCGGGCACACCGCGTCGACCGTATGGCCGATCGCCTGCAGCGCCTGAAACGGCACCATCGTTTCATAGTCCTCGGCAAAGTCGCCGGTGAGGAAGAGAATCTTCTTTGCTGCCATCGATAACCTCCGGGAAAGATGAATTCGGGTTGCGCCGAACGGGTCCAGCCATCGGTTAGTCTACTCTCACGGCCTTGACGGTTTGACGTCGGCCGGCCCGCCGGACGCTGCCGCGCCGCAGCGTATCATTGGCGCTTTTGGTGAATCCCGGACCGCGCGAGCGCCGCCGCAGGGCGCGTACGCAAAGCCGGTCCGTACGGTGCGCTGGCGGGTTTCGGGCGCAGCCTCAATTGTGGAAGGGCAAGATGATGCAAAAGAACACTTTGAACCGGATCGCCGTCGCGCTCGCCGCGCTTGCCGTGCTCGCGGCGTGCGAGAAGCACGACGCGACGGCCGGACAGGCGGCGAGCGCGCTGAACAATCTCGCGAGCCAGACGAACCAGAAGTTCGATCAGGCCGCGAGCTACGTCGGCCAGCACGTCGATGCGGCGAAGCAGGCCGCGCAGAACAACCTCGATTCGGCGGCATCGGTGCCCCATATTTCGGCAAGCGGCGTCGCTGAGACGGCGAAGGCGAATCTGGCGGGCGCCGCGAGCGCCACCAACGCGGCGATCGCC
>Ga0163162_10005519_pt1 | contig 12226 bp, 3 predicted proteins | sample S55metaG_FD_115310 | JGI IMG/M metagenome (GOLD analysis project Ga0163162, IMG submission 115310) | Switchgrass rhizosphere microbial communities from Kellogg Biological Station, Michigan, USA - S5-5 metaG | ecosystem: Host-associated > Plants > Roots > Rhizosphere > Soil | place: USA: Michigan...
TTGCCCGGTGATGGCGAAGGCAACGACAACTTCCGCGCCAAACGCTACATCGCCAAGTACACGATCAACCCCGCAATCACCCACGGCATCAGCCATGAAGTGGGCTCGGTCGAAGTGGGTAAATGGGCGGACCTGGTGCTCTGGCGCCCGGCATTTTTCGGGGTCAAACCGACGCTGATCCTCAAGGGCGGCGCCATCGCGGCCAGCCTGATGGGCGACGCCAACGCGTCGATCCCGACACCGCAACCGGTGCATTACCGTCCGATGTTTGCCAGCTACGGTGGTTCGCTGCATGCCACCAGCCTGACCTTTATCAGTCAGGCGGCGCAAGAGGCCGGCCTTGCTGAAGCACTGGGTCTGAAAAAGAAAATCGCTGTGGTCAAAGGTTGCCGCGAGGTGCAGAAAACCGACCTGATACACAACGATTACCTGCCGAACATCGACGTCGACCCGCAGACTTATCAGGTCAAGGCTGACGGTGTTTTGCTGTGGTGTGAACCGGCGGATGTGTTGCCGATGGCTCAGCGTTACTTTCTGTTCTGAGCCATCAGCGTCCTCAATGCGAAGCATGACGCCTTCGCATTGAGGCTGAACGTGCAGTGATCAGCTGCCCGCATCGACCTTGAAAGGTATCTCCACCCGATTCAATTTGGCCCGATCCATGGCGCTCTGAGTCAGTTGCAGTAACAAGGCTTCACGCTCGTTTCTAATCAAGGCCAGCGCTTGTTCATAGGCCTCGTCCGTCATGACCTGGCCCACAGCGATAGCACTTTCCGGCTGGCCGAGTTCAGCGGCCAGGACGCGGATTTGCTCTTTCAATCCGGCTTTCTCCTCCGGTGACAGGCTCGCGCTGCGCGCTCTTGCATCCAGGGCTTCCTTGAACTCGGTCGTGGCAACTGTCTTGCGATCAATGGCCCGGAAGCGTGCCCGGTTGGAACTCTCGACAAAAGAATTCCAGAATGGCTGCTCGGCAATCGAATCACGCAGCAGATTGCCCTCCTCCAGCCCCAGAATCCTCTGATAGGCATCTTCGATCATTTCACTGGTGACGCCTGCCATATTGCGAAACTGCATGCCGCGAGCCTGCCACGGCAGGTCCAGCCGTTCTGCCAGATCCGTCATGAAGGCCAGGTGAACTTCGACCTCATCAATCGTCCCGGTGATATCACCGGCGGCATTTTCACGACGAAATCGCTCCCCCGCGGCCTCTCGGGCCTCGATATGACGCCTGGCGATTCTCCCGAGCTCATCCAGCCTCGACTTGCCTTTTGCCAGGCTCACCAGCTCAGCTTCGATCAAACCGTTGTTGCCCAGTTTTTTAGCTTCTTGAACCAGCACATCGACACCCAGGACGTTGAAAAGCTGTGTGGCTCCGTCGACGCAGCTAGATCGTGCGTTGGCCTCCATGAAGAATTTTTGTCTTAACCTGGCGTCCTCGGCCATGGTCTCCAGCATTCGCCAGACCTTGGCCGTCAAATCGGCCCGATAGGCCCTGCTGGCGGTGAAGTCTTTAGACCGGGTAAGGTTTTCGATCTCTTCGAAAAAATCGGTCGAATTGAATTCATCCTCAACCTCGTTCCAGAGCTCCTGCTTCGCTACCCAGTCAGACCGCCTCAAGCCTTCCCCCCAATCGATGCTGGAACGCACACCTCGGGGCGGGTACGCACGATCAGGATCCATGCCCGCCGACCGAACATAGTCTTTGAGAATTTCCAGGTTTTCAGCTGACATCCATCTGGGTTCGCGGCTGAGCCACGTACGACCCAACAGTTCGGCGTCCCATGTCCCCCGAGCAACGCGCGGAATAGTCGTCAACGGGTTGTTGCGCAGATCCAGGAAAAAATGCCGAAACCGTGGCCAGGTAAACGTCCCGGGCGGCCAGGTAGTGGCCCCTGTGCCGGACAATATCAGGGTATGCAAATCGGGCATGCGACTGATGTCCGGCAACAACCCCAGCGGGTTGTCACCCAGGCATAAAGTGGTCAGTCGAGTACGGTTCCTGAGCATTGCGACGTCCGCGGGCCGCAGCACGATGCGGTTTCCCGTGAGGTCCAGGTCGGTCAAGTGCGGCATCTGGGTAATACTCTGCGGCAGCGCCGTCAGGGAATTACGCGCCACGTCCAGCGTTTGCACGTTGCGAAAGGACTCAAGAAACGGTTGCTCGATACTTGATAACCCTGTGTTGCGTAACCACAGACGTGTGACGTGATCGAAGTTGGCCTCCAGCTTGGGCATGCGATCGATGTGCAGGTGCAAATTGAAGTTACTCAGATCCAGCGTCTGACCAAGAACGTTCCCATACGCATCTAGATGCCTGGGGCCGGTGCGCTGCCAACACCGCCTGATTTTTGCGGCGATGGTGTTCCTGGCGCGCCACTCGGCAACGGCACTGGGACCGAAACGAAAATCCTGGGTCGGCCCGTTTACCCACCGCTCCAGGGTTGAAACCAGTTGGTCGAATTCGATCTCAAGCGCATGAATCTGTGCGCCCAACGATGTGTTTCGCTGGCGCAAGGTCTCGATGAACGTATCGAGTTCGGCATCGCTGAGCGTTGGATAAAGGCTGCGCACGCGAAGCCGTGCAGAGCCTTCCCCGGAAACACGATGGTAACCGTCCATCCCCCCGAGCAGCTTCATGGTTTGCGGGTCATAGGTCGGCTTGCGAATCGGATGTTCAAGCAATGTCGGGGCGAACTGCTCATGGCTCAGGGGTGAGCGATGTACATCGGCCTTGAGCCGTGCGCCATCGTGAATGCCATACCCCAACGCGTCACGCTGCGCATCCGGCAAGGCGTGCAAGACCGAAGCGTAGAGCTCATCGGTGCCGTGCAGGTGCTGATCTTCGGCATCACGTGTCTGGTAGCGCCCGTCCTCGTCGAGAATCAGTACTTTGCGGATGGACGCCTCTTGCAGCCCCACGCTGGCATGCAGTTTCCCGTTGAATCCAAGCTCGCGAATTTCGATGCGCACCTCGTCGGACCAACCTGGCAAGTTGGCCAGCGAACCCAGCTCAAGCCTGCGCGAGTCGGCACCGGCCAGTTCCTCAAGGTATAGGCCCTCATACGCACGGTTCAATCGCACCCGGTCGCGCATGTGTCGTGCCTGTTGGCGCAAACGCAGCGAGAGGCGCTGTTTTTCGGCGAGGTGTCGCAGATCTTCCGGTTCGGCCTGTTCCAGCAGTTCCTGAGCAGCGCTGGCCGGCAGCTCCGGAACCTCATTGAGCACTCGCTGCACACGTGGATCGCTGGAAACGTCGCGTTTTTTATACAGTGCTTCGAACAGGTTTTTTTTCTGTTTGCCTGCCTGCATGGCCATCTGCTGGTGCAGTGTTTGGATACGCGTCGGTTGATCGAGTTCGATCTCATGGCCCAGCAGGGTGCGCATGTCGGCTTCATTCAACGACTCAAGCACCCGCTCTGGCAGTTTCCCGGCCGCCAGCTCGGAACGGCTGATCCTGATCGTCATCGGGTCTGTGGCCATTGCATTGCCGTGTCTGACCGAAGGCCCGGTGCGATTCTCTGCCTGAAACACTTCAATGGCGCGGCTTTCAGGCCAGCGCGGCAATGCGACCATGGCGGCCGCTTCAACGCCAATCATCTCGTCGGGCACCTGATTGGTCAGGATCTGCTGCGGCAACCGTTCCGCCTCGCCGTAGGCGTCGAAACGGGTGACGGTATCGCGCAGCAACGCGGGTGGGGCTTCATGTTCGACATGCAGCCTGCGCAGCACGGTTTCATGGACACCGCTCACTCGCTGAATCTTGGCCAGCGTTTGCGCGGAGTGGTTGGCGAGTCGGCTGTCCATGCGTCGCATCACTCCCTCCGCGTCCCATTCCAGCGGTTGTTCGGTTTCGACCTTCCAGGCGCCAGCGTCGTTGTGTTCCACCCGCGGTTTGTAGGCCGTGGGGCGCTTAGGGTGTTCCAGCCGATGCTGACCGGTCATGGGGTCCTGGCTCACCTCGTAGTGCTTGTCCTCCATTGGCAGCCATTGCCTGGCGTCCCGCTCGACCAGGCCGATGGCATTGGGTTTGGCATTGACGGGCAGTTCTACCCGCTGCGCATAAGGTGCAACGTCGGGTTTCCACAGGCGGGTCTTGCCGTCGGGCATCTCCAGCGTTTTGAGACTGTCCATCAGGGGGCTGGGTCTGATCGCCCTGACGCCCCGAGGCAGGACGTAGCCGGCACCCATCAGCGCCAACTGGGCAGCATTGATCAGCACACTGTTGATGTGAGACGCGGCCTCTTCCCGATCCCCTTTGCTCCAGTCTTCAATGCCTTCCACCAGCTCATCGACGATTTGCGCAACCATCACCCCCAGCAGGACTTCCCCCAGCACGGGCACCAACATTCCGACAAAGTTGAACACGTTCCAGCCGATGTTCAGATAAGAGCTCAGGCGCTTCCACCGTGCGGCCTTATCCTCGTCCCCTGTCGGCACCGCGATGACCCGCGCATCGGCAATGGCTTTGTCGCGTTTGTCGACACACAGCCACTGCCACACGTCATCGGTAATCAGGTTGGTGATCGGCTCGGCATTGGGGTTTTCGAGCGCGGTTTCCCGCCACCAGGGGCCCATGTCCAACGGCTCGCGTTGCTGCCAGACGACACGCGACAAGCGCTCGTTGACCCGCGCGAAGAACTGTCCTTTGTCCTTTTGCCTCACGAAACGGCTGAAATACTCCTGATAGGGCTTGTCGCGAAGCTGGCCGAGCAGTTCCTTCATGAAATCGGCAAGGGAGTTGTACTCTTTCAAGGGGTGCAGCGGATCGTCTGGCACGTAGGCAATCAGCGGGCCGTCGAGACGGCTTTGCTGATAAAGGTCCTCGCGACGCATCATGTCCTCCCGGACGCCGGAAGGACCGTTGGTGAGAAACGACTGCAGCAGTTTGAACTTCCCGTAAAGATCTCCTGGCATCACTGGCGCGCGATGCGACAAGTCGCTCCAGAATTTCACTCCATCAGGGGTCAATGCGTCGACCAGTGGCTTGAGCCGGGACGGCTGGCTGACGGCGCTGAACAGCACGATGCCGTGCAACGCAAAGCCCATCAGCGTTAACCGATGCGGGTGCAGCGGCTGGTCATGGAAGTTGATTCCACGCTCGCCATCGTGCACCCGCTGAAGGATGTTATATGAATACGTACCGATGTCTTTTTTAACGTACGCCATCAGCGCCGCCAGATTGAAACTGGCCCTTTCCGTCGCCAACCAATCCCTTTCAAGTAACTTCCGGGCGTTCAGATCGGGCGGCATCAGGATATTTTTTATATGAGCCTGATACTTCGCACCCACGTCCAGGCTCCGACATAAAGTTGTAACTTTCTCGACGGTCATGGTGCGTTCAAGTTGCAACTCCCCTCTGGCATCCGTCGAATACACACCGGAGCCTGTCCTGAAATAATCCTCAGCGGTTTCGGAGGCTTCAAAGTTATGCAATGCGGCTTCCAGCAGCGAGTAATGACGCTGATAACTGGCGCCCCTGTCGATGAACAAGAGAACCCTGTCCGGCACATACAGCTTCAGCGTCAGCTCGCTGACGTCGGCACTTGAGTTGAAATTCAAGCGGATCGCCTCGGCCAGCAAAGGCTTGGCAAACGCCTGAATGTCGTGCTGCAAGTCTTTCAGGGAAGCGTCCACCTTTTCCTGCAACCGCCAGCGCACGTCAATCAGCTTTTTAAGCTGTTGCCGATGAGTGCTGGACATTTCCATGTACCAATCGGGGAATTCTGGACGTGCAATGTCCAGTGACAACAGACGGCTCATCGGTGCTTGCGTTATTGCGCGGGGCAGCGACTGGACAATAAGTTCGCGGGGCCGTTTTTTATCAACGCCCGGACGGATCACCGTCAAACCAGCAGTTCTATTCAATTCTAATTCAGACATTAGATACAACCAAACTAACAATAGGAGCAAACAGCTTAAATCGTACCGTTCAAAACAAAAGACTAAAAAACTGCTCGACCTTCCGCGTAACAAACAGAGCGAACGTTCGAATATTGCAGTGCGAAAAATACATATATAGCACCCTGTGCCTACTGCAATACGAGCGGATTAATATTGGATATTACTTAACGCCCAACAAGCATTAAAAAAGCCCCAAACACTGCACAATTGGCAATATTTGGGGCCTATAAAGGAAACCTGTATTTATTCGAATGCGACGCCTGTCAATCCTGCCGCAGCCTCACTGTCCGGCGTTGAACCGGGGTAATTCCACCTTTGTCTTGCGCTCAATGAATGCTTGCTCCATCGCGTTGAACTCGCTCTTGAGTTCGTCGCTTTTGAGCTTGTACTCCTGACTCGTCATGCCTTGTTGTACGTCATCCAACGCTTGCTGACGCACCCACAGTGGACCTTGATCCAGCAGCAGTTCATCGGAGTATTTGTCTTTCAGGAACGCTCTCCAGAAATCACGCTGAGTGGTCGCCAACAGCTCCTGCGCTGAGTTGTCCAGACTCAGCACCCGCTGCTCGGCGGCCTCAAGCATCGGCGTCGTCACATTGGCAATCCCGGTGAACCTGGCCTGTCCAGGTTGCCCCGGCAAGCCCAGCCGGTCCTTCAAGCCGATGCGATAGGCAAGCCGGATCTCCACTCTATCGACCTGCAAGGCTCGTTCAACTTTCTTCAGGAGGGTATCGGTTGATTGCGCAATGACACGAATGCGAGCGTCTATATCCTGCTGCGCGATTCGCTCGACTTCATCGAGTCTGAACAGTCCTTTTGCCAAGGTCGAAAGCGCCTCTTTGGCCTGCCCGGCATTGACGCTCTTCAAGCCTTCGTTGGCGAGGTTCCTGACCTCCAACCGACTGAAAATCAAACTGGCCCCATCGGCGCAAGTCTCTACATCGCCTGCCAGAAGGAACAAGTCGGTACGCAGTTCCTCGGAGTGCGTGGCGGCATCCAGTATTTTCCACACTCGCGCCTGTAGATCCGGGTAAGCATTTCTGTACTCGGCCGTTTCCCTCAGGTCTTCCAACAACGTGAAGAACTCGCTCGACGTTTGCTGGCCATCGTCTACAAGTCGCCATTGCTCCTCCCTGATGGCACGCTCGCTGTCCGGAATGTCACGCATCCAGCGCTCAAGCCTCGCATCGGAGTTCGCCAGAGGGTCGCGAACCCCATTCGGTGCCATAGGCACATGCACCCCTTCGGGCGGCCGTGAAAAGCGCATCCACGCCTGTGCATAGTCATCCAGGGCAGAAGGCGTGAGCGGATTACCGTCCAGAGAGGTGCGTTTGAATGCCCGCTCGGCAGCGGCTGCATACTCTTCAGAAGGGTTGAGGATGTCGCCTGCGACCCGGGTGATCAGGTTATCGCGCAAATCGACGCGTTGAAGATCCGGCAAGGTATCCAGCCCTGTCGGCCACTCGGTGAGTGCGGTGCGGCGCAGGTCGATTTGCCGCAAGGTCGGCATGCGGCGAAAGTCAGGTGCGCGGCCCAGTGGGTTATCACTCAAGTACAGGTGTTGTAACGCAGGACATTCTTCGAGAACCGCAACGGTCTGCGGCGTTAACGCAATCTGGTTTCTGGAAGCGTCAAGTGCCTCTAGCCAGCGCATCTCCCGCAACTCCGTCGGTATACGTGTCAGTCGATTATCCTCCAGGCTTATTTCGCGCACGTTGGGGAAGGCTTCCAGAAAAGCATCCGGCACCGCCCCAAGCGCCATAGCGCTGAGGTCTAGCGAGGGGACATGAAAAAACTGCGCCCTGGAAATCACCGGCAGCTCGCCAATCCGCAGACCAGCCAGGCTGAGCAAGCCTCCGGAGTGCAAGCCCCCCCCAGCCCCTTCCGGTACGTCCACTCTTTGCCAGCACTGGCGGAGCAAGTCCGCCACTCGCTGTTTGTCCTGCCGGCTGACCACCTCAGTACGGCCATCGGGCAAGACGTGCGTACTGGGTGTTTCCACCCAGGCTTGTGCCTCGGTTTTCAGGCTTTCCAGCTCAAATTCAAGGTTGAACAGATAGTTATCAATCGTCATCGGGAGCGTCGGATGAACCTGCGCATTCGCCGCCTGCGCCAGCACAAGTTCGATGTCTGCGTTGCCATAGGAGGGGTATAGCCTGCGAACCCTGTCGCGGCGCTCGGCGAGTAACCTTTGCATGCTCTGCCCACGACCACTCAACGGATAACCAAAACGACCATCGCCCCCACGCGCCGGCTTCTTGAAGAAGGGCTTGACCGGCTGCATCTGCAGAACCTCGCGCAGCGCCGTACGTGACAGGGCATGCCGCCTGATCAGCAGCTTGAGCTGCGGCCCCTGCCCCACATGAGGCAGGCCCAACGCGCTGCGATGGGCATCCGGCAGTGCATGCTGCAATGCCGCGTACAGGTCGTCGTCACCATGCAAATGGTTGTCTTCAGCATCACGCGTTTCGTAGCGCCCATCGTCCTTGCGTATCAGAACCTTGCGCTCGGTGGCCTGCTCGGGCCCGACACTGGCGCGCAGCTCCCCGTGCAAGGAACCCTCCCGGACTTCAATACGCAAGTTGCCTGGCCAACCCGGCAATGCTTCCAGGGTGTTGAGGGCAAGGCGCTCGGTGTCCTGGGTCAGCAGCGCATCCAGATAAAGCCCCTCATAGGCCCGCGACAGGCGCACTTCACGTTGCGCGTGACGTAACGCCTCTGCCAGACGCAGCGGGATGGGCTTGGTTTGTCGAGTGTCCGCAAAATTCCATTTGGCCATTTGTTCGCGCTCCGCACTCGATGCACCGGCCAACAGGTCTTCGACCCTACGGGTGGGGATACCGGAAAAACGATTTTTAATCAGATTGACCTGTGGGTCTGCGCTCGCTTGCTGGCTGGCATAGCGATCATTGAACAGCACACGCTTTCTGCTGGCGGTAACCGTTGCAGGCTCATCGATGTTCATCTGAGCGATCAAGCGCTCGGCCTGTTTATAGGCGTCAAACCGGCTGAGCGTATCGGCCAACAGCGCCGGCACAGGTTCGTTTTCGACGTGCATTTTGCGCAACACACCTTCATGTGTGCCGCTGATGTCCAGGATCTGCGCAAGCTCGGCATCGCTGAATGCGTCCGCCGAGTAACCCAGGCGCCGCATCAACCGCTTCGCGTCCCATTCCAGCGGTTGCTCGGTTTCGACCTTCCAGGCGCCAGCGTCGTTGTGTTCCACCCGCGGTTTGTAGGCCGTGCGGCGCTGCGGATGCTCCAGTCGGTGCTGCCCCGTCACCGGGTCCTGGCTCACCTGGTAGGTCTTTTCCTCCAGCCGCAGCCACGGCTTGCCGCGGTGCTCATACAAGCCGATGTCGTTGGGCACGGCATTGGCCGGCAGCGCCACCGGGTGCTCGTAAGGCCCGACGTCGGGCTTCCACAGGCGGGATTTACCACCGGGGAGCTCTACCGGTTTGAGGCTGTCGATCAGCGCGCTGGGCTTTACTGCGATGACACCCTTGGGCAGTACGTGTCCCGCGCCCATCAGCGCCAACTGGGCAAAATTGATCAGCACCCCGTTAATATGGGACGCCGCCTCGTCCCGATCGCCCTTGCTCCAGTCTTCGATGCCTTCCAGCAGTTCATCGGCGATCTGCGCCACCATCACGCCCAGTAGCACTTCACCCACGCCCGGAATCAACATCCCGACAAAGTTGAACAGATTCCAGCCGATGTCCAGGTAGCTGGTCAGACGCTTCCAGCGTGTCGCAGCGTCCTCATCGCCGGTCGGCACTGCAATGACCCGCGCATCGGCGATGGCTTTATCGCGTTTGTCGACATACAACCATTGCCACAGATCTCCGGCAATCAGGTTGGTGATGGGCTCGGCGGCAGGATTTTCGACTGCGGTTTCCCGCCACCAGGGGCCCATGTCCAACGGCTCGCGCTGCCGCCAGACAACACGCGACAGGCGTTCGTTGACCCGGGCAAAGAATTTACCCTTGTCCTTTTGCCTCACGAAGCGACTGAAGAACGCCTGATACTGCGACTCGCGCAGTTGGCTGAGCAGTTCTTTCATGAAGTCGGCGAGTGAGTTGTACTCTTTCAACGGATGCAGCGGATCGTCCGGCACGTAGGCAATCACCGGTCCATCCAGTCGGCTTTGCTGATAAATATCCTCGCGACGCAGCATGTCCTCATGGACGCCGGAAGGACCGTTGGTGAAAAACGACTGCAGCAGTTTGAATTTCCCGTAGTGATCTCCTGGCATCACTGGCACGCGTTGCGACCAGTCGCTCCAGAATTTCACTCCGTCAGGGGTCAATGCGTCGACCAGTGGCTTGAGCCGGGACGGCTGGCTCAAGGCGCTGAACAGCACGATGCCGTGCAACGGGAAACCCATCAGCGAGAGTCGATGCCGGTGCAGCGGCTGATCATGAAAGGTGATATCGCTTTTGTTATCGCGCACCTGTTGAAGCTTGCTGTACGCATACTCGCTGATATCTTTTTTCAAGTAAGCCGTTAACGCATCCAGGTTAAAGGACGCTTTCTGCGCGGCCACCGTATTATCTTTCAATAACTGCCTGGCGTTTGGATCGGACGGTAGCAGAATGCTTTTTATATGGCTTTGATACTGCGCACCCAGGTTTAACCGCCGACACAGGGTGGCGATCTTGGTGATCGTCATTGCTTTTACAAGTTTCAGTTCACCCCTGAAGTTCTTCGAATACACACCGGAACCGCTCCTGAAATAATCATTTGCGGTTTCCGGTTCTTCGAAGTTATGCAACGCCGCCTCCAGCAGGGTGGATTCACGCAGATAACTGGCGCCACCGTCGATCACCCGCAGAATCGTGTCCGGCACATACAGCTTCACCTTCAACGCGCTGACGTCGGCATCGGAGTTGAAATTTGACCAGATGAGCAAGGAAAGCAAGGGTTTGGCAAACGCCTGGATGTCCTGCTGCAAGTCTTTCAGAGGGGCATCCACCTTCGCCTGCAGCCGCCAACGCTCATCTACCAGCGCCTTTAGACGCTGCCGATCGAGGCTGGACGCATTTATGTACCAATCGGGGAACGCTGGACTTGCGATGTCCAGTGATAACAGGCGGCTCATGGGTGCTGCTGTTATTGCGCGGGGCAGTGCCTGGACAATACGTTCGTGGTGAGGACCTTTATGGGGTACTGGATTAATCGGCTTTTGTTTAACGCCTTCCAACCCTTTTAATTCAGACATTATGTAACAACCAAAGATAACGATAGAAGTTATCAGCTTAGGCGGCACCCCTTGAAATAAAAGACTAAAAATTTGTTCGACCGGCGACCGACCAATAGAGTGATCGATCAACTATTAAAGGGTTGAATATACATATATAACACCATTATTTTCTGTTGAGCTTATGCCCTCGCCACGCGCTGTTTTACCGGCAGATCATGGCGTTATGATGTTCACTCACTGCCTTGGGACATGGGCCGACTACTCGATCACCAACCGAGCCAACCGCTGCTTGAGCATGCGGTTCTCGGCCCGCAGTTGCTGGACCTCTTCAAGCAGGTCCAGCGCCAGGGCGACGCCTTCCCATTCCAGCTCCAGATCGTGCCGCAGCTTCGCGGCACGTTTGGCCAGCGCCAACTCATAATCGTTGAAACGCCAATCCTTGGGCTGCTTGCCCTGAGGTTCGAGGATGCCGTGCTCGACGATCTCGATCACGTAGACGTCCGACAGGTCGGTCGCCTCACAGAATTCTGCCAGGTCCAGTTGAACGATCAGGGGGTTGCTCATGATGGGCTACTCCGTCTCTTGGATCAGAAGTTTTCTCTGGGGTTGAAAGCTGCTTTTTTCGCCAGTTCCTGCCACAACGCCTTGACCTCGTCATCCGAGGCTTTAGGCATGACGGCCTTGAGTTGTACAAACAGATAACCGCGATGACCGGCCTTGTTCATCAAGCCGTGGCCCTTGGCGCGCATGCGCTGGCCGTTCTGGCTGCCGGCCGGAATCTTGAGGTTGATCTTGCCTGTCAGTGTAGGCACTGCCACCTCAGTACCTAATGCCAACTCCCACGGAGCCAACGGCAAGGTAATGATCAGGTTTTCGCCTTCGACGTCGAACTTGGGGTGCGGCGCAAAGCGAATGATCAAGAACAAGTCGCCATTGGGCCCGCCACCCGTGCCCGGTGCACCCTGGCCCTTGAGGCGGATGCGCTCGCCGTCGGTCACGCCGGCCGGGATCTTCACGTTCAGGCTTTTGCTGGTGTTGCTGACATGCTGGCCGGCAGCGTTGTACTGCGGCACCTGGAAGGTGACCTTCTTCGATTCGTTCGAGAGGGTTTCTTCCAGAAAA
>Ga0163162_10005520_pt1 | contig 12225 bp, 10 predicted proteins | sample S55metaG_FD_115310 | JGI IMG/M metagenome (GOLD analysis project Ga0163162, IMG submission 115310) | Switchgrass rhizosphere microbial communities from Kellogg Biological Station, Michigan, USA - S5-5 metaG | ecosystem: Host-associated > Plants > Roots > Rhizosphere > Soil | place: USA...
TGGCATATGGAAAATGGGTATCGTTGGGCGTGGTAACAACAATCAGGTCTATACCGGGGTCGGAAATGAGTTCGTCAATAGTCCGCACCACTTTTACCCAGGGATAGGTTTCCCTGGAAAGACTCTGGTGCCTTTCCAAAACGGCCACCAGTTCATAACCGGGAACCGTTGTAACAAATGGTGCGTGAAAAACACGGGCCGAAATTCCAAAACCGACGATTCCTACTCTTATCTTATCAGGCATCACAAATATTTTGCGTGATGAATTTAATTCTTCCAAACCCTTTCCAGGAAACCAATCCAGTTGCCGTGCATAATGCCCGCGATGTCATTCGCGGAATAGCCTCGTTTTTCAAGCAGTGCGGGAATTTTTTGCAGGTCGGCAATGGTATCAATATCGTAAGGGCATTGTTCTTTTCCGTAACCGCCATCCAAATCAGATCCGATGCCAACATGAAGGCTGTTGCCTGCCAATTGACATATATGATCAAGGTGATTCAGCAACACTTCCAGGTTGCAATTCATTTCGCGGGGTGTTGATTTTCTTCTCACCCATCCCGGTACAATCATCCAGGCGTCCATGGGCATGCCAATGACAGCGCCCCGCGATATGAGTGTCTTTATCATGTCGTCGCTGAATTGGCGATTGTGGTCAACCAGCGCGCGGCAATTATTATGACTGGCCCAAACAGCGCCGTTGAAATTTTCCATCGCCTGCCAGAATGCATCGTCGCAAAGATGGGTAGCGTCGAGAATAATATTCAGCCTTTCCATTTCACGCAAAAGTGCAATGCCCTGCGAGTTCATTTTACCCCGACTGTCGGTACCGTTGGCATACCGGCCGGGACCATAATGAGCCGGTCCGATTGCACGCAAGCCATAGGCATGTGCAAACTGCAGGTGTTCCAATGTCACCAGCGAATCGGCGCCTTCCAGACTCAGTATATAACCGATAGCTTTTTTCGGTTTGGTGTCATCGTTCCAATCGGCTACGTGTTGGCGTAAGTCTTCGAGCGAACTTATTTGGACCATTTCGCCTTCGGCTTCCATGCAGCGATACCAGGCCAGCTGGGCCTGGGTTTGCGCCCATGCCTGTTCGGGCGAGTGCCAACCCGGCAAGGGATTGTCGGGAGCAACATAACGTGCAATCTGCGTGGCCACCACCATCCCAATATTTCCCGCGCGCAAGGCCGGAAGAGAAACAGTTCCGTTGCCGCGATCCGGTTTGTCAGTCAGGTGCTTCTCGCGCGCCGCAATATCGGCAACGGGTAACCGCAAATCGCGGTTCCATTCCATGGCGTTCATGCTTAAATCCAAATGGGCGTCAACAATAAACAAGTTTGTAGTTTGTAGTTTGTAGTTTGTGGTTTGTAGTTTGTGGTTTGTGGTTTGTTGTTTGTGTTTTCAACCACAAACTTTAAACTATGATTGTTCTCGCTCGCGCAACCGTTTTCCATTCCCCGGTTTTCTTTCCGCCCTCCACCGTCACGGCGCGTTCATACAATGCAACCGTGGGACAAACATGAATGGGCAATCCATACAAAACGTCGCCCACCTGGTAGGCGTGATTTGCTCCGGCTTCCACCACCAGGTGTTCTTCACTCTGGCTCACCGGTTCCAGTTCAGGGGCATTGAGGAAATAAACCCGGCGACTGATTTCATTCTCGGCGGAAATGGATTTGTGTCCCATATCAATGCACAGTCGGGTTGCAGTAGGCAGTGAAATAACGCGGGCCAGCACAACGGCAGCGGGTATAAAGGGCTGTTCCGGACAAAGATCTGCATAGCCTTTGTCCCAGTACACGAAAGTGCCTGGGCTGCATTCCATATTTTTCCTTTTGGCGTGAATGGGAAAAGTCGGACTTCCGCCAGCAATGATCACGGGGTCGGGAAATCCCTTCTTCACCAGTTCATCTTTGAGCTTTTCAATTTGCGCATAGGCTTCATTGCAGCGTTGGGTGCGCTGTGCAAAGTCTGCGTCACGAATATGCCCGTCGTAAGCGTGTAGCCCCATCATCTTCACCCACTTCATATTTGCGGCTGCTTCATACATCCGCAATGCCAGGCCGGCATCGGGCGTGCCACTCCTGTTCATGCCGGTATTCAAATCAATATATACCGGCAGCGCCTGTTTGACAGTTCCGAAAATTTTTTCCATCTCGCGAAGCGATTCCACATTGTCACTTAAACAGGAGAACACCGTAGCGGGATATTTTTGCGCAAGCGCAAGCAATCTTTTTATTTTCGGTCCAACAGGTTGGTAGGCCAACAACACATCCGGCGCGCCGGCTTCCGCCAGCATTTCGGCCTCGGCGATGGTGGCGCATTTGAATTTGGTGACGCCAGCCTTCAGCAGGAGTTTTGTTGTTTCGGTACACTTGTGCGTTTTGGCGTGTGGTCTTAACCGTGAGGTATCTTCCACCATGTTAACCAGGGCCTGCACATTCTTTTTCACCCGGTCGGTGTACAACACCAGGGCCGGGCTGTCGATGTTGTCGACATCGTCGATCAGCCACCAGCTTTGCAATAGATCGCTCATGTTAATCGGTATTCAATTCAAAAATCACTTCAATTTCAACGGCAATTTGGTTGGGTAAACTGCCCATACCCACGGCACTTCTGGCGCCAATGCCATTGTCTTCGCCCCAAATTTCGACAAACAATTCACTGCAGCCGTTGATGACGTAGGGGTGCTTTTCAAATTCGGGCGTGGAATTTACCATGCCCAAAGTTTTCACTACGCGTTTTATTTTATCAATGCTGCCCAATTGTTCGGCAACGGTGGCCAAAATGGCCAGTCCCACCTGGCGTGCGGCTTGCTTACCCTGGTCCATATCCAAATCGGCACCCACTCGACCGGTGATATTTGTTTTGTCGGGACGATAGGGCCCGTGGCCTGAAACATAGGCCATGTTGCCAACTACCATGCAGGGTTTATAAATTCCACCTCTTGGTGGAGCGGAAGGCAGCGTAATGCCTAATTCGGCCAATCGCTGTGTTGCTGTTTTGTTGCTCATAATTAATGAATAAAAAGATTTAGAATAAGAACGCCGCCCAATCCCACAATGGACACGATGGTTTCCATCACTGACCACGACCGGATGGTGTCTTTTATACTGAGGTTAAAATATTCTTTGAACAGCCAGAATCCCGCATCGTTCACGTGTGAAAAAAACAAACTTCCTGCGCCAATGGAAAGCACCATCAGGCTTGGATTAACGCCCGACTGTGCAACAATCGGCGCGATAATTCCTGCAGTGGTAAGTCCGGCCACCGTTGCCGATCCGATGCAGATGCGAATGATGGCCGCGATGAGCCAGGCCAGCACAAGGGGTTGAATATGCCAGCCCTGCAGCGCGCGGGCTATTTCCTCACTTACTCCACTGTCGGTAAATACCTGTTTCAATGCGCCTGCGCCACCCACTATCAGTAGTATCAGAGCCACGTCTTTAACCGCTTCCGCATACATGGCCATCACTTTGCCAAGCGATCGGCCTCGCGCAATCCAAAGGGTATAAGTAGCAACGCCGAGTGAAAGCAGCATGACAATCACCGGGTCGCTGAAAAAAGAAATCCATTCCTGCTCCTTCCCTTTTTCGTGGAAGAAATAAGGAAGCAGGGTTGTCAGGATGAGTAATATAACGGGCAATAAAGAAGAGATGAAACTATTGGTACCGCCGGGCAAATCGGCTTCGCTGAGATTTTGAACCTGGAATGTTTTCAGCGGAGATGATTTGATATTTTTCAGTGACTTTGCGAAGAGCGGTCCCGCAATGATAATGGCGGGGACGGCAATGGAGATGCCATAAATGAGCGTGGTTCCCATGTTGGCGTGAAATTGCGCCACCAGCGCAGCGGGAGCCGGATGCGGTGGCAGGAATCCGTGGGTAACGGAAAGTGACGCGAGCATGGGCAACCCGGTATAAACAGCCGGTAATTTATATTGGTAAACGATGGAAAAAATGAGGGGTATCATCAATACAAATCCCACATTGTAAAACAGGGGAATGCCAATGATGAATCCGGTTACCATCAACGCCCATTGCAGGTATTTTTCACCAAACACCTTCATCAGCACGTTGGCGATTTTTTGTGCGGCGCCGCTATCTGCAACCAGTTTCCCGATCATTGCACCCAGGCAAATAATAATGACGAGAGAGCCCAGCGTGTCGCCGATTCCTTTTTGAACAGATTTTGAAATAGCAGAAGGCGGAACGCCCATGAGTAACCCGGTGATGATGGAAACCACAAGGAATGCCAAAAATGGATTGAATTTTCCCCACGTGATGAGCAAAACCAAAAATAGAATGCAGCAAAAGACGATGAGCAGCGTCATGAAATTGAGCGAGGGCATCCGTTTCAACCCGGCTCTAAAAATAGAACTTAAATGGGTTGGGGAATAAAAATTTCCGAAATTGATGCTGGATAGCAGGGGCGGCATTCCAATGGGTAAAAGCAACTGCCACAATCAATGACGGCTGAACTGATTTATAAAATTCCATCTGTATTGGGGGAAGGCGCTTTTTGGCATCCCCAGCGGCAACGTTTGTATTGGGTAGACATCGACAGACTGATGTTGCACGAGCACGATCCGCTTTTGAATACCAACCGTTATTGGCAATTGGAAAGAAAGCCCACGGCTATTGTGCAGGATCTGGCCATGGGATTGGTGCTGGGTTTGCAGGGCGGTATTGCGGCTTTCGATCCTGATGAGGGCCGGCTTACCTGGCTGGCGAACCTGGAAGCGGACTTGCCAACGCATCGCACGAACGATGGCAAATGCGATACCAGTGGCAGGTTCTGGATTGGTACAATGGAACTGAAGGCCAAAGCAGGTGAAGCCGCTTTGTACTGCATCGACCCGCAATTGAATATTGTTTGCAAAGAAAAATCGCTCAGCATTCCCAATGGCATGGCATGGTCGCCCGACAATAAAAGAATGTATCATATTGATAGTCCGCAACGTGCGGTCCGCTCTTTTTTTTACGAGGAAGAAACGGCAACGATCCGGTTTGAAAAAAATGCCGTGGAAATCCCGGCATCGGAAGGGTCTCCGGATGGGATGACCATGGATGTTGAAGGTATGCTATGGGTGGCTATTTGGGGCGGATTCGCCATACACCGCTACAATCCGGCAGATGGTAAATTGATGGATAAAGTCACACTACCAGTGCCCCAGGTAAGTTGTTGTGCATTTGGCGGGGCGGGCATGGATGAACTATTTATAACAACAGCGCGCGAGAATATGAGCGATGCGGATCTGGCGAAATATCCTTTGAGCGGAAGTTTATTTAAAGTGAAAACATCAACGAAGGGATTTACGGTAAACCGCTTTGGCGGCTATCCCGCTAAATCATCCGGTAGTTGAACCTTATTATATATGGATCAAAAACAATTACGCAGTCGCAACTGGTTTGGTAAAAAAGGCAAGGATGGATTTATCTATCGTGCATGGATGAAGAACCAGGGGATACCGGCATACGAATTTGAATCGAAGCCGGTGATCGGCATTTGCAATACCTGGTCGGAATTAACGCCCTGCAATGCGCATTTCAGGGAACTGGCCGAAAGTGTGAAGCGCGGCATCTCCGAAGCCGGTGGCTTTCCGGTGGAATTTCCCGTGATGTCGCTTGGTGAAACCCTCATCAAGCCTACGGCTATGCTTTACCGTAATCTCGTGAGCATGGACGTGGAGGAATCTATTCGCGCCAACCCGGTTGATGGTGTGGTGCTGATGTGTGGCTGCGACAAAACCACACCGGCGTTGGTGATGGGCGCCTGCAGTGTAAACCTGCCGACACTGGTGGTATCAGGCGGTCCTATGCTGACCGGTAAATATCAGGGTCGCGATATCGGCACCAGTGATGTATGGCGCTTTAGTGAAGATCTGAAGATGGGTCGCATCAACGAAGAAGAATTCAATTCTGTAGAAGCCGCAATGTGCCGCAGCCGTGGCCACTGCGCGGTAATGGGCACCGCCTCTTCCATGGCTTGCATGGTGGAGGCACTCGGACTGTCATTGCCGGGTAATGCAGCCATTCCTGCTGCAGATTCAAGGCGTAAAACCCTGGCGCAATTGTCGGGTTTGCGCATTGTGGATATGGTACGGGAGTCGCTTACACTTTCGGATATCCTTACCCGTGAGGCATTCGAAAACGCGATCAATGTAAACGCGGCCATCGGCGGATCTACCAATTTCGTGATCCACCTGCTGGCCATCGCCGGCAGAATTGGCATCGACCTGAACCTGGAAGACTTCGACAATACGGTGCGGAAAATTCCACTGCTGGCCAATATCCAGCCTTCCGGAAAATATTTCATGGAGGATCTTTACTATGCAGGCGGCCTGCCCGCGGTGATGAAACAGATGGAATCAGTTTTACATCGGAATGCCATTACCGTGAACGGAAAAACCGTTGGCGAAAACCTGGCAGGAGTACAAGCCTACGGTCCGGATGTGATCAGCGAATGGGAGAAACCATTCAATGCGCACGCTGGCATCGCGGTATTAAAAGGAAATCTTTGTGAAGAAGGCGCCGTGATCAAACCATCTGCAGCTTCAGAAAATTTAATGGTGCATCGTGGTAAGGCCGTGGTGTTCGACAACATTGAAGATTATAAACAACGAATCGACGATCCCAACCTGGACGTGGATGAAAATTCGGTGCTGGTACTGAAGAATGTAGGACCGCGCGGATATCCCGGTATGCCGGAAGTGGGGAACATGGCGCTTCCCAAAAAAATTCTGGAGAAGGGTGTGCACGACATGGTGCGCATTTCCGACGGCCGCATGAGTGGTACCGGCTTTGGTACCGTTGTTTTACACGCTTCGCCCGAAGCCACACAGGGTGGTAACTTCGCGTTGGTGCAATCGGGCGATTTCATCAGCCTGGATGTTTCTAAACGAACGCTTCAACTGGAAGTATCGGATTCAGTGTTGGAGAAGCGCAGAAAAAACTGGAAGCCCTTTGAAGCGCCGGTAAAAAGAGGATACGTGCAATTATATATTAGTCACGTGGAGCAATCGCACCTGGGTGCTGATTTCGATTTTCTGAAAGGAGGTTCAGGCAGCGAGGTGACGCGCGATTCGCATTAAACCGCCAATACCATTGCGTTAATTTCCAACGATAAAATGCCATGGCTGAAAAAGACTTTTTCAAAAAAACCGCCATCGTAACGGGCGCCGGACAGGGTATCGGATATGAGATCTGCAGGCAACTGGCGCTTCGGGGTGCCACGGTTGTTTTAAATGATATTGATGAAACCCTTACGGCAAGAGCCGTACAACAGATTTGCAAAGATGGAGGCGATTGCCATCCGCACGCCGGCGATAGTTCCAATGTGGATTTCATTCGGGAAATGGTGCACACTGCCGCCACACGATTTGGCAGCGTGGATATTGTGGTCGCCAATGCCGGCATCACATTATTCGGTGATTTCTTCAACTATCCGCCGGAATCTTTTTTTAAGGTGATGGAACTGAATTTAGGCGGCAGCTTTTTTCTTACACAGGCTGCGGCGCTGCAAATGCGAAAACAGAGTTCTGGCGGAAGCATTCTGTTGATGTCGTCCGTAACGGGTCACCAGGCGCATAAAAATCTTGCAGCATATGGCATGACGAAGGCAGCACTTGAAATGCTGGCCCGCAACCTGGTGGTTGAGTTGTCGCCACACGGCATAAATATAAATGCCATAGCCCCGGGTGCAACACTTACGGAACGCACACTGGGGGACGCTGAATACGAAAAAACCTGGTCGCGCATTACGCCAATGGGCCGGCCTGCCACGGTAAACGACATCGCGGCGGCCGCACTGTTCCTCGTTTCCGAAGGCGCCAAACACATTACCGGCCAAACCCTGATCGTAGATGGCGGCTGGACAATGGTCAGCCCATCTCCTTATTAATGTTCACCGGGCTTGAAAACCTTTAAAAGAATTTTGTATGATGACAGACAGAAGAAAATTTATCGGAAATAGTTCCCGCCTGCTGGCTGGTGCTGCGCTCGCTGCGCAACTGCCTTCGGTTATGCATGCCGGTACCAAATCGGTTGCGCCTTCTGATAAAATACGGATTGCCCTAATTGGCGCAAGAAGCATGGGATGGGGCAACCTGGAAAATGCTATGAAGCAGCCAGGTGTAGAAGTCGCCGCCATTTGTGATATCGATTCCCAGATCCTCAACGACCGCGTGGGGGAAGTAGAAAAAAAGATGGGTAAGAAACCTGCGGCGTATAAAGATTTCAGAAAATTACTCGACGATAAATCCATTGATGCCGTAATTATTGGTACGCCCGATCACTGGCATTGTTTAACCACTGTATATGCCTGCCAGGCAGGTAAGGACGTGTATGTTGAAAAACCATTGGCCAACAGTATTTCGGAATGTGACGCGATGGTGAAAGCCACCCGCAAATACAAGCGGATTGTACAGGTGGGTCAGCAGCAACGCAGCGGCCCCTATTTTAAAGAAGCCATTGATCTCATCAAGGCCGGGAAAATTGGCAAACTTCGAAAAGTGCAGGTATGGGGCAATTTCAATTATGGAATTGGTGCGCCCGTTGTTCCCGATGAACCCGTACCGGCCAACGTGGATTTCGACATGTGGCTGGGACCCGCGCCGAAGCGCAGTTTCAACCGAAACCGTTTTCATGGCAACTGGCGCATGTTTTGGGATTATGGCGGTGGCCTGGTAACGGACTGGGGCGTGCATTTGCTTGACATGGCTTTGTGGGCCAAGGATATTAAAGTATTACCAAAAAGTGTCCAGTCGGCCGGCGGCAATTTTTCCTTTCCCAACAACGCGCATGAAACCTTCGATACACTCAGTGTGATTTATCAATTGGAGGACTATCTCATTACCTGGGAGAATGTGGCAGGAACCGAGAAAGGTCCCTTCGGAAGAAATTATGGATTGTGTTTTATTGGCGATGATGCCAGTTTGGTGATCAACCGCGAAAGCTGGGAGCTGATTCCGGAAACCGCCGACGGTAAAAACAAGGTGCCGGCTGTGCCGGGTGGCAAAGGAGAAGACTCCCATGAAGCGCACATGATCAATTTCCTGGAATGCATCAAGAGCCGAAAAGATCCCAATTGTACAATCGAGAATAGCAGGCTGGTTGCGCTGTATGCACACATGGGTAATATTGCATTGCGTTCGCAAAGCCGTTTGGCATGGGATGGTGCCGCAGGAAATTTCGGAGCGAATAGCGCGGCCAACGCCTTTATAAAACCGCATTACCGGTCACCCTGGACCTTTCCCGCCTTATAACGGTTAAGAATAAACGATATTGAGATGATGCCCACCCACCCATCCTTCGCCCGGATCCTGATTTTCCTGGTTGCGGGTATGCACCCAATGTAATCCTCACGACAAGGTTTATGATACCATTATGCGCGTGCTAATATCTCCGAATGCATTTAAAAATAGTTTAACGGCTGAAGCCGCGGCCAATGCCATTGAAGCAGGATTGAATGATAGCAAATCAAAATTTGATATTGAGAAATTTCCGGTAGCAGATGGTGGCGATGGTACAGGTGCACTGCTGATGAAGCGAATGAATGCGGCAAGAATTGATGTAAGGGTGAATGATCCCCTCGGTCAAATCATTACCAGTTTTTATGGACTGACCAGCAATGGAACAGCCATCATTGAAATGGCCAACGCTTCCGGACTTCGCTTACTGAAGCCAGACGACTACGACCCTTTGCATAGCAATAGTTTTGGAACGGGACAATTAATGAAAGCGGCAATAGATGCGGGCGCCCGTAAAATTATCCTGGGCGTCGGCGGATCTGCCACCGTTGACGGCGGGTTGGGTGCGCTGGCTGCACTTGGCCTGGTAGTAAAGGACAGTCACGGCCGAAAAGCCGATTTCTGGCCAGCGGATTTTGAATCCTGGCAACAGATCGATATCGAAGCGCTGGATATTCTGCGGAAGAAAATTCACATCGACATTCTTTGCGACGTACAGAATCCATTACTGGGCGAAAATGGTGCGGCGGCTGTTTTCGGTCCCCAGAAAGGTGCGAAGCCCGGAATGATTCCCCTGCTGGAATCTTCGCTTAGCCGTTTACGTGATCTTGTAATGGACAGGAAGGGTGTGGATGCTGCCAGGTTTGCCAGGGGCGGCGCCGCGGGCGGCATCGCCGCTTTCTTTCACGTGCTGCTTGACGCGAAACTGGTGAACGGCATCGATTTCTTCCTGGATCACACGCATTACAATGAAGCGCTGGCGGTGGCTGACTGGGTAATTACCGGGGAAGGAAAAATGGATAGACAGACGCTGGAGGGCAAGGCGCCCATGGGCGTGGCAGTTCGCGCGTTCGATAGTGGTGTGAAGGTATTGGCCCTGGCAGGCGAAGTGGAAAATCCGGAAGGCAAAGAATGGAAACCTTATTTTACGGAATTGAGAGCTATAAATAATCCCGGTGAGTCTTTGTCAGAGGCAATGGATCATACCGGTAGAAATTTGACATTAGCGGCCCGGCAGTGGGCTCTCACGCAAGGGCGCAGAGATTAGCAAAGAACTTAAACTAACCAATACCCGTTTATGCAAATTGGTTTGAAGATGAGTTGCATCTTATTTCTCTTATTGGTCGGCGGGCTAACAGGATTCGCCCAGGGTCTCGACTATTATCTCAACTCAAAAGGAAATGACAAAGCGAAAGGCACAAAAACAGATCCATGGAAAACCATTGCCCGCCTGAATCAGCAACAACTCAAAAAAGGAGATCGCATTCATTTTAATGGCGGCGATAGGTTCGAGGGTACGATCATTGTTGATTCTTCAGACCAAAACGATTTGGATTTTCTTTCTTATGGCGAGGGAAAGGCGTGGATACGATCCGGAAATGAACCGGGGATGGTAGTAACCAGCAAAGAAAAAATTGTTATTGCTAACCTGGGTTTTGAAGGAAGCGGACGCAAACAGGGGAATACTCACCCTGGGGTAAGTGTGAATTTTTGCCGGGATATTGCATTGAATAACCTGGAAATAAAAGGATATCAAAAAGCGGGACTCCTTCTTTACTGTTCATCACATGCGGATGTAAAAACCGTTTTTGCGCACGATAATGGTGCGGCAGGCATTTTGGTTTCGGGCGAAAAAGATAAAAACGATTGTTACGATATCAAAATATCTTATTGTCGGGCCGAAAATAATCCCGGCGATCCAACCCAATTGGAGAACCATAGTGGGAATGGTATTTTGGTGGGGTTGTGCCGGAAGGTCAATGTTAGGTATTGCGTTGCCACCAACAATGGCTGGGATATGCCCCGCATCGGCAACGGTCCGGTGGGCATTTGGGCTTATGAGGCCGACAGTGTGATCATTGAACATTGCATTTCTTACCGCAACAAAACATCGGTTGGCGGTGAGGACGGTGGGGGGTTTGACCTGGATGGCGGCATCACCAATTCGATCATTCAATATTGTTTATCATACGAAAATCAGGGCGGCGCCTTTGGCATTTTCCAGTACGCCGGCGCCAGCGACTGGTATAACAATATCATTCGGTTTAACATCAGTGAAAACGACGGCGAGGTTTCGACGGCCCATGCCGGTGTTTACGTCTGGAACAGTTCCGGTGACGCGAAACAATTTAATCGCTGCTATTTCTACAACAATGTTATTTACAACTCCCGCGGCGCTGCCCTGCGATATGCGAAAGAGAGCGTGCACGGACAATTTTTCTTCCTGAATAATATTTTTGTGGCACGCGACAGCCTGATCCAGGGAGTTTATGACAGCAGCCATTTTTACGGAAATGATTGGTGGAGCATAACGGGCAGATTTCGGATTGACGAATTCAACACGTTGGAGAATTGGGCCAGGGCAAAAGGAAAAGAATGGACCAATAGTCAGGTTACCGGATTTCAGGTTGACCCGGCATTTCAGCATCCGGGCAAGGCGAATATCACAAGAGTCGATTCGCTTATCCATTTCAACAACTATCGGTTAACAAAAGTGCCGGCATTTCTATACAAAGGAGTGGATGTTGAAAAACTAACTGGGATGAAAATGCTGCAGAGGGATTTCCTTGGGAATAAAATTGAAAAAGGATGTGTGGGAGCGGTGAGATAGAGTGTTCACGCCCGCCCGTACCGAACGGTACGTTCGGGCGGGCGGGCGTGAACACTTATGTACTCAGCCTCGCTTCTTCCAGGTCCAGTTCCCGTTCCCGCTCGCGGATCAGTTCTTCCTCAAATTCATTCTTATACCTAAA
>Ga0163162_10005522_pt1 | contig 12225 bp, 8 predicted proteins | sample S55metaG_FD_115310 | JGI IMG/M metagenome (GOLD analysis project Ga0163162, IMG submission 115310) | Switchgrass rhizosphere microbial communities from Kellogg Biological Station, Michigan, USA - S5-5 metaG | ecosystem: Host-associated > Plants > Roots > Rhizosphere > Soil | place: USA: Michigan...
GAACTCGTCCGTAATGGGGTATGGAAAGGTCGACTCGTGCATAGGACGCGGGACGGCCGCCAGGTGGTGGTTGAAAGTCGGTGGGCTTTGCCGATGGACGGACAGTCCGAAGCCCTGGTTGAAATCAACACGCGATCGAGTGGCGAAGATCTGAGTACAAACCAGAGTACCGACAGAATGAAGGCGGCCTTAAGCCTGACTGAGCAGACGACAACGCCGTTGCAGCAACAGGAGTATCTAATCGACCTCATCAAGGATAGCGTTATAACGCGCACCACGGACGGCACGATCAAGTTCTGGAACCACGGTGCCGAAACTCTGTACGGCTGGCGCAAAGAAGAAGCGATCGGCAGAGTCAGTCACGATCTTTTGCGGACCCAATTTCCGAAGCCTTTGGAGACGATCGATTCCGAACTGGTTCGAAACGGACGATGGGAAGGCAAGCTCGTGCATACCACCCGAGACGGTCGTCAAGTGGTGGTAAAAAGTCGGTGGAGTTTTGAGGGCGATCAGTCCTCCGCAGCGCTGATCGAGATCAACACGCCCTCTAATGACTGGTCATCGGACCCCAATATTCTCATCCGGTCCCAAAGGTCGGCAACCGCAAGCAGCGAGCATTCGCAGGAAACTAAACCGAGAAACGTGGAGGGCGCTCTACTAAAGATTGCCAACGTTGTCATTGTCGGAGGAGGTGTTGTTTCGCTCTTCGTGCTATTTTATTTCCTCTATCACTACGCATGGACTGGGCAGAGGCATTTCGCCAGTCAGATAGCGATGATCCTATACTACGGTCTTCCGGCTTCATTGGCAGTAGTACTATTTACTTCATTGCGATTATCCCCTGCCTCTAGGGGAAATTTAGCTATTGTTTTACTTTCCACGTGTATCTCGCTTTATGCGGTTGAGCTCGTTCTGGGTTTTTACGACCGTGCGATCCTAGGAGAAAAGACTCTTTGGTTCCCTCCTGACACGACGGCAGAGCTGAAGGAGATTATTGATACGGCGAAAAAGTTCGGTGTTGATTTTGACACCAGAAGCAAACTTCAGATCGTCGATGAGCTGAGTCAGAGAGGCGTGAAGGCAGTGCCCGTCATGGTGCCTCTGGGATTATTGAAACTGGACGCTAACGGCACTTTGAAATCAGAGATCGCAATAAATGGTACTGAGGTATTGCCGCTTGCAGGGATGAGTAACATAGCCACGGTTCTCTGTAATGAAAGCGGCAAGTATGTGATTTTTGACAGCGATCGATACGGATTTCATAATCCTAATGAAATCTGGGACTCCAGGCAATTCGATATCGCCGCCGTCGGAGACTCTTACACCCAGGGCTACTGCGTGCCTTCGGATAAGAATTTTGTTGCCTTGATCCGACGGCACTATCCATCTACCCTAAACTTGGGGGTAGCAGGCGATGGGCCTTTAACCGCTTTAGCGACGCTTAAAGAATACGTGCAGTTTACGAAACCGAAAGTGTTGCTTTGGTTTTTTTGGGAGGGCAACGATTTGGCGGATCTGAAGAGAGAAAAAACTTCGCCCTTGTTGATGCGCTATCTAAATAGCGATTTCAGCCAAAACTTGGTTCATCGGCAACCTGACATCGATGCGGCAGTTGCGGTGCAAATCGAAAAAGCGCGCCGCAATCTGACACTGGAGAGGCAGCCAAAGAATCTGCCAGAAGGCCAAGACGGAATGGCCATCAATGCCAAGAAGCTAGGAGAAATGTCGGAATCTACGATCAGGCTGAGCAATTTGCGGCAACGGCTGGGCTTGGTCTCTAAGGCAGGAGAATTTGACACGGCGGCATCTGAGGACGAGATGAAGTTGCTTGAAAAGGTTTTGACGCAAGCAAAAACGACCATAAACGAGTGGGGCGGCGCCGCGTATTTTATTTACCTTCCAGAACGAGACCGTTATGTGGACCGGCGGATGGCCGATTTAAATGATATGGATCGCGAACAGGTTTTAAGAATTGCAAAATCTGCGGGTTTTTCGGTGATTGACATCAATGGTGTTTTTCAATCTCAAGCCGATCCGGTAAATCTCTTCCCCTTTCGTCGGCTAGGTCACTATAACGAACAGGGGCATCGGGTCGTGGCGCAAGCTGTACTTGAGTCTCTTGCGAAATAAGCTCGCTCATGGCTGAGGTCATCGGCCTAATCCGAAGATTCCTGAACATTAGAGGGTGGTCTTTTTATGCGCACCCTAGCACGATGCTGCCGCCCTCTGGACTACTCCGTAAGTATTGGAGGCTAATGATGAATACAATGTATTTTAATTCAATTCTGGACGACGTGGCTAGGCGGCGGCGTCTTTATGAGGGGCAGCTGTTCGTGTACTCGCCTGTGCCCAGTTCGATTGCGTTGTGCCAGTTTGCCGACGAGTTGATCCGCAAGGCTTTTGGGAACCTTTCTCCTGAGAAAGCGCAGTACAGCCTTCCCGTCGAAGAGTATGCTGCCGTTCTATCGCGACTCAAGCCGCTATTTATTAACCATCCCAGATCTAAGGAGTGCATTCAGGGCATCCTGAGCGATTTCGGTTGCGATCTCAACAAGACCTACTTTGATGTGCCGAGAATGAGAACATCGACCAGCGATGGATATCTCACTTCGGGTATCGCTTATGCCTGGCATCCTCATCGCGATACTTGGTATTCCGCGCCCTTCTGCCAGATCAACTGGTGGTTGCCCATTTACGAAATCGAGGCGAACGACGGAGTGGCCTTTCATCCGCGATACTGGTCGAGTCCCATAAACAACGACTCCCAGAGATACAACTATTACGAGTGGAACAAAGTGCATCGCCCCAACGCATCGCAATTTCTAAGAGAGGATCCACGCCCTTTACCGCGGCCGATCGAGCCCGTCGAGATGGAACCGCAGGTTCGTCCGGTTTGTCCTGTTGGCGGCGTCATTATGTTTTCCGGTGCTCAATTGCACTCGAGCGTGCCAAACAATTCCGGTAAGACGCGCTTCAGCATCGATTTCAGGACGGTCCATCTCGACGATTTAACTGCGAAGGCCGGAGCTCCCAATATCGATTCTCATTGTACAGGTACTTCCGTGAGGGATTTTTTAAGGGCCAGTGATTTATCCCGCGTGCCCGAGGAGATCGTGCTGCTTCATGATGACGACACGGCGGCGGCCAATGTCGGTACGTTGGTCTATACTCCTTCCGAGGATGTATGAGGATGTTCGTCTAGAATCAAGTGCTCAATCCATCTTATCGTCGATGGAAGTCATCGGATTGATTCCCGCGGGAGGAGTCGGAAAACGGCTCGCCCCCCTTCCTTGTAGCAAGGAGATCTACCCGGTCGGTTTCACCGAAACCGATAACAAACGCGAAAGGCGGCCGAAGGCAGTTTGTCACTACTTACTCGAGAAAATGAGGCTTGCGGGTATTCGCAAAGCCTTCGTTGTGCTCAGAAGCGGTAAGTGGGACATTCCATCTTATCTCGGCGACGGAAAAATGCTGGATATGCAGCTTGCCTACTTGATGATGGATTTGCCCTACGGACCTCCGTACACATTGAATCAAGCTTCTCCGTTTGTGAAAGATGCTTTAGTGGCCTTCGGATTTCCCGATATTCTTTTTCATGGTAACGACGGCTTCGAAAAACTCTTGACGCACCAAAGAGAGACCAGCGCGGACATTGTCCTCGGGCTTTTTCCGGCGGACCAGCCTGCACAGATGGACATGATCGACATCGAGGAAAATTGCCGCGTGCGAGAAATCGTGATCCAGCCTCATGAGACATGCTTGCATTACAGCTGGGATATAGCCGTCTGGACGTCTGCCTTCATGGACTTCCTGGATTCATTTCTCGCTAGGGAAAGAGATCGGGCGGCGATTCGATCGGAATTGTCTGTTGGCATGGTTATTCAAGCGGCGATTCACGAGGGCCTGCGCGTTGACGGAGTCGTGGTATCCGACGAGCCCTATTTAGATATAGGTACTCCTGAAGGTTTGGCCAGAGCGCTCAAACGATTCGCACAGGAATGAGAGTTTTGAAACTAGAGTTTAGTGCCTAGGGTTCTCCGCCACCAAACCAAGACGCTTGCGCAAACCCAAAACTGGATATTGAGGACTTTCGTGGGATCATTTAACGAGACAGTGTTGATCACTGGCGCGAGTGGGTTTTTAGGCTCAAATTTGTCCGGGCGCCTCGTCCATAAGGGCGCGGAGGTTCATGCGGTCTCGCGGGTCCAGCGTATTCCGGAATCGGGGTGCATGCGCTGGTGGCAGGGGGATATGGCAGATGTTGAAACAACCCGCGCGCTCTTGGGCAAGATCAACCCCGGCGTAATTATTCATCTCGCCGGATTATCGACAGCGAGTCCGGAACGGGAGTTGGTGCTGCCTACGCTGCATAGTCTTTTGGTCAGCACCGTCAACCTGTTGGTTGTAGCAGCGGAAATGCACTGTCGTCGCATCATACTGGCAGGCTCCCTAACTGAGCCGCTGCCGAATCGCCCTGAGAGTATCCCTGATTCTCCGTATGCTGCAGCGAAATGGGCCAGCGGCGGCTACGTGCGCATGTTTCACCAACTATATGATGTGCCAGTAGTTACAGTCCGGCCCTTTATGACGTACGGGCCACGGCAAGACAAACGCAAGCTGATTCCTCACGTTATCCTGTCACTTTTGAAAGGAGAAATCCCGAAACTCTCGAGCGGTCAACAAGAGTTCGATTGGATCTATGTGGATGACGTCGTCGAAGGATTTCTACTGGCAACTGAAGCGCCCGGAATTGAAGGACGCACCATCGATCTTGGCTCAGGCGCTCTTGTGTCCGTTCGTACAGTTGTAGAAAACCTCACGGATCTGGTCGGCTCCACCGAGCGGCCACAATTTGGCGCCTTGCCGGACAGACCTTTTGAGCAAGCGCGGACCGCTGATATCGGCGAAGCGTATGCGGCGATGGCGTGGAAGCCGAAAACCTCGTTGACCGAAGGACTCGACCGTACGGTCGAGTGGTACAGCAAGCGGGTCGTTAATGTAATGGGACGATCTTTTCAGGTACGAGATTGATTTCATGAAAGCCCCCTTACAAGAGGCCGTTAAGCGCGCACTCAGGGCGAAAAGCGATTCGAAGCCGGCCCTGGAGCAGGTATGGTCGATAGGGATCTACGTCGGTGAGTCTCCTTTGGTGTTAAGTCCCCTGGCCGACACTAAAAATCCAGTTCTCACGAGCAGCGCAGTGTCGGACGTCCCAGCTGCCTTTGTGGCAGATCCGTTCATGCTCAAAGTAGCGGGGCTGTGGCATATGTTTTTCGAGGTGATGAACTGCAGATCGGGGAAAGGCGAGATCGGTCTGGCAGAGAGCCGAGATGGCCTGCAGTGGAAATATCGGCAAATTGTGCTTCGGGAAGAATTCCATTTGTCGTATCCCTATGTGTTCGCGTGGAAAAACGACTACTACATGATCCCCGAAAGTTGCCAGGTCAAATCCGTGAGGCTCTATAAGGCGGTTGATTTCCCCACGGTATGGTCGTTCGAGCGCGATTTGCTTACGGGAGATAATTTTCAGGATAGTTCCATTTTCCGTTTAGATAACCGCTGGTGGATCTTAACCGACGTTGGGTCGGCTCCCTACTGTGCAGGCACGCTGCGTCTTTTTTATGCCGAAGATCTGGAAGGCCCTTGGACCGAGCATCCGAAAAGCCCCGTCGTAATCGATGATCCCCATATATCGAGGCCCGCGGGACGAGTGTTGCTGCACTGTGGCAGAGCCATTCGTTACACGCAAGAGTGTGCTCCGATCTATGGAAGTCAAGTTCGTGCGTTCGAGATTACAGAATTGACGACCACGAGTTATCACGAACGGGAAGTTGACGAAAGTCCGGTACTAAGAGCCAGTGGAGTAGGATGGAACCAATTTGGCATGCATCACATTGATCCTCACCCTACGGATGGCGGCCGATGGATCGCCAGCGTAGACGGATTCGTTTGGCAATTTTCTAGTGCCGAGCTTAGAGGAGAATCAAAATTGCGAAACAATACCATGACTAGATTAAAAGATCGTCTGCGCGGCTATAAGCCATATATTGTGGCAAGTGAAATCAAATGGGTTCTAAAAAAGCATCTCAACGATACCCCTGATCGGAACAAAACGATATCGCTGAGACCAGACAAGCCTGTTTTGGGGAACGTATTGTTGGCTTACCTGACCGACGCGTTTCTTCTGGAGGATAGCCAAACCGTTTCCTATTCCCATCCTGCCTACTGGGAATCGTTGCAAATGGCAAAAACGTTTGCCGATTTAGGATATTGTGTGGACGTGATCAGCGCCGCCGATGCGGACGGATTCACGCCGGATAAAAAATACGCATTCTACATTGGTCATCGTTACAATTTTGTGAGGATTGCCCAGCGGCTCAACGCCGATTGCGTAAAGGTATTGCACTGCGACATGGCACATCCGCTGTTTAATAACGCTGCCCATATGTCCCGGCTGCTGGCGCTCCAGCAGAGAAGAGGCTTTACTTTGCCCGTAAACCGATTCGATCCGCCTACGCCGGCCATTGAGCATGCTGACTGTGCCGTGGTCTTGGGAAATAAATTCACGGTCGGTACTTATAGTTATTCGAACAAACCGATCTATAACCTGCCTATCTCCGCGCCGTTTGTTTATCCCTGGCCGGAACGGAAAGACTTTGAAGTTGCTCGCAGGAACTTTCTCTGGTTCGGTAGCCACGGTTTTGTCCACAAAGGATTGGATCTGGTTTTGGATGCTTTCGCTGAAATGCCGGAATATCATTTAACGGTCTGCGGTCCGATAGACGAGGACGTCGAGAAGGATTTCAAGAAAGCTTTTCACAAAGAACTCTATCAGACTTCGAGCATCCGCACTGTGGGATGGGTAGACGTTGGCAGCCCTCAGTTTGTCCAGATTGCCGATCAGTGTGCCGGACTGATCTATCCGTCTTGTTCCGAAGGACAGTCTGGAGGCGTCATAACCTGCATGCATGCCGGGCTTATTCCCATTCTCAGCTACGAGTCAGGCGTCGATGTTGAGGGATTCGGCTTCCTTTTACAGGACTGCTCTGTTGAGGACATCAAGGGCTCTATAAGGATGGTTGCGAGTCTCTCCGCCGAGGCGCTCAGGAAAAAAGCGCGACAAGCCTGGGAGTTTGCAAGAGCGAATCACACAAGAGAAAAATTTACCGAAGAGTATCGAAAAGTGGTCGGTGCTATCATCTCTGCGTATGGCGGCAACGCAAACGGCGTCCCGGTAAGCACCAATGGTGTCGGCCAGACGAGCGATCGAGCAAGCGTATACCAGTAGGAAGATGAATCTTGAAAAATACAGTGAAAAGAACAATCGCCCGAGTCATCCGAAGAACTCGGGACTATGTAGCATCGCTCGATAGGGAGCTGGATGGAAAGCCTCAACCCCCAAGTGGCACGTCGGGTGATCAATGGACCTCGGTGCACCCGTGGTTGAACTCCATATTTGCGGAACTTCTCCAGGATAGGTTCGCGGCACAGCGAGCATGGTATACCTGGGGAGTCCTGCAGGGTGCGCGGTTAGCCAAGGTACTTGGGATCGACCATGTCTCGGTTATTGAGTTTGGAGTGGCGGGTGGCAACGGTCTCGTTTCGCTCGAGAGGATTGCTGAAAAGGTGGGCGGAGTGTTTGGAGTAACGATTGATGCCTATGGCTTCGACAGCGGAGGCGGCCTCCCAAAGCCGCAGGATTATCGTGACTGTCCAAACTTATTTTCCCCCGGACACTATCCTATGGACGAGGAAAAGCTCCGGAAACGTCTACGCAGCGCGCGACTTGTTCTGGGTCTAGTTGAGGACACCGTTTCAGAATTCATCGCATCGCGGCCGGCGCCCGTCGCCTTCATCTCTTTTGATCTGGATTACTACAGTTCTACAATGCAGGCATTCAAGCTGTTAGAGGCGGCCCCAGCCCTCCTGTTGCCGAGAATTTATTGCTACTTTGACGATATCATGGGCTTTAGCTATTCCGAGTACAATGGCGAGCGTCTAGCGATCACGGAATTCAATGTCTCCCACGGCAGTAGGAAAATTTCGCCTATCTATGGCTTGAAATATTTTTTGCCGGCGCCGCACGACCAGTTGGATTGGTCGGAAATGTTTTACATGGTGCACATCTTCGATCATGAGTTGTACGGGCGGGAGGATGGATCAGCAAAAGGTGCCGTCGGAGGACCTACCGACCTGCGGGACGAATAAAAGTGGCTGAAACCACCAGACAATCATGCATTCAGAACTTTTAACTATTGTAATTTTGAGTCGTGACAGGCCGGAGTTCTTAGAAACATGCCTCAGGTCGGTCTTTGACAATCAGAAGGCCGTTCCCACCGTGATCGTTTCTGATAATTCGACACAGGATCATATCGGCATAGAAAAGCTTCGAAGCGACTACCCATTCACCTACGTTCGGCAGTCCGGGCATCTGAGCATGACGGAACACCATAATGCATGTCTCAAGCTACCGTCGACGCCGTGGCTATGGTTAGTTCACGACGACGATGAGCTCTATCCGGACGCGATTGAAAGAGTCGAGTCGTTTCTCGTCGGGTGCGGCAATGTAGGAATAGTATTGGGCGGACTCGAGTATATTGACCCGCAAGGCAGCAGGCTTACCAAGTGGATGCCCAAGACGAACGGGACGTTCCGTGGAGAAGAAGGGTTGCTCCGCTTGGGTTTGGACTTTGGCGCGTTCTCTCCCGGCACGATATTCAAAGTCGCCGCAAGCCGTGAAATCGGCGGGTTCGTCGAAATTGACGGGGTCTGCGCCGATTATCCGTTTTCAGTCCGATTGGCGTTTTCGTATGGAACGGCATTTTTTCGTGAAACGATTGGCCGGTTCCGTATGGGCCATGCTCAGGCGTCCGATTATTCCACGCCTGAGAAAGCCGAGGATTTTCTTGATTTCATCATGCGCGAGGGAGAGCATGTGATGCGAAGCGTAGGTTGTTCGCGCCGCACCGCAGAGCAGATCGTTGACTATACGACCTGGGAGACCTTTCTGAAGGTCGCGCCGCCCTGGCTACGATCCGACGAGTCCTTTGTCTTTAGGCTGACCCGTAAGTGTTTGTGCGCTTCGCCTCGACGCGGCGAGTGGCAGAACCGCGCAAGACAACACTATCCTTTTCTGTTCTGGCCGTTGTCCTGGCTCACGTGGCCTCTGTTCCAAGCAAGCAGGAGTGCGATCCCGGCGCCTGTACGGCGATGGCTTCGTGCACAAGTCGGATAGAAATTCAAGGAAAGATTTTCTCTGCTTCTAACGATGCTCTTATGCCAACAGCATCGTTAGTGGCTTCTTCCATGGGCAATCCTGTATCTCCAAAATCCGAACGTGTGGCGCTGATCGGGTGCGGCGCCGCGTCGGAAATCCTTTACGCCAGCGCGTTGGATATGTTATCGGCGGAACGTGTGATCGAGGTCACTGCTTTGGTCGACCCTAATCCGGAGCGTACCTTAGCGATCGGCAAGAAATTTCCGCTGGCACGTCATCACTTGAACGTCGACTCGATGTTAGCGGAAACAGCGCCGGACCTGGCGATCATCGTATCACCACACGGATTCCATGCGGATCTCGCGATAAAGTGTCTGGAAAAAGGGTCTCATGTCCTTTGCGAAAAACCGATGGCGACAACCACTGTCGATTGCGATCGGATGATCGACGCTGCAGAGAAAGCCGGGTGCTTATTGGCCGTCGGACACTTTCGCCGATTATTTCCATCCAGCCGGATGGTCAAGAGAATACTAGATGAAGAATTGCTCGGGCCGGTGAGATCATTCCGATTTCTCGAAGGTGAGATCTATAGCTGGCCGGCGCAAACCGCTTCATTTTTTAAGCGTGCCGAAGCGGGCGGCGGGGTGCTCATCGAGGCCGGCGTGCACACTATCGATTTGCTTTTGTGGTGGTTAGGCGATGTGGCACAGGTTCTTTATCGTGATGATTCCATGGGTGGAGTCGAGGCCAATTGCCTGATCCGTCTCAAGATGATTAGCGGCGCCGAAGGAGTCCTCCAACTGAGCCGCGACTGGTCGCTGCCTAATCGATATGTCATTGAGTGTCAAAAGGGCTGGATAGCGTACATGTATGATGTGGTGAACCGGATCGAGTGGGGTTTCCATGACTCAGAATGCGGCCTCGACGCTGAGATTAGAACAAGGGCTGCCAATAATTTGGCTGGCATGCGCGAGCTTGGATCGGCTGCGCCCGGGTTTACCGATTGCTTCACTGCCCAATTGCGAAACGTCGTGGATGCGATTCATGGAGCAGCCTCATTGCAGGTTTCTGGTAAGGATGCTCGGAAGGGGATCGCGCTGATCGAGAAGTGCTACCGAAACCGAGCCCTTCTGGATATGCCCTGGCTTGGGGAGTTGGAAATGCGGCGCGCCAGGGAACTGGCCCATGGCTGATACTCCTAGGGTCGCAGTTGTGGGGGCAAGCGGATTTATCGCCAGTCGGCTGGTTGAGTGGCTTGTTTTGCGCAACTTGGCCAACGTTCGTCCCATCGTGCGTTCATTCAAAGGGATGGCCAGGCTGGCGCGCTTTGATCTCGATTGTCGGGTGGCGGATGCGAGAGATCCAGCGGCGCTCGAGAGACAACTCAAAGGGTGTGCGGTGTTGTTCCTTTGCGTCGTCGGTGGGCGCGACACCCTTCTTCAGAGTGCCGAGGCCACCTACCGGGCGGCAGCGCGCGCGGGCGTGCGCCGGCTGGTGTATCTCAGTAGCGCGGTTGTGCATGGACATCATCCTCCTCAGGGAACAGATGATTACAGCGAACTAGTCGTCCGGCAGCCATTTGAATACAACGTCAGCAAAGTGATGGCAGAGCATCTGTTCCGCCGGATTCGAGCAGACGGCGCGGTGGAAGTCGTTACCTTGCGTCCTAGCATCGTCTTTGGTCCGCGCTCGAATTGGTGGACGGCTCAGATAGCAACCGACTTGCTGAGCAACAAGGCCTATCTGATCGATGGAGGAGCGGGCATCTGCAACACGGTCTACGTAGACAATTTGGCGCAAGCGATGTGGCAGGCCGCGATCGCCGAAGGGGTGGCTAATCAGGACTTCATCGTGACGGATGGGGAGCTCGTCACATGGTTGGACCTTTACAGCGCTGTCGCCGAGGCAGTAGGTGTTGATACCGCCACTGTCGCAATGATTAACAGCGACGCGGTGACACAGCTCACCCGCGTGGCCAGGCGGAAAGAACTATGGGGAAAGGTTACCGGCAATCGGTTCGCCCGCGCCATCCGCGAGCTGATACCCTCCAGAGTTGTCGAGACCATCAGGCAACAGTGTCACAGCGCGCGATTGCCGGCTTATAGTTCGGCTTTGGTAGAGCCGGCTTCGCGCGGGCTGCCGAGCGTTGATCCGGAAATCGCCAGCCTACAGCAGTGTCAATATGTGTTGCCCATCACAAAAGCGCGGGAGGTACTTGGTTATGCGCCGCAAGTAACGTTTTCAGAAGGCGCTCGTAGAACAGCAGAGTGGCTTCGGTTTGCGTTTGGAGTGGCTCAAGATTAGGTGAAGATCTCCGTCATCATCCCAACTTACAAGCGCCCGCTGACTCTGTTGCAAGCTTTGCGCAGCTTGCAGCAACAGACACAGCCGGACTTTGAAATTTTGACGGTTGATAATGCGGCTGATCCTGGAATCGAGAGGCTCGTATCCGAGTTCAACCAAACTGCCAGAATCCCAGTGCGATATATTGCCGAGGCAAGGACGGGAGTGCACTACGCTCGAAACTGTGCTGCGGAAAATGCCGAAGGAGATCTGTTGCTCTATACCGACGATGATGTTTCCTGCGAAACCGGCTGGGTAAAAGCGTATGCCGAGGCTTTTGCCGACCATCCGACAATGATGGCGGCCGGCGGTCCGGTTCGTCCTATTTGGGAACAAGCCCCGCCGCAGTGGCTCATCGATTACATCGGCGATTCGAAGTGCTTCATCATACTGAGTTTCATGGAGCCATACAACAACTTTCAACTCAATGAAAAAGGCTATTTTTTTAGCTGCAACATGGCCATTTGGAAGAATGTGCTGAAAGCACGCGGCGGGTTCGACCCCGAAGCGACGGCGACCGCCTGGATTGGCGACGGAGAATCCGGCCTGAATAGACGGATGTGGGCAAACCGTGAGCAGATCGGGTACGTGCCTGAGGCTTTGGTCTATCATCATATTCCGGCGCATCGGATGACGGTGGAGTATTTTTGCCACCGCATGGCGAA
>Ga0163162_10005523_pt1 | contig 12223 bp, 7 predicted proteins | sample S55metaG_FD_115310 | JGI IMG/M metagenome (GOLD analysis project Ga0163162, IMG submission 115310) | Switchgrass rhizosphere microbial communities from Kellogg Biological Station, Michigan, USA - S5-5 metaG | ecosystem: Host-associated > Plants > Roots > Rhizosphere > Soil | place: USA: Michigan...
ACGCTGGGCAGGGTACCGATGAGTGTCTGGATACCTTCGATGAGCCATTGAGGTGGGGCGAAGCTGGGCTGGACGTCGATGATAAGGAGGGCTTGGCGCATGGGCGTCTCCGTGGGAGGTCGCGACGACGATGGGGGCATTGGTCGCGAGGTTGTTTTGGGGGGGGGAATTGCGAGCCTTATCGCGAGTAGGCCTGCTTTTGCCGGGGATGGTGATGCTGCCTACGGAAATGATCAAACCCCAGATGCAACAAAACCCGCACTTGGCGGGTTTTGTTTTGCTTCGTATTTGGTGGGCCGGGGTCATTTGAACTCGTCGGTAAATGGGCCGCTTTTACTGAATATTATGGCTTGAGCATTTGTTGGGGATACAGGCGGGGATACAAGAGTCGACTCGCTGGCCTGTCTGAACATCGGAAATTAGCTCGGTACCAGGAATGCTTTGTATTCATAATGCTTGATAGTGGCTATAAGGTGGCTCCTGATTCAGTTTAGTGATGTTGTATCGCAAAAATATCAACAAATTTGTAGTTAATAGGCGCGGCCTATGAGGGTGTGATTAGTGATAAGTTTTGATATCAGAAAGGAATTGCCGATATCGTTGTCCGCAAAAGCTTTACAAACCTATGCAGAAAATTTTGAAAAGGCGTATTCGCTTAGAAAAGATGTCGCTATTTTTTTAGATACGAATGTATTGTTAAGCTACTACGGCATGGCGGCAAGCGAAAAAACAAAGTTGTTATCTTTCTTAAAAGACAACAGTTCACATATTTATCTGACAGCTCAAGTGCAGGAAGAGTTTAGACGAAACCGTGTTAAGAATATTGAAAAAGATCTTTTTGAGCCCCTAAGAAAGATTCCTGATAGTTTTGGGGGCGTATGCGATGAGATAAAAAATAAATTTGATAGTGTTTTGCAGCTTAACAAGAAAATTCTAGTAAATGATTATCCAGAAGAGTGGGGAGAGTTAGAAAAGGTACGGGATGGCTTGAATGAAATTATGTCAATCCAATCTACGTTGGATAAATTGAAGGATCGTATATCTGGAACGACCACTGACTTTAAGGACGTGAAGATAAAGGATGAGCTTTTATTTACTTGTGCAAATTTAAATACAACTGAAAAATTGAGTGATGGCGAAATCTCTACCATTGAGACGTTATATTCAGAGCTGGTGGAGGATCATAAGAAGTCAAGTCAGACAAATAAGCCTTATACGGTTTTTCCTGGTGCAGGCGACTCAAAGGGCAAAGAATATCCTTATGGTGATTTCATTATTTATCATGAAATGCTGAAGTTTATAAAGGCGGAAGGTAAACATGCAGTGTTCTTAACTAATGAAAAAAGTAAGGGTGACTGGATTGCCGATGATTTTTCTCCGCATGTCCACTATATAGAGCATACCTATTCGCTTACAGATCAAATAATATTTATTCTCAACGCAGAAAAACCACTTAGTCTTTCTCTGGCGAATATTCATCAGCCAGTAGAGCAGGCCGCTAGTCTGTGGCGAGAGGCAGTAGTCACAAATGTCGATCATGAGAAAGGGTATGGTTTCGTCTTTAATGATGGTGAGTCATTTTATTTTAACGTTCGCTCGTTTCTGGATAGTGATGATTTCTACTGTCTTAATAAACAAGACTACCTAAGGTTTAATTTGATTAGCTATCCGGACGGTAGGACGGTTGCTGTTAACTGTGTTAAACAGCATTACGACTTTTCTAATCCTTCGGATGTTTGTAGTGGGCGTGTTGTAAATTTGCATGGGAAATTTGGTTTTGTTAGAGCGGATGATGGTACTTTGTACTTCCATTCTCTAACGGTTGATGCTGGTTGTGACTTTTCGAATTTTAAAGTTGGGAGTTTGGTTGAGTACGTTGTTGGCATAAACTTTGATGGTGATCCATTGATTAGGAAGATACGACTTTCGCAGTAAGTCATGTGTTGGACAGTTGGTTTAGCTGCGACGATTGATGGCGCAGTAGTTTCAGCACGGCGTGCCAAGCTCCAAACGTTGGAGTTAACTCTGGATTTACGCTGGGGACCCTGGTTACTTCGAAGTGATACGGGGTAGGAAACCCGCGAGATCTTGTTAGCGATAGTTTCCCCAGCTTACTGAAATTTCAACGTTGGAATTGAAAGGATTTTGAAGAAAAAGGGGCATCGTTACCGTGTTGGTAAAGATGCCTCTTTGTGTTGCTGATAACGCACGCATGGCGTTCGTCAACCGAGTCAACTCCGTCAACCTGTCAACCAAGTTCAAAAATCCAGCCGTTAACACGGACACGCGGGTTTTCTGCCCCGTACCAATCGCAATTGCCCAGGGTCCCCGACTACCTCCAAAGCTATAGGGCAGATGCACAGGTGAACCGCAGTTCACCAAGTTCACCTGTTCACTAAGCTGGGCACCTTTCCGCTAACAAGATCGGGCGGGTTACTCGCCCCGTATCGAGGGGCATTCCTCAGGGGCCCCCACGCTTTTTTTTTTGCAGCATAAGGCATCGACCTCGCTTAAAAAAGCACCCGCTTCACTCTCTGAAGTCCAGAGCTGAGCATTTGCGAGTCTTCAAAAACAAGTAGGTCTGATCGGCGCTGGTGGATAGCTGTTAAGGGGGGGGGGCCTCACTAAAATGGTGTACCAAGTGTAACGCGTGTAACAACACACGTTAACCTATTGAATATAAAGAGTTTGATCTGGTTACACGTCTTTCCGGAGTCTAGTTACACCTTGTTCGGTATCAAGAAATGGTGTGACGTGAGCGCTCTTGAAAATGGTCCGTGAAAAAGAGTCGATGGCTCACTGTCAAAGTGGTCTAAGCTTTGTCCTCAGTGTGAAAATCACATGGAGCTGACGTTATTAAACGCGGCAATCGAGGATAACTATGAAGCTGGCTCAAGTTAAAATAAAAAATTTCCGGCTACTGGCAAATGCGCAACTCGCTTTAGAGGACCTAATTACGGTTGTTGTCGGTCGAAACAATAGTGGAAAAACGTCACTTTCAGAGATCATGCGCCGATTGTTGGCTGAAGGAAGCGCGGTTTTCCAGCTTGAGGATTTTTCAAGCTCTTGCTATGGAGGTTTTTGCACTGCCTTGGAAGCATTGAAGAACGGCGAAAGCGATCAAATAGTTAGGGCTCTAGTTCCATTTATTGAACTCCGTTTGACCTTCAAATATGATCCCGATCAACCGCTCCTCGGTCCGTTAAGCCCGTTTGTAATCGACTTAGATCCAGATTGTACTGATGCGCTCGTAGTCATCCGATACGAGCTCAAAGATGGACATCTTGAGCAGTTCTTTCAAACACTACCAGCTCTTCCAATCTCCGAGGAGACTAAGGCTCCATTTTTCCGAGCGTTGCGGGAACGTATTCCAGATAATTTTGGTATACGCGTTTGGGCGGAAGATCCTAACGATCCAGATAATCAGCGCCAGCTGCAACCGAGTGCGTTAAAAAGTCTGATAAAAACAGGGTTTATTAATGCTCAGCGCGGCCTCGACGACGTTACGTCCAGGGAGTCCGATGTATTGGCCAAGACAGTTGAACTGCTTTTTGCCACGGCCTCATCCTCTTCACCTCAATCAGCAGATAAGCAGATAGCAGACGGTTTACAGGTCGCCATACAGGAGATACAAACTCAAATAGATTCTAGCTTCGGAGGGCAACTCCAGAATCTGATCCCCGCTATGAAGAGTTTCGGATACCCAGGCCTAGGTAACCAAGAACTACATACGGAAACATTACTTGATGTTCGGAAGCTCCTCTCCAACTTCACTAAAGTACGCTATGCAGGTTATAGCGGAGTGACACTGCCAGAGTCTTATAATGGTCTAGGGGCGCGAAATCTTATTTTTATATTGTTACAGTTGGCGGGTTTCTACAAGGCGTTCCGTGCCGAGATAAATGCTCCTGGCGTTCATCTGATTTTTATAGAAGAGCCAGAGGCCCATCTTCATCCGCAGATGCAGGAGGTTTTTATCAGGCAGCTGGCTAAGACAGCGCAGTTGCTTGTCGATAACACTGAAGACAAAACTCCATGGCCAGTACAATTTGTCGTTTCGACTCATTCATCTCATGTAGCAAACGAGGCAGGGTTCGAATGCATTCGATATTTCCTTGGGGAGAATGTAGCTGGAACCCCTGCGGGGATTCGTCAAACAACTATAAAAGATCTGCGCAAAGGATTGTCAGGTATTACGGCGCCAGATAAAAAATTTCTTCATCAGTACATGACGCTTACACGGTGTGATTTATTTTTTGCGGACAAGGCCGTGCTCGTTGAAGGTTTAAGTGAGCGGCTTCTGCTTCCTGTTATTATTGATAAAATTGAAGCGGCTGAGCCTGATCAACCAAAACTGTCTATCCAGTATGTTGCCACAATGGAAGTTGGAGGAGCGTACGCGCATTTATTCTTCGAACTATTACGCTTTTTAGAACTGCGAAGCTTAATTATTACCGATCTTGATTCTGTCGAGCAAGCAGGAGGGAAGGCTTGCGAAGTTCACAAAGGTACTTACTCTAGTAATGCATGTTTGAAAGCTTGGTTTTCTAAGGATAAGCCTTTCACTCTTGCTGGTCTTTTGGCGAAGGGGGAAGCAGAAAAAATACAGAGTGGCAATCGCATTGCCTATCAATGCAGTCAGGAGAAAGATGGGCCCTGTGGGAGAACATTCGAGGATGCCTTCATCTTGGCTAATCATGATTTGTTCGGACTTGCCGGAAAAACTCGTGAGGAACGCGAAATAGAGGCACGTAACAAGGCCGGAGAATTTAAAAAATCTGAATTCGCCTTAAAACATGCCATTCAAGAAACGGCATGGACTCCTCCCAATTACATTGTTGATGGGTTGCGATGGCTGGCTGCTGTAATTGAACCAGATGTACCAGATCCTGGCTTGGCAATGGTCGCAGAGGCTATCGCCAGTGAAGCGGAGGAACCACTAAATGTGTAAGTCGCAATCACCCGCTGAGGAGGCGAGTCAGCAAGCTCTTGAGTCAATGTATAAATGTCTTGATGCTGGTCAAAGTTTTCGACTAGAAGCTGGGGCGGGCGCAGGTAAAACATATTCATTGATCGAAGCTTTAAAATATCTGATCAAACACAATGAATATGCGTTTTCGAGAAGAAGTCAAAAGATAGCTTGTATCACTTTTACCAACGTGGCAAAAGGTGAAATAGCATCGAGAATCGATAGAAACCCTATTGTATATTGCGATACTAATCACGCGTTTTGCTGGTCATTAATAAACGGTTTTCAAAAGCAACTACGAAAGTTAATAGCGGAAATGCCAATATGGCAGGAAAAAATAGCTGAAGCTGGAGGGGGGATAGATTCTTTTTCGATTGAGTATTTGTTAGGATATCGCTCTATCCGAGAGGGTAGCGTCTCTATCCATCATGATGACGTCATTCCCCTAACTGTATCGCTTATGAAGCATGCGAAGTTCCGTAACATGGTTATTGATCGCTATCCAATAATTTTGGTGGATGAATATCAGGACACCGATAGGGAGTGGATTGATGCTATAAAGGAATTGTTTCTAGATGATCCGAATCGTCCTCTGTTCGGTTTTTTTGGTGATCATTGGCAGAAAATCTATGATGGTGGATGTGGCGAACTTAAGCATGCGGCTGTTACTGAAATCGGAAAAGGAGCGAACTTTCGATCTGTGAAGACAGTTGTAGATTGTCTAAATCGAATGCGCCCCGAACTACGTCAATTTGTTAAGGATGCCGAGGCCGAAGGGTACGTCCATGTCTTTCATACAAACGGATGGGCTGGAGATCGTAGAACAGGCGGGCATTGGGGAGGTGACCTTCCGACTGAGGTTGGACATGCTGCTCTAGAACTGACTAGGGCGGCATTGACAAATGAAGGCTGGAATTTATCTTCTGAATACACAAAGGTACTGATGCTGACCCATCGCTTACTTGCAAATGAACAGGGGTATGCAAGTTTGCCAGGAGTCTTTCGCTATAATGAATCATTTACAAAAAAAGAACATCCATACGTAGCGTTTTTTGTCGATCAGCTTGAGCCGGCGTGCGATGCTTTTGTTGCGAATCGATTTGGGCCGATGTTTGAGGCTCTAGGTGGTGCCAAGCCACTTCTTCGAAGTCATGCGGACAAAGTTTCATGGTTTTCAGCAATGGATGAGCTGGTAGAGCTCAGAAGATCTGGGACTGTAGGAGAGATTTTAGATCACCTGCAATCCCATCGAAAACCTAGGCTGCCCGAAAAAATAGAAACACGTGAGCGAGAATTAAAAGAGTTTGATCGTTCCACCGGCGAAGAACTTCCAAACACACTTGCGGAAATAGAGAAATTTCGAGCCATCGATTATTCGGAGGTTATCGCACTGCGTTCTTATCTGGATGGGCACTCGCCATTCGAAACGAAACACGGTGTCAAGGGGGCTCAGTTTGAAAATGTGTTAGTTGTTGTAGGTCGTGGCTGGAATAAGTATAACTTTGGTGAAATGCTGCAATTGGCGGGAGCCCGTGCTGTGTCAGCCGCGAAAGAAGAAGCTTTCCAACGAAATCGTAATCTCTTCTATGTGGCTTGTTCTCGTCCTAAACGTCGCCTGGCACTACTATTTACGCAGAAGCTCTCACCGGAAGCATTGGGCACATTGCATAATTGGTTTCTTCCAGAAAACATAACTGCTATCAATTTACCTCAATGAAAAAAAGCCTGCCTAGCGTTGGGCCAGCTCTGGAGACAGTGTGGCGATAGCGTTAAAAAATGGCCATCAGTCACCAGGATGGCCATTTGCTTGCATTGCCTGCAAGGGTATGGCTTGATGGGTACTGAAGCTCCGTGCACCAATCTTTTGGTGTTATTGATAGATTTTTATTTTCGCTAGGCATTGGCCAAAAATGACGGAACTTTCTCGACTCGATTCCGAATGGGTTGCATTAAATGCAATTCGTGGACTTACAAAAATTGCTACAAAAGGCGATGCTAGGAAGTCTACATATGACACTGCTCTAGAGCTTGGTGGAGAACTATATCCCGAGCTGCTTGGACCTGACGCAAGCATATTAAGACGGGAAAGAGAGAGTGATACAGCAAAGGAATATCGCCAGCGAGCAGGTTTGAAGTCGATAAGGAATGGCGTATTAGTTACAGCTGGTGAGCTTATTACAGAAGATATCGATGATTTAAAAGACTTATTAGGTGTTGCAAAACAAGAAAAGCACGAAAAAGCAAAGGTTGACCAGCTGAGACGCAGATTGTCTGTTCTCGTAGATGCTGAGAAAGAGATTAACCCTATACCTCACACCGAAAATCAGCTTATCTTTCGTGACGCGTTATCGGTAGAGCGGATTGTTCCAGCGATTAGATCGGGAAAAGCTTACCGGGACTTTGAATTGCCAGATGGAAATATTCTCAGGGTTCGAGTGCTTCACCCTGATAAACCTGAGCACATTACTGGGGCTGATATAATTTATGAAAGGCACAGCCCTAATGAGGAGAGTGTCAGAATTGTCGCAGTTCAATATAAGATCTGGGACAAAAAGACCATGTATCTATCAGAAGAACGGATGCAAACTCAGTTAGATCGTCTGAAAGGTTTTACATGCGACAAGGCTATATGCCAGCAAACTTCAATCGAAAATCCCTATAGGTTTCCTTGTTGTGCCGGCTTTCTTAGGCCTACGGATAAATTGCAGCGTCCGGATCAAAACTTTTTGTCGAGTGGGGAGCATCTTCCAATATGCCGCATAAACGAATGTAAAACGGTTGGACCTCGTGGTGCCGAAGTGCTTGAGTATTCAAAGATGCGAGATATTTCTCTTTCTAGTGAAATGTTTGAGCAACTATTCAATAAGGCAAAAATTGGTTCGCGACTTCTCTCTTATGATGAGTTGGAGGCGTTTTACGAGGAACATCAGGTAAGTGGAGGGGATGATAGGGTTATCATTTATGCGCAAGAGTTTTCGGATAGACGTTCAAATAGCAGCGATCACGAAGACTGATTTGATTGCGGTTTGTTTAAAGTGTTTTTTTTTGTCTTGGTAATATGACGGCCATGGTAAAGTTTTGGTTGGCTGAACATGTATGAATTTATGAACTGAATTGATCGCTTTATTTGATTTTTTGGTCAGTTAATATTCCTTCCCGTTAGAATATAAAAGGTCGACTAGTGTCGACCTTTTCGGGTGTTGTTAGCGCTGTTTTTATAATTATGTAGTAAGAATATCTCGTGTGCTGTATTGACTTGCTCGCTCCGCCAGGCTTCCCCACTTCCAGCTGCCGAAGTTTTCACCCTGCTCGGGGATGTCGAGCTTCATTAAGGACACCGGGTCGCGGCCTATCAACCGAGCGGCGGCGTACAGCTTGCCGCCTACATCTAGCAGCGCTTGGGCTGCTTCATTCCACGTTTCCTCTAAGGCGTCGTGAGCGAGCCGTAAGGCGGTGTTCTCAATTTTTTGGTGTTCTACCTGAGCCTCGCTGATGTGTCGGTCTACGATGGCCAGCTCTTGCTCCAAGGCGGTAATGATCAGGAGCTGGCGGCGATGTTGTTCAGTGGCGGAAGTGAGGTTTTTCGCTGCTTTCTGAGCGTCGGTGCTGGCTGTTTTTTCGCCGTCGACGTCGCCCCACGCTACGGCCTGTGCGTATGCGGTAGCCGCCTGAGTCTCAGCCTGCCGTGCGCTGACCATCTCTTCCTGCGCTTGATGGCGAATTTCCTCCAGGCGAGTGCTCAGGCTTTGCCGTTTATCGTTAAGCTCCAGCTCATCCGCCATCCAGTTAGCCATGTCGGCAATGTAGCCTTCCATCAAACTTTCTCGGTTGGCCAGTTTTTCCAGCCTGCCCAGCTTCTGGTCCAGTCGGAAAATCTGATGATCGAGCGAATCGATCTTTAATTTTCGACTGCTGATTTCATGCCGGACGTCACTCTCGCGGCCGTGGTTAATGACGTCTTCGCTTTGAAGCGCAACCTCAAAAGGTAGTATTTCCTTTTTGAGTGCCTCCATTTCGATGACTTTATTGGCGCGTGTGTCTTTCAGTTGTTCAATTCGGTTCATGAGTTTTGTCCTGATGATTTAATTGGGGTTCGGAGTGGCTGGCGAGGCCCGCTTGAGCCGGCTCTACCTTAGTCAGTAGGCCCGCCGTCAGGCGGCCTGAGCCTCGCTTTCATCCGTTCCCGGTACGGTCTTAACCACATAGCAACGCTGAGTGCCTAGGCCGGGCAAACGGACAGCGCAGGAGGCTTTGCCATCCGGTCCAGGCTCAAGGACGCCACGGCGTATCAGCTCCTTGTTCACGGCATTAATGTTCATGCCCTTGAACACCTCGGAGCGCCAAGCCTCAGGCAGCACGTAGTAGGTGTTGGTTGTGTGCAGCGCGTCGCCTAGGCCGTGTTCCAACGACTTGCGAAAGCCCAGTCGGTCAATGGTGCGCGGACCGTGCTCATCGATTTTCGCGGCCGCCGACTCCCAGCGAGTGAAACGGCTTTCGCCGAAGCGCTCGATCACTTGGCGCAGCCGTGCAAGGATTGCGTCCCCTTCAAGATTTCCGGCGCCGCCGCGCTCATTCATCCAGGCACTCAGGCACACCCTGGCTGCAGTGGTGGCAGTGCCGTCTGGCCAGCCGGTAATCCCCATCGCGGTGGCCAGTTCGCCGGCAGCGGCGGCCAGACCAAAACGGGCTGCTGCGCGGTGCGCTTGGCCACTCGCTGTCGCGGGCAATGCCTTGGCGATAAAGTCCTCCAGGGTGTGGCGCAGGATGGCCGACCAACCATGGTGCTTACCAGGCTCACAGAGGGACGACAGGAAGGCAGTGAGCGGTGTGCCGTAGTACTTGGCCACCCGCGCCTTGAGTGCGTCGGAGAGGGCGGCGGCGTCGTCGAAACCGTTCAGTACATCGAACATGCCGAGGCCCTTGCTGGCGTCCGCTGGCACGGCGAGCATGCGTACTTCCATGCCGGCTTTCAGTTCCTTGTTAGCTTCGGCCATGTGTTGCGCCAAGGTCTTCTCTCCGGTCGAGAGAAACAGCAAGCGCCACTCCTGCACCTGTCGGCCCGCTTGTCCTCGATCATTGGCGCGAGCCTTGCCGGTGCCGTTGCCGAGCATGTACACCGTTTCGCCAATGATGCGCGGGTCGCACATGCCAATTTCATCCAGCACCAAGAGCCCGTCGGAATGTGCGGCGGCGATGGATTCCAAGGCGTTATCGGTGGAGCGCCAGGAACGCACCAGACGCGGTCCGCCGTAAATCGAGGCGGCCACTTGCAGGTGGGTGGTCTTGCCGCCGGAGCTGTCACCGTAGAGATGGAAGCCGCCCGATTCATGTCCGAGCATGTGCAGTAGCGGACCGGCAAACGCCACGCTGGCCACAAACGCCAAGCGGTGATTACCAATGCATAGGGCGCCGATTTGCTCTTGCCATTGCTCCAAAGTACCGGCTTCGCTGATAGGTGGAAGCTGCGCGCCGGCCTCATAGAAGTGCAGGTGTTCGGTGTGCGAGCCGACCTGTTGTTCGGGCAGCAAGAAGGCGCTGTCATGCCAGCCCAAGCGGGTGACCAGTCGTGCGCGCTGGGCACTGTCAAAGCCACCGAGATAACTCTGCAGGTCATTGCGTGCATTGCGCCCGGAACGACTGCCAGCCAGGCGCAACCCCATGTCTACGAGTGGGCCGAGTACGTCCTTGCCGAAGTCGCCGGTCATGGTCCGCGCCGGAATGTTCCAGCGCTTTTTCGCCCCGTCTGGATCGTCGAACTCGACCAGCAAACCCCAGTTATGACCTTGCGCGTCTCGGGTGCGCGCCAGGATCTCCAGCGGCGAACACACGGGTCGGGCTTCGCCATCGTCACCGGAATAAAACACGCCTTCGGGCGTCAGGCGGAAGCCGCCGGGCAACAGATCGTTTTTAGGTTTCGAGGCGCGTTTGGTCGCCGGCTTGGTCTTGGCTTCGGGTGGTTCGGCCGATGTTTTCTCTGGCTCTACGCCGAACAACTCGCCACTCCGCTCCAGCTCGGCGACGTGCGCCGCCGTCCAACCTTTGGCCTGTGCATCGGCCGCGTCATCGCCGTCATCCCATTGACCACCTTTGGCGAAGGCCGGTTGGTCATTCTTGAGCGTGGGCTTGCGTTGGAAGACGTCCAGGGCGATCACACGCACCGACGCGGCGCCGATCTGTTGCAGTTGTTCAGCGACGGCGCCCATGCAGCTTTTGCCACTGGCGTCGTTGTCGGGCCACAACACCACAGGCCGACCTTTGAGCGGAGTAAGGTCGGCCTTGTGCCAGGAGTTCGAGCCGTTCGGCCAGCACGTGGCCACGTAACCGGGCAGCAACTCCGCTGCGGCGTCGGCGGTCTTTTCGCCTTCGCACAGAATGATCGGAGCTTCTGCGCGTTGCGCCAGTTCATCTAGGCGGAGCAGAGGGCGCGGCTCAGGTAGACCCTGCCAACGCCATTGCTGCGTTTGACCGTCGGCACGCTGGCACCAGGTCAAGGGGGCAAATACCTTGCGCGGTTTGCCGTCTTCATCAGGACCCAAGTCGAAGCGATAGAGCGCCATGACTGGCTGGCCCTGAGCGTTGCGGTATATCCAGACTTTGGACGGCGTACCGTGTTGCCGGTGTTTGACCGGGCACTTGCTCATGGCCTCGGCCGGGATCGGCTGAATGGCCAGCCATTCCGGTGTTTTGCTTTTGCTGGGGCTTGGCTTCGATTGCGCCGCCCCAGCGATAACGTGCAGCAGATCCGCCAGTTTGTGGCAGGCATCGACGTCGGTGCCGCCATCCAGATAACGCACCAGATCGATCAGGTCGCCACCTTTGTCTCCGGTGGCAAAATCCGCCCAGGTGCCTTTGCTCAGGTTGACCTTGAGAGAGCCGGCGCGCTTGTCAGCGCGAGTTGGCATCAGGCTCCAAGCCGAGCAGCGTGGTATCCGAGAGAGGGCGGCGTTTGATGTCGGCACGCTTCATTCGATGTGTATCCCTTCAGTTCAAATCTAGTATGAGGATACACAAGGGGATACATGGCGTGAAGGTATAGGGGTGGACAAGGGAGGATAGCCAGAAACAAGAAAGCCCGCACAGGGCGGGCTTCTTGGGGTGTTTCGTAGACTGTCTGAGACAGGTCTAGATTGCTATTTGGTGGAGCCGGGGGGATTTGAACCCCCGTCCGCCAGTACTCCGCTGTCGGTACTACATGCGTAGCCGTGTCTATTAAGTTAACCCTCAGCGACCCGACGGGCAGGGTGCTTTGGGCGA
>Ga0163162_10005525_pt1 | contig 12221 bp, 10 predicted proteins | sample S55metaG_FD_115310 | JGI IMG/M metagenome (GOLD analysis project Ga0163162, IMG submission 115310) | Switchgrass rhizosphere microbial communities from Kellogg Biological Station, Michigan, USA - S5-5 metaG | ecosystem: Host-associated > Plants > Roots > Rhizosphere > Soil | place: USA...
CAGAAATTTGCAAAAGAGTTTTATGCCTACTCTGCATTCTCAGTTCGTCCCTTCGCGGCGTTGGTTGCGAATGCTCCTGACGACACATCGTTTAAGTTGATGCTTCAGAATTTTGCCGGAGAAGCGGGCTTACTCAATACCCCGCCTCATCCGGTTCTATTTCGAAAATGGGCGGTGGCGACCGGGGTCAGTGAAAAGGAATTGGACCAGTTTGTTCCGCTGCCCTCCACGCTCGGAGCCATGTACGCCCTCAGCCACTTTCTACGTGGCCCGTTTGATGAGGCGATAGCAGGGTTTGGCTTTGCTATCGAGGGCCCAGCCGCTGAATGGGGAAGAATGATTCACGACGGACTGCGCGCCAATTATGACTATGACGATGATGCAATGGAGTTCTGGTCGATACATCTTGAGGAAGACGAGGAAGGTGCGGGGCTTGAGGAGCAACATGCCGAAAATGCTAATCGGTTGATGCGCCGTTTCGCTGGTACACCTGAACAGCAACAGAGGATTCGTGAGGCATTTATCCACTCAGCCCTCGTGTTTGAAAACTTTTGGACCGGCATGAATTCCTTCTTAGATAGCTAATTCAAACTGAGTCTTGGCTCATTACTTCCGTTCCAGGGTCGAGAATTCATTTAAGGAGATTTTAAATGGCAAGCGCTGAGAAACGATATAACCAACACTTCTACCGCCCTGAAGCGCAATCGATGCTTCGTTCGGAGCTTAGAGAACTTCAGAACAGCAAACTGAAGCTACTAATAGAACGGGTATGGAACGAGCCAATTCCATTCTTCAAGCGAAAGATGGAATCAGTTGGGTTACGACCAGAGCATATCCGAACAGTCGATGACCTTAGAAATATTCCACCCACCATCAAAGATGAACTTCGAGTAAACGAAGAAGAATACCCTCCCTATGGGGATTATCGGGGCGCTCCCATTATGAACTGCATCAGAATGGGCAGAACAACCGGTACCACTGGAAAGCCCTCAACCTTGTTGTGGACCAGGAAAGACTATGAGGTGGATGCTGAAATCTCCGCGCGCTCAATGCGACGTTGCGGAATTACCCCAGGAATGAAACTCACACATACGCATCCGGGTGGTCTATATGCGGGAGCAGATCGGCTTGGATCTGTCACCGAAGCGGCGGGCGTGATGAACGTTCCGATGGGACCGCCCCTCAGCGATGATGTCATCAAGGACCACCTGCAACTGTGGAATAAGATTAGACCAGAGTCATTTGTGCTGTTTGGTCCAGTGATGCTGCGGTATCACGAATCGGCACTCAAGCTCGGTTATGACCCACACAAAGATTTCGGGATGAAGTTCCTGCAAATCGGCGAGGCTGCATGTCAATACGAATCAACGCGTCAGAAGTACGAACGCTTCTTCGATTGCGAAGTGCACAACCTGAATGGTTCGTTGGAGATCGGCGTGATTATGGCAACCGATTGTAAGGTCCACGATGGTATGCATGCACCCGAAGATTACGTGATCCTGGAAGTAATAGATCCGGAGACTAATGAACCGACTCGGCCCGGAGATCTCGGTTACCTAACGCTGACAACTTTCGATCGGGACAATATTGTGATCCGTTACAACCTCGAAGACCTGGTCCGCGTCAATCCGGATCCCTGTCCCTGTGGAGAAACTCACACTCGATTTTTCTGGCAGGGTCGACGACAAGAGATAGTTAACGTCGCTGGCCGGGACATTTTGCCCGTCGATGTGATGGTCGCACTTAATGAGCTTTCTGAGTTCGGAGATCGTCCAGTCGAATTCCAGATGGAACGCTGGGGCAAGACTCAGGATCGATTGAAGGTCAATCTCGAGTATGACCCGTCTAGTATTGGTGACACCGCTTCATTTGCTGAAAAAGTCAAAGAGCATTTCCGAGCTAAGCTCGGTATATCGGTTGAGCCTGAGCTAGTGGACACGGCAGTTTATCGCTCCACTTATAAGCCGATGCGCGTCATCGACGTCCCGAAAGATTAGCTGAAAAGGAGTCTGAGATGTCACAGGGTAGAGCGGCAGAACAAGGTAGTCCGGAAGTCCTGGAAAAGTTAAAGGCCCAGATTGCTCACAACTATACCATTCCGTTTTATCGAAGACGGATGGACCGGTGGGGAATAGGGCCTGACTCAATCCGCAGTCTGGACGAGTTCCAAAGAATTCCTTTTATGAAGCGCGAGGATCAAGTGGCAAGTTTCGAGGACGATCCTCCTTTAGGAAGTTTGTGGGATCCCGATACAGTGCTCATCACACATACGCCCGCTCCCGGGATTGGTTTGGTTCCCGAATATCATACACGCGCGGATATAGACGCATGTGCTAAAGCCGTCGCCAGGCGATTGGCTGAAGCCGGAGTTACGAAAGACGATGTTGTTGTAATCAACTCAAGTTATCACCTTGTGATCTCCGGGCACACAGGCCAGAGCGCTTTCCTGGAACTGGGTGCAAAAGTACTTCCTCTTGGCCCAGGGGAAACCGAGCGACAAGTGGAGATCATTAACAGGTTTGGTGCGACCGTGCTCTTTGGCTTTCCGAGTTATTGCCTGAAGTTAGCTGAAGCCGGAGCTAAGGGACGTATTCGTGTGATGATTGCAGGAGGCGAGCCGTTTAGTTCGATTGATGGTAGACGCCAGCAGGTCAAGGATGCGTTTGGTGGTGATATTACGGCAGCTGATCTTTACGGTTTGAGCGGCTTCAACGTTGTTGCAATGGAATGCCGTTACGAAAATGGTATGCACATCATCGAGGATGAGGTATACGCCGAGGTAATAGACCCGGAGAGCGGCGATCTGTTGCCGTATGGAGAGCGTGGAGAACTGGTCCTTACACATGTCAATCGAGAGGCGATGCCTTTTATGCGCTTTCGAACTGGAGATCTGACGGTACTGGATCGAGTCCCATGTAAATGTGGATTGGAACTCTCCTTGCCAAGCGGAGTCTTTGGCCGTACAGGCGAAATGTACCGCGTGAAAGGCCTTAAATTCTATCCTTCCGTAATTGTTCTGGGCTTGGCTGGAATTAGTGGGGTACATCCGCTGAAGTACCGTGTTCATATTTCGCGGCCAGCAGGTACGACGGATCATGTGAAGCTTCAAGCTCAGGGCGATCCGAATGTTGTCAATCCTGAAGAAGTAAAAAAGAAGCTGGCTCTCAGACTGCTCTTCGAACCGAATGAAGTTGAGATCATTCAGGAGTGGGAGGATGGTCCAACGGTGGTTGACCACCGCGGAGGAATTGATCGGTAAACCCACTCTTCTTAGCTTGGTGCCCTCGACCTCCGATTCGCATGTCGAATGAAGTACTCAGCAAATTCAGTTTAGCCGGCAAGACCTGCATAGTGACCGGGGCCAGTCGCGGTCTGGGAAAAACTATAGCCATCGCACTGGGACAGGCCGGAGCTAACGTTGCAGCCGTTGCGCGCAGTGAGCAGGCGCTCGAAGAAACTGCTGACGTAATTAAATCGTTTGGCCAGTGCGCCGTTGCTGTTCGCTGTAATTTGCGGGAGAGCCAATCGATAGAGGCAATGGTGGACCGGGTGCTTTCCGAGTTTGGAAAGATTGACGTTCTTGTGAACAACGCTGGAGGGGGTGATTTCAAGCCTTTAGTCGAGATGAGCGATGACCAGTGGCACAGAATTATTGATTTGAATCTAAGTGCCACTTTCCGAGTCTGTAGGGCAGTGGGACCACACATGATCAAACGACGACGCGGGAAAGTAATAAACATGTCCTCGATGTACGGACTCATCGGAGAGAAAAACGTCACTGCCTATTGCGCGAGTAAAGGAGCTGTCATTCAGTTTACGCGTGCCCTCGCTTTGGAGTGGGCGGAGCATAACATTGCGGTCAACGTTCTTGCTCCTGGTTACATGTATACCGAGCGCACCAGCAGCGTGTTCGACAATCCTGAGATAGGAGCGCGTTTAATTGAACGTATTCCAATGGGTCGAGTTGGACAGCCGGACGATCTTGGCCCACTTCTTGTCTACCTTGCGTCAGATGCATCAGATTTCATGACAGGTAGTGTCATTGTTATCGATGGAGGGCAGACCGCAGCGTAGCAAGGTGCAACGGTCGACTAATATTCTTAGCGTGAAGAGGACTGATGGGTTTGAGGTCGCCAGCTGAGTACAAAGCGAGCCTGCGTGACGGCAGGGCCGTATATTACAGCGGGAAGCGGGTTGAGGATGTTGTTGCTCACCTGGAGTTAGGCATTGCCGTTGATCACGCAGCCATCGATTACCACGTGGCAGAGGATCCCAAGTACCGGGAGTTGGCCACCTTTGAGGACTCAGTTGATGGCTTAATCAGCCGCTATTATCACATCCCCAGAAATGCAGAAGATCTGATAAACAGAAGCAAGTTAATCGAAACAACTACCCGGTTGGGCCATACACTAGTCATATTGATCAAGGAAATTGGCACGGATGCTTTGTTTGCGCTCCATCTAATATCGAAACAAACTGATGCGCACTTTGGCACTCAGTATTCCGACCGTGTACAAAAGTTTTTCCGCCACTGTCGCAAGAACGATCTGGCAGTCGCTGTTGCCCAGACAGACGTAAAGGGTGATCGCAGCCGAGGCCCCGGTGAGCAAAGTCACCCCGACTATTACGTTCATGTGATTGATGAGACTAAGGATGGAATTGTTGTACGTGGGGCTAAGGTACATACCTCTGTTTCGATCAACGCAAATGAAATCCTGGTACTCCCGACCAGGAATTTGTCTGAGCAGGATCGAAACTATGCTGTATCGTTTGCAGTTTCACCAAACACTCCGGGATTAAAGTTGATTGCCAGCCCTTATGCTGAAGGAGTCATAAAGAACGACTTCGATTATCCGATCAGTGCCAAACACAAGATGATCGAAACACTCACCGTCTTTGATGACGTCTTCATTCCCTGGGAGCGAGTGTTTTTGAATGGCGAGTGGCAGATGGCTGGGCCTCTCGCAAAAACGTTCGTTGAATTCCATCGTTTCACAGCCATATCGTACAAGCTTCCCCTCGTTGATCTGATACTTGGCTCTGCCGAACTGATAGCCGACTACAACGGCACCGAACGAGCTCCGCATATCCGCGACAAGATTACCTGGTTGATCAGCTACGCCGAAACGTTGCGAGCATTAGTGAAGATGGCGGCAATGGAATGCAAGATAACGGAACTTGGTATTGCAGTGCCAAATACGCTGATCGTGAATATGGCTAAATGGCACTTTGCCAAAAATTACCATCAAGCAATGGCATACGCACAGGATATCGCTGGCGGTCTGCTGGTAACGGCACCTGGGAAGCATGATCTAGAGAGCGAGGAGACCGGCGGCTATATCCGTAAATATTTGGGTGGGCGAGCGGGCGTCGATGGCGAGCAACGGTTGAAGGCAATGAATCTTATTAAGGATTTGACGACAACAGACTTTGGTGGTTACCAGGCGGTGCTCGCCATTCATGCTGAAGGATCAATTGAAGCTGAGAAGATGGCGACGCTGCGTGAACACGACTCAACACCATTCAAGGCCTACGCAAGAGAGATCGCACACATTACAGATTGAAGATTGCAATCTGCCTTCTCAAAGATCGATCAGACTAACAATTATGGACCTCAATCGTACACAGGAAGAGGAACGTTTTTGCGATGAGGTTAGGGCCTGGTTGGCAGCAAATCTACGCGACCTCAATGAAAGCCAATCCTATGATCAGGCGGAAAACATGGATGAGTGGATGGCCTTTCTCAAGAGGTGGCAACGTAAGCTCTACGAGGCAGGATGGTCTGGTATCTCCTGGCCCCGGGAGTATGGCGGCCGTGGAGCGTCCATCATTGAAGAGTTGATTTTTACAGAAGAGCTGGCGCGTGCAAAAGCACCAAATTTAATGAATATCGGCATTGGGATCGAACTCGTTGGTCCCGCGATTATTCATCATGGTACCGAAGCGCAAAAACAGCGGTACTTGCCGAAGATTCTGAGTGGCGAGGAGATTTGGAGTCAGGGTTTTTCGGAACCTGATGCTGGGTCCGACCTTGCGTCGTTACGAACGGTGGCGGTCGAAAAGGATGAGCAGTTCTTCGTTACTGGCCAAAAGGTATGGACCAGTTGGGCTGAATATTCCGACTACTGCATTTTGCTTGCTCGTACGGACCCTTCCGCTTCCAAACACAAGGGCATAAGTTGCTTTCTAGTAGATATGAAGAGCCCGGGAATCACTATTAGACCAACAGTACAAATCACGGGCGAGGCTGAATTTAGTGAGGTTTTTTTCGACAATGTTTGTTTGCCCAGAGAGAGTCTGCTTGGTGGCATTAATGAAGGCTGGAAGGTGGCAATGACCATCCTGGCCCATGAGCGAGGAACGTCTGCGATTAGATATCAGATACGATTTCGGAGAGAGCTTGATGATTTGATTAGCCTTTCTAAATCGACCAAGCGAGAAGGACGGATCCTCTCAGAGGATCCTCTGGTGAAGCAAAAGTTGGCTCAGTGCTTCATAGAAGTTGAGGTCCTCAAATACAACATCTATCGCAGTGTGTCCCAGATTATGCGAAATGGGAAACCTGGTTCGGAAAGCTCGATCGTCAAGTTATTCTGGAGCGAGATGGATCGTCGGCAAAAGGAGCTCGGAATGGAGATTCTGGGCATCTACTCTCAGTTGGTCCAACATTCAAAGTGGACGGTAGATGGTGGGCAATGGCCGAGGGCATTCTTGTGGTCTCGTGCGGGAACGATTTATGCGGGAAGCTCCGAGATACAACGCAACATAATTGCTGAACGGGTCTTGGGCTTACCGAAAAGTACGGACGCGAAATAGCTAAAGAACCGAACCGCCCGTGTTCTGAAATGATAAACGCAGCAACCGCTTCGACTGGAAGATAATGAACTTTGGATTTACTGAAGAGCAGGAAATGATTCGGAGCCAGGCTGCGGAGTTCTTCAGGCAGGAGTACCCGATAGCCCTGGCGAGAGAATTGCTAAACGACGAACACGGCTTCAATGATGTTCTGTGGAAAAAAATGGCAGCGTTGGGGTGGTGTAGCCTGGTTTTCCCGGAAGAATATCGTGGCGCCGGTCTTACCTTTGTTGAACTTACTGTGCTTCTTGAGCAAATGGGACGAGCACTGGTTCCCGGATCCTTCTTTTCGACAGTGGTACTTGGCGGACTTATCATCCAGGAAACTGCTACTACCGAGCAAAAATCGAATTGGCTTGAAGCGGTCGCAGAAGGAAAGCTTAAAGCGACGCTTGCGCATATTGAACCAGGCGGTAGTTCGCACTTTGCAAGTGTGTCATCCGTAATAGCTGAGCGTGATGCCAAAGGTTACGTGATCAACGGCACGAAGCTATTTGTGCCGGACGCACACGTGTCGGATCTCATCATCTGCACGGCTCGTACAAGTTCGTCGTCAAATTCGGAAGAAGGAATTTCACTATTCGCAATAGACCGAACGAATGATGGGTTAAATCTCACCGCGCTCAAAACAATGGACCAAACTCGGCGAGTTTATGAGGTTACCTTTGATCGACTCCACGTTCCTGCCGATCGCATGCTCGGTGAAATTGGTAGTGCCTGGCCGGTGCTTGAGAAGGTTTTTACCAGGGCCACGATCGGCATCTGTGCGGAAATGGTTGGCGGTGCACAAAAAATGCTTGAAATGTGTGTCGATTATGCAAAGCAGCGCGTCCAATTCGGGCGGCCGATTGGCAGTTTTCAGGCCATTCAACATAAGTGTGCCGATATGCTTCTTTTTATCGAAAGCGCGCGTTCAGCTGTCTACGCTGCTGCCTGTGCGGCGAGTGAAGATTCGAAAGATACAGCGTTGCTCGCTTCGGTTGCGAAGGCCTACACGAATGATGCATGTCGCTTTGTAGCCGGCGAAGCAATACAGGTCCATGGTGGTATGGGTTTTACCTGGGAGCATGACGCTCATCTTTACTTCAAACGCGCCAAAGCCGACGAGTTTAGTTTCGGTGATACAAGTTACCATCGAGCTCGTGTTGCTGAACTGATCGGTTTGTAGAAACCCATGATTGGGATCACTACTTATGAAACTTCTCGAGGGTAAGACGGCAATCATCACAGGCTCAGGTCGCGGCATTGGTCGGAGCGTCGCAAAGTTATTTGTTCAGCACGGCGCGAGCGTTCTCATCAACGATTTGGATGATGATGTTGGAAATCAGGTGGCAGCAGAGATTACCTCTGAAGGAGGACAAGCAATTGCTTGTAATGGCAGCGTGACAGACGAAACATTTCCGGATCGACTCGTCAGTCGTGCGCTCGATCAATTTGGTCGGCTCGACATTATTGTTAATAACGCCGGCTATACCTGGGACGCGGTCGTCCACAACATGACCGATAACGCCTGGGAATCGATGCTAGCCATTCATGTGACAGCCCCGTTTCGCATAATTCGAGCGGCCTCATCTTATCTTAGGCAAACGGCTAAAGCGGAGATCTCATCCGGTAAAAGAATTCATAGAAAGATCATCAACGTATCATCAGTCTCGGGCCTCACGGGTAACGCCGGGCAGGTTAACTATTCGGCAGCCAAGATGGGTGTAGTCGGAATGACTAAGGCCCTGGCAAGAGAGTGGGGAAGATTTAATATCAACGTGAATGCGGTCGCCTTTGGCTTTATCGAAACACGGTTGACCGATGCAAAAGAAAAAGGGGTCCGTCTGAACGTTGAGGGTCACGATGTTGGCATAGGTGTGCCTGAAGTAGCACGAGAAGAGTTCAAAAAACTGATTCCACTTGGACGACCCGGCACCACGGATGAGGCAGCTGGACCAGTCCTCTTTCTTGCTTCGCCACTTTCCGATTACGTAACAGGCGTTGTCCTAACGGTTGCTGGAGGTTCCTATATGTGACTAGAAGGCCAGACATGTGCTTCGCCTACTTAGACCAGCAAACAAACGGTATTCGTCTTAGACCGGGAAACCCAAGATCACTCCATCACAACAGTTATGAGACCGGGCATTAGAGATCCTTTCGGAAGGTCAGTGGCCATTGTTGGTATTAGCGAGTCGCAGTGTGGCCGCGGTGTCGAACTCACTCCACTTCAACATCAAGCGCTCGCCGCCCAAAAGGCCTTGAACGATGCAGGTCTAAATAAATCAGATGTAGATGCGGTTATGACAACCGACGTAGTAGGTTTGCCAAGCCTTAAGGTGGCCGAATATCTGGGAATTAAGCCACGATTTACTGACACTACGATCACCGGAGGTTCGGCTTTTGTTGTTTTCGTCGAACGTGCTGCACTCGCGATAGCGGCAGGCTTATGTGAAGTTGTCCTGATCACTTACGGTAGCTCCTTGTGGTCTGATCGCAGTCGCTTATCAGAACAAGCGGCACTTGATCCTCGAATGTCGGCCGCTCAGTTCGAGTGGCCCTATGGTGATTTCTCTCCGATTTCATCCTATTCGCTTGCAGCCATGCGGCACATGTATGAGTACGGAACTACTAGTGAGCAGTTAGCGGAAGTGGCAGTGGCGTCGCGGAGGTGGGCAATGCTCAATCCTGACGCCGTGCTTAGAGATCCAATCACTGTCAATGATGTGATTGAATCGACAATGATTGCGAGCCCCTTCCATAAACTCGATTGCTGCTTAATGACGGATGGGGGTGGTGCGGTGGTTGTAACTTCTGCCGAACGAGCCAGAGACTTGCGGCGCTCTCCGGTATTTCTCTTAGGTTCAGGTTTCAGTGCGACTCATCTAAACATTACTCAGATGGAAGATCTCACTGTAAGCGGGGCGAAAGAATCTGGCCGTCAAGCGTTTGCGAGAGCAGCAGTTACTCCGAATGATATTGATGTCGTCGAAACGTACGATTCCTTCACCTTTTCGGTAATCCTGGCCATGGAGGATTTGGGCTTCTGTAAGAAAGGCGAAGGTGGTCAGTTTGTCGAGGGTGGTCGCATAGGACCAGGTGGAAGCTTGCCGACAAACACCTCTGGTGGTGGTCTTTCATATACGCACCCCGGAGCCCTGGGAATTTTTCTAGTGATTGAAGCCGTTCGTCAGTTGCGAGGTGAGTGCATGAGCAGACAAGTACCTGACGCGCAACTCGCTTTAGTTCATGGAATAGGTGGATGGCTGTCAACCCATGCCACGCTTATCCTGGCAAGGTAGAACTAAGATGAGTGAAAAAAGACCGTTGCCGATTCCTGATCTAGATTCCGCAGTCTACTGGGAAGCTGCTCACCGCCGTGAGTTTTTACTGCAGCGCTGCGTATCCTGCGAAAGATTCAGATTCTATCCTCGTTCAATTTGCCCTTACTGTTTTTCTGAAGCGTTTGAGTGGAAACGCTTATCGGGTCAAGGCACGCTCTATTCGTACACGGTCATTCACAAACCTCCTTCGCCAGCCTTCCGCGATAAGGTTCCTTTCATATTGGCTCTTATTGACCTGGCAGAAGGCGTCAGAATGATGAGCAACATTCTAGAGTGTGAGCCAAACTCGGTTGAGATCGGCATGCCTGTCGAAATTGTTTTTGAGGACGTCGCCGACAAGATCACCTTACCTCAGTTTAGACCACTACAGCCTTAGAAGGGATCGTAAGATGGAGCCCTTATATTTCGAAGACTTTGAATTAGGCCGTGAGTATGTAACACGCTCGCGCACTATCACTGAGGCGGACGTAGTCGCATTCGCAGGCCTCTCTGGTGATTTCAATCCCTTGCACGTGGATGAGGAGTTCGGGAAAAAAACGATGTTCGGTACTCGAATCGCGCATGGCTTGTTAGGTCTGTCAGTTGCTTCGGGTCTGATTAACCAGATGGGAATAGGTGAGGGAACTGTCATGGCTTTTCTCGGACTCACCTGGAATTTCAAGGGTGCAATAAGATTTGGCGACACTATCACTGCACATCAAAGAGTGGCTGAGAAACGTGAGACATCCAAGAAGGATCGCGGCATTCTGCGTATGTCGATCACGGTTCTGAATCAGAACGGAGAAGTGGTTCAGGATGGCGAGCACGTACTCATGGTCAAGAGACGCAATACTGAAAAGGGTGAGTAAAGGATAAGACTTTGGTTGGAATAGTCGACTACAGTACATACGTCCCAAGCTACCGACTAGCGCGCGATTTGATCGCGGAGCAATGGGGCACGAAATCAATAGGTGGTGTAAAGGCGGTCGCGAACTTCGATCAAGATGCTTTAACCATGGCCTTCGAGTCGGCATGGAACCTTGTAGTGCGAGATGGACCAAACGAGCAATACGATGCCCTCTATTTTGCGTCGACCACAGCGCCTTACTGGCAGCGTGCCTCCTCAAGTTTTATAGCGGCCGCTTGCGATCTACCTGACGAAATCGAAACAGTAGATTTTGGTGGGAGTCTGCGTTCGGGTACGGCCGCTTTACGAGCAGCCTTAAACTCGGTGGCGGCGGGTGCAACACGGAAAGTTATCATTACTGCTGCCGATGTTCGTGAAGGTGTTCCTGAGTCGCTGGAAGAACAGCAGTTTGGGGATGCAGCGGCTGCCTTGTCCATCGGAAGCGAGGGAGTAATAGCGGAGCTCGTCGCTCAGGCATCCAGATCCGATGACTTTTTTGATGAGTGGCGAAGGGATAAAGACAGTTGTGTATCGGCGCTGATTTCACGCTTCTCGATAGACCGGGGTTACCTGGCGAATACTGTTGCCATTGGAAAACAGATCTTAAATATAGCTCACCTAAAGGCCGCCGACATTGCTTTTATCGCAGTTAGCTCACCAGACGGAAGGGCTCATCTCACTGCCGCTAAGAAACTTGGTTTTGAACCGCGTCAAGTTGTTGAAGTGCCAATTAACAATCGTGGTCTAACTGGGTCACCAATGCCCCTGACGCTTCTTTGCAATGCGCTTGATGTGGCTAAACCCGGTGACCTTGTGCTCGCCATTAGCCATGGCGATGGTGCTGACGCATTTCTTTTCCGGGTCACGAACAACAAACATGAGGGCAGCGATGTTGGGACGACGATTCCGCCAATTCAAATTCCAAGTTACTCGCTATATCGCAAGCGGCGTGATTTCAATCAGACCGGCATCGACGAGGGCGGAGTTATGTCTAACGTAACGCTCGAGCAAGAGGAACGGCAGAATGTGCGCTTGCATGCTACGCGCTGCCCGAAATGCAGCATTGTGCAATTCCCTCTGGCAGTGGTCTGTGTTCAATGTCAAAACCGTATTGGACTGGAAGAGATCAGAATGGGGCGTCGAGGAACTGTGTTCAC
>Ga0163162_10005528_pt1 | contig 12217 bp, 10 predicted proteins | sample S55metaG_FD_115310 | JGI IMG/M metagenome (GOLD analysis project Ga0163162, IMG submission 115310) | Switchgrass rhizosphere microbial communities from Kellogg Biological Station, Michigan, USA - S5-5 metaG | ecosystem: Host-associated > Plants > Roots > Rhizosphere > Soil | place: USA...
CACCGCGTCGTAGTAGTTTACTGTCATCAATGCTGGAATCCCTGGATCATTCCACCCGTGGTAGAGAATCAGCCTTCCTCCGCCTGAAAGAAATGGGTGAAGATTCGCGTCGGTTGCATTCAGAGCATCCGCCGTTTTCTCCCCCGCCAACTTGTAACCGCTGTCAAAGTCGAACTCTTTCGCCGTCCATGACGGATCGTTATAGATGAAGTTGGCAAAGTAGCCCCGACTGTAAAACGTCATACTCGCCTCCCGTCCATCTCCTGTAATCCAACGGGTCCAACCCTCCTTGCCGTCTTCGGCCCCTGGCATCAGCCCCGGAATCACCGTTCTTCCAGAGCCATCAGTCACCCCAGCATAGATTCGCCTAACGGTCTTCACCTGTTCTGGCAGTAAGCAATCCGTGGCGTCGCCGGCCTTGCAAGCCAACGACACTGGATCGAAACGACAGGCCCGCGGATCGTTGATGACACCATCCTTTACCCCGTCCTGCGCATCGCACGCCGCATTCACAGCCGCGGCAAGCGCGGGAATCTTCTCCGCAGGCAAAGAGGCTGTGGGTTTTGCGTTCATGAAGCGGACGCTCTCGGCCGCTCCCGAGAGCAATCCAGTCCAGTCATATGCGGGAGCACCGGCGAGAATTCCGTCATAGTCCGCAGGAAATCTCTCAGCCTCCATCAGCGCTTCACGTCCACCGTCAGAACAACTCGTGAAGTACGCCTTATTTTGTTGCTTACCGTAAAACGCCTTGATCAGCTCCTTCGCTTGAACCGTCATATCGTGTACGGCACGCCAACCGAAGTCCTTTACCTTCTCCGGATGACCCAGCGCGAAATCGCCCTTTGCGCCTGCATGCCCCGTATCCGTGCCCACTGTGGCATACCCTTGACGCACCGCCTCCGCCATCGCTTTCAGATAGATCACACCGGCAAATCCGCCATTCCCTTGTGCTCTCAGCCTGCCATTCCAGCCGGTCATCGGTAGCCAGACCTCCGTGTTGATCTCAGAGTCTGCTGAAGGCCGATCGACCACCTGCACCCGGCAGAACAGTCCCTCCGCGAAAGACTTTGGAACCGCCATCTCGTCCAGTTCCCCACGAGTCACCATGCCCGCATGCACAACCTTCGCATGATCCAGAGCCACCCCCTCTAGATCCGAACACTGTTTATTCTGCTCTCCCCACGCTAAAGGCAGCGCTACAAGAGCTCCCACCACAAGCAAACCCATTCTCATCGCTTCACTCCTGGACACCCGGCAACATTACAACAACCCACCTGACATAAAGCGCACACGGCTTCTTCACCCTGCCTCAACCTGCCACAGAAGCATCCCGTGCCGAAAAGCAGCCAGGCCTGCCTATCCGCGATGATCTTCCTCGTTTATCCTTTCCCTTGCGTTAACTTCCGGCATCTTAATGTCAGCGAACCATCAGTGACTCTCAGGAGAAACATCCGATGCGCCTTACCGCAGCCACTCTCGCCGTTAGTCTTCTCGCCGTACCCGCCCTCGCTAAAGCCCCTAAAGGCACCATCACCGTTCCCCTCAAAACGGCAGACGGCAAGGACGCAGGGACGGCTACCTTTTCGCCTTCCAAGGACAAAAAGCTCACGATCAAGGTGGATCTCAAAAACCTCCCTATGGGCGATCACGCCGTCCATATTCACCAGAAACCTCTCTGCGAAGCACCTGACTTCAAATCCGCAGGGGGACACTTCAATCCAGACAATAAACAGCACGGCCTCCAGAACCCGATGGGCCACCATGCAGGCGACCTGCCTCAGAACGTCAGCATTAATGGCGGTGGAACCGGTACAGCCACCTTCAAAGTGGACTATCTCTCCCTCGACCCCTCCGCCTCCGACTCACTCTTCGCCAACGGCGGAACCTCCATCATGGTTCACGAAAAGGCTGACGACATGAAGACAGACCCCACCGGCGCCGCCGGTAATCGCATCGCCTGCGGGGTCATCACTGCCCCCAAATAGATCAACTCGCTGTGGTTCAACAGATACCGCGGTCATTACAACCCTGTGAACAACTTCCGTCGCCCATGCGTATAAGCACGCATGGGCGTTCTTCACATGGCGATTCCGGTCCCGGGACAGGGACTTACTGGACGGACCACTAGAAAACCGTCTGCGCGCCGCGAAGTCGCTCGTTCTACTCCGGATAACCCCGTTCGGCACACGACTTTAACAGGCCCTTCACGCGGTACACTCGTACCACCGTCAAAGTCGTTTGAGGCAGCGTTGGAGCGTACCCCGGAACAGGAAGCCGCACAAGAAGCCCTCGCCAAGTTGGTTCGCCAGTGCGTCGCTGGCGACTCCCAGGCGTGGCAGCAGCTTGTCGTCTCTCAGCACCGCCGCATCTACGCCATCTGCTACCGCTTCACCGGCTCCTCCACCGACGCCGAAGACCTCACCCAGGACGTCTTCCTCAAGCTCTTCAAGAACCTTTCAAGCTTCGATCTGCAAAAAGGCAGCTTCCAGACCTGGATCACTACGCTGGCCCGCAATCTTCTCGTCGATCACTTCCGCCGCACCCGGCTCGATCGTGCGTCTGACTCCCTCGACGCCACCTTCGACGGAGAAGAGGACGGCCCCACCATGGCCGACCGCCTCGCGGACCCCCGACCCTCGCAGGAGCATCACGTATCCTCGCTCGAGCAGAAGGTCCGCATCCAGGCCGCACTCAAACAACTCTCTCCCGAGCTCCGCGAAGCTGTTATTCTTCGGGACCTCGAGGACATGGATTACAAAGAAATTGCACAAGTTTTACGCATTCCTGAAGGAACCGTAAAAAGCCGCATCAGTCGCGGCCGCGGGGAACTTGCAAGGCTGTTACAACGTATAGAAAAGCAGGCATAGAGCCTGCGCAGAACGATAGGAAGAGAGGTGGTTCCAGGTGGCAGACATCAATCAATTCGGTAGCACGCAGCCGTCCCGGTCTCCGGACCCGGCACAGTGCGCCCAGTGCGAGACCATGCTGGCCGACATCTTCGACAAGACCCTCTCCCCGAACGAGCAGGCCATCTTCGACCGCCATCTGGCCGTCTGCCCCGACTGCTCCCGCATGTTCATCGACGCCCAGCGCGGTGCCGCCTGGCTCGAGATGCTGCACGACTCCCGGCCCGAGCCCTCCCGCGATCTGCTGGCCCGTATCCTCGCCAACACCGGCCCGGTCGCCGACGCTCCCTCCATCTCCGCCGTCCAGGCCAACACTCTTCTCGGACGCCCCATGCTCGTCCCGGCAGCCGCTGCCTCTGTCCCTGCTCCGGTCTACGCCTCCGGAAATGTTCTTCCCTTCCGTCAGCGCGTCGCTAATGCCTTCCGGATTCAGGCCATCAGCCACACCTTGATGCAGCCACGCCTTGCCATGACTGCCGCGATGGCCTTCTTCTCCATCGCGCTCACGCTCAACCTCACCGGCGTTCGCATCACCCAGCTCAAGGCCAGCGACTTCACTCCGTCCAGCCTCAAGCGCAGCTTCTACGACACCAACGCACGCGTTGTCCGCTCCATCGACAACCTGCGCGTCGTCTACGAACTAGAGTCCCGCGTCCACGATCTCCAACGCGACTCCGATTCCACCAACACCCCGGCCCCCGAAAGTGCTCCAGCCCCCCAGAACACTCCTTCTGGCGATCAGCAGCAGCCCGACGACCAGAAGACCCCAGAGCAGCAGAAGCAGTCCAGCCCGCGACCGCGCTCCGGCTCCAGCCGAAGCGTAACTCCGCAGCGCTCCCTGCAATACACCGCCGCTCTCTCTCAGCCCGGCTACTCCCCCCAGCTCGGCCTTGAGCCACGGAAATCCTTTGTTACTTTTACTCCCAATCTGACCCGTACCAACCAAGGGGGACAGGCATGAACTGCGCCAACCATCCTGAACGTGAACGTATTGCCTTTTGCCAGAACTGCGGCAAGGCTCTCTGCCAGGAGTGCGCCCGCACCGTCGGGACAGCTGTCTTCTGCGAACCCTGCCTCGCGGCCCGCATCTCCGGTGCCTCTACAGGCGCGCCTTACACCGCGCCCGTCCCGCCTGTCGGACCACCACCCCCAACCGGAGAGCCTAACCCCGGCCTCGCTGCCCTGCTCGGCTTCATCCCGGGCGTCGGTGCGATGTACAACGGCCAGTACGCCAAGGGAATCGTTCACCTCATCATCTTCGCGGTGCTCGTGTCGCTCGCTGACGAGCACGGAATCTTCGGCCTCTTCGTCGTCGGCTGGATGTGCTATCAGGTCTTCGAGGCCTACCAGACCGCTCGCGCCCGCCGTGACGGAACTCCGATTCCCAATCCCTTCGGCCTGAATGATCTCGGCGAACGCCTCGGCTTCGGCAAATCCTGGACCGCTCCCGGCAGCACTGTTCCTCCTGCGGCTCCGGCGCCAGATACTACTACCGCAGCCCCCGCCGCAACCTACGTTCCGCCTGCATCCACCTACACTCCTCCCTCAGCCTCCAACTGGGGTTCAGCGTGGGAGACCTACACTCCTCCTGCCGCCACCCAGGCGGCATGGGACTATCAGGCCGCCACAAACCCCTACATCAACACTCCACCCTTCGATCCCAACCTGCCTGCTCCGCGCAACCGTTTCCCCGCAGGCGCCATCTGGCTCATCGGTCTGGGCGCGATCTTCCTGATCGGAAACACCGGCCTCTTCCACGGCTTCCCCATTCACCGGCTCATTCCGTTCTTCCTCATCGGCCTCGGTGTCTGGCTCTTCATCCACAAGATGACAGCCACCGGCACTACCCTGGCTGACGACGGAACCGCCTACTATCGCATGCGTCTCTTCAGCGCCCTCCGCGGATCCATCTGGGTCATCCTCGTCGGCATCATGTTCCTGCTCTCCACCTTCAACATTCTCAGCTGGGGAAAGAGCTGGCCTCTGTTCATCATCGTTGCCGGTCTCATGACCTTCTTCGAGCGCACCGCGTACCATTCGGTCTCTGTGCCGCCTGTCTATCCGGTGCCTCCTGCTGCGCCTGTGACGCCATCAACATCAATTACCACCATCATTCCTCCTCCGCACGACGACTCATCAAGCCAGTACAACCAGGAAGGGCGATAGAACGACCATGGCAAACCCACAACCGCCCTACCCGCCCCCTCCCGGCCCTCAATACCCCCCTCCTCAGGGTGACTGGCGCTACCAGCGCCGCGTCCTGAAGGAACAGGCCCGTCTCCAGCGCGACTACCTCCGCGCCCAGCAACAGGCTTATCGCGCCCAGCTCCGCGGAACTCGCCGTAGCTCCATCATCGGCCCGCTGATGCTCATCGCCGTCGGCGTCATCTTCCTCCTCATCCAGACCGGCCACATGTCCATGCGCTTCTTCTGGGACTGGTACGGTCGCTGGTGGCCCGTCCTGCTCATCGGCGTCGGCCTCGTCATGCTCCTCGAGTGGGGATGGGATCAGTACTTCCACTCTGGCGAGCCCATCCGTCGCCGCTCGCTCGGCGGAGGCGTCTTCGCCCTCATCCTCATCTTCGGAATCACCGGCATCTTCTTCAGCGGCGTTCGCGATGGAGCCTTCGGCCATTCCTTCAACATCAACCCTGACAACATGGATGAATTTCTCGGTGACAAGCACGAGAGCGATCAGACCATCACCCAGGCCTTCACCGAAGGAAACACCCTCACCATCGACAATCCGCGCGGCGACGTGAACGTCAGCGGCACCAGCGACGACAATCAGGTTCACGTCGAAGTCCACAAGCAGGTCTTCACCCGCTCCGACTCCGACGCCGACCACAAGGCCCAGCAGCTCTCGCCCAAGGTTGACAACGCCGGTTCCAACATCCGCATCACCCTCCCCTCCATCGAGGGCGGGCGCGCCGACCTGACCGTCACTGTCCCTGCTGCCGCGCCCGTCACTATCATGTCCAATCGCGGAGATGTTCGCGTTGCCTCGGTCAAGGCACCCGTTGTGGTCACAGCCAACCATGGCGACGTCACCTTCACTGCGATCACCGGCAATGCCAACGCCCGCATCAATAACGGCGATTCCTCCTTCTCCGCCCACTCCATCACGGGCAATGTCTCCCTTGAAGGCCACGCCCGCGACCTCTCCTTCTCCGAGATCAGCGGAACCGCGGACATGAGCGGCGAGTTCTTTGGAACCACGCACCTGCAGCACATCACCAGCAACGTCCGCTTTCATACCAGCCGCACCGACCTGCGGCTCGCCCGTCTCGACGGCGAAATTGCAATCAGCCCCAACGCCGACCTCACCGCAGATCAGGCCGTCGGTCCGCTCACCCTCGCCACCCGCAATCGCAACATTACCCTCGATCGCGTTGCCGGCGACGTCTCCGTCACCAACCGCAACGGCACCGTCGACCTCACCAGCGCTCCTCCGCTCGGCAACGTCTCCATCGAGAACCGCAATGGCTCGGTCAACGTCACCGTGCCCGAGCAGGCCGGCTTCACCGTTCAGGCTGAGACCACCAACGGCGACCTCGAGAACGACTTCTCCCTCAACCAGCAGGGCAGCGACGACTCCAATCGCAAGTCGTACAACGGTACCGTCGGCAAAGGTGGTCCAATCGTCCGCGTTACCACCAGCCAAGGCGACATCGCTCTCAAGAAAGCCAGCGTAGCTCCTCTTCCACCCACACCTCCGACGCCTCCCAAGATCTCCATCCGCAGCGGCGACGGTGCCGCCGTCATCATAGGCAAAGAGGGAGTCAACATCACCGGCGAAGACGGCTCCCGTGTCATCGTCGACAAGAATGGCGTACGAATCAACTCCAATCCAGACGGATCCAGCGTCTACATCAACAAGGGCACCAAGCTCACCACCAACGCCGACGGCTCACGCGTCTACGTCGGAGCAGACGGCACCCGCTACACCGCCAACGGCGACGGCTCAAAGATCTACCACGGCAAAGACGGCACCACCATCACGATCAACGGCGACGGTACTCGTACTTCGAAATCCCCTGGCGGCCACACTCTCTCCGACTCCGAGATTGACTCACGCATCCGCCAGGCCGAACGTGACGCCGACAAGGCCGCCTCCGACCGCGACGCGCAGCACGCCTCCCACAACCGTTAGTCGGTACACGCAACCTGCAGCGCAGCGTTACGCCTACGTATTCACTCTGGCGACGCTGCGCTGCTTCGTTCTATGCCCTAGCTTCAGGAAGGGCTTCTCCACCACAAAGTAAGAACCCGCCGCCGCCGCAAAAGCCAGCAACAGATTTACCGGAAAACTCGTCCACCACGCATGCAGATTGCGATTCAGAAACGCCTGCTGCCACAGATAAGCCGAATAACTCAGCGCTCCCCCCGCGTACATCACGCGATTGTTCAAAAACCAATCGGCGCGCTCCACAGCTGCGAAAAGAAACAACGCAATCAGCACTGGAGCCACACCACCAAACAGGATGTACAGTCTCAACCGTGGAAACATAAACGGAATCGCCAGCACAGCCATCCCAAGAACCGTAAACACCACGGGGTGCGTCAGCCATCTTCCCCGCTCGCGCACCTTATCGATCCAGAACGCGAGAAGACACCCCGCCGCAAGGCTGTCCGCCACTGCAGGGAAATATTCGTCAATGCTGTGCATCCCGAACTGCCAGAAGACCAGCCGCGCAACCGGAGCCAGCAGGAAGACCGCAATCGCCACAGTCGCGCGTCGCGAGAACCAGGTAATCAGCGCCAGCGGCCAGACCATGTAGAACTGCTCTTCCACGCTCAATGACCACAGGTGGCCCAGCAGCCACGGCCGTCCATCCCCCGCGTAGCACATCAAATACGTGTACGCCCACCACAAGTATCCCGGGCGCGCAACAATCGCCATCACGGTGATGTAAAAAAACGCCGCCGGAAAGATCCGGAACATGCGCCGCCGATAAAACGCATACAGGTCGATCCTGCCCGTGCTTTTATGCTCCCTCAGCAACAGCGTCGTAATCAAAAACCCTGAGATGACAAAGAAGACCTGCACGCCAAGGTGGGCATACTGAGCCAGAGCCTCTGTGACAGCGTTCTTCGGAAACCCATTGGTGCCCCAAAGATGACCGAAGAGAACCATCACAATGGAAAGCGTCCGCAATCCATCCAGTGATGCAATCCGCTGCGAAGAACTCTTTCCCCCCACATCCAGCCCACTTCCACTCATAAGCTTCAATCTATCGTCTTTCCATGCGGCAGCAGAAATTCAAAGTCCATTCCATGCCTTGACATGCAACCAAATGGTTGCATAAATTCTCCTCATGGATGCCGATCTGGTCTTCCGAGCCCTCGCCGACCCCAGCCGCCGTCTGCTCCTCGACCGCCTCTTCGCTCGCAATGGGCAGACCCTCGGCGAACTCTGCGAAGGCATCAACATGACCCGTCAGGCCGTCACCAAGCACCTCAACATCCTCGAAAATGCAAACCTCGTCGCCACACGCCGTCGCGGGCGCGACAAGCTCCACTTCCTCAATCCCATTCCTATCCATCAGATCGCCGATCGTTGGATCAACAAGTACGAGCGCGTTCAACTTCGCGCCCTCACCAACCTCAAGCAGGCCCTCGAATCATCCGAAGGAGAAGACCAATGACCAACGAAGCCAAAGCCGCTTCCCCCGCCCCCATCTCCACCACCACCACCGGCGAGCAGTTCATCTACACCATCTACATCCGCACAACCGCTGAGAAACTCTTCGCCGCCCTCACCCAACCCGAGTTCACCGCGGCATACTGGGGTGGAGTCACCCACGACACCACCTGGAAACCCGGATCCCCCTGGGCCCTCAAGCTCCCAGACGGCCGCACCGCCGACGCTGGTGAGGTCATCGAGTACGACCCACCCCGCCGCATCGTCGTCTCCTGGCACCATCAGCTCTCCCCCGAACTCAACGCAGAAGGCGTCTCCCGTTGCGTCATCGAGCTTGAGCCCTTCGGCGAGTCCGTCAAACTCACCGTCGTCCACTCCCTCGACAGGCACGAATCCAAATTCTTGCAAGCAGTCTCCACCGGTTGGCCAGCAATCCTCTCTAGCCTCAAGAGCCTCCTCGAGACCGGCGAACCCATCGCACCGCCGAAGCCCGTGCTCGATAAAAAGTAGATCCGATGGTCGGTCACTCCATCGAGATATTGCTCAAACGGAATGTAACCGACATCGTCACGTACTTGCCTATCCTGCTCTGGCAGGTACGTGATCATGTCGGCGACACCGCCTCATCGTAGTCAACTCAAATTCGCGGTCTTCCACGCCTCAAGCTTCACATCGGTCGGCCATATCCATCCCGGACAATCTGTCCCACCTATTCTCACCGCGCGATGCGGCTTCACATTCGCCAGTCGAACGTCATAGGCATCGAGAACATACCGGGACAGTGCCACCACAGCGGCCTCCTGTACCGGCGCCATTCCTTGCGCTTGCTTCCACGCAACAATCTCAATCCCGATCGACTGCTGGTTGATCGGTTTGTTTCCCGCGTGCCAGGCCGTCTGCGAATCATCCACCAGCTGATAAATCGTGCCATCTCGGTCAACCATGTAATGCGAAGAACGAGGATTGCCATCGTGAGGGTCACGAAGTATCGCCAGCGATACCTCCCCGGGACCATCTGTATTGTGCAGGATCAGGTACTGAATCACCTGGCCCTGTCGCGAAGCGTGATTCGGCGAAGGAGCCGGAATCACCACCGGTTTCGGAATATGCCCTGAAGAGTGCGCCTCCTCCGCAAAGAAAGCCCCGGTCGCCATCGGCGCAGCGCCTGTCTTCTTATTTCCTTTCTTCTTCCCCGACTTCTTCTTATTCGCCATAACTCTCCTCGTCTCTCTGTATGAGTCGTTGTAATCTGGCCCGGATGTCTTTTGGAATCGGAGTATCCTCTGCTCCGGAGACAAGTATCGCGGCAACCCAGTCTTCGACAAAAACCGCCTGCTCCTCGAGCCCGACCTCAGCAATATGTAGCCCGCGTTTTGTGGGCCCCATAAATCGCTAGGGCGCACGCGATCACGCTTTCGGGATATGCGATCATCTCTCACACTCGTATTTTCTTCTGAGGAGATGCCGTGCGCCGTCGTTCCTTCATCGCAACCCTGCCCCTCGCCGCAGCCGGAAGCCTAGCCATGGCCAAGAACAATCAGCAAGCCCCTGCCAGCTCTCCAATCTCCCTGCCCAAATTCCAGCCCGAAGGCTCCGAGCACTTCCTCCGCCCCGACGTCCACGCAGGCGATCGCGTCTTTGGAGCCAGCTTCGCAACTCGCTCCTCTGTCTACGGCTGCAACGGAGCAGCAGGCACCGCGCACCCCTTCGCCACTATGGCCGCTATCGACATTCTCAAGCGTGGAGGCTCCGCCGCCGACGCTGCCGTCGCCGCTAACGCCTGTTTGGGGTTCCTCGAACCCGTCAGCTCCGGCATCGGCGGCGACTGCTACGTCCTCATGTGGGATCCCAAACAGTCCAAAGTCATGGCTCTCGCCGGATCCGGCCGCTCCCCCAAAGGCCTCTCCCTCGAAACCGCACGCTCCCGTGCCAAGAACGGCGCGCTACCCGCGCTCGGCGCAGTTTCTGTCTCCGTTCCTGGCGCCCTCGACGCCTGGTGGAACCTCCACCAGCGTTACGGCAAGCTCAAGTGGGCCGAGCTCTTCGAGCCTGCCATCCACATGGCCGAGACCGGTGTCCCCGTCCCCCAGACCATCGCCTACTACATCCGCCGCAACCTAGCCGCCTTCACCCGCCCCGGCTCCGGAGTCGAAGAGACCGCCAACGCCCTCCACACCTGGGCCCCCAGCGGCAAGTCCCCCGACGAAGGCGAAGTCTTCCGCAACCCCGACCTCGCCCGCACTTACAAGCTCATCGCCGAGGGCGGCCGCGACGCCTTCTACAACGGCCCCATCGCCGACACCATCGAGAAATATTTCAAACGCATCGGCGGATGGATGACCCGTGATGATCTAACAGACCAGCACGCTGAGTGGATCGATCCTCTAGTCACCACCTACCGTGGAGTCCAGGTCTACGCCATGGCCGCCAACACCCAGGGACTCGCCACCCTGCAGATGCTCAATATCCTCGAGAACTTCGATCTCCGAGAGATGGGCTTCCAGTCCGCCGCCTCCCTGCATGCGCAGGTGGAAGCCAAGCGCCTCGCCTACGAAGACCGAGCCCGCTACTACGCCGACCCGCACTTCGCAAAGATCCCCATAGAGTGGCTCAACTCCAAGCAGTATGCCGCCGAGCGTGCGAAGCTCATCAAGCCAGACTCTATCCTCACACCCATCTATCCCGGTCAGGCACCGAGCCACGGTGACACCACCTACTTCACTGTTGCCGACTCCGACGGCATGATGATCTCGCAGATACAGTCCAACTTCCGCGGCATGGGCTCCGGGCTCGTCGCCGACGGACTCGGCTTCATGTTCCAGGACCGCGGCCAGCTCTTCTCCCTCAAGGACGGCCACCCCAACATCTACGCTCCTGGCAAGCGTCCCTTCCAGACCATCATTCCCGGCTTCGCCTGCAAAGACGGCAAACCCTGGATGTCCTTCGGCGTCATGGGAGGAGACATGCAGCCGCAAGGTCAGACCCAGATCATCGTGAATCGCGTCGACTACGGCCTCGACATCACCGCCGCCGGCGACAGTCCACGCTGGCACCACGAAGGCTCATCACAATCCATGGGCGAAGACATTGCCGGCCTGGGCCCTAAAGGCATCCTCCGCCTCGAAGCCGGAGTCCCCGAAGCCACCCGCAAAGCCCTCATCTCTCTCGGCTGGCCCATGGGCCCCTCCGATGGAGGCTATGGCCGCTACGAGTGCATCGAAAACCGCATCTCTGGCAGCCAACGCGTCTACGGAGCTGCGACCGAGATGCGCTGTGACGCAGTGGCACTGGCCTACTGAGAGCATTTTGACGAAGGGATAATTTATGGACTATAGTCCACTTTATGGCTCGCAGTACACCTTCGTTGCGGGAGAAGCGGAAGCATCACACTAGAACCGAGATTGTGCGAATCGCTTTCGAACTCTTCGCGACCCACGGGTATGAGGGCGTCTCGGTAGAGATGATCTGCGACGCAGTTGGAATCTCGCGAGCGACTTTCTTCAACTATTTCCCGCAAAAAGAGTTGATACTCCGCGACATTGCCAGTTCCCGTGTTGAAAAACTGAAGGCAATCGTCACTCGCTTTGGCGAAGACGGCGCAAAGCTCACCTTCGACGACGTTGTCGAACTTTTTCTCGAGATAACCAGCGAGAATACCCGCATCGCG
>Ga0163162_10005529_pt1 | contig 12216 bp, 9 predicted proteins | sample S55metaG_FD_115310 | JGI IMG/M metagenome (GOLD analysis project Ga0163162, IMG submission 115310) | Switchgrass rhizosphere microbial communities from Kellogg Biological Station, Michigan, USA - S5-5 metaG | ecosystem: Host-associated > Plants > Roots > Rhizosphere > Soil | place: USA: Michigan...
AAACAATGGAAAGAATAGGCGTGCCTGTGGGGATTCCGGTGAAGCTGAACGCTCATTCCGAAGGGAAGCCGAACGGCATTCCGGGATGATCCCGAACACCATCGGAGCGTAGCGACGCTGGCAACTCGATTGTGCGGGAAAGTGTTCGGCTTCGTCAAGAGAAACCTGTCCGGAGCGCAGCGGAGGAAGAGCGCCGCTAGCGGGGAAAGGGGTGCGGGGAAAGGCGGCAGGCCTTGCCCCGCCTCAGCACACAGAAACCCGGAGCGCGATCAGCGCTACGGATCAGCTTCGACGAACTCCCGAAGATCGACTCGCTAAGAGCATCGGTTATTGGAAAGAGCCACTTCAGAACCGCCGTTGAGAAAGGGATCACTGAAGTGCAACCCCAAGCTCAAATAATCTTTCGACCGCCCGACGGAGTGCGTCCACCGCGTCTCCCCTCATTCGCCCGAGCTTCACGTTGGACAACTGCCTCGCTGAGGACTCCCCATGCAACAAAAGCGCAAGCACGATTGCCCGCATTGCGCGGGCCTCGTCCGGTCCGGAGTATGTTCTCGCTTCTTCGTCATCGCGGGACAGAATCTCAAGAGCGCGGTTCCTGTCGGAGAGAGTCGCTAATATGGGCTCCCCGTGTTCGAGAGTGAAGGCCGCCATTTCAGATGCGATGTGAGCCACCTCCTCGTACGAGCGAACGAGCCAAACCTTCGCGGCCGTGCCACCCCAACTCCTGAGTAGCTTTCTAACGGCGGGATCCGATTCTGAAATTCGAACGTATAGTGTGGATCGGGCGCGGAGAGCCTTGGCATCCGTGAGCGGATGTGGGTCCTCTATTCTTGCGACCAGAGCTTCAACGTCATGAAATCTCACACCAATGCCCTCTACGACGCCTTGGAGGACACCCGGCAGATACATCGAAGCGCCGAGGCTAATCCCGTGTCGGACACCGTCGCCTTCACGACAATAGAGGTCGCCGTAGAATCGATCCCTCACCCGACTGAACCCTGCACGGGCGAGAAGGCTGTCGATCTCCCGCATCAAGACAGTTTTTAACTTCGAGATTCCTATGGTCGTGCTCACTGAAGCCAGCATATCCGAACTGTGCTGATTGGCAGCAGCCCGCAGGTTATGCGCTCGATGTATTGGGCTTGCCTCGGGGCGATCTGCCGCAGCCCCAGGTCCACATCAAACTTCAATCGAAGAACTTCTTTGATCTTGCGCATGGACAATCTCCTGGCTGGCAAGCTGATCCTCCCTTTCGAGGGGGAGGCTGCTTGCCATTGTGTTGTCTAGCGCTGCTAGCTGCCTGTGGAAATCATTCCGGCGAAGCCGAACGCAGTTACTGGATCGGCCCGAAACTGTTCGGCTTCATCCCGGAACCGGCGTTCACCTTCATCCCGGAATCCTGTTCGAGATCATCCCGGAACGCCGTTCGGAATCATCCCGGAATCGCGTTCATCTGCCCCGGATTCCCCACCGATCACACCAGTTCCGCGAATCGCAAGCTGGGCGAAGTTAGGGCCGTTCAGAGGCAGATCGCTTACCGCTTTGGTTTACCTGTCCGATCAGGGCATCGCTCGACTCGAGAAGAGCCGCCACCGCAGTGACTTCGACATTTTCGTTGACCGCTGTAGGATGCATCTGAACAGCCAGACGAGCGATCTGGTTCACTTCAAGCCGGACTGCAGCGCTAGTTATCTGGCCGTGAAGTCGTAAGTGCCGGCTTCGTTCGACGTAGTCTCTCGCTTGACTCTCCTGCCTAGAAAATAAGTTTCAGGCCCATTTGTAGGACCCGCGCTCCGGTTGCCGTCGATGCTGTGGCGACCGTGGTAATTTTCCCGAAAGTGCCGGCCGTCTGAGTTGTGTTGGGGTCCCCGAATTGAGGGTGGTTTAGAGCGTTGAAAGCTTCGAAGCGATATTCCAATTTCACGCGCTCCGTGATTCGCGTCGACTTGAAGAAGGATGCGTCGAAGTTCCAGTTACCGGGTCCGTTGAAGGCGTTTCGACCCTCATTTCCAAACGCCCCATTTGGCGCTCTTACGAACGACGCAGTGTTCAAGTACAACTGGTTGAAGGCCGGGCCTGACGGTGAGACCGGACTTCCCACTATATTCACGCGTTGATTGGCGACGGCGGCTCCATTCAGCACCGTGTCGACGCCGGGATTCACGGTCAGCACGTTGCCGCTGATATATTTGAAAATTCCATTGACTTGCCAGCCCTGCGTGAACCTGCTGATCAGCCCGGTCTTGCCGGGGAGTGGGATCACGGCAATGAAAGTCGCGAAGAACACGTGCCGGTGATCGAAATCCGCCGGTCCGTACTCAGGTCTTAGATTGAAAGGATTTTGCGGAAGGGAGGCGTTGCGGTCGAGCGACTCGTAATCCAGCGCTTTGGACCAGGTGTAGTTCAGACCGACGCTCACGCCCTTCACGAAGCGCCGGTTGGCCGCCAATTGCAGGCTATTATAATTCGAGTTTCCTCCGGTGAACGCCTCGTTGAGGGTGCTGAAGTTGGTGTTGATGCGTCGCGCATTAATATTTCCGGTGGTTGAGAGCGGCTGGCCGTTCGCGCCGTTGCCGGGAATGAAGATCGCAGGATCTCGTTCTGCGTTAAGCACTAAGTGGGTGGCCTTCGATCCCACGTAGGCAGCCGATACCACCGTATTCCAGGGGATTTGCCGCTGTAAGGAAAAATTCCACTGTTGGTTATAGGGTGTCTTCCAATCTGCGCTGAAGAACCGCTGTATCTGGGCAGGCAGAATGAATTGGATGGCTGCCTTCCCGGCGGCGGTGGTGGGAGCTGTGTATGGGAATGGGTTGCCACCGGGGAAGATTGCCCAAGGATTGACGAAAGCCTGGGGATTGTTGTTTTCTACAAGGTTGAGATTGAGGACGAACGGCTGAACAATTTGTGTCTCATTCTCCAGATAATCACGCTCGGTGTTATAAAAGATGCCGTAGGCGCCGCGAACGCTGGTCTTGGAGTCAGGCCCAAAAGGCAGCCAAGCGAAACCGAAGCGCGGCGCAAGGTTGACCCAGTTCCGCGGATGCGTGATGGGTGTGATTCCAGGATCACCCGGAAAAACCGAACCTAAAGGCGCGTTCGGATAAAGGACGGAACGCTGGCCAGCGCGGAAGGCCGTGGTTTCACCATTGCCATCGATGACCCCCAAGCTCGGTTCCCATCTTAGCCCCAAGTTCAATGTTAGATTTCGCCGAAACTTCCAATCGTCCTGAATGAAGATCCCAAGTGAATCGTATATGCTGTCGGTTCTGACGGTCGCCGATTCCTGAGAGTACGAATTAGGTCTTCCGAGCAAGTACTCAGCCCAGCCATTATTGGCGATGCTGCCACCCCAATTGTAGGTCGAGCCATCCGCCGAAATATTCTCGTGCCGGTAGGCTTCGGTATGTGAAAACTCCCCACCCAGTTTGATCAGGTGTGCGCCCAGAGAGAACGTGAGACTATCCCTGAATTCGTCCACCCATGGAGTCACGTCGAAGTATGTGTTTCCGTTGGTTCCGAAGTATCCGGCAATGGTGCCAAAACGCGTGCTCACCACGTATTTTGGATCGGACGGGACGGTCTGGACGCCGGCAAACTGGAACCTGAACCCAGGCGCAACGCCTGCGCTGCCGGGGTACTTACCCGGATCAATCGGGTTACCACTCCGCTGGAAGTGCAGATTATTGAACGTATAGGTAAAGGTGTTTACCTTCGTCGGAGACAGAATCCTGGTGTAGTTAAACGTAACGTGGTTGTTGGTCCAGTGGCTATAGCCTTCCTCGAAGGGAAGACCAAAGTTCGACACCAAGTAGTTGTCGTTATAAAAGTAGCTGATGTTAAACCGATTGCGATCGGTGAGCGAGTGATCGAAGCGGGTTACGTATTGATCTATGTTCTGGCTTCCCGGGGCATTGAAGTTGAGTATGTTCCCCGGGGCGTTCGGCAAGGGAAAGAGCAAGTTAGCGATTGTAACGGCGGGTTTCGAGATCTGAGACTGCGGAATCACATTGTTCGGAAAAGGCGCGCCTGTGGTCGGGTCTATGGGCTTATTCTTGCTTTGCGAAAAGTCTCCCGCGACCTCTAGCGCCGTGGGCATCGGGCCGTTCGATCCAGGGCTCGACTGCACATTGCGCAGCGATTCCCAGGAAAAGAACAGGAAGCTTTTGTCGCGCTTTATCGGACCGCCCAGACTCGCGCCGAACTGGTTCTGCTTCAGGGGATTCTTGGGTAGGAACGTTCCGCCAAAGAAATACTGATGGGCATCCAGAACGTCGTTTCTCAGGTAATCGTAGGCGCTGCCGTGGTAAGCGTTGGTGCCGCTCTTGATCACGGCGCTCACCAGCGATCCTGCACTGCGTCCGTATTCGGAGTCGAAGGAACTGCTCACGACGCTGAATTCCTGCAAGGCGTCGGGGTTCGGCAGCGAGGCCGGCGTGCCGGTATATACATCCACGTTGGTGCCGCCGTCCAGGATTACGTTGTTATCGCTGCCGCGTGCCCCATTGACGGAGATTCCATTTTCCTCAGAAAGGCTCACTCTGGCGCCGGGCTGATTAACGCTGCCGGGTACCAGGGTCTGCAAAGCGAGAGCGTCGCGCCCGTTTAACGGGAGATCCTCAATGAGCTCTGTGCGCACAGTCGATCGCAGGGATGAAACCGCGGTCTCTACCGCCGCAACGCTGCTCGTCACTTCCACCGACTCGCTCACATTTCCGATTTCTAGCGCGAGGTCGACGGTCGAAACCTGCTCGGCGACAAGATTTATACCAGTTCGAGTTTCCTTCTTGAAGCCGCCCGCGGTCACTTCGATTCGATAATTCCCCACTGCCAATTGCGTGAAATTGTAGCGGCCGCCTTCGTCAGTCGGGGAGGTCGAGCGCAGCCCCGTGGCCTCGTTGATAAGCGCCACTTGCGCGTTAGGCACCACGCCTCCGCCAGAATCGCTAACCACGCCGACAATGCGCGCGGTCCCTTGTCCAAACAGGAGTTTTCCGCCCGCGATCAGTGAAAAAGCCAGTACCAGGAAAGTTCTAACCTTCATTTGCCCCCCAACTCGTGGGATTAAAACACAGTTTTCCCTGAGTTCTGCCCAACACTATGTCACCGGAACGAAAGTGGATCAATGAAACTTCAAAATATTTGAATTAAGTTAGGCAGCGGCGCTAGGAAGTCCGGCGGCGAGTCGGGGGATATCGTGCTGACCAAGATAAACGTTACACGTGAACTCAGGACGATGCGGCTTTCGACGCGGCCATGGCGGCTGAAACATTAAGAGTTGCAGCCTTAAGGTGCGCTGCCAAGCTGGATTCGTCCCACAAAATAAATTGCGAGGACGGCATGGAAGTGCTGATCGCGCCAACCACATTGCCCGCGTGGTCGCGGAGCGGGGAGGCCAGACAGCACATGCCGGTTACGCACTCCTCCCGATCAACGGCATAGCCCAAGCGGCGAATCTCGCCTAGCTGCTGCTCCAGAATCGACATGTCCGTGATGGTGTAGCGGGTACACCGCGTCAGACCACCTCTCTCCACTGCTGGAAGTGCGACGTTCCGGCTCAAATTGGCGATGATAGTCTTGCCAAGTGCTGAACAATGTAGGCGTTCTGACCCCCCGAGATGGTCGCTAAATGCCGGATCGTTCGGTCCTTCGACCTGATCGACCAGGAAAACTTTCAACTCTCTTTCGTCCAAAAGCGCGAGATGGGTTGCAGCGCCGATCTTTTGCGCAAGCCGCACCAGCACCGGGTGCGATTTCTCATGCAGCTGGTTCCGCCGAAATACAGTGAGACCAAGACGAAGGACAGAAAATCCAAGACGGTACTTTTTGGTTTCAGCGTCTTGTTCAATATATCCATAGGCGCGAAGCGACGTTAGAATACGATGAACGTCGCTAGGCAGTAAGTCCGTTCTGCGAGCCAAATCAGTAATTCCAAAGGACTGGCGCTCCTGGAACTGTTCCATTACCCGGCACAACTTGGTTACCGTCGTAGCTGTTTTCATAGGCTCCCCTTATACGCCCCCGCAGGCGAATCCCGGCCTGATTGCAAGGATGTTTATAACACGTTGGTCCGGCGGTGTCAATAAATGATAGATCATCCACTAGTCGTCGTAGGATTGGTTCTGGCTAGACCAGGACCCAGTGAGCGATTCGGCGAGCCTTACACAAAGATAATTGGTGCAGCGGGTTAGGAGCTAGCCTTTCCAAGCTTCCTGAGGAATAAAAAAAAATTCTGGAATCGATGGCGACCGTGCTATCATCGTCCATTAAAATGACTACAGGCGTGGCGAATAAAGGGAAAGAGGATAAGACTGCCTTCCCGCAACTGGAACCAGTCTCATTGGCGGAAGGCGTAGTGGCTGCTTTAAAGGATGCCTTCTTCTCGGGGGCGTTGAAGCCCGGAGCGGTGATCGTCGAACGTGAGATTGCGAGACAGATGAATGTGGGAACGCCGGCGGTTCGCGAGGCCCTCATCTGTCTTAAGCATGAAGGATTCGTGCGCCGCGTCAAGAATAAGGGGACTTTTGTAACAACCTTTGATGTCGACGAAATCCGCCAACTCTATACGCTACGAGTTGAATTGGAGACTCTTGCTTTGCAGTGGGCTCGACCGCGTGTCACAAAAGCGGACGCGGAGCAGCTTCGAACTCTGGTCGACCGTATGGTGGAAGCCGGGGAGCAGGGGAAAGGCCGCGAGTTCCTGGAATGTGACTTTGAGTTTCATCGGTGCTGTTGGAGACTCTCCGGCAATACATTTCTGGCGGAAACCCTGGAGCGGTTGTTGATCCCCCTGTTCACATTCGTCGTGCTCGCGAGCGCTCATCCTCTGACGGCGGAGTTGGGACGTGAACATTACGCTCTGGTTGAGGCACTTCGGTCAATGGAGGAACCGGACTTTTCCACTCTGGTCCGCAAGACTTTGACCGGATTTGGCTTCCGATGGATTTCGTCCACGGCGTCCAGGCCGATTGTGCCTCTTCCTACAGAACCATAACCGGATTCGTTCTAGCTGTCACGAAAGGCGGCAATGAAAAACACAAAGTGGTGGTTGAGAATTGGCTTTACTGCATTCTTTCTTACGACCCTCTTCCGTTTTTACGATAGTGCCAGCGCTGCGGAAAACGGAAACAAAGTCAAGCCGGGTGAGTTCGTCATCGACCATCCCACGCTGATCAACCTTGGTTTTGAGTGGCTCATTCAGGGCGACGACAATCGCAACGCGCAAGTGGAAGTGTCGTACCGCAAACAAGGCGACGCGGCGTGGAAACAGGGTTTGCCCCTCATGCGTTTGCAGGGCGAACGGATCTATCAGAACCAGGGTGTATTTGACGTTGTCTCTCCCAACATGTTTGCAGGCAGCATTCTGGATCTGGAGCCGGATACGTCTTATGAATGCCGGTTTGTAATGTCGGATCCAGACGGCCTCCTGGGGCAAAGTGGCAAGACCGCGACGAAAACAGTGACAGTCCGGACACGTCCCGAACCAAAGCCCTATGCCGGCGGCCGCGTGTTTCACGTTTATCCACACGATTACAAAGGTACAAAGGTCGAGCCTGCGTTCGAAGCGGTCATGTGCGCTTATAACTACTATTGCGGCGGGGGCGATACGGTAACCGCGGGCCGTCCCCGGGTCAAAGCTGGCGATACAATTCTGGTACACGCCGGGCTCTACAAATACCATCCCGAGTACTATACGGGGGATCGCGCCATCAATACGACGACGCCTGTCGAGGGAACTTATTATCTGACCGCGAGCGGCACCCCCGACAAGCCCATCGTGATCAAGGGCGCCGGAGATGGAGAAGTCATCTTTGACGGTAACGGCAATTTCAACTTATTCAACGTGAAGGCGGCGAATTACAACTACCTTGAAGGTGTCACGATTCGGAATACCGACATCGGGATTTGGGCGGGCACGCAGTTCATCGCCGGCTCAAAGGGCCTGACCGTCAAGAAGTGCCGCTTTGAGAACGTGAACCTTGGGATCTTCACAAACTACTCAGGCTCGAGCGATTTCTATGTCGCCGACAACTATTTCTTTGGCAGGGACGACGCCAATCATCTTTTCGGCTGGATCGGAGATTTTTGGGCCAAGTTCGATGGCGTGGAAGGCCAGAAATTTCCCCCGATTCTGGCATCCTACACGGCTGTCCGGTTGTATGGTCCGGGCCATGTTGTCGCCTTCAACTATGTTGCAAATTTCCACGATGGCATCGATATTGAGACCTACGGGAATCCGGACGGGTCACACGCCATCGATGGTCCGCACTATCCGCCGAAGGAGTATTGGGACAGGCGGCCGGTGGCCATTGATTACTACAACAATTACATGACGAACTTTCACGACAATGCTTTCGAGATTGACGGAAGTATGCATAACGTCCGGGTCATGCGGAACATGATGGTCAACTCGGCTTCTCACCCTTTTTGTAATCAACCCGCGATTGGAGGGCCGGTTTATTGGATACGCAACATCGCCTACCATGCTCCTGGCGGATCGACGAGGATGACAAACGGGGCCGCGGGCGTGCTCTTTTATAACAATACGATCTTGACCGAGACCGCCGCTGGATCATCGGCGAACGTGCATTGGCGAAACAACTTGATGCTGGGCGAGAATTCCGCTCCGGCGATTTTCAGCGTCAACACCAACACCAACTACAGCTCGTCGGACTACAACGGTTTTCGCCTTAATCCGGGCGCCGCCTATTCGTTCCAGTGGAGTTCGCCACCATTCGATGTTCCGGCAGACTACAGCGGCATGGTTAGCGGCACAGGAGGCAATTCCAAGTTAACGGCGCGGCGGTTCGCGACACTCGCGGAGTATACCAGTGCGACGCACCAGGACCAGCATAGCGTCGCTGTGGATTACGACATCTTTGTCAACGTCCCGAAGCTGGACGCCCAAGACAGGCAGCGGGTGCAACAGGTTTACAAGGCGGAAGACTTCGATTTTAGACTCAAGCCAGGTTCAGCGGCAATTGATCATGGCGTGATTCTGCCGAATGTCACCGATGGATTTACTGGTCAAGCGCCCGACCTCGGAGCCTTAGAACTGGGCCAGGCTCCGCCGCACTACGGTCCGCGACCGTAGTGTAAGGCGGTGGTGCCGGAGCTTGCTCGCCCTACAGTTTTTGCTGTCCAGGCAAGTAGCCGGGGTAGTCGGGCGCGTTCAGTTGCACCAATATTCCGTCCGGATCAAGGAACTTGAGACCGTCTTTTGCGACGTCCGGCTTTAGGCCTAACTTCTCCAACTTCGCTCCAGCTTCCTTAGGCTTGAAGTTTGGGATACCCAAGGCGAAGTGATCGACCGCCGCCCCTTTCCCGTTCGCCGCCTCGATCCCGAAAAAGCAGTTCGGATTCAGACCGAGAATTTTCACGGTGGGAGAGGCCTTCCTCATGGTCATCCCGAAAACGTCCTGGTAAAACTTTGTGGAGCGCTCGACGTCGGGGACCCGCAGAGTGACATGATTGACACCGACCACCTTCAGATCCGGAGCACTCGGGGCGGCGTTAGCGCCAACGGCCACGAGCCCAGCCAGCGCCGCTGCCAGCTGACGCCGGCTTAGCTTACCCCTTTCGAAATCGGCAACCATTTTCTCGATGATCTGTTGCATTTGTTTTTCTCCTCTAATTCAGAGTCTGGCTGAAGGGCGCGAGCGGAACCGGGACAGCCGAGCAGCATATTTAGTCGAAGGCAGATATTGTGGGTGGGTGCTCTCGGGTCAGAGCAACCACCCTTAACTGAGGCCCCAGGGGTGGGAGGACCATCAGCAACTGAAAGCATAAATTGCACTTGAGCGCCAAAGCCCTTGCGCTATCCCTAAAGGTCTGAGATTCGGGTCGTCAACGTCCTTTCGTTGAGGTTTCTCGACCTTTGTATCATTGATACCTCGCAGGTTCAATGTATTTTCGAAATACTTGAAAAGTTTTCGGGCACCGCCGAGTCGCTAAACGCGCGACCGTGAACCGGGACCGTAGACGCGCAGGGCATTCCTATACATCACGTCGTCCCGTCCCTCTTTAAATCGAGGGCGGCCCAGGAAAGATTCCCAAATATTGATTTCAAAGTCGACCGGGTCCGTCAATATTCCGCCATAACGGCATACCGGCCAATTACTGCCCCAGAGAAGTCGGCTGCGGCCGAAGAGGATCCATAGAAACTCCATCACTGGGTAATACTGAGTGGGGTCGGCAATGGGCTGGAATTGAGAGGGGCCAAAAGTGTAGCCGCCCAGCGCGGCTTCGCTTAGCGTCTCAACATCCGAGACCTTGATGTGCAAGCCCGGATATGTTGCGGCGATCTGCATATCCTGCATCCAAGCAGCGGATGGCGTAAACGTATTGCCTTCTCCTGCAAAGTGGTCCATCACAATGGATATGCCTGTAGCCTGACCGATAGCGGCCAGCGCGGCTCCGGGAACTCCGTTCGCATCGATCTGCAAGCCCAGGCCTGCCATGGTCTTGATATTTTGCACTACAAATGGCTTGATGTTGGCAAAGGTCTTGGGTCCCGGGTTAAAAATCGAACCGAGGTCGCCAAGCCGGATCCCGACAAATAGCGGGTTCGGGGCCAACTCCATTAGCTGCGCGTTAAATGTGGCGGGATCCTGGGTCGTATCCAGAGCGCCTACTACCGACAGGATTTTCGATTTGCCATCCGGCCCATTCGTATCGTCCGCGGCCGCGTCCAGCATCCAGAGGTTAGATTGGATGATATGAGAGGACGTCACGCCAACGCTGGATTCGACCAACACGACCTGGCTCACCCTCCTGCCGCCCCAATTCGCCAGATAATCCGGGATTAAGGCATCCCGCTGAAGCCAAGGGACCACTCCCGTGGGATTGGAGGCATTGATGGTGCAGCAAAACCCATCGGTGGCATCGCCGGGGTACGTGCCGAAGTCAAACATTGGCGCTCCGCTACGCGGCAGCTTCCACATGTGGATGTGGGTATCAATGATCGTTCCGTCTGTCGAACAGGAGGGTTCTGCGTTAAGGGGTTTGCTGGCATTAGCTACAAGCCCGGCTCCCAATGCTGAAGCGCTCAAGGCGCCCATTAAGTCTCGACGCGTTATATGATTTTGTTTCATGGTTCCGATTCCTCTTTTTAGAAAGTAAGTGACGAAGCCTAAGACCTGCGAAGCCGTTTCGCGTTAAATACCCCGATCTTTTAGGGTCTGTTTTTAACACGGATAGATCGTAGGTTCAATGTGTTTTCGAAATACTTGAAACTGTCTTGGGCTAAGGATGGTTCAGGAGGTGACAGGCTTCCCAGCGGAATCGCAGATCGTGACCTTACATGCAGCACCGCAATCGGGTAGTGCCCGCGCGATTTCTACGTAGCCTCGCCTCACTTTCAGATGGCTCCTGTGGGGGAATCCGTCTCGCGAAAACCCGGTTGGCGTGCTCACGGCATTCCGCTCTTTCGCCGCAACCCCGGAGGACCGCCAGGCTGAGCGTGTAAACTGTCCTTACGCCGTGGATTGCAGGCTCACCAGGCAGAGAGGTCGCGACATGAAACCCACCGACACACGCACCCTACCAAGCGGACTGACCGCGCTTCTACTCGTCACTTTGGCGCTGACGGCAGACGCTACCGCTCAGCCCCAGGTTCCAGTCAGCGCATCCCTCCGGCCCGCTGTCATGGGGCCTTCGGGCGGCGTGTCTGCCGGCCATCCGCTTACAGCGGCCGTCGCCTTCCGCATTTTACTGAAAGGCGGCAATTCCTTCGATGCAGGGGTAGCCGCGATGTTGGCAGGCGGTGTTTTGGAACAGGATCTCTATAGCCTCGGCGGTGAAGCTTTGGTCTTAGTCTACCCGCGCAAGGAAGGCAAAGTTACTTCCGTCGTGGGTCAGGGCTGGGCGCCTCACGCTGTGGATGTCGATTGGTATCTCTCGCGCAATAAGACGCTTTCCGGGCACGGGCTTGACCCTGCGGTGGTGCCTGGCGCCCTCCACGCCGCTCTCACTGTTCTCGAAAAATGGGGGACGATGAGTTTCGAAGAAGTCGCTACCCCCGCCCTCGACTACGCGGAAAAGGGCTTTCCCATACGCTCCAGCACAGTCAACACGATCCGCCGCGAACGCGACTTCATCGAACAATGGCCCGCCAATAAGGCATTTTGGTACAAGCCGGATGGGTCCCCTTACCGTCCCGGCGATACGATCAAATTCCCGACTCTCGCGCGCACTTTGCACCGCATGATAGAA
>Ga0163162_10005531_pt1 | contig 12213 bp, 12 predicted proteins | sample S55metaG_FD_115310 | JGI IMG/M metagenome (GOLD analysis project Ga0163162, IMG submission 115310) | Switchgrass rhizosphere microbial communities from Kellogg Biological Station, Michigan, USA - S5-5 metaG | ecosystem: Host-associated > Plants > Roots > Rhizosphere > Soil | place: USA...
AAAGCGTAGATCTCGAGCAGCCGGCTGGCGAAGCGCAATGATATCGATGCACTGTCGATCAATCTCTACTTCAAGATGATCGACGCGATCGTCGTTCTCGAGCACCTGGCGAGCGACGTCGCTATCGCGCTCGCTGAGCGAATACATTGCCCGTTCGAGTGCCTGCTCCGCCTCACCACCAAGTAGTAAAACCCGGTCGCGAAGTGAACTTAGTTCGTCGTCAAGATGACGGTGGGTATCCATAATGTGCTTAGTTCTTTGCGCTTTGTACCCGCTTCTTCGTTTCGTTATTCAGGGCATTCACCCTGGTTCTTAACAAGACAGGGACAAAGCACCAAGTACAAAGATCAAGGCTGCAAACCTATCCAAACCTTCCCGTAATGTAATCCTCAGTCAACTTTTCATTGGGCGCAGTAAACATCTTCTCGGTTGAATTGACTTCGATCAACTTACCAAGCAGGAAAAAGGCAGTTGTGTCAGAAACTCGCGCCGCCTGCTGCATGTTATGTGTAACGATCACAATTGTGTATTGCTTCTTTAAGTCGAACACCAGTTCTTCAATCTTCGATGTCGCAATTGGATCGAGAGCTGAAGCCGGTTCGTCCATCAATAGTACCTCAGGTCGGATCGCCAACGCCCTTGCGATACAAAGCCTCTGTTGCTGGCCACCTGACAGACTCAAAGCTGAGGTCTTCAGACGGTCTTTTACTTCTGTCCACAACGCGGCGTCCTTGAGTGCTTCTTCGACGCGATCTGTAAGCTCGCTGCCGCTCTTCGTCAGTCGATTAATACGCAGTCCGTACGCTACGTTGTCGAAGATTGACTTGGGAAACGGGTTCGACTTTTGAAACACCATGCCCACTTTTCGTCGCAGGTCAACAACATCAGTTCCCGCAGCATAAATGTCTCGATCATCGATCATCACCTGACCTTCGACCCGAGTTGCGGGAATTACATCGTTCATCCGATTGAGCGTCCGCAGAAATGTTGATTTGCCGCACCCCGATGGACCAATAAACGCCATCACAATACGTTCTGGAATATCGATCGAAATGTTGTGAAGCGCCTGTGAACGACCATAGAAAAAGTTGAGTTCACGCACCGCCACTTTGGTTTTGGCAGCTTCCCTTTGTGGCGTCGAAGCATCGTGGCGTCGTTCGCGCACCTCAATTTTCGGGGCAGGTATTTGCACGGGCGTTTTGGTCATCATGACCCCAGACATCGCTAAAACCTCTTCCGAGTTAAGAATCGAACGATTATGTTGATACCGAGAATCAGCGTCATCAAGACCAGCGTCGCCGCCCACGCTTGCGCATGCCACTCGTCATACGGCGAGATCGCATAGTTGTAAATTTGGACAGTGAGCGAAGCTATTGGCTGGTCCAGGTAGTGACTAAAAAAGCGGCTGCCAAATGCAGTAAACAATAGTGGCGCAGTTTCACCGGACACACGCGCGATAGCCAGCATCGCACCGGTAGCAATACCAGACGCTGCAGCCGGTAGAACTACACCGAGCGTTACTCGCCATTGTGGCGCTCCTAAAGCGAGCGCTCCTTCACGCAGACTGTGCGGCACTAGTTTGAGCATTTCCTCCGTAGTGCGCGCAACGATCGGAATCATTATTAACGCCAGCGCAACACCGCCTGCGAACGCCGAGAATTGTTTCATCGGCAACACCAGGACGGCGTAAATAAAAACTCCGGTAACGATCGAGGGAATGCCAGTCAGCGTGTCGACGATAAATCGCACCAAACCAACAAGTCTCCCAGTCCCAACTTCAGCAAGAAAAATTCCGACAGAAATTCCCAGCGGCAGTCCAAAGGCGGAAGAAAGACCAAGCAACACAACTGAACCGAGAATCGCGTTCCCGATTCCCCCGCCTTCACCAACGGGGCGAGGACTATCTATAAGAAATCTGAAGCTAAGTGAGCCAATGCCTTGCCAGGCGATATAAGACAAAATCACCAGCAAAATTCCGACGGCGAGGAGAGTGCATAGCGCGGTTGTGGTGGTCATTACGCCACTCGTTATCCTGCGCATTCGATCGACGTGGCGCAATGTGGGCATTAAGCGGCCCTCCCTACTCCGCCCGTCTTTCTCGTTACATTCCAGACGAGCAGTCGAGCGATACCATTGACGATGAACGTGACTAAGAAAAGTATTAGTCCCAACTCCACCAGGGCACTCAGATAAAGGTTCTCAGTAGCTTCCGTAAACTCATTTGCGATTGCGGAAGCAATTGTGTACGACGGTTCAAACAATGAAGCGCTGATCTGCGGACGATTACCGATGACCATTGTCACGGCCATTGTTTCTCCGAGTGCTCGACCTAAACCGAGTATCACGGCTCCTGCAATTCCCGGCGCACCATTAACCAGAACTACCCGAATCATTTCCCACTTCGTCGCACCAAGCGCTAAGGCCGCTTCACGTTGTGAGCCCGATACCGCTGCCAACACGTCGCGCACGATGGCTGAGATAATTGGCGTAACCATGATCGCCAGGATTATTCCGCCAGTAAGCAAACCAATTCCTGTAATCGATCCCTGGAAGAGCGGTAGCCAACCCAGCCAATGTGCAAGTGGCGGCTCGACATGTACGCGAAGGAAAGGGGCCAACACAAAAATCCCCCACAGCCCGTATACGACTGAGGGAATGGCCGCAAGCAGTTCCACTAAGAAACCCACAGGACGCGCGATGTAATGAGGAGCCTGTTCGACAAGAAATACCGCGATACCAAGTGAGAGAGGGACACTTATCAACAGTGCGATGAGTGAGGAAACCAAAGTTCCGTAAATGAACGGCAAAGCTCCAAACTCACCTTTGATCGGATTCCATTGCCGGCCGGTCAAAAACGCAAAACCAAATCTCCGCACTGACAACATTGAATCGGAGGCCAGAGCAACCACCATTGCAATCACAACGGCTACAACGAACAGACCCATCGCCAACATGACTACGCGAAAGATCGCATCGCCAGTATTGCCAGTAGGCGAAAGCACCCGGCGCCAGTCCGAGTGCTTTCCTTTCACGGTCAGATTGTTTGACGTTGTCGCGCTCATACGAACTCTGAATGGTCCACTATCTGAGCGGCGCACCTCCAGAAGTTATGGATGAAATCTTCACTTCGGCACGTTTCACGATGTCAGCAGGCAGCGGCACGTAACTCAACTCCTTGACATAGTTCGTTCCGTCGTGAATTCCCCACCAGAGAAAATCAACCAGGACCTTTCCTTTAGCTGCGTCTTTCTGATTCTTATAGACGAGAATGTAGGTGTAACTGGAGATTGGGTAGGCTTGTGCGCCTTGTGCATTCGTGATCGACACACGCAGATCTTCCGGTGTGGTCGCTGCCGAAGCCGCTGCTGCTGCTTCAACCGATGCAGCCGACGGTTCAACAAAAGCTCCACTCGCATTCTTGATTTGCGCTACGGGAAGTTTGTTTTGGACTGCATAGATAAGCTCAACATAACCGATAGTGTTTGGAGTGTTTTTAATCTGACCGGTGACGCCTTCATTTCCTTTACCCCCGATACCAACCGGCCAGCTCGGTGCCTGTCCCGCTCCAACTTTTTCCTTCCACTCAGGACTAACTTTTGAGAGATAGTCGGTAAACACTGCTGACGTTCCACTGGAGTCGGAACGATGAACCACGGTGATATCAGAAGCCGGCAGCTTTACGCCCCCATTGTCGGAACTGATTCTCGCGTCATTCCATTTCTTAATCTTTCCGAGAAAGATATCGGCGATAACGTCAGGTGAAAAATGCAGTGTCTGAGTCACACCCTCGAGGTTGTAGGTTAGGACCACCGCCCCCAGGACAGTGGGTATGTGCAGCAATTCGCCCGGTGCGGACTTGAGATCCTCGTCCTTCATCGGCGCGTCTGACGCTCCAAAATCTACCGTCTGCTCTCGAATCTGCTTGATACCACCACCTGAACCAATCGACTGGTAGTCCATCTTCACGTTTGTATGAAGCTTCCCGTATTCGCTAAGCCATTTCTGATAGAGCGGGTTCGGAAATGTGGCCCCTGCTCCTTGTAATTGAACGGGACCGTTTGCCGTTCCACCACCACCACCTGAAATACATCCAACCAAGAACGTGAGCGCTACCAGACTTACCAGCGACACCACGATTAGAAAGCTTCTTTTCCGAGCAAACATGGAGCTTCTCCTACATTTTGAGGGCTGATTCAGAGCAAAGTTGTAAGGGATCAATCTAGATATCCAGTGTTACATCGAACTGAACTTCACCTGAATTCTTAGTTAACAGCCCAGGCGTACAGCTCAATGATTTGGGGTCGTCATAAGGCGATAGCCAACGTTCACCATCGTTTCGATCTGTAGTCCGTAAGTAGTCAGCTTGGCTCGCAAACGATAGATGTAGACGTGCAGACTTTCAGTATTCAGTGGCTTATTGCTGCCCCAAACGGATTCCCACAAGTCCCCGGCAGTGACAATGCGATCAGGGGTGCGTGTAAGGCGCGAAAAGATCAGAAACTCAGTCCGCGGCAGCTTCAGCGGTGTCCCATTACAAGCGACGTAGTAGTTTTTGTGCTCCACACGCAGGTAGCCATCGTCGTAAATATCTTCGGTTGGACCAGCCGGCGTCTTTTGCTCGTTCAATGACATTTCGCTTAACGACATATGAATATTCCCAGGGATCAAAAGAGGAGGTCATCCGTTGAAAAAGAAAATGACCTCCTCCGGAGTCTTCACTCAGAAATTGAATCGCAGAGCAAACTGAATCTGACGATTCGTTCCCAAACCAACTGTTCGTTCTACTGTTTGTCGTAAGAGACCAAACGTTCCTCCTGCTGCCGATTGCGTGAATGCTGCGCCTGGCTGCAGGCTGCCTGACGAAACTACGCCAGCCGAGGTAATCGTTGGCAGCGCGTTGTTGAGTGTCGAAGCAGGGATTGCGAAGTTGGCGTTGTTGAAGATATTGAAGATCTCAGTTCGGAATTCCAGATTCGTGCCTTCAGTAATCGGGAATCGCTTGTTAAAGACAAGATCCAACTGGTGGAAACTTGGCCCACGAAGAGCGTTGCGCACCAAATCGCCAAACTGGCCCGGCAATGGAGTCGCAAATGCCGCCGGATTAAGTATGTTGCGATCGTTGTTCAAGTATGGATTGACACCAGCAATCAAGTTTGGACGTCGAACGTTACGCGACGCACCGCCGCCAGGTGTGTTGACCACTCCCACAAATCCAAGCGGCAAGGGGCTCGCTGCGTTAATCGTTCCAGGCAGCTGCGCGACAAACCCGCGAGCTACTGTTGTGGCAACGCCATTGATTGTTGCCGGACAAGTCGCATCCGCACACTGAATGACCACATCGGGACGAGTGATACCAACCTCGATCGGAAGTCCGCTGCGAGCATTAACGATGGTGCCAACCTCCCAGTCACCGAGGAAGGCATTTCCAACGGATCCGAAGTCATGACTCGTGCCCTTGCCAAACGGAAGCTTGTAAAGCGCACTCAAGTTGAAAGTCTGACGAACGTCGAAATTGTTGTAACCAAGATCCGCATCGAAGTTGTCGGGCACTGCTGCCGTGCGAGCTTCGTTGGAACCGGCAGTGTTTCCGAAACTTCTGGAGAAGGTGTATTGAGAGTTGAGCGTAAGCCCGCTAGTTAGCCGCCGGGCCAAAGTCAATTGCAGTGCATTGTAATTATCATGACCGCCGCTGGTCTTGTAATCGATTTCAGCGTAAGGGTTCTGCACGTTGTTGCCGGCGATAACCGCAAACTCACGTACCGTTCTTACCGCTGTGATACGACCAGTCACTGGATCCTGAAGATTCACCACACCAACTCCTGACGGCAACGCTGCCACGTTACTTGGGACTGTGGTTTGTCCAGGAAGAATCTTGTTAGCAATGCTGCGCAGAAACAGGTTGCGACCCTGGTTGCCAACGTAAGCCGCTGTCAGTACTGTTCCAGAATGCAACTCCTGCTGGAATGAGAATGTGTACTGATAGACCTTCTCCGGAATTTCATAATCTGCTGAATACGCTCGCGGTTGATACGAGCGAATGTTCACGTTTGCCGGATTATTGAAGAAGGCAAAGGCTGCTGACGAATCAAGCGGGAAAGCCAGCGCCGGGCCACCCGCAAAAATCGGATTGCTGGTGAAGGTGGAACTGACGCGATCACTTTCGATGGGCTGAATCTGATCTTCCGTCTGGCCTGGTCCATAGAAAATTCCGAAGCCGCCGCGGAATACCGATCGACCGCCGCCGAAGAAGCCATCGCTCTTTTGATTCGGTGACCAGGTCATTGAGAGGCGTGGCCCAAAGTTCCCCTTCGACGAGCTGTATGCTTTTTGGCTCGGATCACGAAGCGTTCCATTCGTAATGTCAAAGAGCACTTGCAGATGTCGATCCTCACGAAGTGGAGAGTAGTACTCATAACGAAGTCCGTAATTGAGCGTCACGTTTGGTCGAATCTTCCATTCATCTTCGGCGTAACCGATGTAGTACTCCTGCTTCGCGTAACGCGGACCAGTAGCACCGCCATTAAACGGACTGGGCGCGCTGACATCGCCAAGAAACTGAATTGACTGCGGAGTGTTAGCGAGGAAACTCGGCAGGTTTGAATACGTGTAAGTGGTCCCACCGAGACGATCCGTGTACAGCCGTACGAGGCGAAGCTCACCCCCAAACTTGTAATTATGATTGCCGCTGGTCCAGTTCAGGCTATCGACAAACGAGACTGTGTACGGGGTGTAAGGCTGACCGCGACCATTCGTCGCACTGTTGGCGCGAACAAGTCCACCCGGTGTTGCTGTGCCCGCCGAAGAACCTTGTCCGGGCAGCGCGAAGTTAGCCGTGTTACCAGAAATATTGATTACGGCCGACGACAGATCGAATCCGGCGGTGGTGGGTGCCAGACCATTGATGCGTGTGTAGGCGCCGTTATAACCGAGCTTGAACTCATTCAGCACAGTCGGCGTCAACAGCGACTGCAGCGCAAAGACACCGTTTTGAGGAACGGCCTTGATCGCCACTCGTCTGCCAGTTACGCCTTCCGGCTGGTCGTTACTTCCCTGATCTCGGAAGAAACGAAAGTAAGATGAATGTTTTTGATTGAACTTGTAATCGAGACGAAGGGCAACGGAGTTCTCATCAACGCTGGAATTTGCTTGCAGCTGTGCGACATCGAAAAGGTTAGTACCGCTACCTGTTGAAATGATTGCGGCAGCCGGCGAACGAAACGCTGGCAATAGAGACACCGACAACGCAGTACATGGATTAACTCCGGTTCCAAATGGCGCTGCGCAAATTCGACTTGCAGCACCTGGCACAGCCTCTATCGAGTTAACGCCTGCGCGGAGCCGGTATCCTTCATAGCTGAAGAAGAAGAAAAGTTTGTTTTGAACTATTGGACCACCGATGGAACCACCAAATTGATTTAGCTTCAGCGGTGCTTTCTGTCCAATGACATTGTCGAAGAAGTTTGCGGCATCAAGCACATCATTACGCAGGTACTCAAATACCGACCCATGAAATTTATTGCCGCCAGATTTTGTAACAACACTGACCTGGCCACCTGTTCCCGTACCAAACTCAGCTGGAAAATTGTTTGAATCAACACGAAACTCCTGGACGTTTTCCAAACTGCTTTGCAGTCTGAATGGCGACGGCACTTCACCATTGAGGTTACCGGGTGAAGCATCGATGATTGCAGATCCTTCAATCCCGTCGTAACGAATGACGTTCTGTTGGACCGCACGACCACTGAAGCGAATGTCGCCAAACGTTCCCGAGCCACTGTTAACCGAGCCAGGAGCTTGTAAATAAAGTTGTGAGAGTTGGCGACCATTCAAAGGCAATGCTTCGACTTCACGTGGATTTACGTTGACTCCCATTGCGGCTGAAGCAGTGTCGATTGCAGCGTCGCCGGTGGCAACTACATCAACCTTTGCTTCCAGCTGATTTGGTTGCAGCGTGAGCGCCAGCTTGAGTTCCTGACCGACAAGTAACTGCACATTGCTGACGCGCACGGTCAGCCCCTGAGCGGTGGCCGTAACGCTATATGTCGACGGCTTGAGTGGAGAAACGATGTAGTAGCCTGACTCGTTTGTCGTCGCTGTTCGTTCCTCACCCGTGCGATCATTTTTCACGACAACGGCGGCGCCAGGAATAATCCCTCCGTTGGCGTCCGTTACGGTCCCAACAATTCGACCCTGGTCGGCCTGCGCGAAAACAATGAGTGGAAGAAAAGTGATGAGTGCTAAAGCCAGAATTGAGATTGAGGCGCGACTAAGCCGCGGGGGACTACTGAATTGCATAAGATTCTCCTGTATTAGATAACGGTCCAATTGCTTAGACTTAGAAATTGACTTCAGGATTGAAGTCACGTCGGATTCAGACTTTGTTTCTTCAAGGCGCAACGATATTCCTGACCGGTTAAAGGCCTGTGAATTGCGCCTTAAATGTTTGTTAAGCAAAAAATGAGGCTGGACCAGCAGGTGAGAAAGCCCCGACTGCGGAGTGGGGGCCATTAATTAACACGGAATTAACATCAACGTAACACCTGGAAACTAGGATGGCACCTCTTCAAAAATACCTCGGCTTCGGTTCAGAGAATCCTAGAGTCATGGCCATTTCCAACGAACTCAGCAGTGAGATAGCTGCCGCCATTTTGGCAAACGAAAAATCCCCGCAGGACCTCTTGAAACTTAAGGAAGTACTCCTGGAGATTCACTCAACGCTTCAGAAAATGGCTGAACAGTCACACGCAAGTGGGCTCAGAGAAATTTCGTTGAGTTCAGTTCCACCCACCGACAAGCTCTCTCATTAGTTCACAATTTGTTAGGGGAAAACTAGCGTGCGGATTGCACTGCGGCTGTTTGCTGTCGGGTAACGAGACCGCCGACTGCGGTCGCATCCCAAACTAGCCAGTAGCGGCGCGTTCGTGACTTGTTGTCGTCAAACTTTTCAAAAGCCAGACGAACAAGCTTGTTGCGGAAATTTGGATCAGAACGCAATGACGACTCAGTAAAGAAATAGCTCACACGTAAGGGCAAGCCAATCTCACTACGCATTTGGTTGATGTGATCTTCACACTCACCTAACTGCCCTTCTGCATCAGCGTCTTTGGAATCAACTATCACATGGTCCAACTCATGTAAGAAGCCCCAGCCGACATCAAAAGCGGCGCGGGCCTGGTCGTCACCGAGGATCTGTCGAAAATCAGAGAAGTCGATCAAAACAACGAATGCCGGTAGATTTGTTGCACCATTCAGCCAACGTCCCGGTACAACTCTACAAAACGCCACATCACCGCGTGAGCTAGCGTCTTCGATTACGATCACTTTGTCAGAATTAAAGGTGTCGTCCAGAAGTTTGCGAGCTGCGCGTGAGCCAGCACGCGCCTCTTTATTTTCTAATTGCAGGACACCGGTTTCATCAAAAGCGAGTTTGGACCAACCGGTGATCGCCCGAAGCTTTTGCGCCAATTCTTCACGTTTGACCGCAGCCACATTGTCTCGAATGACCACAACGCCAGCTGCTTGAATCGACTCCACGCCAACGAAGAGCCAGGTAAACGTCAGGCAGAGGATCAGTGTCCTTGAGGGAAAGAAGTATTTGTTGTTTCTGGGTTCCAACTTCTCAATCCTCCCAGAGCGCAACCGGCGTGGTCGTAATGGGGCGTCGGTGTTGACGTTCGTCGCGACAGGAGATGTCGCGTGGAGCTGATGTTACCAAAATGTTAACAACACGCCCACTGAAAAGTTTTATTTCGCGGCTATTCTGAAGAGTAGCTGACTTTCGTCTGAATTCAGGGTGGGTTCCAACCAAAAAGTCTTAATTGACATTTAACCTGACAGCCACAGCGTCGTAACTCAACGCCAATAAGGTATCGGGTATGGAGGTAACTATGAGTAGTCGGGCAAAGAAAAAGAGACTGTTTGAAGTCTCTTGTATTTGGTGTGGTTCAAAAATTCGAGACGCCAAAGAGCAGGACTCAACCGGCGTTTGTTTGAAATGTTTCTATCAGATTCTCAGCAATCACCTGCTGTCGCAAAAGCGAAGTCTGTATGGTGAATTTGTAAGTGATCGGTAATTACTAATGCTCTTTTGGTGTGATTAACCAATCGAGTGTACCTGCGGCTGGTTTGATGTCATTCCATGTGGAATTTTCAAATCGGATTTTAGCGAGGGCGGCAGTCGGCATCGCCTGGATCTCATCAGTCAAATACCTCACGAAGTCTGCCATACCTGGATTATGGCCCACCATCACTACGGTCGTTTGGTCATCACTCACACGACCCAACACGCGGAGCAGTGTTGACACATCGGCTTCGTAGATCTCCGGGTCAAACTGAACTGTCGCTTTTAAGCCGCTACTCTTCAGTGCAATCTCGATTGTCTCGCGAGTTCTCAAGGCTGGTGAACTGACAATCACAACATCTTTAATTTTCTCTTTGGCCAATTGTTCGCCAACATGCTCTGCCGCTTCACGTCCTCGTTTCTTTAGAGGGCGATCGAAGTCGGCTAAAGAATCATCTTTCCAACTTGATTTGGCGTGTCTTAAGAGGTACAAAGTCCGCATTGAGTTCTAACCATCATCCAACAAGGTTTCGGATTCCCGTAAATACTATGGCCTTTTTCCTCCGATGATTTCCTACGGAAAACATCAATTTCCCGGCAAACTGTTTGTCGTCGAGGGCACTGACGGCAGTGGTAAATCGACACAACTCGCGCTGCTGCATCAATGGCTTAAGGCAGAAGGTTATCCAGTTTTCTTTTCGGAGTGGAACTCTTCGCCCCTGGTAAAGGATACAACAAGGCGTGCAAAGAGACGGCATCTGTTTACACCAGCCTCTTTTTCTTTACTGCACGCCACTGATTTTGCCGATCGAACCGAGCGCGACATTATTCCGCCTTTAAAAGCGGGAGCAATTGTACTTGCCGATCGTTACATCTATACCGCTTTCGCGCGCGATGTGGCTCGCGGCTGTGATCGACAATGGGTGCGCGATGTTTACTCGTTTGCAGTCAAGCCTACCGCAGCATTCTTTTTTAGAGCTCCACTCGACGTTGCTATTGATCGCATAGTGTCGGGCAGACCTAATTTGAAATACTACGAGGCTGGGATGGATCTAAACTTCTCAGACGATCCGGAAGAGAGTTTCAAACTTTTTCAGGGCAAGATCCTCGAGGAATACGATCGAATGGTCCCTGAATTCGGTTTGACTGTGATCGATGCAAGTCGATCGATTGAACGGCAACAGCGCGAGATGCGGATGCTGATCAGTCAACACCTCAAGAGAAGGCGGTTAAGGAACCATTAATAATCAGCACTTTTATGGGGCACCGCTTCCCGGAGTGGAGCCTGGAGAATACTCGGGTAAGTTGATCGTAATCGAAGGCACCGATGGTGTCGGTCGTTCGACGCATATCGCCTTGCTGCGCACCTGGTTGGAATCTCGCGGCCATGCAGTCTTAGACACAGGAATGACGCGCTCAGTTTTGGCCGGCAGAGGAATTAAAGAAGCAAAGACAGGCCACACGCTCGGTCGCCTCACCATGCAACTTTTCTATGCGACCGACTTTATTGATCGTCTTGAAAATGAAATGTTACCGGCGTTACGGTCCGGATTTGTAGTGTTGACGGATCGCTACATCTATTCCGCGATGGCTCGTGCCGAAGTGCGGGGAATCGACTCAGCATGGATTCGTTCAATTTATGGCATGGCACTCGTTCCACATGCAGTCTTTTATTTAAGAATTCAGTCGCCACAACAGCTGGTCGAACGAGTCCTGGCCTCCGGTCGTGGTTTCGATTATTGGGAATCGGGTATGGATCTTCATCTCGGTGAGGATTTCTTTGACAGTTTTCTGGAGTATCAAACGCGCATGCTTAAAGTCTTCGATCGCATGAGTGATGAATTTGGATTTCACGTACTCAATGCCTCGCGTTCGATCAGAAGCGTCGCATCAGATCTGCGGCGTGAGGTTGACAAGATCGTTGACTCTTCAGGATTGGAAGATTTAACTTCCAATCCCCAAACGACGGCGTCAGATCATCTCGTGACAGTCGCAAAGTAGGCGCACTATTGAAACTCGCCGCCATCGACATTGGCTCCAACTCGATAAAGCTCGTAGTGGTTGATGCTGCGGCGAGCGACTCATTCGCAGTGTTGGCGCGCGAAAAAGAGGTCGTGCGTCTCGGACACGAAACGCTACTCAAAGGCTATCTC
>Ga0163162_10005533_pt1 | contig 12212 bp, 12 predicted proteins | sample S55metaG_FD_115310 | JGI IMG/M metagenome (GOLD analysis project Ga0163162, IMG submission 115310) | Switchgrass rhizosphere microbial communities from Kellogg Biological Station, Michigan, USA - S5-5 metaG | ecosystem: Host-associated > Plants > Roots > Rhizosphere > Soil | place: USA...
CGATCCAAAACAAAATTCGGCCCTCCTTCATAGGCAACCAACCGTAGATATCGCCGCCCACTTGAATTACGGGGCGATAACACGTAGCAACTTGCCAGCCGGGCAGCCCCGGCGGCTTCCGAGGAATCAGGGATTGTTGGGTCAACCGCGCAGCGGCCAGATCGCGCTCGAGATTACGACGCCATTCTTCGAGTTCATCGTTTTGCCGCTCCAATTGGCGCCGCATGGAGCGCAGGCGAAGCTGGGTCTCAATTCGCGCCCGCAACACTGCGGTGTTGACCGGTTTTGTAACAAAATCATCCGCGCCAGCCTGCAAACAACGGACTTCGCTTGCTTCGCTCCCATGCCCGGTCAACATGATCGCGGGAATTTGTGCGATTGCCGGGTCCTTGTCCGCGCGAAGGCGTTTTAACACCTCGGCGCCGTTTAGCCCTGGCATATCAAAATCAAGAAGAAGAAGCGAAGGCTGCTTGGCATGAATTTTTTCTAACGCTTTGGCCCCGTCCTCGCTCTGACTGCATTGGTAACCCGTCGAGGTCAGCAATTGCGCCAGGATTTTGCGGCTTATGGCGTCATCATCCACCACTAGAATCTGCGCAGGGGAGTTGTTCGACATCTTTCCATTGGATTCGGATGAAAAGCGCCCGGTTATTGTATTCGTGTCGATCTTTGTCGGCGGGTTGGTTGAATAGGATTGCGATTTTAGTGATTGGCAACGAATCGGACTGTGGATACAGTTGTCGGAGCAATCCGACTTATGAAATTCTCACTCTTGCTTGCCCTGCTCGCCGCTTTTTTTGTTGCATCATGCGCGGAAGAGCCGCCGCAACGCTCTTCTCAGCGCGTCGCGACTTACTCAGCACCCCAAACCCAGCAATACCCACCGCCACAACAGCCGTTCAATCCAAACGGCCCTGTTCAGCCCTCCGGCGCGCCGCAGGTGGAGACTGCGCCTTCACCTCCTCCAACGGCTGCCCCGACGAAAGTTGCAAAGGGAGACTATCCGTACGGCATTCCCGTACCTGGCAAACCTCATTTGGTGGAAAGCCCCTATTCACCTGGCAAGTACGTCGATGTAGAAGGATTCCCTCCAGGAACGGAAGTGAAAGATCCGTACACCGATAAGATCTTTCTCGTACCATAACGGGTTTGCTTCCGAATGCTTTCGGGGTTGCGGCTGATGCTCGATGCTAGATACTGGATGCTGAATTAGCGCAGCGTCGCCTTGTTCATCAAGCTCTAGCATCAATCATCCAGTATCGGTTTCCTTCACTCGTCTATGGAATTACGGATCAAACGCGCTCCTCGAATCGATATCGAAATCAACGTACCCGGCGATAAAAGCATTTCGCACCGCGCCGTTATCATCGCTGCTTTGTCCAATGGCATATGCACATTGCGCGGCTTTCTCCCGAGCGAAGATTGCATGCATACGGTCAACGCCATGCGCGCTTTGGGTATCAAGATCGAACAGCCTGAGCCGGAGACGCTAGTCGTCCATGGAAAAAAGCGTGTGCTTACGCCACCAAGAAAGGAGATCGATTGCGGAAATTCCGGCACAACGATGCGGCTTCTCGCTGGCCTGCTTGCCGGACAGACGTTTGAGAGCCGACTGGTGGGCGATGCTGGGCTCTCCAGACGTCCAATGGACCGCGTAATTACACCGCTTCGTCAGATGGGTGCAAACATTATCGCAGAAGGGCCGGAACAGACGTCGCCGCTCCGTGTCGGTGGCGGCTCCTTGCATGGAATTCACTATCGCCTGCCCATTGCGAGCGCACAGGTCAAGAGTGCGTTGCTTCTGGCGGGCCTCTTTGCCAGGGGCAAGACGACTGTCGAGGAGCCGTCCCCGACGCGAAGTCATACAGAGGTGCTGCTTAACTATTTTCTCGTTCGCATAGCACAGGATGACGACGGAAACGTTACCGTCTTCGGCGACCAGGTTCCGGAGTCGCGCGACTTTACCATTCCGGGCGATATTTCCTCGGCAGCCTTTTGGTTGGTCGCTGCGGCGGCACAACCACGGGGGCATCTGCTCGTCCGCGGGGTTGGTTTAAATTCCACACGAACGGCATTTCTTGGTGTTTTATTGCGAATGGGCGCCCAGGTACGGGAGGCCATCGAAGATGTCGATCAGCTTGAACCGAGAGGAATTGTCGAGGTCACGGGCGTACCGCTCAAAGGGACCGTTATGCAGGGCAAAGAGGTATCGCAGTTTATTGACGAACTGCCCATCCTCGCAGTCGCAGGCGCTCTGGCAAATGGCCAAACAATTATTCGTCACGCCCAGGAATTGCGCGTGAAAGAAACCGATCGCATCGCTGCCATCGCACACAATTTGCGCACGATGGGCGCGCAAGTTACCGAAATGAGTGACGGCCTCCAAATCTATGGCCCGGCTCCGCTCCACGGAGCACGCGTGGCGAGTTTTGACGATCATCGGATTGCGATGGCTTTTGCCATTGCCGGTTTGTTTGCAGACGGCGAAACCATTGTTCAGGATGCCGACTGCATTCGCGAATCTTATCCTGGATTTGCAACCGTGCTGGAAGAGTTCACCAATCCAAAGCGGATGCAGATAAGTACGCCTGTCATCGGATCGCTTACTCCCGCTCCGGTCGAGGAAGGCTAGGGAGTTGCTGCCATCGGACGCATACGACACATGCGACGCATGGGATTGTACCTTTCCCAGCCAGATTCTCATCGCGTCGTCGCCATTGATGGCCCGGCGGCCTCCGGGAAGAGCAGCGTCGCGCGAAGGCTTGCCAAGCGCTTGGGTTTTGCTTACGTGAATTCGGGGGCGGTCTATCGGGCAATCACGTGGCATATCCTGCAAAAAGGGATAGACACGAGCGATGTCTGCCGCGTCATTCAGGCTGCCGAGTCTGCTCAGATCGTCTGCCGCCTTCAAAACAACGAGTCGCGCATCCTTATCGATAACGTCGATCCGATGGATAACCTGCGTAACGACCGCGTGAACGAGAACGTCTCTCACGTCAGCAGTGTGCCCCGGGTCCGTGAAATTGCGGTGCAGAGAATGCGTGATTGCGCCCGCAATCACGATGTCGTCATCGAAGGCCGGGACATAGGTTCCGTTGTCTTTCCAGATACCATCTATAAATTTTATGTGGATGCTTCGCCCGACGTGCGCTTGCGCCGTCGTGCCGCGCAGGGGGAGCGCGATGAAATTAAGATGCGTGACCAGGCCGATTCTTCGCGGCCTGTTTCACCGCTCGTCATCGCGCAGGATGCGCACGTCATCGACACGTCGCATTTGACAATCGAAGAAGTCGTCGACGAGATCATTGCCCGACTCGAACAAAACGGCCTCCACGTTTCCATCTGACCGCCGCTTCGACGCCCAACCATGAATCTTTACTACTGGCTTGGGTACCATCTCTCTCGACTCGCTGGCAGATTGTTTTTTCGTTTTCGAATAATTCACCGGGAGCGGATGATTCAAAATGGTCCGGTAATTCTCGCGATGAATCACCAGAGCTACCTCGATCCACCGCTTGCCGGCACCACTTGTGATCGTCCGATCTATTTTCTGACCAGGAAAACGTTAATGGACACACCGCTGCTCGGCTGGCTTTTACCCAAGCTGAATGTCATCCCAGTTAATCAGGAAGGAATCGACCGCAGCGCGCTCAAGGCCCTGATTCGCGTTCTCAAGTCTGGAAACGCTGCGCTTGTTTTCCCTGAAGGGTCGCGCACGCTCGATGGCGATTTGCAGCCGACGCAACCGGGATTGGGGCTTGTGATCGCAAAAACGCTCGCTCCGGTCGTGCCGATGCGAATCTTTGGCGCCCACGAAGCGTTGTCGCGTGGTCGTCGTCGTTTGCGCTTTGTACCAATCACCATTGTGATTGGGAAACCGATTTTTTTTACGACTGCCGACCTCGAATCGCCGGCCAGGGACATTTACCAGCGACTAAGCCAGCGCGTTATGGATGCGATCGGGGCATTACATTTAATGTGAATGCAATTTGCGCGCCGAAGCCGGGCTTCCATATTCACACGTGACTTCAACGCCCCCGGCCGGCGAAGCGCCACCACCATCCCGAGTTCCCCGGTGGGGTGTTGTGCTTATGCTCATCATCCTTGGATCAATGGCACTCCTGGCTCTTTATGCCAACATCCAGCATTTTCGGCGGGAGCGGGTCGAAACCGCAATCGTGACGCCGGCGGCTTCGGCGTTGGCGCCGACACCCTGAGACTCCTTTTGTTACGCCCGCCGATCTGGCGTCGCCATCTGTTTCGCCGTCGCCTGGCCCAACGGAAAGCTTTTCCTCCAGTCCGACGCCAGAATCTTCCGACGAAACAGCGCAGTAGCGCCGGCGGCGAAGTAGTCCCGCGAATTGGCCGCATCACGCCATCACTCAATGTTCGGTCGCTTGGCCGCAAGCTGCCGCGCATATTCGAGTGTGTCGATTGCCTCCACATTTTTGTCGCGCCGGATCGCTTTGATTCTAGGAAATCGCAGCGCGAGTCCACTCGCATGGCGCGTGCTCGGCTGGATGGAATTGAATGCGACCTCGAGCACGATGTCCGGTTTCACTTCACGATATCGGCCATGATCTGCGATGGTGTTTTGCTTGAAATGCTCGGTTAATTCTGCAATCTCGGCGTCGGTCAATCCGCTATAGGCTTTGCCAATGGGCAATAGTTCATCGGCGGCTTCGTCGCGCACCGCGAATGTGTAATCGCTCAGCACTTTGTTACGTTTGCCGTGGCCAAACTCAGCCGTGACCACGACCACATCTAGCGTCGCCAGTTCCTTCTTTAGTTTGAACCAAAACATTCCCCGGCGCCCCGGTAAATAGAAACTTTCCGGGTCCTTGATCATCAAACCTTCATTCAAACGGCGGCGAGCCTGCTGGAAAATTTGCTCGATTTCGGCGGCGGAATGCGCGGGCCATACTTCGGCAGTTTGGAAATGCGGTGGCAGGCGTACGCAGCGGAGCGATTCGCGCCGGCGCCGCAATGGAGTTTTTAGCAAGGAGCGTCCGTTCAGCCAGAGAAGATCGAAAATAACAAACGCGACCGGTACATCCGCCGCGCCTCCCTCAAATAAATCCGCGATCTCGCTTTTCCGCCCGAGCCTCTTCTGTAAATCGAAGAAGGTGAGACTGCGACCTTCCTGGAATGCAATAATTTCACCATCCACAATTAGCTCTTGCTCAAACTGTTTCGCTCGCTCTGCCACCTCTGGAAATTGATCGGTAATACGCCGCAAATCGCGCGAAAAAATTTCCACCCGCTTTTCGCTGCGATGAAGCTGTGCGCGAATCCCGTCGAATTTATCCTCGACGTAAATTGTGGCTGCCGCTCCATGGTCACCGTGAGACAAGTGTTCGCCAACGAACCGCTCCCAGACCGCTTCTGCAGTAGGTTCGGGAGTGGCAAGCATGCACTTGATGGGACGAAAGATGGACAATTCCGCGCGATCCAATTCCTTTCGAGAGGCGAGCGTTGCGGCGGCGCCGATATCGCCCAAAAGCATGTTGGCTTGCTTCACTTCATCAACTGTCGCCTCAAATGCGGAGGCAATTGCTTCTTCGACCAGGCCCTCCCGCAAACCGATACGTAAGTCTCCGCTGAGAATCTTGACCACGTACTGACCCTCTCGCGCAGAAAGCCTGGCAAGACGCGATCGCAACAGTTCGGTTTTAGCGACTGGCCCACGCACTTTGTGCAACGCGTCGAAGAAATCACGCGACTGCCTTAGCGCGAACGGTTCGGGCTTGGTGTGTCTGTCCAGCGCTTCGAGGGCGGTTTTGCCCGCATCTCCGTGGCTGTGGGCCATGCGGCGGAATTCAGCGTCGCTCAATCTCGACGCTGCCATCATTGCGCGGTAAATGATCGATCCTCCTACTTGCAATGTGCGGAGATCGCTTTGGGCAAACGCGCGGCCGGTAAAATAAGTCGTCGCAATGGGAAGCTGCTCTTGATCGAGCCTGCGCAAATAATTGGCGAGCAAGCCGATCTTCTCCAATTTTGCAGGAGTTGCACCAATCGTTTCGCCAACGTCGGCAAACGCTAGAAATTCCGAGTCGGATTCGGGAACGCGGACGTGTTGCTCGCTTTGTCCGTGCTTTCGCCGGCCAACTTCATCGCGCGTTTTTCTAGAGGCTGCCGGCAACATGTCCGCCGCTGAACGCCTCGGCTCCGGCGAACCGGCAGCAACGCGTCGATTGCCCGCGGTCGCCAAGCGCAGCTCCATTTGATTTTCTTGATTCAGTGCCCACGCCTCGACGCCGCGTTCGCGCAAATCACGCGCAAACTCGGCCGCGAAACCATGAAGGGTGAACACGCGCTGGGGTCGCACAAGCTCGACATAGCGAATTAAGTCGGAGTAGTCGGCGTGATCCGAGAGCGGAAAAGCGGCGTCAACCTGATAGCGATAAAGGGCATTCGGATCGACTGCCCACCCGCTGATCATTGCGATCCGTTTGCATGGAATTCTTTCCAGCATGGGCGACCGATTTGCGCTCGGCGGGCAGATCAGAACTTTCCCTGAAACGTTATCAGCGCTGTAGCCGACGTATTTGCAAAACGATTGGCCGAACTCCTCGTAAATGCGCGTCATCTGATAAACAGACCCGTGTAACATGGGCGTGAGGCCAGCTCCATCGAGCGAGCACAAAATTTCCTGCGCTTTGCCTAATGAGTAACCCAGGAGCACGGGCACCTGGCCGTCGTCGATTGTCTCCCGGCAGAAAGCGACGATCTGGTCGATGACTCGCTCGGTTGGCGGAAAGCGATAGCGGGGCAGGCCAAAAGTCGTTTCCATGATGAGTGTATCGGCTCGGCGCCATTCCGCCGGCTCGGCGGATTTGCCCGGTCGCAGTTTGAAGTCCCCGGTGTAAAGCAGCGTGTCATCATCAGTGAAAAGGAAACACTGTGCCGAACCAAAGATGTGGCCGGCGGGCAGCAACATGAGATCGAAGCCGCGCATGGTTCGCCTTTCACCAAATGGCAGGACATGCTCTGTCCGCGAGCCCGGAAGCCGGCTTCGCATCAAACGCGCAGTCCGCTCAGAGACGATGATCTCGTCGTGCGGCGCGATATGATCAAGGTGCGCGTGTGAAACGAAGGCGAAGCGTTTCGCATCCCAGGGGTCAAGCCACAAATCCTGTCGCCGCAAATAGACGCCGCGCTCAAAACGAACATCAATCACGGGGAAATCTAGGCGCGAAACAGGGCGGGCGAAAATATCGGAGCCATCGCTTTGCTGCGACGTATATTGACAGGCCGCAATTCAGCCGGTTTCATTAAGAGGATGAGACTTATCCCCGCAGCGATGGTGCTGTTCATTATCGCCAATGGGTTCGCCCGGACCGTGGAAGAACCAAGGATCGTCGAAAAGGTGGCACCGCTGCCGCTCGCGTTGAGCAACGATTTCGAGTTCCGGAAAACGAAACTTTACTTCCTGAGCGAGAAGGCGCCGAGACAATCTGATCGCGCCCGACAGACAACGAGCACGTTTAAACCGGGATCGTCCGGCACTTCTCCCTCTCAGAAGACGCTGACGCTTCAGGATGTGCCAATCACATTTGAACGGCAATACCGGCTCTTTGGGGCCGTAACCCAGCTGGATCAACGTCAACGTTTCGGCGATTATCTCGATTTCTTTTGGCGCGCCAAACGGCAGGCCGACGTGACCGTGCGGCTCGAGTATCGTCAGGAGAAATTACACGATCACGTTCAGGCCCAGGAGATTTCCTACCGCAACGTGCACGGCAACCGTAAGACAGAATTTAAGGTTATCGGCGACGATTATCTTGACGACGGGCGAGTGATTGCCTGGCGATGTTTGTTGATCGAAAATGGGCGGATCGTGGCCGAAAACCGCTCCTACATGTGGGAGTAAACAAACCCCGCTCTCCTTGGAGGATACGGCTTTTTGACTTCGCCGATTCGAATCTAATTCTGGAGTGTTTCCAAGCCCGACCAAGGTTGACAGTCTGGCTCTTGATCTTGTATCTTTAACCTGAGCAAACGTGGAGTCATCGATTCAAGTAGGGGTAAATGGTCCGACCGTCTGGGTGAAAGTAGAGGGAAAAGGTAGTTTCCTCAATAGCGGCAACTTGAAAGAGTTCGCGCGCGAGATGTTGGACCGCGGTTATCGCGAGTTTGTCATTGATTTGGCCGATTGCGCCATGATGGATTCCACCTTCATGGGAACAATGGCCAGCGTGGCATTACGCTTGAAGGAACTCGGTCGGGGTCATCTTCACGTTGTTCATTGTCGGAATCGCAGTCGAGAACTCCTTTGCGGGCTTGGCCTCGATCAGATATTCGACATCCATTCCAATGGCTCGACCGCGCCCGAATGTGAGGCGCTTGAGGGCGAAACCAGGGACCAGTCGCGAGAGAACGAGAAAGAGGAGCAAACCGAAACGATGCTGGAAGCGCACGAAGCCCTGTGCGAGGCGGCACCGGAAAATCTTCTGCGCTTTAAGGACGTTCTCGATTATTTAAAACAAGACCTTCATCACGAGACGCCCTCGAAGTAAGCTGGCCCGTCCATTATGTGGCCGACTCTTCTTTTCGGACTGCTTCTGGCGTCTGTGGCAGGCTGGATATTTACCGCCTATCTTCAGACGCGGAGAATTCGAAGACTTGAACGCTCCCATGAGGAAATTCAGGTCGAAGAAACCTTGGTTTTCGATTTCCTGCACGGGCTCGGCGAAGCCTTCCGCGAGACCATTCGACCTCAGGAACTGCACCGGCTCATCGTGGAAGGGGCAACACGCATTCTGGACGCAAACGGTGGCGCTCTCTATCTGACCGATCGCACGGGCGGAAAGCTTACTCCAGCATTTATCTCCAAGGGTTGCCCACCACTGGTAGATGTTCCACCCAATATTTTGCAGCAAGCAGCCGTTACTCCCATCGCCTTAGAGAGTTATCTGCGGCTGCATTCGGTTACTCCGGGTGAGGGGATGATCGGGCGCTTGTGGCAAACAGGACAACCGATTTGCCTGAACGATACCTCAGAAGTGCCAGAACTGGTAAAATCGCGCGGCAGCGCTCTCGGCACTGGATCAGTCATGGCGGCGGCCCTGTCTTACGGAAAACAAGATTTGGGGGTGCTTGCCATCGCCAATGGCCCCATAGGCGCACCATTTTCGCAGGGCGATTTCGTAGTTTTTAAGTCGATCGCCGAGCAGTCCGCCTTTGCCCTCTATAACGCCATTATCTACTCGATGGCGAATGAAAAGAAGCGACTCGACCACGATCTCGAAATCGCACGCGATATTCAGCGAATTTTGCTGCCAGCCGAAGCGCCGGCCATTAACGGATTTCAGATCAGCGGCATTAGTGTGCCTGCCCGTCAGGTGAGTGGCGATTATTTTGATTACATCCGGGTCGATGACGAGCGGCTCGGGGTGGCGATCGCGGACGTTTCGGGGAAAGGCGTCCCCGCATCGCTGATCATGGCGATCTGCCGCAGCGTCTTGCGTTCCGAGGCGGCGCGCAATCCTTCTCCGGCCGATGTTTTACGAAAAGTGAACCGGCAACTCTACCCTGATATCAAGGAAGACATGTTTATCAGCATGGCCTATCTCATCCTGGACCATCAACGCCACGGAATTACGCTCGCGCGGGCCGGGCACGACGCACCGTTACTCTACAAGCAGCAGTCGCAAACGGTTACGCCGGTAAAATCGCCGGGTATGGTCGTCGGAATTGACAGCGGAAGTGTGTTCGATAGGCTTACCACCGATTTCGCCGTCCCGCTCGAGCGTGATGATTGCTTGGTTCTCTATACCGACGGCGTGACCGAAGCGCTCAATGCCGAAGAAGATGAATTCGGACTTGATCGCATGATTCAGTCGGTCCGCGCTAGTGCAACCGATGGCGCCCAGACGATTGTAAAGAGAATTATCGAGGATGTGCGTAATTTTACCGGGTCGGTTCCCCAAAATGACGACATCACTTTGATTGCGATTCGCAAAACATGAAAAAGAAAGAAACAGAACGATCGGCAGCGGCCAACCCCGCATTCGCACCGGCCGCGGCTATGGGTGACGCGGAGCGAAGTGAACTAGAAGATCCAACGGCCCGCCTGCAAGCCGACCTCGATCGGTTTCGCGACTTGGCGCTGCGCAGCCAGGCCGATTTCGAGAATTACAAAAAGCGCGCTGCCCGCGAAAAAGAAGAGGCAATCAGGTACGCGAACACTTCGTTGCTCGAGAGGCTAGTGGCGATTGTGGATAATTTTGAGCTTGGTCTCGAAGCCGCGAAAAGGGAAGGCGACCAGTCTCCCATTTATTCCGGAATGAGTCTCGTATTGAAACAACTCAACGATTTTCTGGCCGAAAATGGGCTGCAACCAATCGAGGCGGAGGGAAAGAAATTCGATCCGAACCTGCACGAGGCGATTGCGCATCAGTCGAGCGATTTTCCGGAAGAAACAGTTATCCGCCAGACCCGGCGCGGTTATCGGTTCAAAGATCGTTTGCTGCGACCCTCGCAGGTGGTTGTTTCAAGCGGCCCGGAAAATAAATGAGGCTCGTTGCGGGTCCCTCCCATTAGTCCATAGATCAGACAGGACTTATCAGTCACAATGGCCACGAAGAAACGCGATTACTACGAGGTGCTGGGTGTGGGGCGAGATGCCTCCGAAGAAGAGGTTAAACGCGCTTATCGCAAACTGGCCGTCAAGTTTCACCCCGACAAGAATCCGGACGATCCGCATGCCGAGGAAAAATTCAAGGAACTAGGGGAAGCTTATGATGTCCTGATGGATTCGGATAAGCGCGCCGCTTATGATCGTTTCGGCCACGCTGCCTTTGCCTCGGGTGGCGCTGGTTTCGGTGGGTTCCATGATCCGTTCGACATTTTCCGCGAAGTCTTTGGCGGAGGCGGGTTCGGCGGCGGAATTTTCGAGACATTCTTTGGGGGCGCCGGAGCGCACAGTGATGATCGGCAGCGCGGATCCGATTTGCGTTACGACATGCAGATCGGACTGGAAGAAGCTGCTTTTGGCGTCGAAAAAGAGATTGAAATCGAGAAGCTCGATACCTGCGATAAATGCCAGGGCAGCGGCGCCGAGCCGGATTCGCGCACCATTAACTGCCCAACCTGCGGCGGTCGTGGTCAGGTGATCAGTTCGCGCGGATTTTTTCATGTTTCGCAAACCTGTCCCCGCTGTCGCGGCGCCGGCGAAATAATCGAGAAGCCATGCCCAAAGTGCCGCGGCGATGGACGCGTGGAAAAACTCAGCCGCGTCAAATTGAAAATCCCGGCTGGAATCAGAGAAGGCTCGCGGCTGCGTTCCTCGCACAACGGTGAGGCCGGCATCCGCGGCGCACCCCCAGGCGACCTTTATGTCGTCATTCATATCAGGGAGCACAAAATCTTTCAGCGCGAAGGAGACAATCTTTACTGTGAAGTGCCGATTCCCTTCTCGATCGCGGCCCTCGGTGGTGAAGTGGAGGTACCGACACTGGAAGGCAGAGCCCATCTGAAAGTGGCCGCCGGCACCCAAAGCGGGCGGATTTTCAAATTGCGCGGCAGAGGAATCATAAACGTCAACGGACGCGACCGAGGCGATTTGCTTGCGCGCTTGATCGTCGAGGTGCCATCGCGCCTCAATGCGGAACAACGTAGAAAACTTGAGGAGTTCGCCGCCCTTTGCGGCGAGGAGAACACCCCGTTGCGCAAAAGTTTTTTCGAACGCGCCAGGGAATTTTTTAAGTAAACCCCCGCCGATCCCGTGTCCCGTGATGCCATAAGACTAATCGAATGTCCCCGGGACGCCTGGCAGGGGCTGAAGAAACAAATCCCCACCGACCTGAAGGCGCGCTACCTTCGCGCGCTAATCGGGGCCGGGTTCAAGCACATTGATGCCGTAAGCTTCGTCTCTCCAAAAGCCGTTCCACAGATGGTGGACAGCGAGAAAGTGCTGCAACAAATCGATCTGCCCGAAAATGTCGAAATCATCGGAATCGTAGTGAACGACAAGGGCGCGGAACGCGCCATTGCAACCCAGGCCGTGACGACCCTCGGTTATCCCTATTCCATCTCGGCGACCTTTTTGCGAAAAAACCAGAATCAGACGCCCGACGAGTCCTACAAAGTTTTGCAGTCGATCAAAACAAAAGCTGATAAGTCCGGCCTCGGCATGGTTGTTTATGTCTCAATGGCATTCGGAAATCCGTATGGCGATTCCTGGGATGAAGGTAAGGTGAGGGAAG
>Ga0163162_10005536_pt1 | contig 12210 bp, 12 predicted proteins | sample S55metaG_FD_115310 | JGI IMG/M metagenome (GOLD analysis project Ga0163162, IMG submission 115310) | Switchgrass rhizosphere microbial communities from Kellogg Biological Station, Michigan, USA - S5-5 metaG | ecosystem: Host-associated > Plants > Roots > Rhizosphere > Soil | place: USA...
CGATGGTGTGGGCGCAATTCAAAAGCCGCGCGCCGAAGATCCGCAGCGGTTGTTCTCCGAAACATTAGGATGTTGTTCGGAACGCAGCTCTCTGCATGCGTACGGCCATGGAAGTAATTCCGAGGAGTGCCCACAGCGCGAGTCAGGAAATCAAGACGGGGCGGCATACGGTCTTTGGCCTTCGGTCCTTCCTCCCGATTGCCCTTAAACGCTCCTTGCGGCATAAAAAATGCCTTCAAGGACGCAGTCGGTTAAGACAAAAGTTTAATCGATATTGCCAATGGACGTGCCACACATTTTGTTACTTTGCAACTAGGTCAACGAACCTAATCATGACTTCTCTCAATATTGCGCTTGTGGGCTTCGGTTTCATGGGATCGATGCACGCCCAGATCTACGCTCAGCTTGACGGTGCGCGGCTGGTTGGCGTCGCCGATCCGCGCAAAGACACGGCGCGGGCGAAGCTACAAAAGCTCGGCTTGGATGTCCCTGTATATGAGTCCCTACCCGAACTCTTGTCAGGGCAGCCGGAAACCGCGATGGTCGATCTCTGCACTCCGCTGGACGCACATGAAGCCGATGCTCTGTTGGCCCTTAAAAGCGGACGTCATTTGTTCTGCGAAAAGCCTCTGGCGCCAACCCTGGCTGCCGCCGATCGGATCATTGCGGCGGCGAAGGCAGCCGGAGTATCGGCGCAAGTGGGCCACTGCATTCGCTTTTGGCCCGAGTATCAGGCGCTGCGGCAGTTTGTGCGCGACGGCCGCGGTGGCCGGCTCCTGAGCCTTTCATTGACTCGTCAATCCTCGCGTCCCGAATATACGGTCGGCGATTGGGCTAATCAGGAGCAGCGTTCCGGGGGCGCCGCCCTCGATCTCCACATCCACGATACTGACTTTGTTCTCGCGCTGTTGGGACCGCCGCGCGGCGTGTACTCGCGCTCTACCGTCGACAACAGTGGGCCTTCTCACATCTTCACGCTCTATGACTATCCCGATGTTGCGGTCTCGGCCGAAGGCGGCTGGAACTATCCGGCCAAGTGGGGATTTCGGATGGCATTCCAGGCCCTTTTTGAGAAAGCCTGCATCGATTACGATTCCGGCAAGTCTCCAACGCTCGCCATCACAGTGAACGATGGCGCTCCGGAGCCGCTTCCATTTGAAGCGCCGGCCGCGGGAGAGTCCGGGAGCGGCGAGGGCAATATCTCCAGCTTAGGCGGATATTTCAACGAACTGAAAGCGTTCGTCGAATGCATCCTGCGGGGCGTCCCACCCGCCGATGCCACGTTGGAGGATGCACGCACCTCGCTGGAAGTAGTGTTTGCCGAGATCGAGTCCGCCCGCACACAACGTCCGATCGCCGTAGGAGCCAAGGCATGAGAAAGTCGATCAGTATCTGGTCCTTTTCCCCGACACTTTCGCTTACCGATCGGCTCCGGTTGGCTCGCGAAGCCGACTTTGACGGCTTCGAGGTCGATCTGAGCGACGATGGTCCGCTCACGGCGGGCAGTTCGGCGAAAGAAATTGCAGGGGTGCGCACGCTGGCTGAGAAAAGCGGCATGCAGCTCAGCGGCCTTGCAACAGGCCTCTATTGGGGCGCGAATCCGGCGAGCGCCAACTCGGCCGTGCGCTTCCGCGCCGAAGCCATTCTGAAAAAACAGATTGAAATTGCGCACGCCTTGGCCTTGGACGCCATTCTTGTCGTTCCGGCGACGGTTGGAGCGGATTTTCTTCCCAATTGCGAGATCGTTCCCTACGACCTGGCGTGGCAACGCGCTACCGACTTCATTCGCGCTGCGCTACCGCTGGCAGAGAAAGCCGGCGTGCGAATATGCGTTGAAAACGTCTGGAACAAGTTTCTGCTCAGCCCGCTCGAAATGCGGCAATTTGTCTCTCAGTTCGACAGCGAATGGATCGGAGTGTACTTCGATGTTGGCAATGCCGTCGCGACGGGTTACCCGGAACATTGGATCAATATCCTCGGCCAGCGAATCCATCGCGTGCACCTGAAGGACTACCGCCGTGCGGTCGGCTCCGTCGATGGCTTCGTAGAAATTCTCTCGGGCGACATAAATTGGCCCTTTGTCATGGGTGCGCTCCGCGCCATCGGGTACGACGGATGGTTGACCGCTGAAATGATTCCGCCGGTTCCGTTTTATAAGTATGCTCCGGAAACCCTCTTGTTCAACACGTCGAGAGCGATGGACGCGCTCCTAGCACTACCCGCCCGTTTGAACCCGTGACCGACTTGGATGCAATGGGGATCAAGTCTTTGGTGAACCTGGTCTAAAGTTTGTAAATCGGACGCGAAATACCGCTACGTTTTGCAGCCAATCAGCGCTCAAACTGAAGGCGAGAGGATAACCGTGTTGACGCGGCTCACAGGTGACTTTCCGGGAAGCCCGGTCGACTTGAACCACATCTTCACGATTTCACACGACGAGATTGTCTCGCTGGAGATTCGCTCATGACGATGGCTTATAGCTTTCCTGTTTTGTGGACGAGTGCAAAGGCAAGCGGGTTTTGGTAACCGGCGGCATGAAGGGCATGGGAGAAGCGATGGTGCGCCGCTTTACGTTCGGCGGAGCTTCCGTTGCGACGACTGCTCGCTCGCCGTTGCACGCTGATCAGAAACCTGCGCTGTTTGTGCAGGCGGGATTGCCAAAGAGCTTTGGAAGTGAACCTGCTGCGGCGGTTCGATTGGATCGCGCGTTCGTTCCGGGAATGATCGAACGTCAGTTGGGCGTCGTCATTCACATCTCTTCCATCCAGCCTCGCCTGTCGCTTCATGACTCGACCCTCGCGTGCGCTGAGGCAAAGGGAGCCTGAGGGAGCCGCCATTCGAAGACTCCGCCGAACAATCTCTTTGTTGACAATCTGGGCATGCTTGCGAGAATGAACGGCATGAGTCACCCCGAATCGGACGGCTCGCTGGATCTCAGACCCATCATGGTCGGAGAGATATGGGAGAACCCTGTCACCCGCGAATATGCCACGATTCTCGAGGTGCCCTGGCACAACCAGGAGGGCCGGGCGGTCGCCGAGCTAAGCGCGCGCGTCGGTGCCCGCGTCATGGGGGAACACCTGCATCCTTCAATCGTCGAACGCTTCACGCCACTCGAGGGTGAACTCACTGTCAAACGGAACGGGCACACTGGGATTGTGCGTAAGGGTGAGACTGTTGTCATCGAGGCCGGGGTGTGGCATGACTGGTGGAACGCTACCGACCGCGACATTCGAGTAAGGGTTGAAATCACCCCCGGTGAGCGCTTCGTGCACATGATCGAGACTTTCTTCGGCCTCGCTCGGCTCGGACACACAGACAGCAAGGGCATGCCCGGTCCACTGCAGCTTGCGCTGTCGGCGCAAGAGTTCAGAGACGTGCTGGTGTTCCGTGCACCCCCGCCCCTGATTCAGCGGATGATCTTTGGGACACTCGCTCCGATTGCACGCGGGCGCGGCTATCGTGCTACGTATCCGCAGCTATCGCGCACTCCACTGGCGCCGCGTGTGTAGCTTGCTCACCCTCTATGCTTCACGGCCGATAAGTTAGAGCAGAAGACCGGGTTCTCGGCGAATCGCCGGCTAACTCATAACAAGCCATAGATACCGATCCGGACGGCCCCAGTGGAGCACAGGCGCCGAGAACTTGCTCGGACACCATCTCGAGCCAGCGCTATTCGGAGACGATTCGAGGAGGACGACTCCAGAACCGAAATCTGGCTAAGGAAACTATCGCCTCACACCCGTTGGTGTGATCGTTGTTGGAGGGCAAACAGAGGTTGATTCAATTGGATAAGCTTTCATTTTTAGATCGACTTAAAGAGATAGCGCAACAATCCGCCGGGAGGCGGATGTGTACTCATTTGAACCAATCTTCGAAGTAGACGATCACGTGATTCACGCTATCAAAGATAGCACCCATAGCCCTCTGGGAATCCCCTGGTATAACAAGCGGGATCTCGTCGATGGATATCTCGAACAGAGCGTCGGAGTTCAACTCAATCTTTTCGTTACTCCCCTTGGGGTCGAACCCCTCAAGTCGCAGCCTCAGGAACTCGTCGTCACCTTCGAGAAGGTTCATGTTCAAGGGAGTGATGGAAAGGATTCGCCCCGGAATAGGAAAGAAACTCCATCCGACTTCCGTGAGCGGAGCTGCGACGACATGCAATCTTCTGTGGCGGTCCTTCCGTGCACAATCGTGCAGGACTCGCAATGCGTAAACGCGGATTTTCTCCTCGGTTGTGGCACATTTGGAAACATTGTAAGGCTGTACAGACTCGATCCAGTCCCGCAACTTTTGGGGGAATGGAGGACGGTTTACGGAATTCTTGCTGAATTTAGCGGGGTCGGAGCATATCGGAAATTCAACACTATTTTCATTGGAGGGAGGGTTTGTTTTCTCCAAGATCATAGATGCTTCGTAAACCAGATTGTCCAGGGCGGATCGCAGTTGATAGAACATCTCTCCAAACTGCAATGCGAGGTTGTGTTCGGGGATGGGAGAAGTTCGCTGATACCTAACGACAGCCTCGGTCCAATCGCTATTTGGCTCTATGACGGTCTTATAGGCTTTCAGATCAACAAGAGTTTCCCATACAGTCTTAATGGCTTCTGCATGAAACACCGCCCGCTCAAATCTCTTGCGACTGTCGATGAATAGTTTCACGCATAAATGATATCTCTTGTTCTGAGGGGATATTTGTACTACTCAGTAATTCGTAACCAGCCTCGACGGCGGCCCATTGCGACGTCTCCATGCCGGCCAGGCGGGCTGCTTCCTCGACAGAACGGCCGGCGGCCTCGTGAGTCTTGCCAACACACTGTCCGAACAGCCGGGCCCAGACCAGGCGGCGGACCGGACCGAGATCATCTTCCCGATCTTGGAAAGCTGCGCCCGATGGCTGATGCCCTCGTAGGGCGTTTGACGTTACGATCCTCTCGGATGCTCCAAACACAAGTTGGCCTGTAAGCAACATTTGAGGTCTTCTCAGCCTGTCTGGGTTCGATTTCAACCTGTGGATAGCGGAGAGGAGCCATCGGCCAAACCACCAGTGCCTTCACGCGGACGCATTACAGTATTCAGGACTCTTTAGGGCATGCCTCTATCGCGCCGAATTCTCGCCGAAGATGCCGAAGTGAACTTCTTTACCATGTGCTAACTATATAGATGGCGGTATGCTTGACCTAGGAGCCGGTTGTGTCGCCTCTATCAAGGATTACTTCCACGCGCCGCGGTTTTCTGAACCGGATCAGCCTTCTTGGACTAGCATCGTCTCTTCCCATCACTCGACTTCTCACGGCTTGTGGATCACGTGTTCCTGCTTCGTCAGAGATTGTGTCGGGCGGAACCTCTCAGGTAAGAAACCGCGCACCGCTGGCTCCAAATGCTTTCTACTTTCTTCCGCTTGGTTCCGTCCGCCCAGCGGGATGGCTAAAGGGCCAACTCGGCATCCAAGCCGCCGGATTGAGCGGGCACCTCGACGAGACCTGGGCAGATGTTGGCCCCAACAGCGGCTGGCTGGGGGGGAAGGGCGAATCTGGGGAGAGGGGACCTTATTTCCTGGACGGCCTCATACCACTGGCGCATCTGCTTGACGACGCGCGCCTCAAGTCCAAAGCACAGAAGTACGTCGATTGGACACTGGAGCACCAGGCCCACAACGGTATGATAGGCCCCAAGTCGAACAATGACTGGTGGCCTCGCATCGTGATGCTGAAGGCTCTTACGCAACACCAGGAGTTCACCGGCGACAACCGAGTCATCACCTTAATGGATCGCTATTTCCGTTATCAACTGCAAGAACTTCCCCAACGGCCGCTGCGCGACTGGGGTAAGTTCCGCTGGCAGGATGAGTTACTCAGCGTCATCTGGCTCTACAACCGGACCGGATCGGCCTATCTTCTGGATTTGGCTCACATCCTTCGGAAACAGGGCTACGACTGGATGGCGCAATACGCCAATTTCCAATTCACGTACCGAATCACAGCCGAATACATCAAGCTCGCGAACGACAAAGGACTCAATGATCTGCCTCTCGCAACGCACGGCGTCAACAACGGACAGGCAGTCAAGGCCGGCCCGGTCTGGTCCCAGATTTCTGGTGCTTTTGCCGACCGCGATGCAGCCTCGAAAATGATCGCGGAACTGAACAAGTACCACGGTCTACCCAATGGCATGTTCTCCTGTGACGAACATCTGGCTGGTCCCAATCCTTCGCAGGGATCGGAATTGTGTACGGTGGTTGAATACATGTTTTCGCTTGAGCAATCACTGGCCATAACCGGTGATTCTGCGATGGGTGACCGTCTCGAACAGCTCGCCTTCAACGCGCTGCCCGGAACCTTCACTGATGACATGTGGGCGCATCAGTACAACCAGGAGCCGAACCAGGTGGAGTGCAGCCTGCACCAAAAACCGTGGACGACCGATGGACCGGAATCGAATCTATATGGCCTGGAGCCATACTTCGGTTGCTGCACAGCTAACTTTCATCAAGGCTGGCCCAAATTCGTCAGCAGTCTGTTTATGCTATCTGCCGCGCAGGAATCGAGTGCTCACGATGGGCTGGTCGCAACAGTGTATGCCCCCTGCGAGGTAGTTACCATCCTTCGCGGCACTCATGTTTACATCGTCGAAGAGACTGACTATCCCTTCAGTGGTTCGGTGCAGATCTCTGTGAATCCGGACGTGCCTTTGGCTTTTACATTGCAGCTTCGTATTCCGGCATGGGCCAAAGGCACCACGATACTCGTAAACGGAAAAGCTGAACCTGCACCTTCGCCGGCTTCCTTTGCGCGGATCGAGCGGACCTGGAAAGCCGGCGATCGTGTCAAAATCCAGTTTCCGATGGCTCCGCGAGTCTCCAGGGGATTCAACAACTCGGTATCTATCGAACGCGGGCCGATCGTCTTCTCCTACGGTATCGGAGAACGTTGGGTCAAGCTCCGCGACCGGGGCATGACGGCGGACTGGCAGGTGTATCCAACCACACCGTGGAATTATGCACTTGTCCTGAATGTTGACTCGCCCGCCATCAGGATGTCCGTGACCGGGCCCAGGACTACCAAAAATCCCTTCACGAGGGAAGGCGCGCCAGTGCGGCTCAGCGTCAAGGCGCGGAGGGTCAAGCAGTGGTGTGCGGAAGACGGTGCCGCAGACCCACCGCCGCAAAGTCCCGTGGTGAGCATCCAGCCTGAAGAATCCATTGCGCTAGTGCCATATGCAGCTGCCAAGCTTCGAATCACGGCGTTCCCACAGTGCGAAGGTTAAGGCGTGGCAGTAGCTACCTTGCTCGTACGAGTTGACACTTTCGAAGCTGGAGGTTCCGGCTGGGTGACTTGCTACTGCCGCGAAGAGAACGGTCAAAATATCAACGGACTTGCGGAACGGCCGACCCTAGGTCTCGGACTTTGTGGTGAATCTGTCAGCTGCCTCAACTACATGTACCCCAAAAGGGCCTATTCTTCCAAATTAGTGTGAGCGATCGGAGTTCCACAAGGGCAGTGGCGCATTCCGAGGATCGATAGGCCCTATGCCCTGCAACAAAACTTTTGTTTGCTAATCGCGGAGACCAGCGATAAGCTGTCTCGGCGCGAGCTTCCAGCCAGTTATACCCGAGAAAGCTCACTCTGAGTTCTCAGCGGGCCGCGTTGTCCATCGGACTCACTTCTCGAAGGCGTCCATGCACAAACTTCAGAATCAGTCTGTCGTCGTACTCGGTGGAGGACCAACCGGACTAGGTGCTGCACGTCGCCTGACCGAGATTGGTGACGTAGATGTCCGGATTTTCGACGAGAATCCGGCCGCGGGAGGGCTGGCATCGTCGTTTGTGGATACCAATGGTTTCACATGGGATTTTGGTGGACACGTCCAATTTTCACATTATGGCTATTTCGACGATCTGATGGATGAACTGCTCGGCGACCAATGGCTGGAACATATGCGGGAGGCCTGGATATGGATGCGCGATCGATTTATTCCGTATCCGCTGCAGAACAATATTCACTTACTCCCACAAGAGGACTTTCTCCGCTGCGTCAACGGCTTGCGCGAATTGGCGATGCGCGGGACCGCACCGATCGAGAATTTCCGGGACTGGATTGAAGCTAGTTTCGGTGCCGGTCTGGCCGAGATATTCCTCTTTCCCTACAACTTCAAGGTCTGGGCGCACCAACCCTCAACGATGTCGCACCAATGGGTCGGCGAACGAGTAGCCACGATTGATTTGCAGCGCATTATGGCCAACGCGGGCAACGGTCACGTGGAAAAGAGCTGGGGGCCGAACAATCGCTTCCGTTTTCCTGCGTGCGGCGGAACGGGGAAAATATGGAGAACTCTCGCCGACCGGCTGCCGCCGGGAGTCTTTCAACCGAATCGCCGCTGCGTGCGCATTGACACAGCAATGCGGATTGTTTACTTCGAAGACGGATCGCATGAGCCCTATGATCGACTGATCTCAACCATTCCTCTGGATACCCTGGTCTCTCTGGTCGAACTTGAATCGCTGAAGCCATGCATTCCGCAATTTCGCTCATCGGCTGTGCACGTGATCGGTATCGGCTTGAAAGGCGCGCCGCCGCCGCATTTGAAGACCACTTGCTGGATGTATTTCCCGGAGGACAATTGTCCGTTTTACCGGGCCACAGTGTTTTCAAACTACTCGCCGAACAATGTGCCGGACATCAGTCGCTTTTGGTCGCTGATGCTCGAAATCTCGGAGTCGCAATTCAAGCCCGTAGATCGCTCAACCCTTGTCGATTCCACGGTTGAGGGATTATTGGCGACGAAGTTGATTGATTCACCCAACCAGGTCGCGAGTATCTGGACGCGCTCGACGGACCATGGGTATCCAACGCCATTTCTGGGACGGGACCGCCTCTTGGAACCGATTCTTGCTGAACTCGAGAAGGTTGATATCTACAGCCGTGGACGATTCGGCGGGTGGAAATATGAAGTGTCGAATCAAGACCACTCTCTGATGCAAGGCGTCGAATTGGTCAATCGTCTCGCCCTTGAAATCCCGGAAGTTACCTATTGGTTTCCGGACGTCGTGAACGGAAGCCGCCGCAAACCAGGAGTGCACACACATGGTTTCGATCGTTATGCCCGCCTACAACGAAGAGGAGATCATTGAACTAACAGTGCGGGAATGGAATGAGGAAGTTCTCTCGCGAATTCCCGGCGCCGAGATGATCATCGTCAACGACTGCAGCAAAGACAAGACAGGTGAAGTCCTGGCGAGCCTTGCTCTTGAAATTCCGGCGCTCGTTCCATTGACTCCCGAGCGCAACGGCGGGCACGGAAGGGCCTTGCGGATTGGCTTTGAGCATGTCAGTCATGATTGGGTCTTCCAAACGGATAGCGACCGCCAGCACGTTCCCGCGGACTTCTGGAAAGTGTGGGAAGAGCGCAAGAATGCCGATTTTGTGCTGGGCGTGCGTTCAACCCGAGCGGACGGACCGGTGCGAGTCTTCATCACCAGCGTTATGCGTGTGACTAACTTCATCGCCTGGGGGTTGTGGATTCGAGACGCGAATTGCCCTTTCAAACTGATGCGCCGCGATCCAATGGAGAAGGTCCTGGAAAGAATTCCGATTGATTCCTTCATCCCCATGGTCATGTTGTCCATTCTATGTAGAAAGATGCGCTTTCGTGTCAGTGAGGTCGTTGTTGAGCATCTGCCCCGACGTGGCGGCGAACAGTCCCTGGCTGGACTGTGGAAGTGGATTAAGGTCGGATCGCGCTGCCTTCGCCAATTGTTAGCCTTGCGCATGCGCCCGGTGCACCAGCACATACAAAAACTGAAGGTGCAGAGCCAATGACAAAGCAAGATCCGACCGAGAGCTCGAATAACCTCTCCTCTCATCTCAAGTGGACTAGCGCGTTGGGAATCGCCTCTATCTTCGCCATCGGCGGCCTTATCTACGGCGTATTCGTTACCTCGCTTGGTTTCTACTGGGATGACTGGCCAGTCGTCTGGGTCTACAACGCCTTCGGGTCACCTGGTGTGGCCGCATACTTTGCCGGTCAGCGTCCGGCATACGGCTGGGTGATCGCGCACGTAGCCCAGATGGTTGGAATTGCTCCAGTTGGATGGCAGATCTTGTCGCTAATGGTCCGCTGCACTTCATCGGCGGTGTTGTTTGTCGCGTTTTGCAGGCTCTGGCCGCAGAGAAGGGATTTTGCATGGTTGGTTAGCGCAATTGTGCTTCTCTATCCGGGCTTTACTCTACAGCCGATAGCTCTCGGCTTTCTGGAGTACCATCTAAGTTTTCTCCTTTTTGTGGTGTCACTTGCCGCGACAGTCTTCTCAGTAACCAGATCTTCATACCGCTGGCTGCTCATCGCCGTTTCGTTGGTGACAGAAGCTCTTTCTTACATTGTCATCGAGTATTTCGTCGGTCTCGAATTTCTGCGTCTCCTGATCATTCTGATCGTCGCTTGCCGCGGAGATGCAAGATTGAATCTCAAGAGTCTCAATTCATCGTTGATCACATGGAGCCCTTACGCCGTAGTCTGGGCCGCGTATGTTATCTGGCGCACATTCATCTTTCATGTGGTTTCAGGCTATGGACCAGCCATTATGAGTGTTGGAACTGATATTTCCAAGGTCGCGAGACATCCGGTAATGGAGTTAGCACACCGATCGGCGGGACTCATCCACAACATCATGATGTCCTCGATTCTTGCGTGGGCGAGGCCATTCGGCCCAGGTCTCATCGCCTTTAATGTGCGATCGCAGCTGTTTTCCTGGATAGTTGCGACGGTCGTTGTCGCGATCGGAATCTATACGCTGCGACGTGTGAACGTCGTCGCCCACACGAGGCAATCGTCAGCACAATCGGACAACGACCCACGGAAGTTTCACGGATCCGTTCTGACTTTGGGAATCGTAGGCATGTTCGTCGCGGGAATCCCGTTCATGGTCTCCGGACAATTGATCATCTTCGACCCGTCTTTCTCATTTCATGACCGATTTACTCTTTCTTTCATGCTTCCCGCTTCGATCCTGCTTGCCTGTCTTATTACACTCATTGGCACACATAAACTGGCGGGTACGATTGTTCTGTCTATCGTGTTGTTCGGATTCAGCGCTTACCAGAGTCAGAATAGTGCGTTCTACCGACATAGCTGGTCCGAGCAGCGGTCGCTTTTCTGGCAGATTGCATGGCGGGCTCCGGTCTTGAAGCAAGGCACGTGTCTATTGGTGGATGGGATGCCGCTGCCGTTGTATGCGAATCATAGTGCTGGAACCCTGGACTTGCTCTACGGCCCAAATGCGCTTGCGGGCCGATTGAATTACTTTATGTTCGACTTGGCGATGATTTCGGAGGAAGAGCCTTCTTGGTCCGGGATGAATTTGAGTTACAGACCCAACCGGCCCCTCATCGGGCGTGTTCGCTGGTTTGAATTCGAGGGAACAACAAGTCAGAGCGTGGTCGCCTGGATCTCGCCGACCGGAACGTTCCGGGTCGTTACGCAACCGTACGCAAGCGAGATGCTGCGGGGCGCGGTACTCAGCATCAATTTGTCGCAACTGTCACACCCCGAGCAAGTCATAAGTGATAGCGTACCCGTCCCTGCTGGTCCTCTCCTTAGGATCCTTGGCCCTGAGCCGACGGATCAGTGGCTTTATTTCTACCAGAAAGCAGAACTTCAGCGTCAATTGCAGCATTGGGGCGCTGTCGCGCTATTGGGCGATGAGGCTAGACAGAAAGGAGATGAGCCGAAAGACCCGTCAGAGTGGTTCCCATTCATTGATGCTTACACCAGGACTCATCAGTATCAGACAGCAGCCAGTATCAGCATGAATGTGCTCAGGGAGAGGCCGGATGCTCTCGAGCCGCTGACGTCGATTTGGCGTCGAGTGAAGCGAGAGGACTCGCAAGATCTTCCTGAGTTGAGCGAAGCGCTGGCCACGCTTGAGGATAGTCTTCCCCTGAGTGAGTCTCATTAGCATGAGCAGACTTCTCACAAGCATCTATCACTCCGCGCGGGACCCCGAAAGCTCGAGGTAAACGAATCATTCTAGAAATCCTCGGTGGGCCAGTATCGGAACCCACACCTTTTGACACGGCCGGATCGTTCAGATCCGGCCATTTGTTTTGTGTCGGTTAGCGGGGTTGTTTTTCGAGGCCTTTTGTCACGGCGATAACGCGCTTGTGGATGTCATTGATGACGCGGCGCTGCTGATCGAGTGCGCTTCGCAGA
>Ga0163162_10005539_pt1 | contig 12206 bp, 10 predicted proteins | sample S55metaG_FD_115310 | JGI IMG/M metagenome (GOLD analysis project Ga0163162, IMG submission 115310) | Switchgrass rhizosphere microbial communities from Kellogg Biological Station, Michigan, USA - S5-5 metaG | ecosystem: Host-associated > Plants > Roots > Rhizosphere > Soil | place: USA...
ATGAACGAGATCTTTATGATAGCCAATTTGGTGGGTGGTTCGATTGTTATTCCGCATTATCGCAGAGCAGTAGAGTATTGGGATGAGTTGAACGAACAATAAAGTAACCTCACCACGTCATTGCGAGGTACGAAGCAATCGCAAACCATACAGAGCGACTCTGCTAATTAGAGATTGCTTCGTACCTCGCAATGACGTGATTTATAATCAATATAACCCTTAAAACATGTCAAATCAAACCAACAATCCAACCCGCTGCATCTGGGCTGGTACCGACGAACTATACATCAAATATCACGATGAAGAATGGGGCAAAGAGGTCCATGATGATGATACTTTTTTCGAATTCATGATCCTTGAATCAGCACAGGCCGGGTTAAGCTGGATCACTATTTTACGCCGTCGTGAGGGCTACCGAAGGGCATTTGCCAATTTTGATGTTCAGAAAGTTGCTTCATTTAATGATGAGGATGTTGAACGCCTGATGCAAGACGAAAGCATCATCCGCAACCGCCTTAAAATAAAAACGTCTATCAGCAATGCTCAATTGTTTATTGGCATTCAAAAAGAGTTTAGCTCCTTTGATAAATACCTGTACAGTTTTATGCCGGGTGGTAAAGCGATCATGAACCATTCCAACTCAACGCCTGCCACCAGTCCGGAATCTGACGCTATTGCCAAAGACATGAAAAAACGCGGCTTTAAATTTTTTGGCACTACCATTTGCTATGCTTTTATGCAGGCCACCGGTATGGTTAATGATCATATTCCTAACTGTAGCTTCAAATAAATCAAACACGAATTTTTACGAATGTGATCGAATTGCACAAATTGATAATGAAATTAAACCATGCAATTCATTAAAAATCGTGTTCTTTGCAATAAACACTGGCATCAAAAAATTCGAGCCAATTAGCTTAAATTCGTGCAATTAGTGTCAATGATATTATGAAAAAACTATTTCTTTTGGATGGCATGGCCCTTATTTACCGGGCGCATTTTGCTTTAAGTAAAACACCCCGATTTACATCAAATGGGTTAAACACCTCGGCAATGATGGGTTTTACCAATACCCTGCTTGATGTTTTGAAAAAGGAGGCCCCCACCCACATGGCTGTAGTATTTGATACCGAAGCGCCAACTGAACGCCATGCCGATTTTGAAGGCTACAAAGCGCACCGCGAAGCCATGCCCGAAGATCTGGCGAAGGCTTTACCCTATGTAATAAAAATCATATTAGGTTTTAACATCCCGGTTATTACGTCCGACGGATACGAGGCCGACGATATCATCGGTACCCTCGCCAAAAAAGCCGAGCAAAAAGGTTACACCGTTTATTGTATGACACCCGATAAGGATTTTGGTCAGCTGGTATCAGATAATATTTTCATTTACAAACCAGCCCGCATGGGTAACGAAATGGAAATACAGGGTGTTAAAGAAATATTGGCCAAATGGGAAATTGAGCGTGTTGACCAGGTGATTGATATCCTCGGTTTATGGGGCGATGCTGTAGATGGCATCCCCGGCATTCCGGGCATTGGCGAAAAAACAGCCAAAACACTCATTAAGCAATATGGCTCAATGGAAAACATCTTTGAGCATAGCCACGAGCTTAAAGGTAAACAGCGCGAAAACGTTGAACAGTTTAAAGAGCAGGGCTTGATGTCCAAAAAACTGGCTACGATATTATTAAATGTCCCGGTTGAATTAGATGAGGAAGGTTTGGGAGTATGCGCCCCAAGCAAAGAATTACTGGAGCCGCTTTTTGCCGAATTAGAGTTCCGTACTTTAGGCAGGCGTGTGTTTGGCGACGACTTCAGCATTACCGAACTGAAGCCAGCCGGCACTCAGATCGATCTTTTTGGCAACCCGGTAGCAACTGCTCGTACCACAATGACAGTTGATGTGGAAGACATTCATGAAGAGCTTACCCTTGCTGCCAAAAACATCAACAATACACCGCATGAGTATCACCTGGCTGACACCGCTGAAAAACGAGCCGAACTCATCAAAATATTAGCCGGGCAACCAACATTTTGCTTCGATACAGAAACTACCGGCACCGATCCTAATTATTGCGAACTGGTTGGCCTTTCATTCTCAGTTAAACCGGGAGAGGGTTGGTATGTGCCGGTTCCTGCTGATCAGGTTGCTGCACAAAGCATAGTTACCGAGTTTAAGGAGATCCTCGAAAACGAGAACATCGGCAAAATAGGGCAGAACATTAAGTTTGATATCCTGATGCTGAAATGGTATAACATTGAAGTAAAGGGCACCCTGTTTGATACCATGCTGGCCCACTATATCATCGATCCGGATACCCGCCATAATATGGATATCCTGTCTGAAAATTACCTGGGCTACAAGCCTGTTTCTATCACCGAGCTTATTGGTGCCAAAGGCAAAAACCAGGGCAACATGCGCGATGTGGAGTTTGAAAAAATAAAAGAATATGCTGCTGAGGATGCCGATATCACCCTTCAACTTAAAAATGTTTTCGAACCCAAACTAAAAGAAGTTGAAGGCGAAAAACTCGTGAACGAGATAGAACATCCGCTCATCTACGTACTGGCTGACATGGAGTACGAGGGTGTAAAAATAGACCACGATACCCTGCGCGATTTCAGCAAAACACTGGAAACGGACATTGCCCAGTACGAGAAAACGGTTTATGAAAAAGCAGGCGTAAAATTCAACATAGCATCGCCAAAGCAATTAGGCGAAGTGTTGTTTGAGAAACTGATGCTCGACCCTAAAGCAAAAAAAACCAAAACAGGCCAGTATCAAACAGGAGAGGACGTGTTGCTTTCATTAGCCGCCAAAAGCGATATTGTACGCGATATCCTGGATTTCCGCCAGCTTCAAAAATTAAAGTCGACTTACGTAGATGCGCTGCCGCAGATGGTAAACCCTAAAACCGGGCGCGTACACACTTCATACAATCAGGCTGTTGCTGCAACAGGTCGGTTAAGCAGCGTTAACCCTAACCTGCAAAACATCCCAATCCGCACCGAGCGCGGTCGTGAGGTAAGGAAGGCTTTTATCCCAAGGGATAGCGGCCACACCATAGTATCTGCGGATTATTCGCAGATCGAACTTCGCATTATTGCCGAAATCAGCAAGGACCCTAACATGATGCAGGCTTTTATCAATAACCATGACATCCATACGGCAACAGCCGCCAACGTTTACGGCATCGGGTTAGATGAAGTAACCAGCGATCAGCGCCGCAATGCAAAAGCAGTTAACTTCGGTATTATTTACGGTCAATCGGCCTTTGGTTTATCGCAAAGCCTGGGCATTCCACGTAAGGAAGCCGCCGAAATTATTGAGCAATACTTTATCCAGTTTGCCGGTATTAAGCAATACATGAGCGACACTATGAACTTCGCCCGCGAAAACGGTTATGTATGCACACTGATGGGCCGTCGCCGCTACTTGCGCGATATCAATTCGGCCAACGCAACTGTTCGTGGTTTTGCTGAGCGAAATGCCATCAATGCGCCTATACAGGGTTCGGCAGCCGATATGATCAAAATAGCCATGATCAACATCCACCGCGAACTGAAAGCCCAAAAGTTGGATACCCGCATGACCATGCAGGTACATGACGAGTTGGTGTTTGACGTACCGCATCATGAAGTGGAAATTGTAAAACCCATCATTATGCACAACATGAAAACCGCCATCAAAACAGAGGTGCCTATTATGGTTGAGATTGGAACAGGTTTAAACTGGCTGGAGGCGCATTAAGCCCCGCGGGCCCCCTGAAGGGGGCTTTAGTCTTTGCGCTCGTTTGCAACCAACCGTGTGTACCCATAAGTTTTAAATAAAAAATTGTCATTTCGATAGAGCGGAGGAGGCCTAAGCATGGGAGCGAAAGAGAAATCTTATACGGCATGTAGAGTAGCTTTACATGGTTTAGAGCTGGACGTATAAGATTTCTCCTCACCACAGCCGCACATTACCCTAACCGGTTCGTCGAAATGACATCGTCTTTTAATTCATAGTAACAATTAAAAGGTGTGCGTACTTGGTAGGTTGCAAACGAGCGCAAGTTAACCGTTGTTAAGTGAATAAAAGCCATGTCATTGAGGAGGAACGACGAAGCAATCTCGTAGCTATGAAGATCGGACATGCATTGGCTACGAGATTGCCACGCTGCACTCGCAATGACATATCTATAGTTTATGATCCATTTTGCCATTATAAGGCTATTCTTTCCCTTTCATAATACACTAACCCATATTTACCCCGCCCCCTTTTCCCTATCATTTTTATAACTATAACATCTTAACGATAATAAAATTTCAGTGCTTTTTATCTAATTTTTCCAAAACTATATTAATTCTCATAGGTTTCTCTTTTGGTAATCTTTGCTTAAATTGAGCCAATAAAACCTGAATGAAAATATACCATTTGAGTGCCGAGTGCTATCCCGTTGCTAAAGTTGGCGGGCTTGCCGATGTTGTTGGCGCATTGCCTAAGTACCAGAATCTTGCAGGTTTGCAGGCTGCTGTTGTTATGCCTTTTTACGACCGTAAGTTTACCCAGGAAAACGACTTCGAAATTGTTTTTGCTGCAGCAACCTTGCTTGGCAATCGTCGTCTTTTCTTCGAGATCCTGAAAGAGAAAACAAACAAACTCGGTTTTGAGCTTTATTTAGTAAAGATCCCGGGTTTGCTTGACAGGGAAAACATTTACAGCTACCCGGATGAGCGCGACCAGTTTATGGCCTTTCAGCTGGCATTTTTAGATTGGATCAGCTATTCACAGCAAACACCCGATCTGATCCACTGCCATGACCACCATGCCGGCTTAGTCCCTTTCCTGCTTTATCATTCAAAACTATATACAAGGCTGGCTAATACGCCAACTGTATTTACCATACATAACGGCCAGTATCACGGTGCTTTCGGCTGGGACAGGTTGTCATTACTACCAGAAATTGATCTGACCAAAACAGGCTTGCTTGACTGGGCCGGTGGTATTAACCCACTTGCTGCCGCGGTTAAATGCGCCTGGCGTTATACTACAGTATCGCCAACTTATTTGGAAGAGCTAACCTATAACTCAAACGGGCTGGAGTACCTGTTTTATATTGAACGGGCAAAGGGCTACGGTATCATGAACGGTATCGACACCGAGGTTTGGAACCCGCAAACCGACCCGATGATCCCGAACAAATTTTCGGCTAAAACATTGGCTAAAGGCAAAAGGGCTAATAAAGAAGCTATCTGCAAACGTTTTGAGCTTGATCCCGAAAAGCCATTGTTCACCTTTATCGGCCGTTTAGTTGTTGAAAAAGGAGCTGACCTGCTATCTGCCGCCATTGAGCGCAGCCTGCTCGAAAACGAGGGCGAAGTTAACTTTGTAATATTAGGCGCAGGCGATAAGGAAAATGAACTGGCCCTGCTTCAGCTTAAAAATAAATACCCCGAACATTGCAATGTGTTTATTGGCTATGACGAGTCATTGGCGCACCTGATTTATGCCGGGGCTGATTTCCTGCTGATGCCATCACGCGTAGAACCTTGCGGCCTTAATCAACTGTATGCATTACGTTACGGCACTATGCCTATTGTACGTACTACCGGAGGCCTGAAAGATTCTGTTATTGACTTTGGCGATGAAGGAGGCTACGGCATCCGCTTTATACAGGCCAGCGTGCAGGATATCTGCCACTCGGTATTCAGGGCCAAACAACTTTACCAGGATACCGCAAAAATGCAGCAACTCCGCAAACAAATGATGGCGCTCGACTTTTCATGGGCACGCTCAACACAACAATACACTGAACTATACGAAAGCTTAAAACTAACTTTATGACATCCAAAGTAATCTCCATTGTGCTCGGTGGCGGCCAGGGCAGCCGTTTATCACCGCTTACCGCAACGCGGTCAAAGCCGGCAGTTCCAATTGCGGGTAAATATCGTTTGGTGGATATCCCCATTTCAAACTGTCTGCACTCGGGTATTACGCGTATTTATGTGTTAATGCAGTTTAACTCGGCCTCGTTAAACAAGCACATCAAAAACACATACCATTTCAGCAGCTTTAGTGATGCTTTTGTTGACATCCTTGCGGCGGAGCAAACACCATCAAGCGTGGCCTGGTTTCAGGGTACGGCCGACGCGGTTAGGCAAAGCTTACACCATTTGGCAGTGCATGAGTTTGAGTATGTACTGATCCTTTCGGGCGATCAGTTGTACCAGATGGATTTTGAAGATATGATCAACCATCATATCGAAACCAATGCCGAAATTTCAATAGCTACCATACCGGTTGATGCTGCTGATGTTCCTGGCTTTGGCATCCTGAAAACAGATGAGAACAACATGATAACCTCGTTTATCGAAAAGCCAAAAAGCAACTTCGAAAGCTGGGCGTCAGAAGTTAGTCCGGAGATGCAGGCAGAAGGCCGTGTTTACCTGGCCTCAATGGGGATCTACATCTTTAACCGCAAGCTATTGTATGACTTGCTTGAAGGCAATGAGCGTACCGATTTTGGTAAAGAGATCATTCCGCAATCAATTGAAGGCCATCGTGTAGCCAGCTATCAATACGAAGGTTACTGGACAGATATCGGTACTATCCCTTCATTTTTTGAGGCCAACCTTGGGTTAACCGATAATATCCCTAAGTTCAACCTGTTTGATAAAAACCCGATCTACACCCGCGCACGCATGCTGCCGCCATCAAAAATATCAGGCACACTGATGGAGAAATCCATAGTTGCGGATGGTTGTATCATCAACGCTAAGCAGATCACACATTCGATAATCGGGATTCGTACCCGTATTGGTGTTAATACCATTATTGAAAACTGCTATGTAATGGGGAGCGACAATTATCAAACCCTTGAGGAGATTGCCGAATCGAAAGTAAGCGGTTCACCAATCATGGGCATAGGCGATAATTGCCACATCTTAAACGCCATCATTGATAAAAACACCTATATAGGCGATAATGTAACTATTAACTGCGGCGAAAAGCTTGAAGATGGTGATTATGGTACCCATACCGTGCAAGACGGCATTGTTGTAGTTAAGAAACGCGCTATAATACCAAGCGGCACAGTTATTTAATTAAAAAATAAAAAAAACAAACCATAGTTAATTTGTTATAGATAATACTAACCATCTAAAACATAATCAACTATGAAAAAGGCACTATGTATGATCGCTTTAGCAGCGATCTCTTTCAGCAGCGTTTTCGCTCATGGCACATTAGTTCGCCCATCAAAAGGCATTATGCAAACTGATACTACCAAGAAGAAAACAAAGCCTAAAAAAATGAAAAAAGATACCATCATGAAAAAAGACACCATGAAGATGAGGAAGAAATAAAGTCTTTAAGTCTGAAGCCGGAAGTTTTAAATCCGGTGGTATCAAAGCAACAAAAGGCCCGGTAATACCGGGCCTTTTGTTGCTTTGAGTATCTCCCGTCATAGCGAGGTACGAAGCAAGCGTGAACTTTACAGGGCGGACCTGCTAATAGGAGATTATTAATAATTATAATTTGTTTTTTATAGGTATTAATGAGCTCCCTTCGGTCGGTTTTTCGTGCCTCGCAATGACGGATATTTGAGCCTATCCTTTTACAACTCAATAGTCTCCCCAATAGCCGGCAACTTCAAATTCAAACCTGCTTTGATAAACTTCTCGGCTACTTCATCCTTGTCAATTTTAATAACCGGGAATGAATCATAATGAACACCGATAATGTTTTTACAGTTGATGAACGCTGCAGCTTTAATGGCATCATCCGCACCCATGGTATAATTATCGCCGATAGGCAGAAATGCCCAATCCAGATTGTCATCTTCCAGCAACTTCATATCATAGGTAAGTGCAGTATCACCGGCAAAGTAAACCGCTTTTCCTTCAGCATAAATAACGAAGCCGGCAGGGTTACCGCCCGGTGAACCATCAGGTAAAGTACTTGAATGCACAGCATTTACCATTTTAACTCGACCGAAATCAAAGTTAAAGCCACCGCCAATGTTCATTCCGTGTACATTTTCAATACCTTTAGTACCAAGCCATCCGGCAATTTCGGCAATGCAGATCACCTTTGCGCCGCTGCTTTTGGTAATTTCCAACAGATCGGCCACATGATCGCCATGTCCGTGTGATACCAGGATATAATCGGGCTTTAAGCTGTGAATATCAATATCCTTTGCCAACGGGTTAGGGCTTATAAACGGATCGAAAAGCAATTTCTTTCCGCCAGTTACAATCTCAAGTGCCGATTGGCCATAATAAGTAGTTTTCATAGAAATGTTATTTTATGATCAGATCAAAAGTAAACACTTAATAATAGCGATTTGATTTAGTGGCGGAAAAGTTACAAATAAGTGTTTGAACAAACAGCGCTATAAAGCCCTCAAAAATGTAAAAAGGCGTATAGAAAGAAAAGCGTCATTGCGAGGTACGAAGCAATCCCAAACTATACAGAACGGCTCTGCTAATCGGGGATTATTAATAATTATAATTTGTTTTTTATAGGTATTAATGAGCTCCCTTCGGTCGGTTGTCTTCGTACCTCGCAATGACGCCTTAATATTTTTTGAGGCTCTACTTTAGAAAATATAAGCTTACTTACCGAACATATTACCGAGACCACCTAATCCCCCAAACATGCTTTGGGTCATGGCTGCCATTTCGCTCTGGTTAATGTTTTCGGCTTGCTCAATCGCTTTATTGATAGCCACTACAAGCAGTTCTTCCAGTTCTTCTTTATCAGCACCTGCTAAAAAATCGGGATCGATCTGTACCGACTGGATCACTTTGCTGGCGTTGGCATTCACAACTATTTTGCCACCCTCGGCCGAACCTGATACACTGATGGCATCAAGACGTTTTTTCATTTCGCCAGCCTTTTGCTGGGCTTCCATTAATTTATCAAACATAGTTTTAGTTTATTGAGTGAGTGGTTGATTAGGTGAGTAGTTGTGTTATTGATGGAAAGTAGCTGATCAAATTTCGATTAAACCATTCACCTAATCAACTCAATCAACCATTCACCAATCCATTAATCATCACTGGTATCACCATTTCCGTTATATGCACTTTTACGCACAACAGGCATACCAACTGTTTTAAACAGGTCATCGAGTTTAAGCAGGCTACCATTGGCCAGATTGGTGAGCAATACAACAGTAATGTCATTCTTCATATCACGCAGGTAAATATGCCTGAAGCCGTGCCACCAGCCCGTGTGATAAATCACTTCCTGACCTGGTGCAGTAAACGTACGCCAACCGTAGCCATAGCTAAAATGTCCGTGCACCATGGGGTTGCGCGGTACATAGGCCGAATCAAGTGTGGCCGGTTTTAACAATAAACCGGCACGTAATGCCCGGTCAAACAAAAACAGGTCGCCAACGGTGCTGTAAATACCCTTATCGCCCACAGGGCCATCCAAAAAGTTTTGCGCCACCGAGTAGCGCCACTGGCCGCGGTCGTGCCCAACAACATCTACCGGTATTTTATCATATACCGCTTTTGAGTAAACATGGGTATGCGCCATGCTGGCCGGCTTAAATACATTTTCCTGCATAAACTGGGCATAGCTCATTCCGCTTACTTTTTCGATAATAGAGCCCAGCACCATAAAGTTGGAATTGTTATAAAGGAAACGCTTATTAGGCTCGTTAAAACGGGTAGGTTTGTTATCGGCTATCATTTTCATGGCCTCGGCATTGGTAAGGCCTTTGCGCTGGTTCAGATGATTTTTGCGATAGATATCATCAACAAAATACACATAGTTCATCATGCCCGAACGGTGGGTGAGCAACAGGCGAATGGTTACGCCATCGTACGGAAAATCCGGAAAAAACTTTTTAACATCATCGTCCAGCTTCAGTTTGCCGCGCTCCATGAGCTGCAAAATAGCGGTTGAGGTCATGGTTTTGGTAACCGAGGCCAGCTCAAATTGCGAGCCGATCTTCAGGCTGTCGCGGTGCAGGTAGTCGGCCCAGCCTATGGCTTTTTCATAAACTATTTTACCCTTTTTTGCCACGAGCACGTTGCCGTTGAAGCCGCGGGTACGGTGCAGCTCCTGCATTACGGCATCTATCTTTTTATCGGCATTTTTGGGATTGTACGCCAGTAGCGCCGTGGTATCGAGCGGCTTGGCAGTAACCTGCGACTGCGATTGGTCTTTATTTTTATTTTTGGATGAACAGGCTAACAGCAACAGGGGGGCAGTAAGCACTACCAGGCTTTTGTACACTAATCTCATAAAGCAATTTATCTCACACTAAACGAATGCGAAAATTAGAAATTATACAGCAGGTATTAATTAAAGTTTTAAAATTTTCTGTTAGTTAGCACAATTAGTATGTTTAAGTATGATTTTGTTGAAAAAATGTTTGCTTGTTATCAGTTTCCTCTTCACCGCAGGGTTAGTACAGGCTCAAAATACGGATGTAAACAGCATAATAAAAGAAGGTATCAGGCTTAACAGTGAAAGAAATTACGCCGCGGCTATTGAAAAATACAAAGAGGCCCTTGCCTCCGAACCCGATAACGCACAGGCTAATTATCAGTTGGCGTTTAGTCTCAATGCCTCGGGTAAGGGTACCGAAGCGATACCTTATCTTAATAAAGTAATAAAAACCGGTGGCGACCTTACCGGCCCGGGCTACGAGCTAATGGGGAGTATTTATGATGCCGCGCATCAGCCACAACAGGCCATTGATGCTTACCAGCAAGGGATCAAATTAAAGCCCGATTATCAGCCACTATATTTTAATTTAGGGATAGCCTATTTCCGTGCGCAAAAATATGCTGAAGCCGAACTGGCGGCCATTGAAGCTATCAAGCTTGATCCTAAACACGCCAACAGCCAGCGCTTATATGGCCTGGTGACATTCCACCAAAATAAGAGAGTGCCGGCATTGATGGGCCTGTGCAGTTTCCTGTTGCTCGACCCGGAAGGCCCCCGTGCCGACGAAGCTTATACCAACCTGCAAAGCTTACTGAAGGGTGGCGACTTGAAAGCGGCCAAAGCAGATCCTGAAACCCTGCTGCTCAATAAAACCTTAGGCACCGCGGTTGCGACATCAGGCGGCCAGCTGGATGCCCAGTTAAAAAACATTTTTACTGTTGTTGGTAAACTTGGCGAAAAACCGGGCAGGCAAAGCTTCTTTTGGAATTATTACGCTGCTTTTTTTTTCAAGCTGGCACAAACACCGCACTTTTCAACTGCGGTCAAGCTGATCAGTTTGAGTGCCGATAAAGCGGGTGCTGCTGCCTGGCTGCAAAACAATGCCGATAAGCGCAAAGCTCTGGATGAGTGGACGGCATCCGCCGAAAGGAAGTTTTAACTTAGTTGATGTGCAAATATGCAGATGATAAATCATCACTATGCCATATAGAAAATGATGATTGGATATTTTACATATCCATAATTGCGAAAACCAAAGTTTTACTATTTTTGAGCACACAAAATTTAACGACATGAATTTTCCAGCTGAATTAAAATACACCAAAGACCACGAGTGGATTAAGGTTGAAGGCAATGTAGCTACCGTAGGCATCACCGAATTTGCTCAGAGCGAGCTGGGCGATATTGTTTATGTTGATGTTACTTCATTAGGTAAAGAAGTTGCTAAAGACGAAGTTTTTGGCACCGTTGAAGCAGTAAAAACTGTATCTGACCTGTTTATGCCTGTTACCGGTACTGTAACCGAGGTTAACCCGGCGCTAAACAACGAGCCCGAACTGGTTAACAGCGACCCGTACGGCGAAGGCTGGATGGTAAAGATCACCATTGCTGACGTTGCTGATGTTGACTCTCTTTTATCTGCCGACGATTACAAAACGGTTATCGGCGTATAAAATGAAGCTGTTTTTAAAATATCATGGGCCCGCTATTTTGTGGGCCTTATTTGTTTTAGTTATTTGCTCGGTACATCTTGATGATGTTGATAAATCGCCCCTGTTTTTTGAAGGCTTTGATAAGTTAACCCATTGCGGCTTATTTTTTACGCTTATCGTGCTGGTTTGTTTTGGCGTTATCAGGCAACAAAAACCGCGGCGACTTACGTATACAAGGATGTTTATCATATGGGCTGTCAGCATATTGTTTGGTGGGCTGATTGAAATACTGCAGATCTCCGTTTTCACCTGGCGAACCGGCGACTGGAACGATCTTTTTTGCGATGTGCTTGGGGCTTGTATGGGTGTTTTTAG
>Ga0163162_10005542_pt1 | contig 12203 bp, 10 predicted proteins | sample S55metaG_FD_115310 | JGI IMG/M metagenome (GOLD analysis project Ga0163162, IMG submission 115310) | Switchgrass rhizosphere microbial communities from Kellogg Biological Station, Michigan, USA - S5-5 metaG | ecosystem: Host-associated > Plants > Roots > Rhizosphere > Soil | place: USA...
CCGTGTATGATAGCTGTTGACCCATGAAGGATTGAAATTCCCAAATCCAACATTATCGTCAGCGCAATAGAATATTACGTTGTCATAAAAGCTGTGGATAGCAGGAGCTGTATAGTCGAAGGTCATTACAAATTCAAAGGAAATATTTAAGGCTGTTATTTTCGTTAAGAGCCATCTATGGTATAGCTCATTGATGCCTCTTGTCCTATACCTGATTTTATAATTTAAAGGAAAATAAGGAGTAATGACATATACATTTTCTTCAGGCTGACTTATTTCAAGCTTGGGAACGCCTATTTTATTCCTTTCAACAAAATATACTTTGCCATCCCGCTTTAATTCGTTTGCTATCTGCTGGCGAGCTCTCGGAGGTTCATCCCATGTAGCGACAACTGTATATAATAAATAGTTTTTCATGGTTCAGGTTTATCATTGGGTCATAAAATCATTACGGGCAAACATTAATTCTCTGATATCTCTTTTTTCTTTTCTTAAAAAGGTTTCCTTTCTTTTTGCGTACACGTACCCTTCTACTCTTGCAAGGAAAATATTATAGTATTCCTTCCATCTTTTAGGATTGAAGGATACCATATGTAATAATGGTGCAATAAATCCCCTGAATACAATATAATAGGGGATACTGTACATTGCAAAAAGAAATCCCATTGCTCTTTCTCTTGATCTTATTGCGGGCAGCTCGCGGTTCTTAATATCAGTATATTTATGATTGACATCAATCGAGCTGTCATAATATATGGATAAGCCATTGTTCGCTGCCCTAAAAGTTATCTCTGTGTCTTCTCCTCCTCCTATGTATCTACCTAAGCCCATATTCTCAACAAATCCCCCTAAGTATGTAAAGGATTCTTTATCAAAAAACAATACATATGTAACATAGCCCACGGACCTGAAAGAAAATATTTCCTTCTTTGTCAAATAGGCATCAGAATGCTTAACAGGGTTCTGGTTCCAGTTGATGACAAGCAGGTCTGTTTCGGGTTGAGTTTGGAAGAGGTAGCAAACCTTGTTCAATGCATTATTTCCAAACCAGCAATCATCGTCAGGAAAGCATACTATATCGTACTTCGCTCTCGCTGCCCCGATGTTCCTTGCCCTGGACTGATTGGCGCCGGTTATTTTCAAATGGTTGATCTCAAGCCTTGTGCTATAGTCCGCAACCAACTCATCTATTAAATTATCTGTATTCTGATCTGCAAGTATTACTTCAAGGTGGGGACAATTATTCTCAATAATTGAATCAAGGAGCCTTTTTAGCTCGTCTTTTCTTCTATAGGTGGCTACAACAGCTGATATTCCAATCATTATATGAGATTGTTAGCATTACTTGGTTAATCATCATGATATTCAATCTTCACACAGGGTCAGTCATTTTTATATGGAAATAAATATGCCAAAAACACGTTTTTTAGCCTCTTTGCTATAGTTGGCGGGATTTTTTTTCACTAACCTGGTTTATGAACCAGTAGATGAGCATAAATAGTATGAAATAAAAGTGTTTGCCGCGGAAGAGGCTTGACTCGGTTATATTGTTTATCAGTATGATAAGTGTTGTAAAGATCAGGATAACATTATCATAGCTGGCTTTTCTGAATAACATACCTATAAAATGCAACAGGAAGAGTATGAAAATGACAAATCCGATAAATCCGCCCATTAAGCGGATATCAAGATACCCGTTATGACCCTGGTGAGGTTCCCAATCCAGTTCATCTATCCCCGCTTTGGGGTGAGTTATCTTTTCCCCCCAATACCCCCCGGAGCCAAATCCAAAGAGCTCTTTATGGGTCTTATCGATATCATTTATCATTATATCCCATACGTCGCTTCGGCCAGTAAAGCTCAGGTCCCGGTTGGCGAAGTCTATTTTCTGTACATATTTACTTTGCTGGGTAACATTCGTATAAATTGGCAGTGAAATGCCAATAGCTATAACAAGGTAAAAGAGTGGCTTAAGTAGAAAGCGGAAATGATAACAAGCGAAGCAAACGATCACTCCTGTAAGAGATGTTTTGCTGTCGCATTGGTTCACCTGGTAAAGGATGATAAGGTCTAGGAGTAGCAACCACCCAATATGCATCTCCTTTCTCTTGTAGAAGTTAATGATCAGGAATGCAAAGGCCAGGAACTGCCCAAGGTTATTTGGGGATGAGTAGAAAGACTGTTTTCTTCCGGAGTCATCAATTGTCCAGCTTGATTCTGAAGGGAAAAGAACAATGCTCAGGAAGCTCAATATTGTAATGATAATTGCAAATCTTTTTAAAACGTCCAGCATTTCGTCTTCACTTCTTTCTGCAAAAACCTGCACAATAACGAGTGTTTGGATTATTGCCAACAAGGTCCTTAGTGTAAAGCTTTTAGCGTCAGAAAGCATGAGGGGATGAACCCAATAAAACGAGATAAGGAGATAAGCTATAAAGCCAAAAAGCAAAATAGAGTTACTTAATGTAATGTCCAGTCTTCTTCTCAGGATCAGGTAAATAATAGATGCACCTGCAAGTGCTGTTGTTAGAAAGTTTGTTAGGGAGGTAAGGTTTATCCATTTGCCAAATGTGACAAAGAAATCAGCAAAAGGGAAGATGAGGACAAACAACTGTACTTCCCCCAACAGAATAGAGATGGCCTTATTGGTATAAGGTTTAATTAAAGATCTTGGAAGTTGCAATGTCTGCATAGTTGTTAAGTCGTTAATTCAAAGAATCAATCGTAAATAGGCCGTGGGCTGAAGTAAAATCTATCCTTACGCATTTGTTTTATTTTATTCTTCAATACGTTTAAAGCTATAGCCTTGTGCGCTCAGATTTTCAAGGATTTTTGGAAGAACCAGCCGCAGGTTATGTGCGGCAATATCATTATCATGAAAAACTATGATCTGCCCCGGCTTAATATTATCCATCACGTTCGAATAGCATTTTTCGGGTGATGTCTTAGTGTCAAAATCTCCCGTCAGTACAGACCACATCACAGTTTTTAACCCATATTTTCGTGCCAGAATGCTTGCCTGTAAAGGTTTTATATGTCCATAAGGTGGTCTGAACAAATTACTATCTATAACAGAAGCTGCATTTTCTATATCGGTGTAATATCTTTTACTTGTTGTCCGCCAGCCATCCAGATGTGTATTAGTGTGATTGCCAATGCTATGGCCTGAATCAATGATCATTTTATAGACCCCCGGATAAAGAGTAACATTTTTTCCAATGCAGAAGAAAGTAGCTGTTGCATTATGTTTCCTTAACTCTTCAAGGACAAAGGGAGTATGTTCAGGGTGTGGGCCATCGTCGAAGGTCAGGTACAGTTCTTTCTGATCTGTTTTTATGTTCCAGATACACTTACCATAGAAAGCTCTCAGCCATGAGGGTTTGGTTGTTACGTAGAACATATGCTATTTTTTCAATGTATTAAGTTTGAACATTCCTGTAATATTTTCATATAAAAAACCCGGACGGTAATATCCCGCATCAAATATTTTTATCCCTTTTGCTTTAAAATAGGCCAGGTAGGCAATGAATATGATCGCCTCTGACAATGGCCATGCAATAGCCGCTCCTTCCGGTCCATTTGTCTTTATAAAAAGAAACAGCAGCAAAACATTTATTATAAAGCCTGCGATAATAAACCTCATATAGATCGAATCAAGCTTTAAGTGAAGTAATATCTGCTGCCCGAAGGCGCTATTTAGAGTTGAGAAGAATAGCACTAATGAAACTATCTTTAGAAGGAAGATCGCTTCTGTAAATTGATAACCATAAAAAAGAAGGATAACCGGTTTGGCGAATACAAAGCACCCCACCGCTATCATTGCAGAAACCAATAATAAATAGGGTAGGGTTTTACCTGCCCTGCTAAGTCCGTCATCATAGCTGTTTACAAAAGCCTCTCCTATATAAGGGAACAGGACAGTATTCAAGGGCATTGAAATAATAGTTTGTATTATGATGACCATTCTCAAGGCCGCAGAATAAATACCCAGATCCAAGGTTGAGAGCATGAACCCCGCAATCAGAATGTTAGTTGAGGAAGACTGATTAGTAAACCACCATATAACAGACAGATGCTTATTCTCCTTTAGAGTTTGTTTTATATTGCTCCAGTTGATGAAACTGAATGTTATCTTATATTTTCTTATTGCATAAGAAAGGGAAATAAATGAGACCAGCACATGAGCAAGGCCGGTAATAAGTGGCTGATATATATAATCACTCTGCTGCCTGATAACTAGGATGACTGCTATAGTAAAAAGTAATTTAGATATAAAGCTGAAGACGGCATATCTCCGTGATTCCTGCATCCCGTTGTAAAGCCAGCTCGGGTTCACAACCCAGCCTATGCACAATAGGAAAGTAAATATGCTGACCAGCTTTTCACCTCTTAATTGTGGTATTAAGAATAAGCTGACTCCAAATAGTAAAGCGGATAATATCAGGAGATAGGTCTTTGAAAGAGTAATGCTGCTAAAAAGCTTGTTTATCTTTTCTTTATCATTCTTATATTCCAGGATCTTTCTTGTACCATAGAAGTCAAAGCCGGCATTGATCAGCAGAACGAAGTACCCTACAAAAGCGTAGGCATAATTCACAACTCCATATTTTTCCGGCCCAATGATGCGCGAGATAATAGGCAGGGTTATCATCGGCAATACAAAATTGCCCATCTGCAATAGCGATAGGGAGAAGAAATTGAACAGTGTTCGTTTTTGGCTGCTGGCCGAATTAAGGTTCATAATCTATATTAGGACCTTGTCCCTAAGGGGCGTGTCCATTCCCATTACTTATAGCCAAAACAATTCCAAATTATCCTTCAGCTCGCATGTGAGTAAGGAGCATTCAAAGGAGTAACAGGTTTATCGAAGGTCATTACCATTACATTTGAAGCGCTTTGTTCAGCAATAAGCCTGTAGCCAAGTGCCGGAACCTCTATCCTTAGGTCATTTTCTACAATTGGCTCATTCTTTTCGTTAACAGCGCTTATATAGCTTAGAGGTACTGCAATCTTCTCTATAGACACATGTGTGTGGGTAGAAAGAAAGCACCTGATCTTATCGATCTCCAGGTCATTTATTTCAAATGGGGCACCAAGCCAGTACAGCCAGTTAACCACTCCATCAATGGCTTTTATCTGTTTGCTGCCGGGGTCATTAACTTTCACAAATACAAGGGAATCGAATACCGGTATATCTACCTCTTTCCCTGGCACCCACCAGGGTGCCGGAACTTTTTTTACAGGTAAATAATTCTCAATATTCCTTTTTGTGAGTAATTCTGAGACCTTCTTTTCGTAGTGGGGTTTAGTGTAGAGGACATTCCATGAATGTCCTACAGGAGTAAATCTGTCCATAGGTTTTATCATTTGTTAGCAATTAATATAACTCAAACCGTATGCTAAAAAATGATTTAAACTAAAACATCACATATAAATGTGATGTTGAAAAGGTTGGCTCTTAAAAGAGTATGGGGAATATTATATACAGCTCCGCTAAGCTGCATGGGATGTCTGACCTGTGTTTGCTTTTTTATTCGCGATAACAGGATCATATCCATATCCGTATCCATAATCATTTCTTATAAACCCGCGGGGCTTAATAGAGTTGAATACAATAGCTATGTTCTTCAATGCGCGTATCTTATTGTTGTAATCAAGATTCCTTACGAATGTTTTAGGAGTATACTCATGTCTTATCACATAAAGTGTCAGATCGCAATACTCTGACCATATATAAGCATCTGTAACAAGATTAACAGGAGATGAATCCACTATAACATAGTCAAACGACTGATTAAGAAATTGGAACAACTCTTTTATCCTACCGTTTAGCAATAGCTCAGTGGAGTTGTTATTCGTATTACCTGCAGGTATTACAAACAGGTTTGGATGTTCTGTACCATGCACAATAGTGGCGATGTCTGTAGTAGCTTCTAAAAAGTCTGCGATGCCGGGAACATTATTGAACTCAAGCTGCCTTGAAAGTTTAGGATTCCTGATATCTGCATCCAGTAGCACCACTTTTTTCCCTGACTTTGAAAGGCTTAGAGCAAGGTTGCTGCTTACAACGCTCTTTCCTTCTCTGGCTATGCTTGAAGTGACCAATATCCTTTTATTGGTAGTATCGTGGTTGTAAAGGCCAACGGCTACTCTCAGTTGCCTCATCTGCTCCATCATCGCATTGTTGCTGCCATTGAACAGCACTTTCTTTTGCTTTTTAAAGTTTGATATTTCTCCAACGATAGGTATTTCTGTAAAGCTCTCTATCTCTTTGCGGAATAGCACCTTATTGGTAAATAATTCCTTAAAGCTGATAAATGAGAAAGTAACTATCAGCGCCACTGCAAGTGCTGCCAGGTAAACTATTGACCTTTTAGGTCCAACGGGAAGAATAGTCGAACGGGCGGGGTCTATCACCTTGCTGTCAGGTAGGTTTGAAGCATAGGTAAGTGCTGTCTGTTCTCTTTTTTGCAATAGGAAAGAATAGGTGGCATTCATAATAGCATCCTGCCTGCTCACGTCTATCAGCCCTCTTTCCTTTTCAGGAATTGTACTGAGAATAGAGTTATAGCCTCTGTTGGTTGTATTTACATTATTACGGCTGGCCTCAAGGCTTATTCTTTGATTCTGTATGTTCTCAACAATTGATGGTCTTATGTTGTCTATCTGTTTTGAAATAGCCAGTAGCATTGGATTATTCTCTGCTGTTGTCTTCTTAAGCCTTTCGTATTGTATCTGTGATTCATACATTCTGTCCAGCAACTTTGAAAGCATTCCGTCATTAACTCCGAGCGTAGATGGAACTATACCCCCGGTATTATCTTTTGTATTAGCTGTATTAACATATTTTTCCACTTGGTCAAGAACTGCCAGCTGCATGTTGATATCAGCAAGCTTCTGGTCGTTCTGTGTTACGTTCTGAAGATATAGCCTGCTCTGGTCAGTAAGATTTATCACACCGTTTGATGTCCTGTAGTTCTGTATCTGCTTTTCAAGGCTCTTAAGCTCTGCAGCCACATTGTTAAGGCGCTCATCGATAAAGGCAATGGTATTCTTGGCCAGCTGGTTCTTATAGTCCACTGCCGCTTTATTATACTTCTCCATTAATGTATTCAGTATATCCTGTCCTTTCCTTGGTATCTCGTCTTTTATCTTCAGCTTCACGATGCTGGAAAGCTTACCCACCTCTTGTACATCCAGCTTCTTAACGATAAAATTGGTAACCTCGCTTACAGGCTTTAGCTGGAAGAACAAGGCTTTAGAAGTGTTCTTTATAAAGTTTACATTAGGGGTGAACTTCAATTCACCATAAGGTGTAGTGACAAATTTATCCATCGGATATGTCTTGCCGCCTATGGCAATTGTCCTGTCCTTTTCATTATTAGTAAAGTAAATGTCTTTGCTTTTATTAATGTATTGCGGATCAACTATTTCAATTGTTATGGGGGATGTTGTATAGGCAGAGGTAGCTCTTATCTTTCCTTGTTCATATACGGGTGCATACAGTCTAAGTTCCTTAACAACTTCGTCTATCATCTTACCGGACTGAATTACTTCCAGCTCGTTCTCTACTATCTTTTTTGTTGATGGAAGGTTAAGCTGCTGCAGTGTGGGGTTCTCATCTGCTCCCTTCTTTTCATCTGTCACCAAAAGGCTTGCGCTTATTTCATAATAGGGAGGAGTATATTTTAGATAGGCCCATCCGGCTACAAAGAAGACTACTGCTAATAAAGCAAATAATGGCCAGTAAGGCAGGTATCTGAACGTCACTTCTTCAATAAAGCTTGGAGCAGGTTTTTCAGGAGTTTGGCGAATGTTGTTCATAAAGGTTTTTTTAGCGGGTTAATCTGTCTATTACAACTACGAGAACCGATAAAGCACTGAAGTATATCGGCAGGTTCTGCCTGAAGCTTGATGTACTGTTTATCTTCGACTTGTTCGATTCTACATATACAACGTCGTTTGTTTTAAGGTAATAGTAGGGCGAGGTTATGAATCCCGGCTCTTCAAGGTTTATTCTTCTTGTTATTTTCTTTCCGTTCTCTGTTCTTATCAGCAGCACGTTATCTCTTTTCGCAAAGAGTGTCAAATCGCCTGCCACTCCTATCGCTTCCAGCATAGATATCTTGCCGTTTGGAACTGGCACTACCTGGGGCCTGTTCACTTCTCCGAGCACGGTCACTTTAAAGTTAAGCATCCTTACACTTACTATCGGATCCACCAATAGTTTCTTGTCAGCCAGTGTCTTTACCAGGTAATCAGACAATTGCTTTGCTGTCAGGCCCTCTGCTTTAACATAACCCAATACGGGAAAGGTTATGTTCCCCTCGTGGTCAACGAGGTATCCTGTTGTCAGGGAAGAGGTTCCTGTTCCGCTGGAAGAGGCAATTACACTCTCATTGGGAGCGTTGAATATAGCAGTGGCCTCAGGGTTCAGGCTGCTTACGTTAATACTGATCATATCGCTTTTCTGTATAAGAGATTCCACATCCTGGTCAATGCTCTCGCTGTTAGTGAGGTCATTGAAGTAGGTGGCCTTGCGTGTATTCACGCATGAGCTAAGTAATACAACCGCAAAAGCGAGTGCTAAAAAAGTAGGGCGAAGACATAATTTACCATTCATATACCTTGGTTTAGAGAGCTTTTCAGGTGGATATTGCTTTTGAAGGCTGCTGCCTTTGCAGGCGCATTCTTAGTGTTGAACGTTAGCAGCAGAGGTTTTCTGTTCATCTGGCTTAGGGGTATTATCCAAACTATAACAATTTCCAAGCCATTATGAATTAAGGGGATATGTAATCCCCATATTTATCAGATATAGCCCTGTCCTGATAGCTTTATGATAGCTACGTGATAGCTACGTGATAGCTACATGATAGCTATGCAATAGTTACACCCCCTAAGTCCCTTCATATTACTATGGCAATACTATTGCTATGCTATTACAGTACTATTGCAAGACTATCAGGGAGGAGAAGTAAAACGGTTATTGAACAAATATGTATCTTAGAAGTCATTTCATTATTTCATAATACTAAAAATCACACTCATGCCTAAGTATGTTATTGAAAGAGAAATTCCCGGAGCAGGAAAAATGACCCCGGAGCAATTAAAAGGTATCTCACAAACTTCCTGTGGTGTATTAAGTAAAATGGGGTCGCAGATACAATGGAAGCATAGCTATGTCGTAGACGATAAGATCTATTGTGTCTACATAGCTCCCAATGAAGAAATGGTTCGTGAGCATGCTGCTCAAGGTGGCTTTCCGGCAAATAAAGTAAGTAAGGTGTCAGCCATAATCGATCCTACTACTGCGGAGTAATTGTGATTGATATTTCCTAAACTCTTTGTGGCACTCTTTTTTCTTCATTCATTCTATTAATTCATAAAATCTCATCTTATGTTATGGCAAGGCAGGCGTGAAAGCGGAAATGTTGAGGACAGAAGGGGATTGACGGGTGGCCATTTTGCCGCTGGAGGAGGGATCATCGGGGTCCTATATCTTCTTTTCAGGGTGTTCTTTGGCGGTGGTGACGCGAGCGATGTGCAGCAATTGCAGCCGGAGCACCAATTAACCCAGCAGGAACAGGCTGCAGAGGAACAAAGATCGCATTTTGTGAAAGTTGTACTTGCTGATACAGAAGATGTCTGGGACCAGATATTTTCTGAGCAAGGAAAGACCTATTCTCATCCTACACTTGTTCTTTTTAGAAATTCTACAGAGTCAGGCTGCGGATTTGCAAGCGCCGCGTCAGGTCCATTTTATTGCCCGCTGGATCATGATGTATATATTGACCTTTCTTTTGCTGAACAGTTGCAAAACAGGTTTCATGCAAGTGGGGAGTTTGCGATGGCTTATGTCGTCGCACACGAGGTAGGCCATCATGTTCAGTATCTGCTTGGCCTTTCAGAAAAGATGGAACGGCTCAGGCAGCAACTATCCGAAGCTGAGTATAATAAGTACTCCGTAAAGCTGGAGCTGCAGGCAGATTTTTACGCAGGTCTCTGGGCTCACTATGACCAAAAAATGAAGAACGTTATCCAGTCAAATGATATTGATGAAGCATTGACTGCCGCCAGCGCTGTGGGAGACGATAACCTTCAAATGCAATCAAAAGGCTATGTTGTTCCAGATGCCTTTACCCATGGCTCATCCGCACAAAGAATGTATTGGTTCAAAAGAGGTTATGAAACAGGAGATATTACCAAGGGAAATACATTTGAGCAATAAGAAGAATCAGGGTATTTACAAGTACTATACTTCCTGATCTCCTTAATAAGTCGCTTCGAATCGCTTTAAGCAGGCAATTGTCGGCAGGAGCAGGCAATTTCTTCACTTTTGATTGAGATCGGGGGGTAAGGGGTATATATTTGCAGTAACTGGTTATTGTTCTGCTTCCTTTACAATTGTCTCGCTAAGGCTTGGTTGTTTTGGCTTTCTCCAGGTCTTCTTTTTTGTAGGTATATGGTCTCCCAGCAGCTTCCCCCATGGCTTAAGCTCAGGAACATGGTCGAAGATGATCTTTATTACCGCAAGGAAAGGGATAGACAGGAACATTCCCGATACTCCCCAGAGTGCGCCGCCCAGCAATACAATGAATATTGAAAAGAACGCATTTATCTGCACACGGGATGATACAAGAAAAGGAATAAAGAAATTGTTATCAATGAACTGTATGATGCTGTAGGCAATAACGATATACACAGGCGTACTGAATCCCGTCTTGGTAACAAGAGAGATCATTACTGGCAATGCGATAGCGATTATTCCTCCTATATAAGGAAGGACATTCAATATGGCTCCTATCACTCCCAGCAGGATGGCATACTGTACTCCGAGTATTAGCAAGGCGATGCTGTTGAGGGTTGCAACTGCCATAGCCTCCAGCAAGAGGCCCACCATATAGCTTTGGATGGCAAGCTTGGTCTCTCCCAATACCTGTTCTACCTTGTACGTCTCTCTTGAGAATACCTGGTGAATGAAGCTGAGAAAAAGCTCTTTATAAAAGAGGATAACAAAAACGTAAACAGGGATAAGGACAATATTGATCACCATGCTTATAGCCGATCCCGCTGCCTGCCCAAGTAGTTCCTGGCTGCTGCTTGCCGCATCTCTGACCATAGTGGTTTGTTTGGCTACAGATATGGAAAAAGTACTAGCTATCCAATGCTGAAGCTGGGCAGTCAGAATACCAAACCGGCGCTGTAGTTCAGGTAGCTGCTCACTAAAGCTCATTAGCTGGGATGAGAGGAAATATATTAGCCCTGTGACTACCGCGAGTGCTAAAGCGATGGCTATTATGATGGCGACTACTTTATTAACCTTTGCTCGTCTCAGCCGCACCACCAATGGATTAAGAAGGATGGCTATGATGATGGAAAAAGCAATTGGTACAAAGATGTCTCTTAACACGAAGAGAGCATAGAATGTAAACACCAGTCCTACGATGATGCAGGTGGCCTTAAAATAAAACGGGTATTCTTTTTTAGTAATGATAGCGGTTGGTTTGTTGTAAATATAGGAATTTGGCAGATAGGTTTATCAGGTTGACCGAGAGTGAGTTAAATTGTTGACAGATAAAATAGGGATAGTTCTAAAATCTGTATCCAAATACAATCTGCCAATATCCATCAATGCCCGATACGCCTGAGCCTGTCGGTACATAAAAGCTGAAGTCAGGACGCAAAGTGAATGCACCCTTTTCAACAGATGATTCAATGTTAAGTTCGATATTGTTTACAGAAAGATTGAACCCTGCAGGAGATTTCTTAAGATACTTCTTAAACCCTCTTCCGTGGCTGATATACTTTGCTCCCTGCATAAATGAATAATAATTATCGGTACCCGCGTTTAATTTAAGGGATGGCTTGACATCAAATGTAAGGTCATGTAGTTCCCATTCAAAAAGATGTCCCAGGCCTGCGGAAAAAGCTGCATCATAAATAAAAGCAGATTTCTTGCCTGAGGATACATTGAATGCGAAGTCTGCAGAAAAAGAGGGCTGTAGAAATGGCTTCTTAATGCACAGGTAAGTATATACTTCATTGTCAAGAGGAGATACAGGGCTGCTTTCATTGTTGGTGAAGAAATAATGAATATAGTCTGCGACAATATCAAATTTCTTCTTCTCATATTGTTCAATACCCGCGGTAATAGTATGCAGATAGATACCTGGCTGAGATCCGCCCGCTAATATTGATGGGGA
>Ga0163162_10005545_pt1 | contig 12201 bp, 10 predicted proteins | sample S55metaG_FD_115310 | JGI IMG/M metagenome (GOLD analysis project Ga0163162, IMG submission 115310) | Switchgrass rhizosphere microbial communities from Kellogg Biological Station, Michigan, USA - S5-5 metaG | ecosystem: Host-associated > Plants > Roots > Rhizosphere > Soil | place: USA...
CCCGCGGCGAATGAGCGGGCCGATGATTGTTATTTAGTAGTAATATGTTTAGCCACCCATTAAAAACGGAATAAACAATAACTTCGCCCTCATGTTCCGTTTTAAACAATTTAGCGTTGATCAAACCGGCTGTGCCATGAAAATCAATACCGATGGCGTATTGCTTGGCGCTATGGCCGGCTCAGGTACACCTTCAAATATACTGGATATCGGAACCGGAACAGGGGTAATAGCCATGATGCTTGCCCAGCGTTTTACCAAGGCCGAAATTGACGCGGTAGAAATTGATGAGCAGGCGGCTGCGACAGCGAAAGCTAATTTCGGCAATTCTCCATTTAGCAGCAGGTTAACACTTTACGCAAAAGGGTTTGAACAGTTTTTTGAAGGCCATCCTGAAAAGAGATATGATCTCATTGTTTCTAATCCCCCCTTTTATATTAACTCCCTGCAATCGCCGGGAGTAAAGATCAATTTGGCCAAACATGCTGCTGATGGTTTTTTTGAGAGGTTGATGTTAACAATTGCAGCACAGCTTACAGAGCAAGGGACTGGCTGGTTAATATTGCCTGTAGACACAGCGGAATTAGTTAAAGACCTGGTTAAACAGCATGGACTTTACCTGAAAAAAATAATCACCATACACTCTTTTAAGGAGGATGCAGCGCACAGGGAGATCCTTGCCTTTGGAAGGAGCAATGAACGGCTAACTGCCCATAAGTTTATTATTTACAATGAACCAAAAGTATACACGGAAATGTACCGTGAGTTGCTAAAAGATTTTCTGATAATATTTTGAGGCCTCGTCTTGATTCTTGAATCTTAATTTCCTGACTCTTTAATTTCTATCTTTACCCCATGACCCGCATAGGCCTGATTTCCGACACTCATAGCTATCTCGACGATGCCGTATTTAAACACTTTGAAAATTGCGACGAGATCTGGCATGCCGGTGATTTCGGCACGATTGAACTGGCCGATAAGCTTGCCGCTTTTAAGCCATTAAAAGGTGTATACGGTAATATCGACGATAAAGATGTACGTATAGTTTACCCCGAACATTTGCGCTTTAAATGCGAGGATGTTGATGTATGGATGACCCACATCGGAGGCTACCCCGGCAGGTATAGTCAAAATATCAAGGCCGAAATTTATAGCAATCCACCCAAATTATTCATTACCGGGCACTCGCATATTTTAAAAGTGATGTTTGATAAAAAGATCAACTGCTTGCACATGAACCCCGGCGCGGCAGGAAAGCAGGGCTGGCATAAAGTGCGTACCCTGTTGAGGTTTAATATCAATGGTGATAAGATCCAGGATCTGCAGATTATTGAACTGGCGGGATAGTGGTTTTGATGTAGAGACGCATAATTGCGTCTCCCGCAGAATTACACCATCCCTGCCTTTGCATTCTCAGCCTCAAAGACAGAGTCGATAAGCAGGGGAGGCCGCTTGCCTGCTGCTACTGCCAACTGGTCGCAACGTTCGTTTTCGGGATGACCATTATGTCCTCGAACCCAGGTGAATTTTATTTTATGCAGCTTGCTTATCGTTAAATAGCGCATCCACAGGTCTTTGTTTTTTTTTCCTGCAAAGCCTTTTGCCACCCAGCCATTAACCCAGCGTTTTTCAATAGCGTCAATAACGTATTTGGAATCAGAAAAGATCATTACATCCTGATTGGGAGTTTTGAGTGCTTCCAGTCCTTTTATAACCGCTAGTAACTCCATCCGGTTGTTGGTAGTTTTGCGAAACCCTTCGGATAGCTCTTTATAATGCTGCCCCGAACGCAATATCACCCCATAACCACCCGGTCCCGGATTACCGCTTGAAGCCCCGTCTGTAAAAATCTCGATCATGAGGCAAATATAGTAAAGCCCCCCAACCCCCTAAAGGGGGAGCTAATAAATAGTTCCTATAAAACAACTATGCTAATCAAAACTCCCCCTTTAGGGGGCTGGGGGGCCAAGCTTCTTAATCTTCAATCTCAATGAATTTCCTATCACCACTACATCCGAAAATGCCATGGTCAGCGCGCCAACCATAGGGTTAAGGAAACCCATGGCTGCTACCGGAATGGCTATAATATTGTAGGCAAATGCCCAAAAGAGATTTTGTTTTATAGTAAGCAGGGTATGCTTGCTGATCTGCAGAAATTTGATCACCGAGTGCAGGTCGGTATTTAATAGCACCACACTTGCCGATTGGATAGCAACCTGGCTGGCATCGTTCATAGATATACCAACATCAGCATGGGTTAAGGCAGGGGCATCATTAATGCCATCGCCTATCATAATAGTTTTACCCTTTTGCTTGTAGATATCAATAACTTTTAGCTTCTCATCGGGGAGTCTTTCCGCATGTATTTCGGTAATACCTAATTGATTGGCTACACTTAGGCATCGGTCTTTTTTATCGCCGCTTAATAATACCGGGATAATACCCAGCTTTTTAAGCTGGGTAATAAGTGCGGGGGCCTCGGGTTTTATCTGGTCGTCAACGGCAATTTGAGCCATCAGTACCTGGTTTTTATATAATACGATATTGAAGTTGGCTTCGTGGTTTGTTTTGGCCGTACCCAAAAAGTAATTGTTGCCATTTATATCTTCGGCACGCATACCCAGGCCTTTTTCTTCTTTAACCGATTTTAAGATGAGCTTTTGCTGGGGCAAGCTTTTTAAGCCGTTTACGAGCGATTTGGCAATTGGGTGATTAGAACGTTCTTCAATAGCTGTGATTATGCCTCTTATCTGTTCTAAATCGGCACCATCCTCAAGCCTGATCTCGTTGACAGTAAACTTGCCGGTTGTTAGGGTGCCTGTTTTATCGAATACTACATATTTGGTATTGGTAACTGCTTCAATGGTGTCGCCGCCTTTAACCAATATGCCGTTCTTTGCCGCACGGCCCAAACCAACCATAACGGCGGTAGGAGTAGCCAGGCCCATAGCACAGGGACACGATATTACCAGAACAGCGATGGCATTCATGATAGCATGCTGTAAGCCGGCGCTGCCCACAAAGTAAGTAAGCATAAAAGTGATGAGGGCAATCAGTATCACCGCCGGCACAAATACAGCAGCAACCTTATCGCCCAGTTTTTGAACTGGTGGTTTAGCTGCCTGGGCTTTCTTCATCAGGTCGATGATCTGGGCAAGGATAGTATTTGAGCCAACCCGGGTTGCCAGCATGTGGAAATTGCCGTTAAGCAGTATAGTGCCGCCAATAATCTTATCATATTTTTGCTTTTCAACCGGGATGCTTTCGCCTGTGAGCATGGCTTCATCAACCGAACCCTGTCCTGAAAGGATCTCGCCGTCAACAGGTATTTTATCTCCTTCGTTAACCAGTAATGTATCACCCGGGCGTACTTCTTTAGTATTGATTATTTCAATGCTTCCATTTATTACGCGATTGGCATTCACCTCCTGAAATTTGATGAGGTCTTTTACCGCCGAGGTAGTTTGACTTACCGAACGTTTTTCGAACACATTACCTAACAACACCAATGTAATAATAGTAGCGCAGGTTTCATAAAACTGGTATTGAGGCCCGAGGTTTTGTATTGTGCCAATAAGGCTATAGATAAATGCTGATGTTGAGCCGACGAAAATAAGCACATCCATATTAGGGATGCCTCCTTTAAGCGAGCTGATAGCACTTTTGCCAAAATGTAAACAGCCAATAATAAAAACCGGAAGGCACAATAGCAGCTGAACAATGGGCTGATGAAGGAAATGCCATGGCAGCACCATGTGCAGTAAAAGCGGTGTGGTAAAGATGGCGCAGAAGATAAATTTGTTTTCTACACGCTCATGAAACGGTACCGAATGGGTATTGATATCGTCAACAACTTTAAATCCTAAATTTTCTATCCCTTTTTTTATTTCAGGCAGTTTTGCCTCATCATTGGTTGAAAATTTTACTTCTTCGCCGGCAAAGTCAACGAGGATATTATGTAAGCCCTTTTTTTCGAGGAATTTATGGACGGACATGGCACAATTATTACAATGCATGCCAGTCACATTCAGTTCAATTAATTGCTCAGCCATAGTCACAAAAGTAGCTATTAATTATAATCGTTCTAAATTAATGAGGTAAGCTTAATGTAATTTTAAAAAAGAATTTGCAAGTAACTAATAGTTTTCTATTTTTGCACTCTCCAAAACGGAACACGGTAGATGTAGCTCAGTTGGTTAGAGCATCGGTTTGTGGTACCGAGGGTCGTGGGTTCGAGCCCCATCATTTACCCTTAAGCCTCTCATGAAAATGGGAGGCTTTTTTGTTTGGTATTCATATTGAACAATACCAGCAAGGTGAAAACATCTACCTGAAATTTCCATAAATTGCATGCATGAAAAAGGCAAAACTTTCTGAGTCTGATTTGCCGGCTACCTCAATGACCGGGCTTGAGAAGGAAAGAAGGATATTGTTGGAACTGGGAAATGATATCACCCGGGTTCGGGACAAGAATGACCTCATCGTGCTTTTTAAAAAAAGGATCAAAGGGTTATTTTATTTTACGCATACGATTGTTACCCTGATTGACCACAGGGATGAAACATATGTCCCTTTCCTGCTGGATAATGATGGATCCCCGATCCGGTCGCATCAAAGATACCAGGAAATGGTAAGGTCGCATTTTTCGTTAAACGAACCTTTTATCCAGGCGGTATTACAGGCAGAAGAACCCATATCTTTTTTATTGGAAGATATAATGGATAAGCCGCAAAGCCCCTCTTTTCTCCGGGTTAATTACGAAAAAGGAGTAAAAGAAATTCTGATGACCCGGCTTATGAAAGAAGGAAAGCCAATGGGCTTTATTCATATTTATTCAGATAAGCAGGGCAGTTTTAATAACGAATTCAGAAGTGTCATTAAAGGCATTACGCCCCAGTTATCGAGCGCCGTATCCAATATTATCAAAAATGAGGAGCTGCTTAACAACGAAAAAGAAAAATCATTCCTTCTTGATTTTAGCAGTGATATTGTAAGGGTAAGAACCAAAGAAGAGCTTGTCCGCGCAGTTCGCGCCGGATTAAGTAAGTTAAATCCACCAGGCGGCTTTGTTATCCGACGGATCAATGAAGATAATACTACCATGAGCCCCTACGTGTATGATCTTAGCAAAACACACGACCCGAAAGTAATAAATGCTCTGGAGAACGCCAGGTACTCCATTAACGACGGACTTCAAAACCGCGTACTAAACAGTCCCATTCCTTTATTGTTTAACGTAGACAGGGAAATACAGCGCGGTATCGCTTCAGCCTACCTGCAATATTGGAAGAAGATGGGATTTAAAGAGATTGTGGGTATCCGGTTGCGTAATGGGGAAACGAACCATGGGATTTTGTTCCTGGACATAGGGGAGATCAACGTTCAGTTGCTGCAAGGTATTTGTGCACAAATATCTATTGCCCTGGCCAATATTTTTGCTCACGAGCAGATCAACAAAACACAGGAAGAGCAGGCTTTTCTGCTGGATTTCAGTAATGATATTACACAGTCAAGAACAAAGCTGGATCTGCAGAATGCTATTTTCCGGGTACTGGATAAAGCGATGCATACAAAACTCGCCATGCTGCGGGTAATAGATGACGATGGCATTCACTTGTCCTCATTTATGTATGACGATACGTTGTTTAATAAGGCCAAAACAAACTACGAAAAAAAACAGAGCGACCGGATTACCATTGATGAAAACTATACAGCGAAGGTACTTGCCAGCAGGGATGGATTGGTATTTAATGTGGAAGAAGAACTAAAAACCGGTAATGCATATGCGAAGCTGTGGAAAACAACAGGGCTAAAAAATATGTATGCCCTGCCGTTACGGGTAGGCGAAAAAAGTATCGGTACCATATGGCTGCTGGCAAACCGGTTGAGCTCATTACTACTGAGAGGGATCTGTTCTCAAATATCTATTGCTGTCGATAACATAAGGGCCAATGAAAAATTGCTCGCTTATAAAAAACAGCTGGAAGTAGAAAATGATTATTTGAAAGAACAGATCAAGACCATTTACAACTTCTCGGAAATAATTGGCAGTGGCGACCAGATGCAAAAAGTGTATCGTTTAATGTCATTAGTGGCTGATTCCAATACCACTGTATTGATATCTGGGGAAACAGGAACGGGAAAGGAATTGATTGGAAGAGCCATTCACAATGCATCGTCACGAAGCGATAAGCTTATGGTAAAGGTCAATTGTGCTGCGTTACCGGCAAATCTTATTGAGAGCGAATTGTTTGGTCATGAAAAGGGTGCTTTTACCGGGGCCATCGACAAGCGCATAGGTAAATTTGAGCTGGCCAATAATAGTACTCTTTTCCTTGATGAAATTGGTGAACTGCCGCTTGAAGCGCAGGCTAAATTGCTCCGTGTGATCCAGGAGCGTGAATTGGAGCGGGTAGGGGGGAAACAAACCATAAAAATTGATGTAAGGCTGATTGCTGCAACCAACCGTAAACTGGAAGAAGAGGTAAAAGCAGGCCGTTTTCGCTCAGATCTATATTTTCGGCTCAATGTATTTCCAATTATCCTGCCTCCGCTTCGTGACAGACCGGAGGATATTGAACCGCTTACTCAATTTTTTGTACAAAAGCACAGCAGAAATAGCGGCCGCAAGATCAGGAAAATTACGCCAAAGGTAATACAGCAGTTACGTAGCTACACCTGGCCGGGTAATGTGCGGGAATTGGAGCATTTACTGGAACGTAGTATATTACTAACAACCGACGGTATTTTACAAGAAGTATATATACCCAGAAATATGGGTGCTGAAAAGCAAGACGAGGTGCATCTTTTAAACCGGTCGTTGGAAGAAGTTGAACGTAGTTATATCATTGATGCATTAAAGCGATGTGCAGGCAAGATCTCGGGTGCAGGCGGCGCTGCCGAAATATTGAACATCCCCGGTAATACCTTACACTCCAAAATGAAAAAGTTAGGCATCACCAAAAGTGACTATTTTGCCAGGTGATGTTTCCCGGAACTCCCGCAGATCTTCCTCTTATATAGTGAAATATATCGTGCTTTCACTGGATATAGTGAAAATTGTGGTGTTTGTATTTTTAAATAGTATTGATTATCAATGATTTGTATTGTTTGGCATTGGCTTTGCCTTTTGGATGGCAAATCATTAAAAAATCAACATTATGAAAATTGTAGTCATTGGAGGCACCGGCCTCATCGGAACCAAAGTAGTTGCAAAACTTCGTCAGCAGGGGCACCAGGTCATCGCTGCCTCGCCCGACACAGGTATTAACACCATTACAGGAGCCGGATTGGCTGAGGCCATGAGCAATACAGATATTGTTATAGACCTGGCAAATTCTCCGTCTTTTGAAGACAATGCCGTCCTGGAGTTCTTTCAGACCGCAGGCCGTAATTTGCTTGCAGCAGAAATCAATGCCGGTGTAAAACATCATGTGGCGCTTTCCATTGTTGGAGTCGATATCATGCAAAACATTGGTTACATGCGGGCCAAAAAAGCCCAGGAAGATCTTATCAAACAATCTGGCGTTCCTTATACCATAGTCCGGAGTACCCAGTTTATGGAGTTCCTGGCTGGCATAGCCAACCAGGCTACCGATGGCAACAAGGTACACCTTTCTGACGTGCGGTTCCAACCTATTGCCGCAGAAGATGTAGCCACTTTTGTAGCCAAACATGCCCTGGCGGCACCTATTAATGGCGTAACAGAAATAGCCGGCCCCGAACGCTTTGCCTTATATGAGATAGAGGCCCGTTATCTGCGGCTGGCAAACGATCCGCGCCAGGTGCTGTCTGACGGTAAGCCATCCTACTATGGCGGAGAAATTAGCCACGCGGCATTGGTACCGGCCGGACAGGCAGAGTTGGGAACTATCAATTTTGAACAATGGTGGAGTAGCCAATTACAAAAGGCCTGATGGTAAACGAGCTGCCCCTGTTGAAACGAAGATGACGGGTGACAGTTTGCCGAGGATGTTGTAACGGGAATGCACTTTCCACCAGTTCGTGCACCAGGATATCCCTACGCCGGCGTATTATCCTTACGAAAACCGGTCAACAACACGGCAAGTCAGCAGGTAGCAGATTTAATTTTTAGATGACAATTTATCATCCGGCTGGTTCATTACCCGAACCAGTCGTTACTGAAAGAAAAGCAAACTATTCATTAACAATGTAACATCATGAATCCATTCTGTTTATATCCCGACAATGGAAATCTGAAAGATCAGTCAGATGAGCACACTCAGGCCGATAGCGAGCCTGTACATAGCATCAATGAAGGCAGCGAGTTTTTGAATGATGCTATCCGCATGAAAGATCTGCCATTAATGTTTAGTGAAGAAAAAATTGATACCAGGGACAGATGGAATCTACTTTAGCATTCCGTGATGAAGAGGTTGTATCATCAATCAAATTGACCAGCCTCGGTGTTGTGTTACCTATGAACTGAAATTTAGCCGATAATATTCATACAAAAAGGGGTTAACATATTTTTTGTATGAAAAACATTCAACTATTAAATATATAGATAAATGTTAACCCTGAATTGTGTTAACCCTGTTAACCCCCTTTTGTTAGTAGAGTCAAAAACAAATAAAAAATTGAGCCATGCAAGTTTATAATATCGAAATCGAAAATGTGCTTCCCATATTAACCGATCTGGCCGAAGCTATCAGGAACTTTAATGATCCTCAAGATATTTACCTGAGCCGTACGTATAATAGCAGCACCCCTGAGTCGGGAATCCTTAAAAAGGCATTTGGAATTAAAGAAACTAAACTGCCCGAATTTTTAACGAATTTAGGTGTCCGTAGTCTAACGCTAAGTTCTCCTTACGCTGAAGATGCGCTTTCCAGGTGCGCATTTGATGTTAAGGAGGGTGGCGACAAAAAGGATAGATGGGCTGAAATTAAAAGTGAAAAACTGATTGCTGATCTTTCAGAACTGTTTCGGGCTTGTAGTACGATCTCTTTTGATGATTGGGCAAATGTGGCAAACTCGTCGGACCTATGGAATGGTTTACTTTCAGATGTTATCCGGCCTTTACAGAAAAAGGATTTAGATTTTATTTTTTATCTCGGAGATCCTGCTGAAAAGTTATCGTTCCAGGTAGATGAGATCCTTGACATTATAAGCGAATTTTCAAAACATGGCCGGGTGACATTTTGCCTGGACGAAAGTGAAGCTGTTAAATTATGGATGGTTTTGAACGGGGAACGCCCGGACTACAGATCAAACGCTTTTGCGCTAAGCGAATTAAAAAGAAAATACTTTTCCATATTCAAGACGATGACGGTGGACCGGCTATTAATCTATTCTGCAAATGACGCCCTGGTATATTCCGAAGATCAGCAATTTGTATTAACGCGAAAGGTGGTAGATCATAACATAGAGGTTGCAAATGATGCCAGAGACAATTTTATTGCCGGTTTTACTGTGGGCTTAATATTGCAGCTCGACATCAAGCATTGCATTGCTTTGGGATTAATTGTTTTTGGCTCACATGGAGAAAATAACTCAAATCCTGACAAAGAAGACTTGCTTGCTTACATTGAAAAGTGGATTGCTGATATAAGTAAAGATGCCAGTATTAGTCTTTATCAATAAACAAGTAAGTCTCTGAAAATTAGCTGTAATCCGGTTCGATATTGCTGCCGTTATAGTTTAAACTCGCCATTTTATTTCATAAATAATTCGCGGTCAACCTGGTGAAGGTCGCCGTCTTTGTAATAGGATTTGGCCCATTTTGCATCAGTAAAAAGATGGAATGCAGCCAATTTTTTAGGCGGCAGCGGTGCCGGTTCACCTTTTTTGGGTGTTTTAGGAGCCGGATGATTATCGCGGAAATGGAAATGATCTATCAGGGCCAAGGCTTCGATCGCAAATGCGGTGGCGATATCACGGTCGCGGATCTCGATCAGGTTATCGCCGTTTGCTTCTTCGCCCCCCTCGGCCAGGTTGCTGGAACCCAGCCAAACAACGGCGTCCGGTGTGTTAAATCCGCAAACAATAAATTTATGGTGGATCTGGTGGCCGAGGCCTATGCCGGCTTCTTTATTAAAAGGTGGCGGGAGTAATGTTTTATTGGGTTTGCCGGTTACCAGTACACCTTCTTTAGAAGAAGGTTTGTAAAACTCTAAACCGTCAGTGGAATCGGTAATACCAGCACTAAAGATATCCAATCTTTTTTGCAGTTCTTTGAGCGCGGGTATTACCGGCCCGGTCGATGTGGGATCGGTAGCCATAACCGCGAAAAGTACAGAACTTTGCTCGGCTGCCATCCGGGCGGTTATCTTATTCAAATTTGCAAGCGCCTGTACTTTCTTATGGGGTGCGAAGGTGATAAACATTGACGGCAGGCCCACAGCATTAAACGTAAATTCCTGTTTTGGCAGGTCGGTAGTCAAAAACTCCTTCACATTTGCCTTTTTTGTCCAGGCGACTTCGAATAGCCGCTGGTAAAGTTCTACTACTTTGGTATCATTAAAAACGATCACGTGATTGGAGTTGACATACATCCCGGTCACCGAAAAGTTGGTCGACCCGGTTAGCAACTTAACAGGCGTGCGGGTGTCTCCCCGGGAAATGATAAGGATTTTATTATGCTGGAAACGATTAAATTTTCCGCGAATAATACCCGATTCAGCGGGTGTTCCTCCAGGTTGCTTGCTTTCAGCTATTTTGAATTGTTGTTCAAACTGGTCTTCTGGTTTAGGCTTCTTATCATTATGATGCAGCGTGGCGTTATCCAGGATTATACGCATACGGCCTTGCTCGGCGAGTGTCAGGAAATGGGCCAGCAAATCGGTTTCGTTCAGATCATAAGCAAACACATCCAGGAATAAGCTCTTGTCGGCTACCACCTGTTCAACAATCTGGAAGATCTTTTCCCTCGCCGTAAAACCCGACCAAATATATTCGTCTAAAAAGGTGAAGTTTTCGCCTGCGTTGTTGGTGCCGGCTTGTAGGGAAGTATCATACAGAAGCGATTTGCCTTCTGGTTTAAGCGGGGCATCCTTGCCAAAACGGTTGCCGAAAGCCTGCGATTGCACGAACCCGCGGGTAAAGCCGAGTTCGATATCCCCTTTTCTGAAAGGTTCTACCAGGGTGCTTACGGTCACGCTCAGAGTTTTATCTATTGGCAATAACCGTCCGTCCTTAAAATACCTGGGCGTTACGGTGTACTTATAAAGCCCATAAAACACCTTGTCTTTTTGATGAAGGCTACCTGGCACATGCAGCCAGCGGAATTTTTGGATAGGTGAATTAATGCTTGATCTCGGTGGTTCCAGTGCAACCTGGGCATGACTGGCTGGGTCGGCAAATTGCAGCTGGTTAAATATATAGTAGGGCGTTTCAGTGCCTGGTTCGCAAAAAAAAGTAAAGCCGGCCAGGTTCTTGGTGTCTTTTTTAGCAAGATTACAGGCAATGAACACTTTGGCATCGCCGCGCAGGATTTTTACGGTTAGGGAGCTCATGATGTGAATTATTTAGGTGATTAAAGATACTATTTATTTGATAAATTCAATAGTAACTTGTTGAAATTCAGTGGTTATTAAATTGGGTCGGTTCCGGGGGAGGTATGGTTTTAAAATGGGCTATTGGGTAACCAGGCAATTCATTTAGTCGGTACCCTTACCATTTAAGAGGATCCAATTTCAGGATAAGTGTTTCTGATATGTTTTACCTTCAATGCTCATTCGATCATCCCAAATAACAGCAACGTATATTTAGTGGCGGAAAAGCAGCAACCGGAATAAAACAACAGTAGTAGATGTATATTTCAAACAACTCCTCAGATGTTTTAATGCTGTAGTTATCTGATTTTCGACGGTACGTTTTGAAACGCCAAAGCTGTCGGCTATTTCCTGGTTTGATAGGTTTTTCACCCTGCTCATATAAAATATCTCCTGGCAGCGCTTTGGTAGTTGTACAAGATATTGTTGTAATTCCTGTTGCAGTTCCTGTTCAATCAGATGGTCCTCACCTTCGTTGTTTTGAAATGGCTCGTTTGCGGGGAGCGTATCACCCAAAATCAACATCATGGGTTTTGCAGCCCGCATACGGTTGTACACCTGGTAGCGAGCTGCCGTGAGCAAAAAAGCCTGGAGGGAATCTATTTCAAGTGTCCCGCGCCGGTTCCAGATGTTCAGGAAAATGTCGTGTACCAGTTCTTCGCTTGTTTCCTGGTTTTTGAGATAG
>Ga0163162_10005549_pt1 | contig 12198 bp, 14 predicted proteins | sample S55metaG_FD_115310 | JGI IMG/M metagenome (GOLD analysis project Ga0163162, IMG submission 115310) | Switchgrass rhizosphere microbial communities from Kellogg Biological Station, Michigan, USA - S5-5 metaG | ecosystem: Host-associated > Plants > Roots > Rhizosphere > Soil | place: USA...
CTATATCCTTGACGAGCCTACTACCGGCCTGCATTTTGAAGACATTAATGTGTTGCTTGGCGTATTGCAGCAGCTGGTTGATAAAGGGAACACCGTGCTGGTTATTGAGCATAACCTGGATGTAATTAAGGTAGTTGACCATGTTATCGACCTTGGCCCCGAAGGTGGCTCGGGCGGCGGTAAAATATTATTCTCGGGCACGCCGGAAGGGTTGTGTAAAGTTAAAGAAAGCTTTACCGGGCAGTTTTTGAAGAAAGAGATGAAATAGTCTAACAAAAGATTTGCGAAGTTTCCTAAACTTCGCAAATCTAATTCTCAAACAAAATCAAACAATCGTAACTTTAACTCCTATGTTACCATTGTTAACTTCTGCCCAAATTAAACAAGCCGATGCTTATACCATAGCCCATGAGCCTGTTAGCTCTATCGAGCTGATGGAGCGGGCCTCAAAGGCTTTTGTGGGATGGTTTGTTAACCGTTTCCCTGATAAAAAGCAATCAATTACAATTTATTGCGGTACAGGCAATAATGGCGGCGACGGGCTTGCCATTGCCAGGATGCTGGACGATCACCTTTATAAGGCCCTGAATATTAAAGTGGCGCGCTTTTCTGACAAAGCCTCGGACGATTTCAATGTTAATATAAAACGGATAGAACAAACGGGCATACCGCTGGTCGAAATTGGGCCGGGCGAAGAATTGCCGGTTGAAGAGAGCCAGGTTATTATTGATGCCCTTTTAGGCAGCGGCTTAAACAAACCGCTCGATGGCGACTATAAACGATTGGTTAGCTATCTAAACAGCATCAGCAAAACGGTGGTTTCGGTGGATGTGCCGACAGGTTTCTTTGCAGACGGTGAAATCCCGCAGGATGCCACAGCTGTGAAAGCCGATCTTGTTATCACCTTTCAACAGCCTAAGATAAATTTTTTGTTGCCGGAGTCTGCCCCCTTTATTAAATGCCTTGAGGTGGTAAATATTGGCATCGACGAGAAATTTGTACAGTCGCTTAATGCAGTATACCTTGCCATTGAGGAAAAGGATATAAGGAAGATGCTAAAGCCACGCACACGGTTTAGCAATAAGGGAACTTACGGGCATGCACTTATTGTTGCAGGACAACCGGAAACGATGGGGGCGGCATTGTTAAGCGCCACTGCTTGTGCCCACGCAGGCTCTGGACTGGTTACGGCGTGTGTTCCAGAGAGCGGTTTGACGGCATTAAACAGTAACATGCCCGAAATTATGGCTATAGTGCGAAAAGGCACAGAACAGCCCAAAATAGAATGGGCGAAGTTTGATGCGATAGGTGTAGGGCCCGGTTTGGGTAAAACCGAGGATACCTTCGCTTTATTAAAGGCTATCATAAGCAATTATGACAACCCTGTGGTGTTTGATGCAGACGCACTCAATTTGCTGTCGATGCACAAAGAACTGTGGGGGCAAATTCCGGAAAACAGCATTTTGACTCCTCACATGAAAGAGTTTGACAGATTGTTTGGCGAGCATGGCAACTGGTGGCAACGGATGCAAACCGGCTTAAAGAAAGCGAGGGAGCATAAACTTTATATCGTTCTGAAAAATGATTATACGCTTACCATCACCCCATCCGGCAAAATTTATTTTAACACTACCGGAAACGCAGCAATGGCCACTGGAGGGATGGGGGATATCCTTACCGGGATAATTACATCCTTGCTGGCGCAGAAATATACGCCCGAAGAGGCCTGCATTATTGGCAATTATATCCATGGAAAGGCGGGCGACGAAATGGCTGTGCCAAACCGAATGAATGTAGTAATGCCTGCCCAACTTGCGGCACGACTGCCGGTTACCATGGCAAAACTAATGACATAAAAAAAACGGCTGCAAGTATTATACATCCGTTTTCTAACTATTAACTGATCTTATAAAGAACAAATACTCAATACGGGGAGGAGATATCAGCCTGGGGCTGTTGGTTTATATTTGTGTCAAATATATATTATAAGACGGAATAAATATTTCGCGGTTACAAAAACAATAAAAAATAATTGTTTAAATCAAGCGATGTTTGAACGCTTAAGGCTTGGAAACGAAAATAAATGCAAATGAAGCGCGGTGCGAGTGGTGAGCGTTAAAACTTGCCTATGACCATCATTTCATCCATTGTTGGACTAATACTGCCGCCGCGGGGCTCAAGCGTAACAGCAAAAGCATCGGCAGAAGCGATGGATTTCATCTGTTTCATGGCTGTAGAATCGGAAGAAGCGTCAAAAACACCCAGATCGACAGGTTTATTTCCAACCAATGCCCAAAGCTGGTATTGATGTTGCTTGTCGTTTTTCGGCATTTTCATTGCCCCCAAATCAATCATTACCTTTTTTCTGGCGGGGCTCCAGGCGATAGTTATAGAAGCTCCGGCAGGAGCCTTAGGGGTGGCCTGCAACTTCAAAAACTTAAATGAAGCGTCCCTAAAAACTTGTAGCTGCTCATCCATCAGGTTTACCCTATTGGCGAATTGTTGTTTATCATTTTGCAATGCCGCCAGTTGTGTATTTGATCGTTGCAGTTTGTTATAAAGGGTAACTAAAGCTATAGTGCTTGCAAGTAATAATGCCAGGCAGGCCGCAAATGCATATTGGTAAAAACTACTATTGCTACTACGGCTGGGAAGGGTGACTATATTACTTGTAGTTTCTGTCGCCTTATCCTTAAAAGTACTGTCGTCGCCAAAATTGGTGAGCAAGCTGTTTAGCACGCGGCTTCGCAGGTGTTCAGGCGGCTCAACTGCATTATTTTCGGCATACATCTCCATTGACTGCTCTATCTCATCCAGCTCTGCTTTTATAGCCGGATGCTTTAAAGCCATCTCCTCCACCTGCAACTTTTCTTCAGGGGTAACATCCCCCAAAACGTAAAGTTCAAGTATCCCCGATTCTATATATGCTTTTAAATCTTCCACTTCAATTAAAATGTTTTCTAAGCTGTTGTATCGCCATTCTTAACCGCGTTTTTATGGTTCCAAGCGGAATGCCAAGTTCGTCAGCGGCTTCCACATGCGTATAACCTTTAAAATAAACCAGGTCGAGAATTGATTTTTGTTCGGGCCTCAACATAGCTACCAGTTCCTTAATACCCAACAACTCAGGTTTATAAACCGTATTTGTTTGTTCGTCTATGAAAGTTACGTTATTTTCAAGCTCCTGGTTTTTGTTCTGATTTCTAAAATCTTTCGACCGGATTTTATCTATTGCCAAATTTCTTGCAATATTAATCATCCAGGTAAACAAACGGCCTTTTTCAGCGCTGTAGCCCGAAAAAGAATGCCATATTTTTACAAACGTTTCCTGGAGAACATCTTCGGCTGTAGCAGTATCAACAACAATTCTGGAAATTACCCCATACAAAGACGAAGAATACATATCGTAAAGCGCTTCCACTGCAATTTTTTCCCGATTTCTCAGGGATTGCACCAGCTCTTCCTCCGTAAGCGATATCTTTCTTTTCTTACTCACCGGGTTGAAGATATAAAGGAATGGTCAGATTTCAAATAAATGTTTTTCAGCATGATAGGATGAACGGACTAACGGCCCGCTTTCAACGTACCTGAAACCCTTATCAAGCCCTAATTGTTTGTACCGATTAAATTGATCAGGGGTTATCCAGTCGATAACCGGGTGGTGGCTGCGGGTTGGCTGCAAATATTGTCCTAAAGTTAAAATATGAACACCCGCTTCAAGCAAATCATCCATAGCTTCTAAAACGTCATCTTCAGTTTCACCCAAACCAAGCATAATTCCTGATTTTGTACGAAGACCCGATAGCGAAATATGTTTTAAACATTCCAGGCTGCGGTCGTATTTGGCTTGTATGCGCACTTCGCGGGTTAAACGCCGCACTGTTTCCAGGTTGTGAGAAACCACTTCTGGCTTTGTTTCTAACACGCGTTCAAGATTCTCCCATATACCTCTAAAATCAGGGAGCAAAGTTTCGAGTGTGGTTTCAGGGCTTTCACGTCGTATGGCATTAATGGTTTCGGCCCAAATAATTGAACCACCATCTTTCAAATCATCCCTGTCAACTGAGGTAATCACGCAGTGTTTTACCTGCATCAGCTTAACTGACGTTGCTACCCTGTTTGGCTCATCAGTATCAACAGCTAAGGGCCGACCGGTAGCTACCGCACAAAACGAACAGGAGCGGGTACAAATGTTACCGAGAATCATAAACGTTGCCGTGCCTGCCCCCCAGCACTCGCCCATGTTGGGGCAATTACCACTCTCGCAAATGGTATGCAATTTATGCGTATCAACTAAACTGCGTACATGGGCATACTCCTTCCCAACTGGAAGCCGCACCCTAAGCCAATCGGGCTTGCGTTGCGTTTGACTGACAGGAACCACCGGCAAATCGATCATGTTGCAAAAATAGTTAAAAAGGTTGTAATTGTTGGCGAGTTGTAAGGCCGAACAGTCGGCTCAGTGTTAAAATAAATGTTGCCCATAGCAACAAGGAAATAATAAAGCAATTATAATCTGTGACAAGTTAAGTTTAAATTTGTAAATAATTTCCCTGTGTAATTTTAACCATTTCAACAACTAAAACATCTTCAACAATACTATGGCAACTATAGAAACTAAATATCTCGGCGGACTAAGGACAGAAGCGACTCATGTACAATCGGGGACCAAAATTATCACTGATGCTCCTGTTGACAACCAGGGCAAAGGCGAGGCCTTTTCACCAACCGACTTGTTATCGGCTTCGCTGGCGAGTTGTATGCTAACGATTATGGGCATAAAAGCAAGGGACAACAATATCGATATCGACAATACTACCTGTTCGATAACCAAAATTATGGCGGCAAACCCACGCAGGGTAGCCGAAATTGTGATTAACTTTAAGTTTCCGAAGCAATATACTAACGAAGAGCAAAAGATATTGGAAACAGCAGCCCTTACTTGCCCGGTTTATTTCAGCGTAAGCGAAGACATGAAGAAAACAGTTGATTTTGGTTGGAGTGAAAAGGTGAAAGCTTAAAGGTAAAGGGCGAAAGGTTTTCACGGTGGCCAATCCGTTCAATATCAATTATTTGGTAAACTAGGTTGCTTAATTATACCGTTATAATATTTAATACCTAACGACGATAAACAATGCTCATGAATCCTATTAAATTAATTATAGCAGTTTTGTTCCTCTTTTTGTGCACAATTCCTGCAATTGCGCAAAATGTAAAGCCAGAATTTAAAAAGTTCATGTATGTCGTATATCGCCCAAACGATTCTTTAAGAAAACTTCGCTTTACAATAGAATATTACATTGAGATAAACAATAATGGCACGGCACATTTTGTACTCAACGAGTATAATGGTCTTAGCTACATTGGTTTGATGAAAGATTCCACATATATAGTTCCTGATACAGTAATGATTGCGCTTAACAAAATATTTAATGGACGCAGGCGGTTAGATACACATGTCACCTTAGACAAACACAGAAACGATAGCGGATTTTCCGGGCCTTTACGTTATATTGCCTACTCAACAAAAAATAATACTGTCGATCATCTTATACTCAGTGGTTTAGTATTGGATGATGATCTTTTATATGTTCTAAATAAGCTTCATAATTGGATGCCGTTTGTCAGGACGAGCCAAAAACGTAAAGTTTATCATGATAAACTGATTGAAGAGGAGATAATTACATATCATAAGGCGTGCCATCACATACCTAAAATAAGTTCCCCGCCTTCGCTAAAAATATTAGGCAATGTGGTTAAAAGCTAGACTTTGCTTACGAAAATGTAATTTTATTTGCTGGTCTCAACCCCCAGCCGCTAATCTCCAAATCCTAACTTATCACCGAAAGCGCTTCCTCAACGGATATTTCGCCGTGCGACAAGTCGAGTATGCATTCGCCGCCCTTGATAAGTAATAGTTGCGGCGATTCGTGGTAAACCTGGAAATCGCTTGCTATTTTATTGGACAGGTCGCGGTACTTTATAAGGTCTAAAAAGTAAAGGGGTAGATTTCCCGGCAACTTATCCCAATCAAGCTCAAAACGTTTCTTTACCATCATGCTGATGGAGCAACGTGTACTATGTTTAAAAATCACACTGTAATCGTCCTGTTGTTTAATAGTCTCAATCTGATCCGCTGATTCCAGAGATGTCCAATTCATAAAGAATAATAAATATTATAAGGATACATGCTTATAAAACGCAAAACAACCTAAAATAGGCGTTAGTTTTAAGCGAATGATAAAAAATGACATTTACCTGTTAGCGGCCACTTTTAGGATAAGAGCCATAGGCCGGGCAAAGTTTGTTGGAGCATGAAGCTATGCTTCCCAGGGCCAACACAATAATTGCTAAGTATATTATTTTTTTCATCAGATTATTATTTTATCGCCATGAGAGCATCATGCGCAATTCGGTTCTGTTTTTGATTAAAGGCTTATCATGCCTTAAATTCCTGAACTGGTAGTTAAACGTCTGTTAGTTGTTTAAAGTTTCAGCAAGGTACGCCATTTTTATGGCAGTAACAGCAGCCTCATCACCTTTATTGCCATGCTTGCCGCCCGCGCGGTCGATGGCCTGTTGCTGATTGTCAGTTGTTAACACACCAAATATAACCGGTTTTGAATATTTTAAAGCCACATTGCTAATGCCATTGGCAACGGCGTCGCAAATAAAATCAAAATGCCTTGTTTCGCCTTGTATTACACAGCCAAGGCAAATTACAGCATCCAATTTACGGTTTTTTAACAATAAATCTGCGCCTGATGTTAATTCAAAACTGCCCGGTACAGACCACGAGAAAATATTATCGGTCAATGCGCCATGTTCAACCAGGCTTTCGTAGGCGCCCTGGTACAACGCATTGGTAATTTCGGAGTTCCATTCGGCAACAACTATCCCAAAACGGTAAGGGGCCGCTGAAGGTATTTCAGTACCAGAAAAATCGGACAAATTTTTAAGCTGAGTAGCCATTTTATTTACGATTTATGATTTAAGAATTTAGATTTGAGAGTGAGCAAACAATCTGAAATCGTAAATCTAAAATTACAACTTCGCTTCTGTACGTGCAATGTAGGCGTCGATACTCCGGGCTTCCGCGCTTTCCGGATAATCGCTTTTTAACTTTTTATAAGTTTCATCGGCCGATTTATTATCATTTTCAGCTTCATAAACTAACCCAAGCTTTTTTAAATAAAGGGGAGTTAGAAATTTGTTTGCCGACTTGCTAACCGCTTTATTAAAATAGGTTTCAGCTTTGTCGTAATTTTTTAATTCTACGTAGGCATCAGCGGTACTGCCAAGCGCTTCGGCTGCTATCATGGTATCATCGCCGTGATAATTGGTCAAATTCTCAATGGCTTTACTGTATTCGCCTTTGTTTAAATAAGCTACGCCCAGGTAAAAATAAGCAAGGTTAGCTGCTTTAGTATTGCTGTACTCGCTGGTTATCTTTTCGAACCCGGGATAACCCGCATCGCCCTTGATGGCTTTATCCCAGTCTTTTTTAGCCCAAAAATCCTGTGCCACATGCATCTGATTTGCTGCTTTAACTTCGAGCGGGCCGATATAAAATCGCTGATACGCAATATAAACAATAATCATAGCCACGATGGCTCCGCCTATAAACAGCAAACTTTTTTGGTTCTCGCGCACAAACTTGCTTGTTTGTCCAAAATCTTTGTTTGGTGTAACGACTTTGGTTTCCGCCTGGGTTTTTGACATTTCTCTTCTAAAATTAAGTTTGCAAAAATACGGTTTTCAAAATTTCTGGCAATACCTTTTGGATTAAATAATTTGAGGTAGAGATTAGCGGTTAGTTAATTGGAGATTAGGAGGTTTGTCATGAACTTATCTGTTTCGCGACAGCTTAGATAAATTAGAATATTGCCGTGCTTCGACTAAATTTCAAGTTACGGCTAATCTGTAACCGCTAATCACTAAATTTGAACACTCTATATGTATCTACAGCAATTATCGGTCGTAAATTTCAAAAACTATGCAGAAGCCGGGCTAACTTTTAGCGAAGGCGTTAATGTTTTTACCGGTAATAACGGCGCCGGGAAGACTAATTTGCTGGATGCTATTCATTACCTGTCGCTTTGTAAAAGCTATTTTAACCCGATCGACAGCCAGCAGATAAAGCAGGGCGCTGATTTTTTTATGATAACCGGCAGTTTTAATAAAAATAACCGGCAGGAAACTGTTGCCTGTGCCGTAAAGCGCAATCAAAAAAAGCAGTTTAAACGGAATAAAAAAGATTATCAACGGCTGGCCGACCACATTGGCCTGCTGCCTTTGGTTATGGTATCGCCTTATGATATCAGCATTATAATTGAAGGAAGTGAGGAACGGCGTAAATTTATTGACAACGTAATCTCACAAACCGATAACCCGTATCTCGATGAATTGATCACTTATAATAAGGTGCTTAATAATCGGAATGCTTTTTTAAAACTTATTGCGGATACCGGGCGGTATGACCCGGGCTTATTGGAAGTGCTGGACGAGCAGCTAACCATTTCAGGCAATCATATTTTTGAGAAGCGTAAGGCTTTTATGCAAAGCTTTACCGAGATATTTAACCAGCATTACCAATTTTTAAGTGATAATGCAGAACAGGTTGAGTTAATATATGAGTCGCAATTACTGCAGGACGATTTTGGCCAGCTGTTGAAAAAGAGCGTGGAAAGGGACAGGGCGCTTGAGCGAACCACAGCCGGCATCCATAAAGACGACCTGGTTTTTGCTATCCATGGAATGCCGATGAAGAAATTTGGCTCGCAGGGCCAGCAGAAATCCTTTTTGATAGCTTTAAAACTGGCACAGTATAGTTTTTTGAACCGCCAAAACGGCTTTAAACCGATACTGCTGCTTGACGACATTTTTGACAAACTCGATGACCAAAGAGTTACCAAATTGATGCAAATGATATCAAACCACGATTTTGGACAGGTATTTATTACCGACACCCATGTAAACCGTGTTAAAAATATCTTTAACGAAATTGGGGTGGAGATCAGGTTATTTAAAGTAAAGGGGGGCGAAGTAGATGCGTAAAGCAAACGATAAGTCGCTAAAGGAGGCTATTGACCAAATGCTGCAGGTTTATAAAATTAAACGGCGCTTTGATGAAACCGCAGTAATAGCGTCCTGGCCGCAATTGGTGGGCAAGTCGGTTGCAAACCGTACTAAAGAGTTATTTATACGCGATAAGAAGTTGTTTTTACGTATAGAGTCGTCGGTGATAAAAAACGAGCTGATGCTGATGCGCAGTCAGATAATTGATAAAATAAACGATGAGGCGAAGGGAATAATAGTTGAAGAGATTATTTTTCTCTAGTACGCCAGCGCGGAAACATTGCCCTGAAGTGCAAATCATCACTCATCCTGGAAAAGGCAAGGATAAAGACGCCGGGAAGGATAAAGGCAAGCTGTGCCTCGGGATGGGTTCGGTATAGCAATACGGTACCGGCAACTAAAACTACAATTAGCAGGGTGTATAATATATATTTTAGCAGCAGTTTCATAATTCCTTTTTGTTTATAAATTAGCGGGTTAACGCAATATTCAAATTCCCTTAACTTTATAAAAATATGCACTTCTTTTCAAAAATCCAAAAAGAAGTAAGAGCCGGGCGTACTATTTGTTAACATTACCCCCGGCTTTTAAATCTTAGAACCTTTCAAGTTCTGAGAAAAAGAAATCACCCTCAATCTTAGCATTTTCAGCAGAGTCGGAACCGTGAATTGCATTGGCGCCAATTGATTGGGCAAATAAATTACGAATAGTTCCTTTTTCTGCTTTTGCCGGATCCGTAGCTCCAATAAGCTTGCGGAAATCCTCAACCGCGTTATCTTTCTCAAGTATAGCTGCAACAATCGGGCCGGACGACATAAAGCCAACTAACTCGCCATAAAAGGGCCTTTCTTTGTGAACTTCGTAAAATTGTCCAGCCTTTTCCCCAGTTAGGGCAAGGTATTTCATGGCTATTATCTTAAACCCGCCCTTTATTATTTGATCCAAAATAGCACCGGTGTGCCCGTTTGCAACTGCATCGGGTTTAATCATTGTAAATGTTCTGTTCTCGCTCATCAGATTTTTATTATTTATTTATTATTCTGTTTTGATAGATAGAATGGAATATTAATTATTCAGCCTGGTGATTGCGGTAATAATTACCGCAGCAATCCGTTTTAAAAAGTGGCTGCATAAGCTATAGCGTTCTATCAAACCGCCGCAAAAGTACCCTTTTACAATTGAAACCTAAAGGCTTTTAGATTAAATTAGATAGCTGTATTTAATTTATTTATTTAGCTTTGCAACTCTTTTTTAAAATTGATGTTAGATATAGCCTCGCTTACTGAACTTTTAGCGCAGCCCCAAAAAATAGTGATTACTACTCATCATAAACCTGATGGTGACGCTATGGGTTCGTCTTTAGGTTTATATCATTATCTTATTCAGCAGGGCCATCATACTACGGTTATTACACCTACCGATTATCCGCAATTTTTAAATTGGATGCCGGGTGACGAAGACGTCATTATTTATACTGATCATACCGCCGAAGCAGCCAAACTGATAGCCGAAGCCAGGATTATTTTTTGTCTTGACTTTAACGCATTAAGCCGTATTAATGAAATGGGTGTGCTGGTTGGAGAAAGCGATGCGGTTAAAATTCTGATCGACCATCACCTGGAGCCAGAAGACTTTGATGACTACCGGTATTGGGACATCAATGCCTGCGCAACGGCACAATTAGTTTACAAATTTATTGTCGAAGAGCTGAACCATAAAAAACTGGTGAACAAGGACGTGGCAACTTGTTTGTACACAGGCATAATGACCGATTCCGCTTCATTTGCTTTGCCGAATACTACTCCTGAAGTACACCGTATAGCAGCCGATTTGATGGATGCCGGTGCGGTTAACTGGCAAATATACGACCGTGTGTACAACAACGCGTCCGAAAACCGGCTGCGCTTTTTAGGCGTTTGTTTATCCGAACGGTTAGAGGTTTTATACGAGTATAACACAGCCATCATCGCAGTAAGTAAACAAGACCTTGAAAAATACGATATCATTACCGGCGATACCGAAGGTATAGTAAACTATGCTTTATCAATATCGGGTATTCGTTTAGCCGTATTTATTGTGGAAAGAAGCGATAAAGTGAAACTTTCATTAAGATCGAAAGGGGAATTTCCGGCCAACGACATCTGCAAAAAATACTTTAACGGCGGGGGACACCGCAATGCGGCAGGCGGCTGCTCAAATGATAGCCTTGAACAAGTTATAGAGAAAATTAAACTAATAATACCTGAATATAAAAAACTATTAATACACTAAAAATGAAAAGAAAATTGATGTTTTTCGCGCTTGCCGCATTTGGACTAGCAAGTTGCAATGGATTTAAAAAAGGCGATAGCGGACTGCTATATAAGATTATTACGGATAAACCCGGGCCAAGCATAAAAGAAGGCGATTTTGTAAGCCTTGATTTTATTGTAAAAAATGATGCCGACTCAGTATTAGCCAATTCATATGAAATGGGCCATCCGCAGCAGTTCGTTCAAAAAATCCAAGGAAAAGGTGATGTTTTTTCAGGTATATCGTACTTGAGCGAGGGCGACAGCGCCATAATTAAGATGGATGTCGATTCTACCTCAAAGGGCCGTCCAAAACCTCAGGGTTTTAAAGGGAAATACGTAACTTATATTTTTAAAATTAATAAGGTTATTGCCAAAGGAAACTTAAGCGACCAGGTATTTAACGGACGCATTAATGATTTTTTGAAGACCATAGCCGATGCGGCTAAAAAAGCAGAGCCTATTGCTATTAACAAATATATTGCGGACAATAAGCTTAAGGTTACAAAAACAGCCTCCGGTTTGAGCTATGTGATAACAAAAGAAGGATCGGGCATTAAACCAGCTGTGGGCGATACTGTATTGATTACCTATATCGGCAAAAATATCAACGGAAAAGTTTTCGATACCAACATTAAAGACGAAGCCAAAAAAGCAAAATTACCAATTAACCCAGCCAATCCGTACAAACCTCTTCCTTATGCAATAGGCAGCCAGGGCATGATACCGGGACTGGCAGAAGGTTTAGCATTATTGAGCCCGGGTGAAAAAGCTACTTTTATTTTACCATCAGACTTAGGTTATGGTGAACGCGGAAGCGGCCCGGTGC
>Ga0163162_10005554_pt1 | contig 12195 bp, 5 predicted proteins | sample S55metaG_FD_115310 | JGI IMG/M metagenome (GOLD analysis project Ga0163162, IMG submission 115310) | Switchgrass rhizosphere microbial communities from Kellogg Biological Station, Michigan, USA - S5-5 metaG | ecosystem: Host-associated > Plants > Roots > Rhizosphere > Soil | place: USA: Michigan...
ATGGGGTATCAATTACAATCGATGACAAATTAACAATAAAAAAATAAACCGACACATGGTAGGCTGGGCAGAATTTGGTATGACCGGTTTACGGGCGAATACAAAATACTATTGCTTTTCATTATTTCCGACTAAATGAATGTGCACAAATTCGATTGCTGTTTTTATGGAATTTTTAGAATTGATCTTTTTGAATGTACCATTCCCTCTTTTTACGAACAACACGTGTAGCCAGTTGAATTAATTTTTGCTACATTTAAGCCATGAAACCCGTTTACCCAGTAATTATTATTGCAGTATCATTTATTGGCGGCTGCAAAAAAGATTCAAAGCAATCAGATAGCCCGTCTGGTCCACCCATCATTACTTCGATTAGTCCTGCACACGGGCCCAAAAATGCATTGGATACAATAATGGGTTCAGGCTTTAGCAGTACAGCGGGTGCCAATGCGGTATCATTCAACGGTAAGCCTACGTCTGTTGTCAGTGCGGGTGCGGATCGTTTAATTGTTAAGGTTCCGGAACGTGCAGGTGACGGCGAAGTGGCGGTCACGGTGAATGGTGCAACTGCAAGGGGGCCCCGGTTCCGTTATGAAGCTTTTTCAATCAATGTATTTGCAGGGGCCGGATATTTGGGCTGGACAGACGGTACCGGTACACATGCTTCCATGGCAACTCCAGTAAATATTGCACCTGACGGCGCAGGTAACTTGTACGTTGCTGAAGCGGGTAACAACATCATCCGGAAAATAACACCAGAGGCAGTGGTTTCCAGGTTGGCAGGCGGTATCGGCAAGCAGGGCACCACCGATGGTCCTGGTCTGATTGCATTATTTAAATATGCATATTCCGTTTGCACGGATCGCCTGGGGAATGTATATGTCGGGGATGTGGACGCTTACAATATCCGGAAAATAACACCAGATGGAATGGTGAGCATCTATGCCGTCAGGGCCGTAAGACCAACTGGCCTAATCATGGATGGCAATGGCACGCTGCTCTGTGTAGGTCCGTCTTACGACGCTGTTCAGCGCATCAATACGGCAGGACAATCAAACGATGTGGTTATGAATTCAATTGGTAGTTTGTGGGGTATTACGTTCGATGCAAACGGGAATATAATCGTAAGTGATCAACAATATCATGTCATAAGAAGAGTTATGCCGGATGGCTCCAGTAACATTATAGCCGGGGTGTTCTTAAAGGCAGGTCAAATTGATGGAAAAGCAGATACGGCGCTGTTTAATACTCCGAAAGCTTTGGCAACAGATAAAGACGGAAATATCTATGTGGCTGATCAGGGAAATAATGCCATCAGGAAAATTGCAACGGACGGAACCGTGACTACATTGATAAGTAATATCAGCAGATATACTCTTGATAGCTCTTTTAGCGGTGCCTGGGGGATTTGTATCGATAATAACAATATACTTTATATTACCAATACAGGAGAAAGCACAATTCTGAAAGTAGTTTTTGATTAGCCCGGCAGCCGGTAGAGAATAATTTTTGCAATGCCGGTGACGCCCGCATTGCATGGGCCGGCGTTCTGCTGTATATGATAAAGGAAACAATACCGGTTTATTTATTGCCGGTTTTAAATGGTTCAATATTTATAACAGGCACATCGGTATAGGTGTCTTTTGTCCGGACTCTTTTTTAATAATTCATTTCCAGTCATTTTTTCCTGCAATAATTGATCGACTATATACAACATTTAATCTTACAATTCCTGATAGTTTGGTGTTGGCTCTTAACGCGCTGGCAGATGCAGCTGGCACCTGCGTTATTTAAGTCGATCGGGATATTTGGGAAAGATCGATGTTGTTATGTAAAAGAATAAATGCCCCGCTTTCCTGGATTTGTTCATCCAATCCAGGAAAATACATCACAAATAATCCGTTTTAAACAAATTTGCTGGTTATTTTAACAAATTAAGCACCCCGGCTATCGCGGGATTTTTACTTTTACGCTTCTTAATCTCAACTATACATGCATTGCCATTTAAATACGGTTGCTGCAATTATATTTTATTGTTGCATGTTCTCCGGGGCATTGAAGCCATTGCCCCAATATAACTTTCCTCATCAAAACCTTTCTGTGGTCAGGGTTCCGCAAAAAACTGTTTTCCCGGTAAATCAGCAGGCTAATATATTAACAGTAACCGGTAGTAAGCAGAATGCAGGCAACGACACAATTGCCTTATTATATACTTTATCATAATTTTTCAAAATAAAAATCATAATGAAAAAGAATACCATTGGAAAAAATCTTTTAAAAATAGGCCTGGGGGCGCTGGGGCTGTTGCTTTTTACCGGTCATGCTACAAATGCGCAGACCCCCACTTTAACACTGGATTTTGCAAAACCCGGGGCAAATGTCAGTCCCATGCTATATGGGTTAATGACAGAAGAAATCAACCACTCTTACGATGGAGGCCTTTATCCTGAATTAATACGCAACAGGATATTCAAAGACAATAAAACCTCACCGGAAGGCTGGAGTTTGGTACGGGAGGATTCTGCTTCAAAAGCAAGCATAAAGCTCATGGCTGCCACAACGGAAAATATTCCTTTCGACGAGCGGAGGCATGCTATTAATGGGGCACTTACCACTTGTTTAAGGCTGATGGTTGAAAAACCTGGCGGCAAATTGGGCATTGCAAATGAAGGCTACTGGGGTATACCTGTAAATCCTTCTACTACCTACAAAGCTTCATTCTATATGAAAGGATCGGGCTCTGCTCCGCCGCGTCAAAGACAGGGTCAGCAGCCCCTGCCGCCTGCACCAGTCATTGAAGACAATACCGCAGGCCCAGTAACTGTTAGCATTGAAAGCAAGGATGGCAAAACAGTCTACGCTTCCGGAACAATTGAGCATACCAAAAGTATATTCTGGAAAAAATATGAACTAACACTAACTACAGGCGCGGATGTTAAGCCTTCAGCAGATGCCCGTTTTGTAATTACTGTTAACCGCACCGGTTTGTATTATTTTAACCTGGTTTCATTATTTCCACCCACCTACAATAACCGGCCAAACGGTAACCGGCCGGATCTTATAAAATTGATGGCAGAGATGAAGCCGAAATTTCTTCGTTTTCCCGGTGGTAACTACCTGGAAGGTCCGTTAATTACAGACGCTTTTCCCTGGAAAACAACATTGGGCCCCCTGGAAAACAGGCCCGGCCATAATGGATCGTGGGGATATCGTGCGTCTGACGGAATGGGGCTGCTGGAATTTTTGTTATGGTGCGAAGATATTGGCGCGGAACCTGTTTTGGCATTGTATGCAGGCTATTCACTGAATGGCGATCATATTGATGCCGGTCCGCTTTTGCAACCTTATGTAAACGATGCCCTGGATGAGATTGAATATGTAACCGGAGATGTAAAAACGTATTGGGGCGCCAAACGTGCAGCCGATGGACACCCTGCTCCATTTAAATTGACCTATGTGGAAATTGGCAATGAAGATTGGTTTGACAGAACAAACAGTTACGACGGCAGGTTTAAACAGTTCAGAACAGCTATTGAAGCAAAATATCCATCATTGCACTGCATCTCTACCATTGCCGATGCCCAATACCCCGATCTAAGGGTAACAGGAAGCAACAAGCCCGAAGTGCCCGACGAACATTATTACCGCAACTCATGGGCAATGTGGGAAAACGCTTCACAATACGATAAATATGATCGTAACGGGCCAAAGATATTTGTTGGCGAATGGGCAACCAGGGAAGGTGCGCCAACCACCAACTTAAACGCTGCTTTGGGTGATGCCGCCTGGATGACAGGCATGGAAAGAAATTCAGATATAATTATTATGTCTTGCTATGCACCGCTTTTTGTTAACGTAAACACCGCCACAGCTACTGCTCCCAAAGCGTGGCAATGGGATTCGGATTTAATTGGTTATAACGCATTAAACAGTTATGGTTCTCCTTCTTATTATGTGCAAAAACTATTTGGAAATTACCTGGGAGATAAAATCATACATACAACGGCAAAGAATATTCCAGTCCAGCCCAGGCCGCTCAACCGCAGAGACAGTACAAACGGTATAACAAAAGCTCCGCTGGTGCCCACCGTTTTTTACAGTGCAACCATGAACGATAAAACAGGCACCGTATATCTTAAACTGGTTAATACAACTGCAAAAAAGCAGCCCGTTAATATCAACCTTAACGGTGTTGCCCGGGTTTCGCCGGAGGCAATGTTGTTTATTGTAAAAGGCGAAAAACCAGAAGACACAAACAGCATTACCGAACCCGAAAAGATTATACCGCTAAGCTTAAAAATAAAAGGGGTTGCACCCAATTTTAAAAGATCATTGGATCCCTATTCAGTGACTGTATTTCAGTTGCAAATCAGCAAATAACCATCCGGCACTTTTGGGGCGCCGGCTTAAAATGAATAGTCAGCAATCCGGTACTGGAAAATATGAATTAAAAAATCAACAAAAAACAATGATGAGATTACAGGGCAACATAACACTACACAAGAACAGGGTTTTTTTATCAATATTTGTTTTGCTGCTTAGTGTAGTATCGGGACATGCGCAAAGCTATCCGCCTTCATGTACTATAACCATGCCCTTCAATAATGCTTATTATAAAGCCGGAACAGATATAGATATAAGGGTATACGCAACAGATGCCGGTAAAAGCGCCAACAACGGTACTGTTTCATTGGTTGAATTTTACAACGGCAATACTAAGATGGGCACGGTAACCAGTCAGCTAAACAATACTTACAGCTATCTTTGGAAAGCAGTTCCGGCAGGTACTTATACCATCAGGGTAAGGGCCACCAACAGTAACCATGTAAGTTTTACTTCGGCCGGTGTAGTCATTACTGTTGGCAATAAAGAGGTGGCATTAAAAGGGCTGAGCGCCGGCAAAGGAAAATACCTCGCAAATATCATGCAGCGTACGGCCTCAGTAAATTATGATATGTACTGGAACGGCGTTACTGCTGAAAACGCCTGCAAATGGGGTTCGGTAGAAGCTATCCGCGGACAATATGACTGGGATGGTGCAGATACTGCCTACCATTATGCAACAGGAAGAAATATGATGTTCCGCTACCACGCAGGAATATGGGCAAGCCAGTACCCAACCTGGCTGCTCCCGCTCAATACCGAAGAGGCCAGGGCTGCCGTGGTGAAGCATTTAGCTACTATTGCAGCACGGTTTCCGTTGGCAGATCAAATAGACCTTTTGAATGAACAACTCAACAATCACCAGAAAGATAACCAGAAATTCAGGGAACTGCTGGGTGGGCCGGGAACAACGGCCAATGATTATTCCTGGCAAATCTGGCTTTTTGAACAGGCCAGGAAATTATTTCCCAATACAAAACTTATTTTGAATGATTATGGCATGGAGGGCGATCCCAAATCAATAAAGGCACAACTGGAACTTTTCAAAGTTTTGAGAGATCGCGGACTGGTGGATGGATTTGGTACGCAGGCTCATGCTTTTAATGTAGACAGGCCGGCCGCCGACACCATTAAAGCATCTTTAGACCTGATGGCATCATCGGGCCTGCCCATTTTTGTTACAGAGCTTGATATGAATGGGGGTATCCGCGGAAGGCAGGTAAATGATTCCCTTCAACTGAAAAGTTACCAAAAAGCTTTTCCTGTATTTTGGGAACATCCTGCTGTGGCAGGAATTACAATGTGGGGATACATAACAGGCTCAACCTGGATGAGTGGCACGGGAACCGTAAGCAAAGAAGGTGTTGAAAACCCTTCTATGGCCTGGCTAAAAAATTACCTGGCCGGCAGGCCGACTGTTGGTTACCCCTTATACCCGGTCGCAAAAGGCAATGCCAGCAAGCATCAGCAATTGTAAAAAAGGACGTAAATGCGGAGGAGTCAATCTTCATTACTCCAAGTCAATTTTCATTACCCCGGTCCGCGTATACATTCATGCCGGCAGTGGCCTTAAAAAATTAAACAGCTGGTATAATAAACTGAATTGATTTGAAATGCCGGCAAGCTTTTATCCAACCGCCCATTATTGCTTGCCGGCTTGTTGAGTGGAACCAACAGACTGCGGGCCAAATATGGCCGGCGGCCTGTTACCCGGTTGTTCTATGTTGTTTCCTTTTTTCTGCCTGAAACTCAGATGGTTTCTGGTTGTATTTTGCTTTAAATACTTTGGTAAAATAGTTGGCATTTGAAAATCCGGTTTCATAAGCCACTTCTGTTACGGTCTTGTTTGTTTTTTCCAGCAAGTCCCTGGCCTTTTCAAGTTTTACATTCTTTATAAAATCGACAGGGGTTTTTCCAGTATACTCCAGCAGTTTGTTGTAAAGAGAAGCACGGCTTATGCACAAATGGCTGCTTAAGGTTTCTACAGAAAGTTGTGAATTGTCTACATTTTCATATACGTAAGAAAGTACTCTTTGAAGAAAATTATCTTTTTCTGAAACGGCCTCGGTTTCGGGCAACACAACGGTTACCTGCTTTGAATATGTTTCCCTGTACGATTGGTTCAACAACAAAATGTTGGTTATTTTGGCTTCAAGTATATTAAAATCAAAAGGCTTGGTAATATAATCAATAGCCCCGGTCTCAAGGCCGTTTAGCATACTGGTGGGGTTATCGGCTGCCGTTAGGAGGATGGCTGGAATGTGTTTGGTGCGCTTGTCGGATTTTATTTTTTGAACCAGGTCAAATCCGTTCATCATCGGCATTTGCACGTCGCATACAATCAGGTCGGGATGATGGAACAGGGCGCGCTGCCAACCTTCGGCACCATTGGATGCTTCCAGTATGTTATAGGAGTCTTTTAAATTTTCTTTTATATAAAAACGAAAATCATCATCATCTTCCACAATCAGCAGCGATGAATGCGTGTTTTTTTTACCATTCGATAAGCTGAGCTGGGGAGGCAGTTCCGCTGCAAGGTTTGTGTCTTCGGTATTGGGTTGCTGCACTGCTGCACCAGATAATTTCAGCGCCAGTTGAAAAGTAAAATTGCTTCCTTCGCCAGGTTCACTTTCTACAGACAATGCGCCGCCGTGCAACTGTACAAATTCCCTCGTGATAGCCAGGCCAATACCGGTTCCCTGGTTTAAAATTTCAGCATTTATTTCATGCTGAAAAAAGGGATCAAATATTCTTACCTGGTCTTTTTTGGGTATACCTATACCGGAATCTTTAACCGAAACAGCAATGGAAATAAATCCCGGTGTAGCTGGCATTTGCGATTCTTTAACCGAAACAGCAACATTGCCTTTCTCGGGCGTAAACTTAAAGGCATTGGACAATAAATTAAAAAGTATCCGCTCAATTTTATCATGGTCAAAAAGCACATCCAGCCTGGAAAACGATGGGTAAAATTCAAATTTGATGTTTTTTTTGCGGGCGATTTCGTTAAAGGAGTCAGACAGATCTTTTATAAATAAAACAATATCGCCTTCACTGCATTGTAATTTAAGTTCCCGTTCCTCTATTTTCCTGAAATCCAGCAATTGGTTTACCAGGTTAAGCAATCGTTTGCTGTTACGTTTTATCAAATTAAGCTGGTTTTGGGGTCCTTCGCCGCTTACATGCGTAGTCAGGTTTTCAACAGGTCCCATGATGAGCGAAATAGGCGTTTTGAATTCGTGGCTGAGGTTGGTTAGAAATTTAATTTTCAGCTTATCCAGTTTATGAAGATATTCGGCTTCCTTCCGTTCCCGCTCGATAAGTTCCTTTGCCTGTTGTCGTTCCTGTTCCAGTTTAAAACGCGCCTGAATTTTATTTATCGCTCTTTGCCGCAGATATAATAAAGTACCGGCTATCAAAATAAAATAAAGAATATATGCAGCATTCGTGCGCCAAAGGGGTGGGGCTATATAAACCAGGATCGACCGTCCCTGCTGGTTCCAAACGCCGTCATTATTGCTGGCCCGCACGTGAAAAACATAATTTCCAGGTGGTATGTTGGCATAATAGGCGCTGTGTTCTTTCCCGGCCTGTACCCAGTTTTTATCATAGCCATCCAGCTTATATTGATATTGGTTGGCTTCTGCCATGGTAAAATCAAGTGCTTCAAAACCTATTGAAAACCCCTGTTTGTATTTTAAATGTATATCTTCTGCCATGGACAATGAGCGGCTGATAGGTCCATTAGAAGACGGTGTTACCAACTGGTTATCTACTTTCAGATCAGTAAGCGCTATTTGCGGGATGTGTTTATTGGTTTTAAGATCGGCAGGATTAAAATGATTAAATCCATATTGGCCACCCAGGAAAATCTCACCGTCTGGCAATACCAATGATGCTCCGGGCATGAAAGCGCCCGATTGGAGGCCGTTATGGCTTGAGTAGTTTTTAAAGACACCGGAAGAAGTGTTATAGCAACTCAATCCATTGTTTGTGCCCAGCCAGATTTTACCAGCCAGGTCTTCCGTTATAATATTCACCAGATCGTTGGCCAGTCCGTCTTTCTCTGTAAGCAGATCGAATTGTTTATGTCCTTTTTTGAGTAAGCCAATACCATTTCCGCTGGAACCTACCCATATATTGCCTTTTGAATCGCACTTTATAGAACGTATATAGTTGCTGGGCAGCCCGCTGTTGTGCTTTGAATAAAATACAAATTTTTTGCTGCCCGTATCAAACACCGATATACCCGATCCAAAAGTGCCCGCCCAAATTTGTCCGCGGTTGTCTTCTTCAATGGCCTGGATAAAATTACTTGCCGGCGCCGACGAATCCCGTCGCGCGCCGGAATTGCGCACATATTTTTCAACCCGGTTGCTTCCGGGCTGTATTACATTCAACCCACCACCATTGGTGCCTATCCAAAGATTGCCGGCTTTGTCTTCTTTCAGGCAAAAAATATCGTTGCTGCTCAGGTCCTGTATACCGGGGCCTTTTGAATAATGTTTAACAGAATTGTTGGCCGGGTTATAGCAATACAGCCCGTTGGCAAAAGTGCCGGCCCATAAAAGATTATCTTTTGTTATTGTTAATGCCATTATAGTAAGGCTATTGTCGCGCGACAGTGTGATCGGATCCAGCAGTCCGCTATTGCGATGATACAACTGAAGGCCACCGCCATCTGTTCCAACAAATATGTCTTTTTTATAAGCCGCAAATGAAGTTACAATCGGGGCCCTTAGCCCGTATGGGTCAAAAACATTGCATTCCTTTAAACTGAAATAATTGAAATTCTCGTCATATTTATTCAGGCCACCCCGGTAGGTGCCTATCCAGCAAATGCCTTGCTTATCTATAAGTATATCCCTTATAGATCGGCTGGTAAGGCTGTGTGGGTCTCTTATGTCGGGCACACAACTCAATACGGTGTTGGCTGCAATGTCCAGAATATCCAGTCCCTGGTCAGTACCAATCCATAGTTTGTTGTTTTTGTCAATAGCCAGTGAGGTAATCAGGTTGCTGCTGAGCTGTGGGGTTGATGAATGATTTAAAACGATAAAACTTTCAGTATTGGGCTTCTGCATGTACAGCCCTTCTCCCGTAGCCAGCCATATATTCCCCAGTTTGTCTTCTGTTATTTTGGTAACTGTAGCGGCGCTGATGCTATGAATGTTTTCCGGGCTGTGCCGAAATAACTTAAGCATGTTATTGCCGGGGTTAAAACAAAAAAGTCCCTGGTCAGTACCTATCCATAAATTCTTTTTACTATCCTGAAAAAATGTAAGGCTCACTTTGCCGGCAACAGCTTGTAAAAGTTTATTGTACTTGCTGTTGACTATCAGGTCGCCGCTTTTGGTGTCAATAATAAAGGTGCTGCCAAAACAGGTAACCCACACATTACCTTCGTTATCTCCTCCAACACTGGTAACAGCGTCTCCAATACGTAAATTACCCCTGGACGTATAATTAAAGACCGAATCTTTATTCCTGTTGTAAAAACTCAGCCCGCCTCCGTTGGTGCCTATCCATATATCGCCATCTAAAGTTTCATAAAGTGAAGTAATATGGTTAACCTTTAAGCTGCGCGGATTGGCCGGGTCGTGCCTGTAAGCTTTAAATTCACTCCCCGTAAAACGAAAGAGGCCATCTTCCGTGGCAACCCACAGAAAGCCAAAGCTGTCTTTCAGCAGACTGGTTACCGTACCGGATGGCAAACCATTTTTTGCTGAATAACTATTAAAAGTCAGCATCGGTTTTTGCGCACCAACCCGCAGGAAGCAAGCGGTTAATAATAATAGGATAGATATATTAGTAAAGATTTTCATGCCACAAGCTTGTTTAATTTTCAACGCGCAGTAAATAAAATGGATAGGAAAACAGTACAGGTAAGTTCTACGGCCAAATGCGGACAAACTTATTGCCCCTGATTAGAGATGATTGTCTCACGGGTTCCTACAGGCATTAAAATTATGATGTTTTATTATATTATCAAATGATTATAGTACCAAGAAATAAAGCTTTACAAAAATTAATGAATTTTAAATACGCGGGAACGATTAGGATGTGGACGCGGTAATTATCAGGCTATACAGGTAGTTTTAACATTACTTAAAATGATTGTTTACAAATTTTGGGCGACCTCTTTCTTTGCGGTGGAAATTGCTATAATTGGCGTGGTGAATATACATTTTATGATATTAATTGATTTTTAGATTATTGTGACTAAGAATAAATCATAACGGGCAGGCAGGTTTGACATTATTTTCGATTATTTAGAGATTTTTGCTATTCGCCCGGGGCATTGGTTTCTATTTTTGATTTAAGTACTACCTGCGCCCAGCCGCCAGTACTGCGATAATCAAAATTAACAACCGCTACAAACGATGCTATGATGCCAGAAAAAAAATGCCTGCCGGCCCCTGCCTGTTTAGCCTCATTTAATATTTCCGTCTCTTTTTATCAGCAACACCGCTCACCTCCGGATTTGCCTCCAGATGCTTGTTTAAGTGGAACAGCTCCAATAATTACCAGGAATTATCAATCAGCCTATTCCTGATTGCTGGTTTGAATTACTGCATGAAACATGATTAGAGAACCTGCGGGAAATTAACCCACCATCTTCATATGTTTCCGCCAGTATTTTTTTAATTGACTGCTTTGTGCAAAGGCATTTTATTATCCGCATCCTGCCTGCAAGAGGTTGAGGGGGTTATCTGCCTGTTCAGCAAAATCAATTCGTTAGCCAATTTTTTATTGCAGCCGGTTACACAATTCAAAAAGAAAGGCTGTGCCAATTAACTGTATGTTATAATATTAAAAAATCTAAAATGGTTTCTAAAACTTTATTCTCTAAACCTGTTATTGCTGCCTTGTTTGTGCTGTGCGCCATTCTTGTGCACAACACTTTGATGGCACAGGTCGCAGGCCATGTTTCGGGTGTAGTGCTGGATGCTCAGAAAAAACCGCTCACCGGCGCTTCCATCCAGGTAAAACAAACTACCAGCACTACCAAAAGCGATGCAGACGGCAAATTTTCATTGCCGGTGCCGCCGGGCAAACATGTGCTCATTATTAGCCATGTTGGTAAAGCCAGCCAGGAAGTTGCTATCGGCAATCAAACTTTTATTTCCATTACCTTAAAAGACAGCAGCCTTACGCTGGATGATGTGGTTGTAGTGGGCTACGGCCGGCAAAAAAAGGAAAGTGTTGTGGGTGCAATATCGCAGGTAAGGGGCGACGTATTGGAAAAAGCTGGTGGAGTTTCCAGCCTTGGCGCCGCGCTTACAGGAAATCTGCCAGGCGTTATAACCGTTGCAACCCAGGGAACTCCCGGTGCCGAAGACCCGAAAATTTACATACGTGGTTTAAGCACCTGGAATAACAGCGATCCGCTTGTTTTGGTAGATGGTATTGAAAGGCCCATGAATAGTGTGGATATAGGATCTGTTGAAAATATCTCAGTGTTAAAAGATGCATCTGCTACAGCAGTATTTGGCGTAAAGGGTGCAAACGGAGTTATTCTCATTACCACAAAAAGAGGAAGGGAAGGCAAGGCCGAAATCCGCTTTACAGCAAATGCCACGGTAAAAACCAATTCAAAACTGGCCAGCAAATATGATTCTTACGATGCCATCAAAACACGCGATTTAGCGATTGAAAATGAACTGGGCATATCTCCGGCTTCATGGAATAGTTACGTTCCCTATGCAGAACTGGAAAAGTACCGCCATCCTGCCAACCAGGCCGAAGCCGAGCGTTATCCCAATATAGACTGGCAGGATCAGTTAATTAAAAAGGCCGCCATGTCTTACA
>Ga0163162_10005555_pt1 | contig 12195 bp, 10 predicted proteins | sample S55metaG_FD_115310 | JGI IMG/M metagenome (GOLD analysis project Ga0163162, IMG submission 115310) | Switchgrass rhizosphere microbial communities from Kellogg Biological Station, Michigan, USA - S5-5 metaG | ecosystem: Host-associated > Plants > Roots > Rhizosphere > Soil | place: USA...
GCGCCCGGTTTTCCAAGCTGGTTTTTGGCGCCAGTCCCTGGCGCGTCAGCCGCTCCGATGCAGGCCAGCCGTCCTATTGCGTGGTCCTCGAAGGCGGGTGCCGCGTAGCGATCGACGGACACGAGCCAATCGAGCTTATCGCCGGTGATTTCGTGCTGATTCCGGCCGCCTACGGCGTTGCAATGTCCAGCATCGTGCCGCCGCCACCGGGCGTCGAGACGCTGCCGCCCATCGCGCTGGGCAACAATGAGTTCCGTATCGGAAATCCGGATAGCCCGGTCGATACGCGAATGATGGCGGGCCACTGCAGCTTCGGTTCGCCGGACGCGTCCTTGCTGGTCGCGTTGCTGCCGCAAATAGTGCATGTGCGCGGCGAACAGCGGCTGGCAACCCTCGTGCAACTCGTGCGAGACGAATCGCGCGAACAGCGGCCCGCGCGCGAGGTTGTGCTGTCGCGGCTGCTCGAGGTGTTGCTGATCGAAGCGCTGCGTTCCTCGGCGCAGACAACTGCGTCACCGGGTCTGGTGCGCGGACTGTCCGATGGCCGCCTCGCCGCCGCGATCCGCGGCATGCACGAGCAGCCGACGCGTGCGTGGACCGTCGCCGAACTTGCAAAGCAGGCCGCGCTGTCGCGATCAACCTTCTTCGAACGCTTCAATCGCGCGGTCGGCGTGGCGCCGATGGAATATCTGCTCACCTGGCGGATGGCGCTCGCAAAGGACCTGCTGCGCCGTAACGAAGGCCGTGTCGCCGAGATTGCACAGCGCGTTGGCTACAGTTCCGCGAGCACTTTCAGCGTGGCCTTCACGCGGCACGTCGGGCGGCCGCCTTCGCAATATGCGCGTGAGGAGCAGACGGTCACTGACGACACGTGAGAACTGAATGTGCAGGCGGCGCAAGTGATATGGCGACGATCCCGCGCCAGGCCAGGTTTCTGTATCACCCAGGCTACAAAAAAGCCCAAAACCGATTAATAGTAGCCCACAGGCCACAAAATCGTTTTGCGATAACGAGTCCCATGGGCTACAATTCAGGCGAAAAACCTCATTTCTGAGGCCCTGAGGCTACAAATGACCACTCTCGCCGATGTCGCCACCCTGCTGCGCGAAGCGCGGCACGAGGCGGACCTCTCACAGGAACAACTATCCAAACGAGCGGGCGTCGCCAGAACCACGCTGGCGCGCATGGAGACGCTTGCGCGCGGTGACATGAGCGTGTCGGCGCTTGTGCGCCTGCTCGAGGCAGCCGGCTACGACCTGCGCGTAGTCAAGCAAGGCCACGGCCGCACGCTCGACGACATCCTGGCTGAACAACGCGCCAGCGGAGCGAACCAGTGAAGCTCGACGTACAGGTCAAGGGCAAGACGGTTGCGCAGTTGTATCGGGAGCGCGATGAATACCTGCTCAGGTACAACGCTGGCGCCACACCATCGGATTTTGTGAGCCTCGCCATGCCAGTGCGCGAAGCACCGTGGGTGTGGCCGCGCGACATGCATCCGTTCTTCCGGCAAAACCTGCCCGAAGGCTACTTGCTCTCAGTGATCCGCGAAGAGTTCAACCCGTATCTGGACGGCACCGATCTATCGCTTCTGGCCGTCATTGGGGGCACCGGCATTGGCCGTGTCACCGTCACGCCGGAAGGCACGCCGCCCGGCACCGAACTGCAGCACCTGGATATTGGCGACCTGCTGCATGGAGACAACACGACCGAGCATTTTGCGGCGCTGGTACATACGTACGCGCGGGCTGCCATCTCGGGAGCCGTGCCGAAATTCATCGCCCCGGAGTCTTCTCCCGGCACCCTCGATCATCCACTCGGCAAGTCCACGATTCGCACCAGCCGCCACATCATCAAAGGCTCGGACGATAAAACCCCGTACCTCGGCTTCAACGAGTACTACTCGATGCGCGTGCTCGAGCGCGCAGGCGTCGCGCGCGTGGCCAGGACCACGATGTCCGACGACGGACGCGTGCTCGTGGTCGAACGTTTCGACGTTGATGAAGCGGGCTTGCCGAATGCCGGCGTAGAAGATGCATGCGGCTTGCTCGGCTTGCCGCCGCATGAAAAATACACGCCCTCGACCGAGCGCGTCCTTGCCGCAACACGCGCCTACCTGCCTCAAGCCGACACGCGAAAACAGCTCGAACAACTTGGCTGGCTGCTGTTGACCAACTACGTGGTGCGCAATGCGGATTGCCACTCCAAGAACATCGCGCTTTACTACACCACGGCTACGGACGTGGCGTACACGCCCGCTTACGATATCGTGACCACGCAAGCGTATCCCGCTTATGCCGCCAATCCGCCGGGTCTTTCTATCGATGGACGGAAGACGTGGACCGCAGGCAAGACGCTCGAACGGTTCTTCAACACACGCCTTGGGATTGCGCCAAAAACCTATCACTCGATGGTTGAGCAGCTCTGCGATTCGGCGGTATCGGTTGCGCAAGAAATGGTTGAAGCGGCCAACGATGAAAAACAATGGCGCTGGATAGCCCGGCAGATGCTGCATGCATGGAACGACGGCATGGCGTCGCTGCGCAGTGCAAAACCAGTCGCTCGACTGAGGAGCCTGACGCCTGTCATTGAAGCTGCCGGTTTCTCGGACGCGGACAAAGCGGAAGGCTTGAAAACGGTTATCGGCCGTTCAGAGCTTCTGGCCCCGCGCGATAAAAACAGCTGATGGAGCGCAGGGGTTTCACGCTTGCTTTCACCTTTCTGGCATGCGTTTCATAAGGCCCTCACGCCCATAAAAATCCTCACGAACTATTGCGCTATATCTCTGTAAGGAGCGCAAATGCACCTGCCTTGCCCACTTCAACCAACGCGTTAATCACGCTGAGCGCCAAACCCAAGAAGCTTGATACACAAGCCTTCGCGACCGCTCGACGCGTTGCGCTCATCCCGCTCACAAGCCCGCTTCATTTTATTTCAAAGAGAAATTCGGTAACTGCGCAGTAACCCGCGACGCTTACTCAAAAGCTAAGTTAGTGACCCGTCCAGTGACTTCTGCGAGGTCAGTAACCATGAACCGAATCCTTTCCAAGCACGTGCTCGCCGCCGTATTGCGCGCCAGCTCAACGCCGCTCTTCGCCGACCTGCTTGCAACCGCATCGAAAAAAACAAAACGTTAAGCAATCCGGCCAAGAAAACCTTATATCCCGAAATCGATAAGGATTACAAACCATGCCGATGGTCAAGGAAAAACCCGGTGCCTTGCTGATTGATTCAATCGATCGATTCGAACTGGAATCCGATGGCAGGCATCTGGCCGTACATGGTGAAAACCTCGCGCTGCGGTTTCATCACTCGGTATTTCGCGAACTTATGGCGGTTCTGCCGGCCGCTGTGCTGCAAGCCGAGCGGCTGCTTCAGCCAACCCCAAAAGTGAACTTTGCAATGGGTTGCGAAGGCTGGGAGCTAGGCGCAATAGACGACGGCGCAAGTCTCATCGTCACGTTTCGCCTGCAAGGTGGCGCGAACATTTCATTCTGCCTGCCTCGCGAGCACATTCCTCCAATGGTCGATGCGCTGATATCGGCGGCGCGTCTCGTTGCTTTACCGGCGCCCACGCATGCCGGCGGCTCCTTGCAATAGATTGCTGGCGCCGCCTCCCTCCCTGTCCACGACCATCCAATGAAATTCAGATTTCAACCGTTTCGCGCCGCCCATTCCGTCGTCGCTGTGGCGCTGAGCGTTTTCCTGTCCCCTGCTTCCTTTGCGGCCACTGGCAGCTTCGTTATAAGCGATATACAAATCGAGGGCTTGAGGCGCATTGAGCCGGGCTCCGTCTTCTCCTACCTTACGATCAAACGTGGCGAAGTCTTCTCGGAAGACAAGGCGTCGGAGGCGATCCGAGCGCTGTATGCCACTGGCTTTTTCGACGACGTGCGAATAGAGACGCGCGGCGCCGTAGTCGTGGTGAAAGTACAGGAACGGGCGGCCGTCTCAGCAATCGACTTTGCCGGCATTCACGAATTCGACAAGGACAACCTGACAAAGGCATTGCGTTCGGTGGGTTTATCGCAGGGCAGCAGCTACGACAAGGCGCTCGTCAGCAAAGCCGAACAGGAATTGAAACGCCAATACTTGACGCGTGGTTATTACGCAGCCGAAGTAACCACTACGGTCACGCCGATCGATCTCAATCGCGTCACCGTTCTCTTCTCCGTGACGGAAGGTCCCAGCGCGAAGATTCGCCAGATCAATTTCATGGGCAACCACGTGTTCAGCAGCGGCACGCTGCTGGATGAAATGCAGTTGTCCACGCCCAACTAGTTCTCCTGGTACACGAAGAACGATCTGTATGCGAAGGACAAGCTTTCGGGCGATCTCGAGCATGTCCGCTCATACTATCTGGACCGCGGTTATCTGGAGTTCAACATCGACTCCACGCAAGTGTCGATTTCGCCCGACAAGAAGGACATGTATCTGACCGTCTCGATTCACGAGGGCGAGCCGTACATGGTCTCGAGTATCAAGCTCGGGGGCAATCTTCTGGACCGCGAGGCAGAACTGAAGAAGCTGGTTTCCATCAAGCCAGGCGAGCGCTTTTCCGCTGCGAAATTGCAGGCCATCACACAGGCGGTCGTCGACAAGCTGGGCGAATACGGTTACGCGTTCGCTCAGGTCAATGCGCAGCCGGACATCGATCAGGCACATCACACCGTTGCAATCACGCTTCAGGTCAATCCCGGCCGTCGCGTGTATGTACGCCGCGTGAACATTGAAGGCAACACGCGCACCCGCGACGAAGTCATCCGTCGCGAGATGCGTCAGATCGAGAGCTCGTGGTTCGACAGCAGCCGTCTCAAGCTCTCGAAGGAACGTGTGGACCGCCTTGGCTATTTCACCAACGTGGAGGTGACCACGGCGCCCGTCGCCAACGTGGACGATGAAGTCGACGTCAACGTGAAGGTCGAGGAGAAACCAACCGGCGCGATCACGTTGGGCGCGGGCTACGATTCAAGTGACAAGGTCGTGCTCTCGGCGGGCGTCTCACAAGACAATGTATTCGGCTCGGGCACGACCCTGGCGGTCAACGTGAACACCGCAACGACCTACCGGACGTTGTCCGTGACGCAAACGGACCCGTACTTCACTATCGACGGTATCAAGCGCATTACCGACGCGTATTACCGTACGACTTACCCGCTCTACAATTTCAGCGATACGAGCTTCCGCATCATCAGCGCGGGCGCGGATATGAAGTTCGGTATTCCATTCACAGAATCCGATACCGTTTATTTCGGCCTTGGCTTCGAGCAGGATCGCTTCAACACCGACTCATCCACACCGCAAAGCTACCTTGACTACGTTGCGCAATTCGGACGCGTGGTGAACAACGTTCCCGTCACGATAGGCTGGTCCCGCGACGCACGCGACAGCGCGTTGATTCCGAGCAAAGGCTACTTCCTGCAGGCCAATGGCGAGCTTGGCACGCCTGCGGGAAACACGCAGTACTACAAGACCGACGTACAGGCGCAGTACTACTACACCCCGGCACGAGGTTTCATTCTCGGCCTGAACTTCCAGGCGGGCTACGGCCACGGCATCAATGGCGAGGCCTACCCGATCTTCAAGAACTACTACGCGGGCGGCATCGGGTCGGTGCGCGGCTACGAGTCCGGAGGACTGGGGCCGCGCGATGCCACCACGGGCGATCCTATCGGCGGATCGAAGATGGTCGTCGGCAACATCGAAATGACCTTTCCGCTGCCGGGTACGGGTTACGACCGGACCCTGCGCGTCTTTACCTTTGTCGACGGCGGCAACGTCTGGGGCGACGAAGGCAACAGCGTGGGCGCGAACGGGCTGCGTTACAGCTACGGCGCGGGCCTTGAATGGATATCGCCGATTGGACCGCTCAAGCTCGACCTCGGCTTTCCAATCGTGCGTCATGCCGGCGATCAATATCAGAAGTTTCAGTTCCAGATCGGCACGTCGTTCTAAGCGTGCGGTCGTCGAAGCTATCCGGCGGCATCGCGTCGCGCGTGCGGCGCATCGCCATCGCCATAACCGTGTGCTGCATGCCGGTTGCAACGCATGCTCAATTGAGCGGCGCAGCCGCACGGCCACAAGCCGTCGATACACCCTGGGGCCTGCGGCTCGCCCCGGAACTCGTTGAACAGCCCCTGCAGACCGACGCGGCGCCGGCAACGTTCGGCATTGGAAACTCGGTGGACGGCACCGAGGACCGGGACCTGTCGATAAAAGGCGCGGCCGAGATACGGCGCGGCAGCACCATCGTGAAAGGCGATGCGGAACACTACGACACCGACACCAACAAGGTCGATGCGTACGGCCACGTCCGCGTCATAGATGGCTACGACGTCTTTGTGGGGCCAGAAGCGCACCTGCATATGGATGCCGACGACGGGTTCATGACCACGCCCAAGTATCACTTCAACCTGACAGGAGGTTCGGGCAGCGCCGCGCGCGTTGACATGATCGACAACGAGCGTTCGGTCATCGACCATGGCACGTACACCACATGTCAGTGCGAGAACGACCCCGCGTGGTACTTGAAGGCATCGCGCTTCGACATGGACAGCGGCACGAATGAAGGCATAGCGCATGACGGCGTGCTGTTTTTCCAGGGCGTGCCGATCTTCGCGAGTCCATGGCTGTCGTTTCCCTTGTCGAGCAATCGCCAGAGCGGATTACTTCCGCCGACCATCTCATTGAGCTCGACCAATGGCCTCGACTTGACGTTGCCCTACTATTTCAACATTGCGCCGAACTACGACCTCACTCTCACGCCACGGATCATGTCAAAGCGCGGCACAATGCTGACAACCAATTTCCGATACCTGTCGCCAACCTATTCCGGCACGGCGACCGTCGCTTATCTGCCGGACGACGCCATCACGAAGACCAATCGCTATTCGATCAGCTTCCAGCACAATCAGAATTTCGGCGATGGCCTTGCCGCATACGTGAACTACGCGCGCGTATCGGATGCGAATGTCACGACCGACCTGAACGCGGGCAACGCGTACCTTCTGAACGCACAAGATGTCTTCCAGGAAGAGGCCGGCGTGACTTACAACAACGGCCCGTGGTCCGTTCTTGCACGCGTTCAACACTGGCAGTCGTTCACCACCGCGCCGCCGTACAACCGTGATCCCGAGCTCGACATCAAGTACGCGAAGTACAACGCAGGTGGATTCGACTTCGGTGCAGAAGCCGATGCAACGCGCTTCAGCATCGCAACGAGCAACTCGACCGAAGGCAGCCGGTTCACCTTCAACCCGTTCGTCAGTTATCCGCTGTCAGGACCTGGCTGGTTCGTCACACCCAAGTTCCAATGGCATGTGGTGAGCTACGATTTGTCATCTGTATCCAGCACCGCGCCGACCGGGCAACCGAAAAACTTTTCATTCAACGTGCCCACTTTCAGCGTGGATTCGGGACTCGTGTTCGAGCGCAGTGTGCGCTTGTTCGGCACTGACTTCATCCAGACGCTCGAGCCACGGCTTTATTACGTTTACACGCCTTATCGCGACCAGACGTTCGCACCCGTCTTCGATACCGGCGAGGAAGATTTCGGTCTTGCGCAGATCTTTACAGACAACACGTTCATGGGTGGCGATCGCGTCGCCGATCTCAACCGGCTGACGGCCGGCGTGACAACGCGCTTCATCGACAAATCAAGCGGCGACGAACGCGCCCGCTTCGAGATCGCCCAGGAATATTATTTTACGAACCCGCAGGTCACGCTGATACCCGGGGAATCTATAGACGATGTTCGCAGCGCCGACGTCATTGCGGGGGCGTCGCTCAAGATCGGCGCGGGCTTCTCAACCGAGCAAGCCGTGCAATACGACGAGCAATTGAACCGGTTCGACCGCACCACGTCGGGCTTCGTCTGGAAACCGTCGGACCGTCACGTGATCAGCCTCGCTTACCGGTACACCCGCGCCGACGAAGACCTGGACAACGAGCCGGAAAACCAGATCGTCGCCGCGACGCAGTGGCCGATCACGCGACGGCTTTACGGTGTCGGGCAAGCGAACTTCGACATGGTTGCGCATCATCTCGTTGCGGGTTTGCTCGGCGTTCAATACGACGCCGATTGCTGGTCGTTGAGCTTCGCGGTGCAGAAATATACGAATGCAACGACCACTTCAACGGCATCAGGCAGCGCGACGCGTGTGCTCATGCAATTGCAACTGAAGGGGCTGACCAAGATAGACAACGGCTTGTCAGAGCAATTCCGGGCAAGCGTGCCGGGCTACGATCCGCTACCCGCACCCGCGCCGTCGGAATCGCGGTTTTCTGAATACCAGTAGCGGATGCACGTTGCCGCGCCGTTGTAGACGGGGTGACTGTGGTTGCCAACCCGCGCAGATAGCGGGACTAGACCGTTAGTCGCTTTTTAGGGCATTGCGAACCCAGTTGTGCACACGCGTTGCACGCGCAAGATATTGCGATGCGTCCGGTCGCCTACCGTGCTTCACGTTCCGTATGGTCGGCGCTTGTTTCGCGTTTATCCGCAAGCGGTCGCTGGCCGGACGAGGGAACGATCTGCGGCAGCATCGAGGCGCCGGCAAAGAGGAGTCCAACGCCGCACACACCAGGCCAATGCCAGACGCTCCACGCATAATTGCCAAGCGTCGCGCCAATCGCCCCGCCCGCAAAACGGATCGTCATATAAAGCGTGTTGGCGCGGCTCATCGCAGTGCTCCGCACAGCCAGGTTGCGCGCCATGTTCGACACGTGCGCGCTTTGCAAGCCGAGGTCGAGCAGGATCACGCCGACGATCAGGCCGACGATGCTTGAGCCTTGCCACGCGAGCACTCCATACGAGGCGATGAAGACGATGCTGGCCATGAGACTGACGCGACGTGGATCGTGCGCATCGGCGAGCTTTCCCACCGTATAAGACGCACTCGCACCCACGACACCGACAAGCCCGAACAATCCCGCCGTCTCGCTGCCGTAACGGGCGTCGAGGCCGTGCAGGTGAAACGCGAGCGTCGTCCAGAAGGCGCTGAAGGCGGCAAATTGCAGCGCCGCGATCAAAGCGGTCTGCCGTACGACGGGTTCCTCGCGCAGCAACGCAATCAGCGAACGCATCAACGCCGCATAGCTGCCTGAGAAGGGTGGATCGACGCGTGGAAGCACGCGTGCAAGCATGACGGCAACGGCCACCGTCGCGACTGCGGCGAAGGCGTAGACAGCACGCCATCCGAAATACGCAGCGATCGTACCCGATACCGTGCGAGACACGAGGATGCCGCAAAGCAAGCCGAACATCACGATACCTACGGCCTTGCCGCGGCATTGAGGTCCTGCAAGCCGTGCCGCCAGAGGCGTGAGCAGTTGCGGTGTCACGCTTGCCATGCCCGCGGCGAAGCTCGCCGCCACGGCCCAGGGCAGCGTGGGCGCTGACGCCATCGCGACGAGCGCCACGACGGCCGCCGCCAATGTGAGCGCGAAGAGCTTGCGAAGCTCGACCTTGTCGCCGAGCGGAATGAACACAAGCAGGCCGAGCGCATAACCGGCTTGCGCAGCGATGGAAATCGAAGCAGCTTGACCTTCTGTAATCCTGAACGTATGCACGAAATCGACGAGCAGCGGCTGGTTGTAATAGTTGTTGGCGACGACGAGCCCGGCTGCCAGTGCCATCACCCAGTAGATCGATTGCTTCATCTTCACCTCATCCTTCGCTGGAACTCTTGGAAGTGCTCGCGAGCGTTTGCGGTTCACTCATGGGGAAATGTAGACTATTCCCATAATCGGGAGTAGCGCCATACGGCGGCAATGACTCTTGCGATTTAAGGAAAGGTGACCAATGGACCGATTCGATGCAATGAGCGTGTTTGTCCGCGTGGTGGAGACCGGCAGCCTGTCTGCAGCCGCCCGTGCGATTCCGATGTCGCTGACTTCGGTGAGTCGACACGTGTCGGCGCTCGAAACGCAATTCGGCATGCAGTTGCTGCGCCGCACGACGCGCCACATTGCGCTGACGAACGAGGGGCGTCTCTTTTTTGAGCGCGCGAAGTCGATCCTCGCGGAGCTGGACGACGTGGGCGCGCTGCTCAGCGCGGGCCACGACGAGCCCACGGGCCGTTTGCGCATTGCTGCGCCCACGCTGCTTGGCCGAACCGTTATCGCGCCACTCTTGCCGCGCTTCCTTGCAGGCCACGCTGCAGTCTCGGTCGAGCTGCTGCTGATCGACCGTGCGGTGAATCTCGTCGAGGAGAATATCCACCTCGTGATTCGCGTGGGCCGCCTTCCCGATTCGGCACTCGTGGCACGCAAGCTCGGTGACGTGCGCATGATCGTTTGCGCCGCGCCGTCTTATATCGAGCGCCGTGGCGCGCCTGGCTCACCTGACGAGCTGCGCCAGCACGACTGCCTCGTTTTCTCCGACCACCCCGGCCCCGTTGATTGGCGTTTCAAATCCGCGGGCGCTCGTCATTCTGCCCGTATTACGGGCCGCCTCTGGGCCAACGCCCTCGACGTGCTCGCGGCCGCGGCAATCGACGGTGCGGGCATCGTGCGCGCCCCGTCGTGGCAAGTGGCGCAAGACATCGAGCGCGGGCGGCTGCGACGTATCCTCCAGGATTACGAGACCACGCCCGCGCCCGTGAATGTGCTGTTCGAACGCGCGCGACGCACATCGCCCTCTGTGCGGGCCTTCCTCGATTACCTGGTTGAATCGACGGAAACGGGCACGCTCGCGGGCATGTCCCGTTTCGGCGAGGCGCTTGGCGCAAAAGAGTAGTACGCGTGCGGCCCACACAAGCCCCCCCCGGACAACCACCACGTTGCCTACGTGCGACTAGCAAGTTCCGTGGGCATGTCCGTGGCGGTCTGCTTATTGTGGGGACGACGTGCTCTCGACGAACGCCGGGCTGTCGGATTACTAATACGGACCGAAGGCGCCGACCACGGTGAAGGCGCTGCTGGGGTTTATCGATGCCGCCCGTGAACGTGGTTACGCGACGATCAACGAAGTGTTCGCACCGGGGATGACGGCGATGGCGGCTCCGGTCCAACGACCGAGCCGCCCCGCCATAGGGATCATCAGCATTGCGGGACCTGCGGTGAGATTGACGGAGAAGCGCATGGCCGCACTCGGTGCCGCGCTTGTGGCGGCTGCAAACGAACTCGCAGCCGCGAGCCTGGCGTCTCCGCTTTTTGGCCGGATGCGCTAGGGTCCGGCGGGTGTCTGAAGAACATGCACGCGTCGCCCATCGCCCTGAACCAACGTAATATCCGGCTGCCGACGACCGGCGAAGCGTCGTTCGATATCGGCAAAGCCCAGAAGTCCCCAGTAACCGGCTTCGGCGCCCGTTTTTTCGTCGGGTCTGGCATTTGCTTTAACATCGCTAAACTGAACGCGTTAAATGCAATCTGTCCCGACCAGATGTACTGGTCAGATATTTCGTTATCGAGAGAGGAAGGCGATCGTGGCAAATGAGAAAATGCTGGCGCAAGTTCGTGAAAAGCAGGGATTTTTTGCTGCCCTGGACCAGAGCGGCGGATCGACACCCGGCGCCCTGCGCCTTTACGGCATTCCGGAGACTGCCTACAGCAATGACTCCGAGATGTTCAAACTGATCCACGAAATGCGGGTGCGTATCATCACTGCGCCCGCCTTTACAGGGGACAAGGTCATCGGGGCCATCCTGTTCGAAGCCACCATGGACGGGCAGGCACAAGGGAAGCAGGTTCCGGCTTTCTTGTGGGAAGAGCGCGGCGTCGTGCCCTTCCTGAAGGTCGACAAAGGACTGGAAACCGAGGCCGACGGTGTGCAACTGATGAAACCGATCCCCGGGTTGGATGCGCTGCTCGAGAGGGCCGGGAAGCTCGGTATTTTCGGCACGAAGATGCGGTCCGTCATCAACCTGAATTCGGCAACCGGTATTGCGGCGATCGTGAAGCAACAGTTCGCACTGGGAGCACAAATCAACGGGCACGGTCTCATCCCAATCCTTGAGCCCGAAGTTTCGATCAAGAGCCCGGACAAGGCAGGCGCAGAAGCCACCCTCCTCGCGGAACTGACCAAAGGTCTCGACGCACTGCCGGAAAGCCAAAGCGTGATGCTCAAGCTGACCATACCTGACGTGGCGGATTTGTATCGTCCGCTGACGGAGCACCCGCGCGTCGTGCGGGTAGTCGCGCTTTCAGGAGGCTATTCGCGAACCGACGCATGCGAACGGCTCTCCTTGAATCACGGCA
>Ga0163162_10005556_pt1 | contig 12194 bp, 10 predicted proteins | sample S55metaG_FD_115310 | JGI IMG/M metagenome (GOLD analysis project Ga0163162, IMG submission 115310) | Switchgrass rhizosphere microbial communities from Kellogg Biological Station, Michigan, USA - S5-5 metaG | ecosystem: Host-associated > Plants > Roots > Rhizosphere > Soil | place: USA...
CCGCCTCGAACTTCGGCAACTGGCCGGTACCGTAGAAGCTGGCGGTGTTGGCCATGAACGGCGGCAGCACTTCGGTATAGCCGTGGTGTTGGGTGTGCACATCCAGCATGAAGTTAATGAGCGCGCGTTCGAGCTTCGCGCCCAGTCCCCAGTAGACGGCGAAGCGCGCTCCGGTGATTTTAGCGGCGCGCTCGAAATCGAGAATGCCGAGGTCGGGGCCGAGGTCCCAGTGGGCCTTGGGCGTAAAAGAAAACTCTGGCGGCGTGCCCCAGCGGCGCACTTCGACATTATCGTCGGCGCTTCGGCCGGTGGGCACGGAAGCGTGCGGTGTGTTCGGAACACCAGCCAATAACTGGCGGTACTTGTCGTCGAGCTCTTTGGAGCGTTCTTCGAGCGCGGTGGCGCGGTCGCCCATTTCGCGGACCTTCTGCTGGCGTTCGGCCGCATCCTGACCGGCCTTGATGAGTTTGCCGATCTCCTGCGATTCGGATTTGCGCTGAGCCTTAAGTTGTTCGGATTCGGTGAGCGCTGCGCGCCGCTCGGCGTCGAGCTGACGAAAAGCTTCGACGTCGAGCGTGAAGCCGCGATCCGCCAGCCGAGTGGCGATGGCGTCTAGATTCTGTCGGAAGAAAGAGAGATCGTACATTAAGCAGCCGGGCTTGTCGTTCGCTTGAGCCTACCGCTCGGCGATCGGCACCCACGGCTGGCCGACCGGAGTGCCGATATATTCCGCGCGCGGGCGGATCAGTCGATTGTGGCGATATTGTTCGAGCACATGGGCGGTCCAGCCGGACATGCGGCTGACCGCGAAGATGGGCGTGAACAGGTCGATTGGAATCCCGAGCGAATAGTAAGTGGAAGCCGAATAGAAGTCGACATTCGCGTTCAGATTCTTGGTTTCCTTCATGTACTTTTCGATGCGGCTGGAGGTGAGGTACAGATCCACGTGGCCGGTGCGCTTGCCGAGTTCCTCCGAGAGCGCGCTCAAATGCGTGGCGCGCGGATCGATGGTGTGATACACGCGGTGGCCGAAGCCGGGAATCTTGATCTTATTGGCCAGGCGGGTTTTCACCATATCCATCGCCTTGTCGGCCGAGCCCGCTTCGAGCAGCATCTTCATCACGTCTTCGTTGGCCCCGCCGTGCAGCGGCCCTTTGAGCGCGGCCACTCCCGCCGTGGCGGCGGAGTAAATGTCGGAGAGGGTCGCAGCCACCACACGGGCGGCGAACGTAGAAGCGTTCAGCTCGTGATCGGCGTGCAGCGTCAGCGCAATGTCGAAGACATGTTCCATCACTTCGTCAGGCTTCTTGCCGGTCAAAGTATAGAGGAAATTTCCCGCGGTGCTTAGCTTCGGATCGGGCGCAACGACCTCCTGGCCCTTGCGCAGCCGGTCAAAAGTGGTGACGATGGTGCCGGTTTGCGCCATCAATCTGACGGCCTTGCGCTCGCTGGCTTCGATGGAAGTGTCTTTCTCGTCCGGGTCGTAGAGCGACAACATGGAGACGGCGGTGCGCAGCACGTCCATGGGAACGCATTTGCCGGTAGCCTTCAGGAACGCAGTGACTTCAGCGGGGATCGCGCGGTTGGCCGCGAGCGAAGTTTTCAACTGATCCAGCTCCGCCTGCTTCGGGAGACGGCCGTACCACAGCAGGTAGATGACTTCCTCAAACGTCGCGTGATCGGCGAGCGTATGAATGTTGTAGCCCTGATAGCTTAAGATGCCCGCGTCGCCATCGATGTAGCAAATCTTCGATTCAGCCGCGACAATACCTTCCAGACCCGCGCCCGTGACTGCCATGATTCTCCTTGCCTGCGATCTCGTTTTCCCGCTTGGAAACCGCTAGTTTAGCATTCGCCGAAGACGGGGGTGGCGGCGCGAGTGCGCTGCGAGTTCAACGAAAAGGCATCTGAACCCGGGCCTGGTGGTCCGCACGATTGTCAGTGGAGAATTTTCGTCAGGTGCCAGCCCACGTCGTAACGCTCATACTGCAGCGTGGCCGGCAGGTCATCGTGATATTGACCTTTACGCGTACCCATGATGTACAAAGGCGTGTCGAAGCATGGTTCCGCGATTCTGATTCCAATTTTGGCCTGGACAATTTTGGTGTTTTTGTCCTCGCCATCCTTGATCGAGACCACCTGGTCCAATTGCAGAGGGAACTTGCCGCGCACTTGGGTATAGGGCAACAGGTGGCCGAGCTCATCGGAGCTAATATCGTCGCTGAAATTGAGGTTCCGGCCCTTTGGCTGGAGATGCGCGATGGAACGGTCTGGGCCCGCGGCAGGAGCGTCCCACAGCTCGTCGGTGACCCCGCAGGCCAGTTGCGTGGGGTTCATTGAGACCTGCTCGCTATCCAACTGGAAGGGTTCTGCCTGGGCCGCATTCTTAGCTACACCATCGTTAAACGCATCGGGATCGCCGCAGCCGGTGGTAACAGCGCACAGGAGCGCCGCCAGCAGCGCTGAGAACACGGTGAGCTTCATTTTTTGACCTCCGCGATCAGGCTCTCGGTGCTCGGGCCAGCCGTATAGCGGCGCGTGAGACTCTCAAACGACCGCTGCCGCACCAGACCCAGGCGATGCATCTCATATCTGAAGAGCAGCCACAGTATCGAGAGACCGTACACCGAACTTTGCACGAAGGAAGCGGAAGACGTTTCCGGAAAATAGCGTGTGGGCACCGGCACCTCCGCGATGCGCATGTTCAGGTTCACGAATTGCGCGATGATTTCCTGATCGAAAATAAAGTTGTCGGAATTCATGTCCAAATTGACTTGATCCAGCGCTTCCCGCCGGAAGGCGCGGTAACCGGTGTGGTATTCAGCCAGGCGCAGGCCGAAGATCGCGTTCTCCAGACGCGTCAGGAAGCGGTTGGCGGCATACTTCCACCACGGCATGCCCTGCGCCATGGGATGGCCGCCGAGCAGCCGCGAGCCCAGCACCACGTCGGCTTTGCACTCCTGAATCGGGCGGATAATTTCGGGCAGCAGCGTGGGATCGTATTGATAATCCGGATGCACCATCACCACGATATCGGCGCCCGCGCGCAGCGCTTCGCGATAGCAGGTTTTCTGATTGGCGCCGTAACCGTAGTTGCGGTTGTGGACGAATAACTCCAGACCCAGGTCGCGCGCGATAGTCGCGGTTTCATCCGAGCTGCCATCGTCGACCACGATCACCAGGTCCACGCTGTCGTGCGGCAATTCCGCGTAGGTCATGCGCAGTGTCTCCGCGGCGTTGTAAGCCGGCATCACGACGACCACTTTGGGCTTGATGAGAGACATAGCTAGGTCAAAGAAAGGTACTTAGTACCCTCCACACCTATAACGACCGTTTGGAGCGGTTTCTTTAGGATGAGCGGCCCGCTGCATCCAGAATGCGGCTGAGTCCTTCGGCAAAAGCCGCGGGGGGCGTGAGCAGGCTCAGCACCAGAAAGGCTTCCGCTTCAAAATCATAGAAGAAGCCGGGTTGGACCAGGACGTCGCTCTCGGCCAGGAGAACAAGCGCCCATTCCTCTTCGCTGCGGATGCGGGGCACCTCGAGGATGGCGTACCAGCCGCCCTCTACGTGGAGACAGCGGCAGGGGGAGCCAGCGACGGAGGAGCGTTCGCTGAGATGTTCAAGGTTTGTCCGGGTCCGCCGGCGGATCTGTTCTTGCACCGCCTCGGACGCGGCGAGGATGCGGGGCAACGCCCATTGAACCGGCGTGGCGACTGATAAGTAAGTGTCGGCGATCCACTCCAGACCTTCGAGTGCGGCCGCATGATCCGGTCCGCCGGCGACGATCCAGCCCAACTTCATTTGCGGGAGGCCGGCGATCTTCGACAGCCCGCTCATCGAAAACGTGAGAGCATCGCTCGTTCCTGTGAGGGTCGCAACGCGCGTGGGGTCGGGCGCAAACGCAAAATCGGAGAACACTTCGTCGGAAAGAATGGGGAGGCCGAAGGTTTGAAGCCGCGCCCATTCCGCGCGCTTGAGATACGAACCGGTGGGATTGTTGGGATTCACCACCACGATGGCGCGGGTGCGCGGCGTGATGGCGTCCGCGAGGGCCTCGAAATCGATATGCCACACGCCGTCGTAACGCAGCGGATACTGGCGCACGCATACCGATTCCATCGCAGCGAGGTAATCGAACAAAGGATAGGACGGCCGAGGAACCAGAATCTCATCGCCGGGATTGGCCAGCAGCTTGAAGAGATACGAGTAGGCTTCACTGGTGCTGGCCGTGAGCAGGATGCGCGAGGCGGGCACATCCACGCCGCGCTGTGCATAATATTCCGCGACGGCTTCACGCGCCGACAGCAAGCCACGCGGGTCCGGATCGTAGAAAAGAGCTCGAGAATCGGCGAGAGCCGCCAGCAGTTCCCCGCCCGGGTAATCCAAGCCGGCGCGCGTGGGGTTGGATTCGGTGAGATCCAGGATCACCGCGCCATTGCGGCGCTTCTCCGCCAAGAGAATGCTCAACGGATTGGGCTGTGAATCCCACTGCAGCCGGGAAGAGAACACGCGCGTCATGCTAGCAGATATGATAAGGGCTATGTCTACACAAGGCTCCGCACCGACTGCCGCGCAAGAACCGAATCCCCTGCTGATTTTCGATGCGTTGAATGGTTTTCAACGCGCCACTGCACTTAAAGCCGCGATCGAGCTCGAAGTTTTCACGCTCGTAGGATCCGGAGTGACCAAAGCCGCAGAACTCGCCAAGCGTGCCCAGACCAGCGAAAAGGGCATGCGCATCCTTTGCGACTTCATGACAATTCAGGGTTTTCTCACCAAGCAAAACGGCGCCTACGGGCTCACTCCCGACGCGGCCATATTTCTCGACAAGAAGTCGCCGGCGTATCTTGGCTCGATTGCTTTCTTCCTGGTGCATCCAACCCACGTCGCCAACTATATGGACGTGACGGGTGCGGTCCGCAAGGGCGGCCCGGTCAGCGAGCACGGAAACATGGGTCCGGAAGCGCCGATCTGGGTGGATTTCGCCAAGTTTATGGCGCCGGTTTCTGCAATGGGCTCCGCTGCCCTGGCGCAAATCGTCAACACCCCGGGCCAGGCCATGAAGGTGCTGGACATCGCCGCCGGACCGGGCGCCTACGGGATCGCCATTGCCAAGTTGAATCCGAAAGCCGAGGTCTACGGCCTGGATTGGAAGAATGTGCTGGAGCTTTCGACCGAGCATGCGCGCCAAGCGGGCGTAGGCGATCGTTATCACGGCATCGCGGGCAGCGCTTTCGATGTGGACATGGGAAGCGGCTACGATCTGGTACTGCTGCCGAATTTCCTGCATCACTTCGATCATGCAACCAACGTGAAACTGCTGAAGCGGGTTCGCGCGGCGCTAAAATCGGGCGGGCGCCTGGCGACAGTGGAGTTTGTCCCGAACGACGACCGCATCTCGCCGCCGACGGCCGCTGCCTTCAGCCTGATGATGCTGGGCTCGACCGAAGGCGGCGACGCTTACACCTTCAAGGAGCTCGACGCCATGTTCCGCGACGCCGGGTTTGGCGAGAGCTCGGCCCAAGAACTGGGGCCGCAGACGCTGATCTTGACGAAGTACTGAGTTGCTTGTGTCTCCTGTTTGATAGCCATGATAGATTATGGGCTTGAACCAGTGCTGACAAGCTCAACAGAATCACAGTGGCTTTTTGACGGTCGACTTTCGCGAGCCGTACGAGAAGGAGCACGTGATGGATTCGACTCGACGCGGATTTCTGGCAGCGACGGGGGCTGTAGTGTCGCAAGACCTCGCTAAAGCGCAAGACCACGATCATAACCATCAGGTGGTTCCTTCTGACCCTACCCTGCGGGTCAAGGCGCTCGAATCGCTATTGGTTGACAAAGGATTGGTGGATCCCGCTGCGCTCGACGTTCTGATCGATACGTTCGAACACAAAGTGGGTCCGCGCAATGGTGCGCGGGTAGTTGCACGCGCCTGGGTGGATCCCGCGTACAAGCAGCGCCTGCTGGCCGATGCTCCCTCTGCGATTGCCGAATTGGGTTACACCAGCGGGCAGGGCGAACACACGCTGGCAGTGGAGAACGGCCCAAAGGTCCACAATTTGGTGGTGTGCACGCTTTGTTCGTGTTACCCGTGGCCGGTGCTTGGATTACCGCCCGTTTGGTACAAATCAGCGGCGTACCGATCGCGCGCAGTGATTGACCCGCGCGGAGTGCTGCGCGAATTCGGAACCGAAATCGATGAAGATGTTGAGGTCCGTGTCTGGGACAGCACTGCGGAGTTGCGCTACATTGTCGTTCCGGAGCGTCCGGCGGGCACAGAAAATCTGAGCGAAGATGAACTCGCCGCCTTAGTCACTCGCGATTCGATGGTAGGTGTTTCCAAAGTGCCACCGCCGGGAGCAAAAGCATGAACGGTATTCACGATATGGGTGGCCTTCAAGATATGGGTCCGGTTCAGTACGAAAGAGACGAGCCTGTTTTCCATGCCGAGTGGGAAGGCCGCGTCTATGCGATCAACGCCGCGCTCCGAGCTACCCGCAAGTGGAACCTTGATGCGTGGCGCCATCAGATCGAACTGCTTCCTCCAGTGGAATACATGCAAATGACGTATTACGAGCGATGGTTGCGCATCAATGAGCACCTGCTTGTGAAGCATGGCTTGGTAACACCGGCGGAGTTGGCAAGCGGCAAACCAGATCCTGGCTCGACGAAAGCGATACCGGCTTTGACAGCCGCCGCTGTTGCTAGCCGTCTTGGTCGGGGTATTGCGTCGAGTCACGATCCAGCAGTGCGTCCTCAGTTTAAAGTCGGCCAGCGCGTGCGCGCTCGGAACATGAACCCTGTTGGGCACACGCGACTCCCGCGATACGCGCGAGGCAAAGTGGGCATCATCGGCCGGGATCACGGCGTCTACTTGTTTCCCGATACCAACGCTCACTTTCAAGGGGAAAAACGCCAGCACGTCTTCTCGGTACGCTTTACTGCTCGCGAGCTTTGGGGCGAGCACGCGTCAGCCCGAGACACCGTTCATCTAGACATGTGGGATGACTACCTTGAGCACGCCTGACCTGAACTTACCGCGCGTGCCGCGCGATGAGACCGGACCGGTGTTTGCCGAACCTTGGGAGGCCCAGGCGTTTGCGCTTGCGGTGAAGCTTTCCGAACAAGGGCACTTCACCTGGAAGGAATGGGCGGCTGCGCTCGCCGAAGAACTAAGGGCCGTGGCAGATCGTGGTGAACCTGATGATGGCTCGCGTTACTATCACCATTGGCTGGCCGCACTCGAACAGTTGGTCACGAAAAAAGGCTTGACGAATCGGGCGGCGCTTCTGGAACGCAAGGAGGCTTGGGCTGACGCCTACTGGCACACGCCCCACGGCAAACCCGTCGAGCTTCTGGATCGGCGCACCGACCTCTCACCCTTCGAGCGAAGCCCCATGCGACAAGTCACGCGAGCCGATGGTGCACCCAAGCGCATTCGCATTCAGGACGGCCACTTATTCGTCTGCAAGGGTTGTTGCTGCGGCCAGACGGACAAAGGTTTTCCCGCGATACCCCTTGAAGAATTCAAGAGCCAGTGGAAGAAACGCGGCATTCGCCGGCGCTTTCATTTGACCGTCTCCGGATGCCTGGGGCCCTGTGCGCTTGCGAATGTGGTTTTGATTCAATTTCACGGTCAGACCGTTTGGCTTCAATCCATCAACAGCGCCGACGATGTTCACTCTATCTACAATTACGTGGAGCGGATGCTCTTGGCCGATGAGTATCTTGATCCCCCTGCCGCACTTGCCGAACGCCAGTTTCAGCGTTATGGGTTCGAAAGTATCCAACCGAACAACTGCTTCGTCGGCGATAGCGCCTAAATCACGGCGGATCCTATCCTCCCCTGACGAAGTTTTTGTCGGTCCTCGGCGAGTCTTTCATTGGCCTCCGCCAATAGAAGTAATCGTTCCGTGGAACGAGCCGGAGGTCGCGCCCGTAATCAGGTTAGTCAGACGATCCACAATGAAACTTCCTGTGGCGCCCGCGAATCGACCCGTGCCGCCCGTTATGGTTTCGATTTCCACAATATGAAAGACTCCAGGCGTATCCGTCGGTTCACTTCGTCCGAAGGAGGTATAAAAGATGGCGTCTCCATTGGCCGCTATGAAAGTGACGGGCCCCGTTCCTGTACCGTCCGCGAGATTCACCGTGAATTTCCAAGTCAGCGTAAATTGACCCAGATGGGTCGCGATTCCCGAGCCGCTCCCATCGACCAATAGTATCCCCGGAGGCGGCCCCTGAAAGACTTCGATCTCAACTGCTTGCAGCGAACCGCTGAAAGGTACCGGCTTTTCAGCTGCGGCCGCCGAGCCGGTGAATGCCGCTAGCAAAAGCATCGCCGCCATGGGCAGATAGATGGTCTTTCTCTGAATGGTTTTCATAGTTGTCGATCTCCTTTTTGAGAGTTTCGTGTTGCTGCGGTGCAACTATAACCGAGACGAGAATCATCCCGTCATGCATTTGCACTTGATTCTCACCTCAACGCGTATCTCACTGAAGGAAAGTGATTTATGATAAGCTCTCAAGCGTGGTATGGGAACCCAGCCGAGCCTCGCATCCAAGGCGGTCTTCGGTCCGTTTGAATACGAAGAGCTCTCGGGCAGGCTTACTAAGTACGGAATCCCCTTACGGCTTCAAGGGAAGCCGCTACAGATCCTTTCGCTTCTGGTGAGCCGGCCGGGCGAGATCATCAGTCGTGAGCAACTGCAGCGTCACTTGTGGGGTGGCACGACTTTCGTCGATTTCGAACAAGGTCTCAACTCGGCGATCAACAAGTTGCGTCAAGCTCTGGGCGACTCGGCTGACCATCCGCGGTACGTGGAGACGCTTCCCGGCCGCGGCTATAGATTCATCGCGCCGATTGATCGCACCTCGACTAAATCCGTTCTGGAAATGGCCGCCCCGGCGTCGCTGCTGCGGATCGAACCTAAGTCTAGGCGGCATCTTCAACCTTGGCTGCTATCTATAGCCGTCGTCGCGCTGGCCGCGGCTTCGGGTGGCGCCTACTGGCTCGCCAGGCGCTCCGCAGAACCCGTTGGGGCTCCGCAGCCGGCGAGATTCGCTGTCGTGCCGCCTACCGGATTTGCATTCGAAGGCGCTGCCAGCCGACAGGCATTCGCTCTGTCGCCTGATGGCGGCCGCTTAGCCTTCACCGCCATGGACTCTAGCGGTGCGTTCAGCGTATTTCTTCGGGATTTTAACTCGCTGGATTCGCGACTGGTTCCCGGAAGCGAAGGCGCCCATACGCTCTTCTGGCCACCCGATGGCCGGTCGCTCTATCTGACCGCGAAGGGCAAGCTCTGGCGCACGCCGCTTGAAGGTGACACCCACGTACTTCTCGCCGACTCGCCCTCGTTCATGCTGTCTGGAGCCTTGCTAAGCCCCAAACAAATCCTGCTCGACAGCTTCCAAGGGAGTTACGTCGTTTCTGCGTCAGGCGGGCCTCTCGATCGGTTAAAAGAGATCTATGGGTGGCCCCAGATGCTGCCCGGCCGCGAGCACATCTTGTACGTGAGGTGGGATACCCGAGCCGGCCGTCTTCGAGCGCACGTGCTTCGTGCAGGTGATTTCACGACAACGAAGGATCTTTTCGAAGCCGATTCGCGGGTCCTATACGCACCCTCGACAATCACGCCCAATACGGGCTATCTCATGTACGTGCGCGCCGGAAATCTGCTAGCGCGCCCGTTCGATCCGCGTTCGCTCGAGGTAACTGGTGAAGCGATGCCTGTCGCAAGCAAGGTCTACTCCTTCGCCAAAACCGGCGCAGCGGATTTCTCCATTTCGAATAACGGCACTATCGCGTACCAGAGTTATGTCAGCCGATCGCAACTCGCCTGGGTGGACCGCGCGGGGCATCAACTTGCCGCAATCGGTCCAGCGAACATAAATCTGAAATCCGCACGCCTGTCACCGGATGGTCAGCATTTGGCGACGGCGATTTACGATGTCGAGCGAGGGGAGCAGGACCTCTGGGTCTTCGATGTAAAAACCAACGCGGGGAAGCGATTGACAGCGGACCTGGCCCTGCGGGATGCCCCTGTCTGGTCGCCGGATTCGACGAAGCTGGCGTTCTTGTGCCAAGTCGACGGTAGCCCGCCCCGGGTCCATGTGCGCGGCCTGGGAGAAAAGGATGTGGAAGAAGCGATGCCGGCCGCCGATTTCCAGATGGCGGCCGACTGGTCCCCCGATGGTCGCTTTGTCGCGTACGTGAACACCGGAATCCCCCGATTGGCGAACGAGTCACACGGCGACGTGTGGGTGTTCGACCTGGCGCGAGGCCGGAAGCCAGTCCCGCTGCTGAACACGCCTTTCCACGAGGCCAACCCGGCCTTTTCTCCGGATGGAAAGTGGCTGGCCTTCACCTCGGACGAATCCGGGCGTCCGGAAGTTTACATCCAGGCTTTTCAGGCGAAGGGCGGTCCAAGCGTAGTAGGAGAACGCTATCTCGTTTCACGGGACGGCGCGCTAGCCTTGCGGTGGCGGAGGAACAGGAGGGAGCTGTTCTATCTGGGATTCGACGGACGAATCCAGGCCGTTCCGGTGAAGCTCTCGCCGAAGCCTGAGTTTGGCCCCGCGACGCCGCTATTCACAATTAGCACCGAAGCGCGTGCGGCCATCCATTCGATAGTTGGCTTCGACGTGTCCGCCGATGGCCAACGGTTTGTCATACCGATGGTTACTTCGGCCGACGGCCCGTCGATTGTAGTTGTCCAGAATTGGGAAGCACTGCTTCCCAAAAAGATTTAGGGCCCAGAACTTCGGATATACCTTCCCCAATTGCCCGGCGATGTATCGCGCGCCGCTCGGACCCAGGTGTTCCAAAATGCGCAGCGTTTGCGCTGGATGACGGCCGTTGCGAGCTTACGAATGAACTCTAGAAAACGACCTTCAGCGCCAGCTGCACGTCTCTCGGATCGATTCGCGTGGAAGTGAGTTGCCCATACGTCGACGATCCCGGACTGGTATCCGGCTGCCCGAATATCGGATGGTTGGGCAGATTGAAAAACTCCGCGCGGAACTCCAACCGCCGGGCCTCGCCCAGCGCCCACAGCTTGATTACCGATGCGTCGACATCCACAATGCGCGGGCCCGTCAGCACGTTGCGGCCGACGTTCCCGTAGCGATAGGACGTCAGCAGATTCGACGCGTTGTTGGCAAACCCCAGGCGGTTGACGAACGCCGCGGTATTAAAGAAACGGCTGGGACCGCGCTGATCGCCAGCCAAGTCGGGATTGATACCGGTCGCGTCGCCATAACAGGTGGAGTCGTTGTTTTGCCAGTTGCCCGGGCCGCAGAAGATGCTGGCCGGGAAGCCCGACTGGAATGTAATGATGCCGCCCAACTGCCAGCCGCCTAACACGGCATTCGCCACGCCGCCCCGGTCCATCCAGCGCTTGCCCTTGCCGAACGGCAGCTCGTAGAGGAAGGAATTGGTGAAGCGGTGCCGGAAGTCGAAAGCCGACCGTCCGCGCTCGGCGCGCAGATTGTAGTTATCGGACGGCGTCAGCGCGTCGCCATCCGTGGTCCGCACGCCGCTGCCGTTATCGATCGATTTGGACCATGAATAGGAGCTCAACAGCGTAAACCCATGGGAGAACCGGTGCTGGAAGCGCACGTTCAGCGCATCGTAGCTGGAATGCACCGGCGACGTCATGGTTTGCACGTTTCCGTTTAGAAATTGGAAGGGCCGCCGGGTATTGGTGGCCCCGGTTCCCGGAGGCGCGGTGTTGTAGACCTGCAGCCGCTTCAGGTGCACGCCCACGCTGCCCAGATAACCCACTTCGAGCGAGGCGTTCCTCGAGATTTCGCGCTGCACGCCGAAGGACCACTGGGTCACATAGGAATCCGGCTCGTTGAACTGATTCGCCAAAATGAACGTCGGCGCGCCCACTTTGGAGAAGGGTTTGGCCCACGTCAGGTTTGGCGTCTTCGAATCCGCCACTTCATTCTGGCGAATGGTGAAGGGGATGTTGCGGGTGACGTCGAACACGGCATTGCTGATGTCGTGGACCCAGTAAATACCCGCGCCGCTGCGGATCACCGTTTTCGAATTTAGCTGGTACGCCATCCCAACGCGCGGCGCGAAGTCCGTCCAATTGGAGCGCGAGGCGCGGCGTCCATATCGCCCGTCCCGCACCAGTTGGAACGGCGGCCCCACCGGGAACTGCGGATTGCCTTGCAGCAGA
>Ga0163162_10005558_pt1 | contig 12193 bp, 11 predicted proteins | sample S55metaG_FD_115310 | JGI IMG/M metagenome (GOLD analysis project Ga0163162, IMG submission 115310) | Switchgrass rhizosphere microbial communities from Kellogg Biological Station, Michigan, USA - S5-5 metaG | ecosystem: Host-associated > Plants > Roots > Rhizosphere > Soil | place: USA...
CTGTTCCAGCGCCGCATGCGCCTTTTCGCGCAAGGCCGGCGTGTACCGGCGCCATTGTTCCAGCGTACGTGCCAGGCGCGCCGCGACTTGCGGGTTCATCGCGTCGAGCGCAATCACCTGTTCCGCCCAGAACGCGTAGCCGGAACCATCGGCGGCGTGAAATTGCGCCGGATTGGCGCCGCAGAAGCTGAAAATCAGCGAACGGGCGCGGTTCGGGTTTTTCAGCGTGAACGCGGGATGTTGCATCAGCTTGCGCACAATACCGAGCACATTGCGTTTTGGGCCGCCACGCTGCGTAGCTTGCAGCGAGAACCATTTGTCGATGACAAGCGGTTCGTTCTCGAAACGTTTGTAGAAGTCGCCGAGCGCGGCGTCGGCGGCGGAGGTGTCGGCGGAGCCCGATGCACCGGCCGTCAGCAACGCCGACAAAGCCGCCGAGCGGTCCGTCATGTTGTTGGCGGCGTCGTATTGCGCGCTCGCGAGTGCAATGGCGCGCGCCGGGTCGTCGAGCTGGCTCAGGTAGGCGAGGGCGAGGTTCTTCAGGCCGCGCTTGCCGGCGTGGTCTGGCGTCGCGCGATATTCGCCGGGCGTCCGGTTGGCTTCGTAGACGGCGAGCCACCGGTCGCGCAGGCCCGTGGCGAGGCGTTTGCTCACGAACACGCGGGCGGCATGGACGGCGGCCGGGTCGGAAACGGCCATTTGCTCGGCAAGATATCCCTCCGACGGCAACATCAGCGCGAGTTCGCGGAACGCGGGCGTGAGGGTTGAGTCATCGAGGACCTGGGCGAAGGCCGATACCACCTGGTCGTCGAGCGTGAGTTCCTCTCCCTTCGATGCACGGTCCGCCAGTGTCAGCAATTCACGCGTGGCGAGGCGCTGGCCGGCTTCCCATCGATTGAACGGGTCGCTGTCGTTCGCCAGCAAGAACGCCAGTTGTTCATTCGTATAGTCGTACTCGACGACCACCGGCGCTGAAAAATTGCGCAGTAGCGACGGCAACGGTTCTTCGGTGACGTCCGTGAAAGTGAAGGTCTGTTCGGGTTCCGTGAATTCGAGCACGCGCGTCGTGCCTTGGGCTTCTTTCTCGCGTTCCAGTTTCAGCGGAAGATCAGCGCCGCTCTTGGCAATCAGACCGACAGAGAACGGAATCAGCAACGGGCCTTTTTGCGTCGCGCGCGCGGCTTCGGACGCTTCGCCGTAACCTTGTTTGAGCGTAAGCGAATAACGCTTCGCGGCTGCGTCGTACTGGGTGCGCACCGTTACGCGCGGCGTGCCCGCCTGGCTGTACCAGCGCTCGAATTGTGCAAGATCGCGGCTGTTGGCGTCGGCCATGGCGTGACGGAAATCGTCGCACGTCACGGCCTGGCCGTCGTGCCGCTGGAAGTAGAGGTCCATGCCGCGCCGGAAACCGTCGCGTCCAAGCAGCGTCTGGTACATGCGCACGACTTCCGAGCCTTTCTCGTAGACGGTCATCGTGTAGAAATTGTTGATCTCGACGTAGCTCTCCGGGCGGACCGGATGCGCCATCGGACCTGCGTCTTCCGCAAACTGCATCTGGCGCAGAACACGTACGTCGTCGATCCGCTTGGTCGCGCGCGCAGCGTCGGCGGCGGCGCCCGGTTCGAGGCCGGCGGCCATATCGGCGGAAAATTCCTGGTCGCGGAACACGGTCAGACCTTCTTTCAGGCTCAGCTGGAACCAGTCGCGGCAGGTCACGCGGTTGCCGGTCCAGTTGTGAAAATACTCGTGTCCGACTACCGCTTCGATGTTCCCGAAATCGACATCGGTCGCCGTTTCCGGATTGGCCAGCACATACTTCGTGTTGAAGATGTTCAAGCCCTTGTTTTCCATTGCACCCATGTTGAAGTCGCTCACGGCGACGATCATGAAGCGGTCCAGATCAAGCTCGAGCCCGAAGCGCCGTTCGTCCCATTCAATGGAATGAACCAGCGAATCCATGGCGTGCTGCGTTTTGTCCAGATCGTGCGGCTCGACCCAGACCTGCAGCAGTTTTTCCTTGCCCGAGCCCGTCTTCATGCGTTGTTCGAGCTTGACCAGCTTGCCCGCGACCAGCGCAAACAGGTAACTCGGCTTCTTGAACGGATCTTCCCAGCGGGCGAAATGCCGGCCGTCGTCCAGATCGCCTTCTTCAATCAGATTGCCGTTCGATAACAACACCGGATACGCCGCCTTGTCGGCGCGCAGCGTGACCGTGTAAGTGGCCATTACGTCGGGCCGGTCGAGGAAGTAGGTAATCCGGCGAAACCCTTCGGCTTCACATTGCGTAAAGAAGTTGCCGCTTGATACATACAAGCCGGACAAGGTGGTGTTGGCCGCCGGATTGCACGTACTTTCGATGGTCAATTCGAATGCGTCCGGAATATTGTTCACCGACAAACCGTTTTCAGTGACACGGACGTCCGCGTGCGGGCGCCCGTCGAGCGTGGCGCCGAGGAACTCCATGTGTTCGCCAATCAATTCCAGGCTGGCCGCCGGCGAGGCGTCCGGATTGCGGCGCAGACGCATGGTGTTGCGAACGACGGTTCGCTCAGGCACGAGATCGAACTCGAGCGCGACGGTATCGATCAGGAATGCGGGCGGCGTGTAGTCGGCGCGGCGGATTACGGCGGGGGCGGTCGAGTTGGACATGTCGGTTCGAATTGAGTTGGGAGCTTTGCCTCGGCTTCAGGTCAATCGAGGCGGCCTTGTGTCGGATCATTGTACAAAGGCTCGGGCAAACGTGGGCTCGAATCCGGAGGAGTCGGCCGATTGGTCTATTCCCCGAACTTCGATAGGGCATTACAGTCTTTCAACAGGCAGGACGAGGCAATATTGACGTGGTGCTTGTGATTCTCGGCGCCGCCGGGCTCGCGGAAATTCAACGCAAGAAAATTAACGGAAACAAAGAGGTCGGCCATGACGTTCGGACGCTTGTGCGGGGAATTGAAAAGTGCGGCGCGCGTTGCGCTGATCGCGGGTTTCGCGCTGCTCGGAGGGTGCACGACGTACGTCCAGACGCAGGTTTCGGCATTTTCGGACTGGTCGGGAAGTGACACCACGCGGACTTACGCGTTCGCGCGTTCGACGGAGCAGCAAAACAGCATCGAACAGAAAACGTATGAAACGCTTGTTTCCAATGAACTCAGCACACATTCGTTTCGTCGGGTGCCGGACGCAAGCGCGGAGTATCGGGTGGAACTGTCGTATTCAATTCGCGGCGACTTCGTGACTGTACGGCAACCGGTCTATTACGATCCGTGGCCCATGTACGGCGGCTGGTACGGCCGCCCGTATGGCTGGGGCGGTTACGGGGCGTGGGGCGGCTGGGATATGGGCCCGGCAGGATACGTGGATCAAAGCTACCCGGTGTTTGTCCATGCGCTCCAGATCCGCCTGACGGACAGGGCGAGCGGGCGCGAGGTGTACAAGGTGAGCGCGAGTAACTCGGGCGGCGAATCGTCGCTGGTGCGAGCAATGCCTTACCTGATCCGCAGCGCGCTGACAGACTTCCCGCTCGGTAATGGAACGGTGCGCACAGTGAAGATTCCGCTCGACAAAAACGGCGGGGCAAGCAATGAAACCGCGGTTGCGGCGGGAAACGCCGGTAGACCGGCGAGCGCGCCGGCAGCTGTGCCCATACCGCTTCAATAGTCGGCGAAAGAAAAAAATACCGACATGGCCACGGGCTGCCCGCCCGTGCCACCGTTTAGCTGGACCGCCTGAAACATCCAAACAAGCGCCAAAAGCCAGCGTTGCATTGTGACCAAATCCGGACAGAATGCGGCTCTTGCGTGCATCGGATCCGGTGGCCCCATATATGCAATTAAGTTCGAAACGAGATATATTTCGAGCATGAACAATCCCCGCAACGCTACACTCCGAGCCCTTCCTGAGCCTCCAACCTGGGATGCACGGCTCGCCCGGCGCCTGGTAACGCCGCTCGTTGGTACCCCGATCACCCCGAACCACCTGACGACCCTGCGCCTGCTCATTGGTGTGGTGGGCGCATACTATCTGTCGGTGGGCAGTTTCTGGGCGTGCAGCCTGGGCGCCTTTCTGATTGCAGTGTCGAATTTCGTTGATCATACAGACGGCGAACTGGCGCGCATCAGCGGTCAATCGAGCAAAATCGGTCATTTTTACGATCTCGCATGTGATTCCGTGGTGACTGTATTGCTGTTTGTGGGACTCGGCTTTTACGTAGGTGTGCATCATCCGTCGATGATCGTCCCGGCTGAGTGGCTGGGCGGTGCCGCGGGCGTTGCAGTTGCGCTGATCTTTTTCCTGCGCATGCGTATTGAATCTTTGGCCGGTAAGACCGGGACAAAGCAGGCGTCAATGGCGGGCTTCGAAACGGAAGACGTCTTGTATCTGCTGCCCGTGGTGACCTTGCTCAACGGCATGACGCCGTTTCTTATTGCTGCGTCCATCGGTGCGCCGTTGTTTGCCGTATGGGTCGTAGTGGACTATCAGCGCGTGGTACGCCGCGTCGCACGCAATACGGCCTCCAATGCGCGCGACAAGGACGCCGACGGTCAAGACTTGCAGGCTGTTCAATGAATTCAACTGTCAATCCGGCATCCACGCACACTTTCGGCGGCAACGCTGTCGGGCGCAGGGGCGTGCAGGCCGTGGACGAAACCCTCGCTGCGCATCTCGAGCGGTCCTCCTCGGATCGCCAGCCGGCGAAGCTGCACAAAACCTTCGATGACCAGGGCGCGTTCCTCTATCTCGAAGACTTCCTGCCGCGCGAGTTCACGGAAAAGCTGGTCGAGGCGGTGCGTGCCGTTACGCCCGCGATCAACCGGAACTACATTCCGGGGCACAAGGCGGGCGGCAGCGTAAGCCGCCACGCAATCGACGAACTGGCGCCGTTCATTGCCGAGTTGTACCGTTCGCCGGCCCTGATCAACTGGCTGGAAAAGATCAGCGGCGACACGCTTCAGGAGTCTCCCGCCGACGATCCGCACGCCTATGCGCTGTACTTTTATACGAAGGCAGGGGATCACATCGGCTGGCATTACGATACGTCGTACTACGAAGGCCGCCGTTACACGCTGCTGCTCGGCGTGATGGACGATTCGTCGTGCCGCCTCGACTACGAGTTGCACACGCGCACGCCGGAGATCGCCGATCAACCTGGTTCCGTGCAGATTCCGCCGGGCGGCCTCGTTTTCTTCGATGGCGACAAGCTTCGCCATCGCATCACCCCTGCACGCGCGAACGAATTCCGCGTATCGCTGACTTTCGAGTACGTCACGAATCCGAACATGCGGCCGTGGCAGCGCTTCATTTCGAACATGAAGGATTCGATCGCGTACTTTGGTTTCGGCCAGGTGTTCCGCCGCAAAGGCGGGAAGAACAGCGCAGCATGAGCCGCGCTGGAACTGTCCTTCTGTCGCTCGGCGTGGTGTTGTTCATCGCGCTGCTCGGCTGGCAGGGTTTCGGTTCCGTCGCGACGGCGCTGGCGGCCGCGGGCTGGGGACTCCTCGCGGTCGCGATGTTTCATGTCCTGCCAATGGTGATCGACGCACTGGCGATCGAAACTCTCTTCGCGCGCAATCAACGCGATGTCACATTCCGCGACGCATTGCTCGCGCGCTGGACCGGCGAGTCGGTGAACAGTCTGATGCCAGCCGGCCAGATTGGCGGTCCCATGCTGATGGTGCGTTATCTCTCTCAGCGTGGCATGCGTTCCCGCGACGCCGCCGCCGTGATCACCGTCAGCACGACCATGCAGTCCGTCGGCCAAATGATTTTCGCGATGATCGGCCTTGCGTTGCTGAGCAGCTATGCATCGGGTGTTGGCATGCTGCTGCCGGTGCTGATCGTGATCGTGGTGTGTTCGCTCATGGTCGTCGGCTTTTTCTTCGCCCAACGCGCCGGATTGTTCGGACGGGCAACGCGCTTTGCCTCCCAGTTCGCTGCGCGCTTTTCGAAGAAGCGCGACTGGTCGTCGCTGGTGTCGCGTGCTGAAGCCGTCGATGGCGCCGTGCTCCAGCTCTACAAGAAACCCGGACCGGTTGCCGCCAGTTTTGCGCTGAGCCTGCTTGGCTGGATCGTGGGCACGGGCGAAGTCTGGCTTGCGTTGCATCTGCTCGGCTCGCCGGTTGGCTGGGGAGAAGCGCTGATGCTGGAAAGTCTCGGCCAGGCCATTCGTGGCGCGGCGTTCGCGGTGCCCGGTTCGCTCGGTGTGCAGGAGGGCGGATATCTGCTGCTCGCGCGCCTGATCGGTTTGCCGCCCGAAGCCGCTCTGGCGCTTTCGCTCGCCAAGCGCGCCCGCGAGTTGTTGCTGGGTTTGCCGGGCATCGTTTATCTGCATTTCGCTGAAAAGGGCTGGCAGCGCCGTCGTCTCGCGCGCGTGCCGGATATCGAATAAAGCCTTACCCATAGGATCAACATGCGCGCAATCATCCTTGCCGCCGGCATGGGATTACGTCTCGTGCAGCCAGAAGGGCAGCAAAAGCCGAAGTGCCTGCTGCGTTTTGGCGAATCGTCGCTGCTCGAACGGCACTTGCAACTGCTGAAAACCGCGGGCGTCGATGAGATCGTTTTCGTGCTCGGTTTCAAGCACGAAGTCGTGGAAGAGGAATTGGCCACGATTGCCTGGAAGCCGCATACAGAAGTGGTGGTGAACAACGAGTTTTCGCTCGGCAGCGTGCTGTCCGTGCATACGGCCGCTGAAGCGTTGACGCGGGGCGGCGACGTGCTGTTGATGGACGCCGACGTGCTGTACGACGAGCGCATTCTCGAACCGCTGGTTGCGGGTGCCGGGCCGGTGAACCGTTTGTTGATCGACCGTGATTTCGAAGCCGGCGACGAACCCGTGAAACTCTGCGTGGCGAACGGCGTACCGGTGGAGTTGCGCAAGCAGGTGCTGGCGGATCTGCAATATGACGTGATAGGCGAATCGGTGGGATTTTTCCGTTTCGATGAAACCGCGGCACGCCGTCTGGCCGAGATCGTCGCGGGTTATGTCGCGACGGGCCGCGCGAACTTGCCGCATGAAGAAGCCGTACGTGATTTGCTGCTGGAACGCAGCCAGGTATTCGACGTCGCCGATGTGACCGGCGCGCCGTGGATCGAAATCGATTTTCAAAACGACGTTAAACGCGCGGCCGACGAAGTCTTGCCGCAACTGCGTCAGCTTGCTGGAGCCCTACGATGAACGCACCGTATCAATTACCCGCGGCTTATGCCCGTTCCCTTCGTCTGCGCGAGATGCTTCAAAGCAACGAGCTGGAATTCCTGATGGAAGCGCACAATGGCTTGTCGGCGCGCATCGTCAAGGAAGCCGGATTCAAGGCGATCTGGGGCTCGGGCCTGACGATCTCCGCGCAGTTCGGCGTGCGGGACAACAACGAAGCGAGCTGGACCCAGGTGGTCGACACGCTCGAATTTATGGCCGATGCCAGCGACCTTCCTATTCTGCTCGATGGCGACACGGGTTACGGCAACTTCAACAACGTTCGCCGGCTGGTGAAAAAGCTGGAACAGCGCGGTATCGCGGGCGTGTGTATTGAAGACAAGCAGTTTCCGAAGACGAACAGCTTCCTGAACGGCGAGCGTCAGCCGCTCGCCGAGATGGACGAGTTCTGCGGCAAGATCAAGGCCGGCAAGGATTCGCAAAGCGATCCGAACTTCTCGATCGTCGCGCGTGTTGAAGCGCTGATTGCCGGCTGGGGCATGGAAGAGGCGCTCAAGCGCGCCGAGGCGTATCGGCAGGCCGGTGCGGACGCCATCCTGATTCACAGCAAGCTGTCCAAGCCCGATGAAATCCTCACGTTCGCGCGCGAATGGGCCGGTCGCGGTCCGCTCGTGATCGTGCCGACCAAGTACTACAGCACGCCCACCGACGTATTCCGCCAAGCGGGCATCAGCACTGTGATCTGGGCGAATCATTTGCTGCGCGGCGCGGCTTCGACCATGCAGGCTATCGCCAAGGAAATTCACAGCAGCCAGACGCTCGTGAATGTGGAAGACCGCGTGGCGAGCGTGAACGAGATTTTCCGTCTACAGGACGCCGAAGAATATTCAACGGCTGAGAGCGTGTACCTGTCGTCGGCGAGTGCATCGCGTAACGCGGTCGTTTTGGCGGCAAGCCGGGGAGCAGGCCTCGAAGCCGTCACCGCCGATAAACCCAAGGTCATGCTGCCAATCGCGGGCAAGCCGTTGCTGCGCCGGTTGGTTGAAGCGTTCAAGAAGGAAGGCATTAACGACATCACGGTGGTCGGCGGTTATCGCGCGGACGCTATCGATACGTCGGGCATTCGCCTGGTTGTGAACGAAAAGCATGAGCAAACGGGCGAACTGGCGTCGCTCGCTTGTGCCGCGAAATCGTTCACCGCGGACACTGTGATTTCCTACGGCGACCTCTTGTTCCGCAGCTACATTCTTCGGGATCTGGTCGAGTCGGACAGCGACTTCTGCGTGGTCGTGGATTCGTCGCAAACGCCGCAAGCGGGTGTTGCATCGACAGACTTTGCTTACTGCTCCACCGCCGATGACCGTGCGCTCTTCGGCCAGAAAGTATGGCTCGAAAGCGTCACGAGTTCGGCTGGTCCGGCGAACGTGGAATCGAAGACGCCGCAAGGCCGCTGGATGGGCTTGCTGAACGTGCGCGGCGCGGGCCGCGAGCGTCTGGTCGCCAAGCTCGAACAGTTGCAGCATCGCGATGACTTCGCCAAGCTCGACATGGCCGCGTTGCTCAACGCGCTGATCGCGGCGGGCGAGCGCATCGAAGTGCAATACGTGCATGGCCACTGGCGCGGCGTGAACGATCTCGACGAACTGCGTCAAGCAGGTGATTTCGCGCACGGACAAGCGCCGTACGGATCGAACGGATCGGCGGGCGCGGAGGCAGGCGCGTGATCGAAGCTGCACAATTTGTCGAAGCCGCGCGCGAGCGGGGTTTCGACTGGTACGCGGGCGTGCCGTGCTCGTACCTGACGCCGTTCATCAACTATGTGCTTCAGGACGAGTCGCTGAACTATGTATCGGCGGCGAATGAGGGCGACGCGGTCGCGTTGATCGCGGGCGTGGCGCTGGGTGCATCGGGCGCGTTCAAGAAACGGCGCGGTGTATCGATGATGCAGAACTCCGGGCTCGGCAACGCGGTGAGTCCGCTGACGTCGCTGACTTGGACGTTCAGGTTGCCGCAATTATTGATCGTCACGTGGCGCGGCCAGCCCGGTGTCGCCGATGAACCCCAGCACGCGCTGATGGGTCCGGTCACGCCGGCCATGCTCGATACCATGGAAATCCCGTGGGAATTGTTCCCCACCGAAGCCGATGCAATCGGCCCCGCGCTCGATCGCGCGACCGCGCACATGGACAGCACCGGCCGGCCTTACGCGCTCGTGATGCAGAAGGGCAGCGTCGCGCCTTATAAGCTCACGAAGAAAGGCCTGAGCGGCGTACGCCGGCGTGCGTTGAACGAGCGCGCTGAAGTCACGGCGCAATTCAGGAACGGCGAACTTTCGTCGCGTCACGACGCGCTTGAACGCGTGATCGCGCATACGCCGGAAGATTCCACGGTCGTGCTGGCATCGACGGGATTTTGCGGGCGCGAACTCTACGCCATCGATGACCGCGAAAACCAGTTGTATCTCGTCGGATCGATGGGATGCGTGACGCCCATGGCGCTTGGCCTGGCTTTATCGCGGCCGGACCTGAACGTGATCGCGCTCGATGGCGACGGCGCCGCGCTTATGCGCTTGGGCGTGTTCGCCACGCTCGGCGCGTACGGCCCGTCGAACCTCACGCACGTGTTGCTCGACAACGGCGCGCACGAGTCCACGGGCGGTCAGGCGACGGTGTCGCAGGGTGTGGAATTCGCGCGCATTGCGTCAGCGTGCGGGTACGCGCTGGCGCTCGACGGCGACGATCTTTCGGTCATCGACCAATTGTTCGAAGCGAAGGATATCGATGGCGTTCGTTTTGCCCGGCTGTCGATCAACACCGGCACGCCCAGCGATCTCCCACGGCCGTCGATCACGCCGGAAGACGTGCGCGCGCGCCTGCAACAACATATTGGACGCTAGACATCATGCTGCTGCTCAATCCTGGTCCCGTCACGCTGACCGAACGCGTGCGCAACAGCCTTTTGCAAACCGATTTGTGTCATCGCGAGCCGTAATTTTTCGACCTGCAGGACGAAGCGCGCGAGCGTTTGCTTGCGGCTTATTCGCTCGATCCGAACGTCTGGACGGCTGTCTTGATGACGGGTTCGGGCACGGCTGCGGTCGAAAGCATGATCGCGGGAATGGTGCCGCAAGGCGGCCGTTTGCTGATCGTCGAAAACGGCGTGTATGGCGAACGGATCGCGCAGATCGCGACGCAATACGGCATCGATCATGAGGTCGTGAAGTACGCGTGGATGGAAGCGCCGGACACGGATGCGATCATCGCCAAGCTGGACGGTTTTACGAACGTTGCGATCATCCATCACGAGACCACGACGGGCCGTCTGAACCAGATCGACGCGTTGAGCGCGGCGTGCAAGGCGCGCGGCATCGGCTTGTTGCTCGATGGCGTGAGCAGTTTCGGCGCGGAGCATATCGACTTCGATGGCGGCGGTATCACCGCGGTCGCCGCGACCGCGAACAAATGCCTGCACGGCGTGCCCGGCGCGGCCTTTGTGATCGCGAAGCGCGATGCGCTGAAACATGCGGCGAGCCGCACGTATTACCTCGGCATCACGCGTCTCGCCAGGTTGCAGGACGAGCGCAACACGCCGTTCACACCGTCCGTGCACGCGTATTACGCGCTGGTTGAAGCGCTGCGCGAGTTCGAGGACGAGGGCGGTCTGCAGGCACGTCACGCGCGTTATGCGGCGCTAGCGGAGCAAGCACGTTCGGGGCTGGCTGCATTGGGTATCGAAGGCGCGTTGCCGGATGGCGAATCATCGGTCGTGTTGCGCGCGTACCGGTTGCCGGCGGGAACCACGTATCCGGTTTTGCACGACGCGTTGAAGTCAGAGGGTTTCGTGATCTACGCGGGGCAGGGCGGTTTGTCGAACGAACTATTCCGCATCTCTACGATGGGCGCTCTGGACGCTGCGGATATCGACCGGTTGATTGCATCGATTGCGAAGATCGTGCGCTGACTTTCAAAGAAATCTTTAAAACGAAGAAGGCCGCGACAACGTCATGTTGTCGCGGCCTTCTTCGTTTTTGGAACTCGTCAATCGCGGTTGCAGAAAATCGCCGTGATGAACGGTGCAACGTGATGGATGATGGCGTCGCTGCCGGCGGCGCGGACTTTCTGTTTCACCGATTCTTCCCCGCCGATCACCACCGCGCCGTACGCCGATTCGGCAATCGGCGCGCCCGTGCCGGTTTTGAAGATTGCGTCGTCTTTCTGGAAACCGACCACGGCGAACACGCCGAAGTCGAAGGCGGTCAGATGGCTGCCGCGCGTGGGCTTGAACGCGTTGATGGAGTTGTCCTCCACGCGCATGGGCGTGGCTTCGATCACATGATCCTGCTGCAGCGGCGCAATGAACGCGTGCGCATCCGCCTTGCAATCAAGCGAGGAATCCAGCGCGTACGCCGAAGCGTGCGCGGAAGTAGCGGCAATCAGGACGGCCAAGCCGAGTCGGACGGCTCGATTGAGTGCTTTCACGAGTGGCTTCATGAACGGTAAGTGAGCGCTCTAGCGTTGCCAAAGGCTAAACTTTACCGGGAAGCGGGAAAACGCGCTCAATCTGTAATATTGTCCGATTCGACTTTCATTTCCGTAATAACAAAAGTCGTCCCACGCGTCGCGTCACGCGGCGGCCAACTCCGCTGTCGCGTGCCGCCGTACACCTCGCTGATGCACGCATTGACCCGCCGAATACGTTTCGAACACGGCGCGGTCATCGCCGAGCATGGCGAACGCGAACAACAGTTCTTCCAGCGATTCCGCCCGTGTCGTGCGGCGTGCGAGAAGCGGCGTGCCTGCCGGATCGAGCACGACGAAATCCGCCTCGCTGCCGGGTTGCAGCGTTCCGACCTTGTCGGTCATATCGAGCACTTGCGCCGCGCCTGTCGTCGCGAGCCAGAACATGCGCGCCGCGGTCAGATGATGCCCCGTCAGGCGCGCGATCTTGTGCGCTTCGCCCATGGTTTGCAGCATCGAAAACGATGTGCCGCCGCCTACGTCGGTTGCGAGCGCCACCGGCATTTTCGCCTCGCCGGCCTTTTCGATA
>Ga0163162_10005563_pt1 | contig 12191 bp, 11 predicted proteins | sample S55metaG_FD_115310 | JGI IMG/M metagenome (GOLD analysis project Ga0163162, IMG submission 115310) | Switchgrass rhizosphere microbial communities from Kellogg Biological Station, Michigan, USA - S5-5 metaG | ecosystem: Host-associated > Plants > Roots > Rhizosphere > Soil | place: USA...
CCCTGACCTCGGACATCGAGGGCATCGCCCGGCCCGTCTCGGCGTGGGTGCGCACCTCGCCGAACGCGCGGGCCATCGCCGCCGATGGCGCGGCCGCCATCGCGGCCGCCCGCACGCCACCCGGCCAGATCGCCACGCTCATCCTGCCCGCCGACACCGCGTGGAACGAGGCCGACGGCGTAGCGGCCGTGGCCCCGATGACCGCGCGCGCGCGCGTCGGCGACGACGTCATCGCACGTTGCGCCAAGGTCCTCCGCTCCGGCGAGCCGGCGATGCTCATGCTCACGGATCGCGCCGTCCGCGCGGACGGCCTGGCGCTGGCCGGGCGCATCGCCACCGCCACCGGCGCGCGCATCATCGCCCAGGGATCCAACGCGCGGATTCAGCGCGGCGCCGGCCGCGTGCCGATCGAACGGCTCCCCTACCCGGTCGACCAGGCCCTGGCCGTGCTCAAGGACGTCCGTCACCTCATCCTGGTCGGCGCCAAGGCGCCGGTGGCGTTCTTCGCCTATCCGGACAAGCCCAGCGTGCTGACGCCGGACGGCTGCCAGGTGCACCAGCTCTGCACGCTGGCCGAGGACTCGATCGCCGCCCTCGAAGCGCTGGCCGACGCCGTGGGTGCCAAGAAGGGCAGCGAGGTGGTTCAGCCGGCCGGTCGCCCCGCGCTCCCCACGGGCGCGCTCACGCCCGACACGCTGGCGGCCGCGCTCGGCGCGCTCCTGCCCGAAGGCGCGATCGTCGCCGACGAGTCGGTCACCACCGGCCGGGGATTCTTCAAGCAGACCGCCGGCGCCCCGCCCCACGACTGGCTGAACAACATGGGCGGCTCGATCGGCCTCGGCATGCCGCTGGCCACGGGCGCCGCGATCGCGTGCCCCGACCGCAAGGTCGTCTGCCTCGAGGGCGACGGCAGCGGCATGTACACGGTGCAGGCCCTCTGGACTCAGGCGCGCGAGAGCCTCAACGTGACGACCGTCGTCTTCGCCAACCGCACCTACGCCATCCTCCGCCACGAGCTGACGAACGTTCGCGCCGGCACCCCCGGCCGCAAGGCCGCCGACATGCTCGACATCAACCGCCCCGATCTCGACTGGGTCGCCCTCGCCCGCGGCATGGGCGTCCCCGCCACCCGCGCCACCACCGCCGAAGATTTCAACAAACAATTCGCCTCCTCCCTCTCCACCCAAGGCCCCACCCTCATCGAAGCTGTCCTCTAGCCCTCCACACCGGCAAGCCGCAAGCAAGCGAGGGGGAGCGCAGGGGACCAAGGAGCGCAGGGGACCGAGGGAGCGCAGGAGGCGGAGGCGCGGGAGCGAGGGATCGCAGGAGCAGGGAGCGCAACAGAGAAGGGCCGAGGGCGACAGCTAAAGGGTCAGCGGAAAACTACGGCGAGAGGCCGGGCGGCCGCGGCGGGGCGCGCGTCGGGAGGCGGGCTCGGGCGCCGCGGGCGCGCCGTCATGGCGAGCCGTCGTCGCCGTTACGAGCGCAGGGCCCGGCGAGCGAGCCGCCAACGATTCAACTCACCCGCAACAGCCCCCTTGGGGGTTGGGGGGATCGAGCGAGCCGTGCCCGGCGCGAGTTACGGCGACAGGCGAGCCATGCCGGCGCGCCCGCGGCGCCCGAGATCGCCTCCCGACGCGTGCCCCCGCCGCGATCGCCACCGACCAGAGTCAGACCCGCGGTTCTTCGAGTCCGAGCCGCTGAGCCATGCGCACCAGGTTGGCCACCGAGTCGGCTTGCATCTTCTTCATGACCCGCCCGCGATGGATCTTGATGGTCTTCTCCGCCGCCCCGAGGTCGGCGGCGATCTGCTTGTTGAGCATCCCGCGCACGACGAGACCCATCACCTGTCGCTCGCGCGGTGTAAGGGTCTCGAGGCGATGCTGGATCGCGTCGCGCTCGGCGTGCTCGGTATGCGCGTCGCGGCTGCGGGCCAGGGCGCGCTGCACGCTCTCGAGCAACTCGCCGTCGTCGAACGGCTTCTCGAGGAAATCGAGCGCCCCGCCCTTCATGGCCCGCACGCTGGCCGGGACCGTCCCGTGCCCGGTGATGAAGATGATGGGGATCGACTGCTGCTTGCCGCCCAGCTCGGCCTGCAGGTCCAGACCGCTCGGACCGCGGAGTCGCAGGTCGAGGATCAGGCAGGAGGGCCGATCGGCCACCTCCCGCTCGAGAAAGGCGCTGGCCGAGGGAAAAGCCACCGCCTCGAGCCCGACCGAGCGGAGGAGCCGGACCAGAGATCGGCGAACGCTCTCGTCGTCGTCCACCACGTAGACCACCCCGTCCGGGGTCATAGCCGGCAGACGCGCCTACCGCGTGAAATCGCTGCCGTACCGAAGACCGTTCGTCTCCACCACGTCGACCCTCAACACGCGCTTGCCGCCGCGATCCATGAGGCGGTAGGTGCTCTTGCCGTTCGGGGTCTCGGCGAAGGCCTGGCCGTCACGCAGGGTGAGCTGACCCTTGCCCTGGAATCCACCGACCGTGCGCGCGCTCTTGACCTGGTAGCTGGCGTCGTCGCCGATGATCACCTCGATGAAGTCTTCACTCCGGGAGGGCGAACGATCGACGACACCAGCCCACTTCCCCTTGATGAGATCGATGCTGGTGATGGGCACCGTAGTGTCGGGCGGCCGGGACGCCTGGCTCCCCGCGCACCCCCCGAGGATGACGGCGGCGGCGAGCGTGGCAGTGACCGCGACGTACGACCATAGAGCGCGATTGCGCAAGGCGGTTCTCCTCGACCCCCATGGTAGACCAATCCGCCCTGACGTGCGCGGGCGCCTGCAAGGATTGCGGCAGGGGTGCGGACCAGCAATAGGACTTTGGTCCCATACCGTGGCCCGGCCCATCGGACCTTGGTCGTAGCGTACAGCGACCCGCACTCGTGGCACCATCGCTGTCGCTGAGGAGAGACCAGCATGGACTTCAAAGAGATCGGAGCGGTCGCGCTGGATACCGGGATGCGGATCGGGCTCAAGATCCTGGGCGCCATCGTGCTCTGGGTCGTGGGTCGCATGCTGATCGGCCTGGCGGCACGGATGGCGCACAACGCGCTCGAGCGGCAGCGCGTGGACCTCACGCTGGCGCGCTGGATCGGGAGCATCCTCGTGGTCGCGCTGAACATCGTCCTGGTGGTGGCGATCCTGGGCGTCTTCGGCGTCGAGACCACAACCCTCGCCGCCCTCATGGCCGCCGCCGGCATCGCGGTCGGCATGGCGTGGAGCGGGCTCCTCAGCAACTTCGCAGCCGGCGCGTTCCTGATCGTGTCGCGGCCCTTCCACGCCGGCGACTTCGTGACGGCCGGTGGCGTGACCGGCACCGTGCTGGAAGTCGGGCTCTTCACCACCACCATGACCGCGCCCGACAACGTGCGGACCATCGTGGGCAACAGCAAGATCTTCTCGGACACCATCCAGAACTACTCGGCGAATCCGTTCCGCCGCGTGGAGATGGTCGCGCAGCTGGCGCACGGCGTCGATCCCAACCTGGCCATCGGGCTGCTGAAGGAGCGCCTGGGCAAGATCCCGAACGTGCTGATGGCGCCGGCGCCCGACGTGGAGATTCTGCAGTTCACGCTGGCGGGCCCCGTCCTCGCGGTGCGCCCGTACTGCAACAACACCCACTACTGGCAGGTCTACTTCGATACCAACCGGATCATCCGCGAGGCCTTTGGCACGGCCAGATTCCCGGTGCCCCAGCAGCATCTGCGCGTGCAGTCGTACGCCTCGACGTCGTGACGAGATGGCTGGCCGCGCTCGGCCTGGCGATGGTGCTCGGCGGCTGCAGCACGGCCGGGCCGGCCGGCTCGACGAGCCCGTCGCTGGCTGGGACCTCGTGGGTCGCCGAGGACATCGACGGGCGCGGTGTCCTCGGCGGCACGCCGTCCACGCTCGTGTTCGACGCCGCGCAGCGCATCAGCGGCCGGGCCGCCTGCAATCAGTACTTCGGCACGGCGGAGCGCGGCGAGGGCGCCCGGCTCCAGCTGAAGCCGGCCGGCACCACGCGCATGGCGTGCCCGGAGCCCGTGATGGATCAGGAGCGGCGATTTTTAGAGATGCTCGGCACGGTCGTCTCGTACCGCGGCGACGGCGGCACGCTCTCGCTGCTCGACGCGACCGGGCAGGTCAGAATCCGGCTGGTGGCCCTGCCGGCGCGCTGAGCGGCAGGCTCCGTTCGACCGCTATTCAGGGAGCGCGTTCAGGACGTACATGAGCACGAGGACGCTGCTCGGCCGGCCGATCGCACCGAACCACGTGTCGTAGACCCGAACGATCTCATCGGAGCGATAGAGCGCGGCCAGCGTCCGGTTGATCAGCAGCCGGAAGGGCGCGTCCCCGCGGCGCAGCATCAGGCCGTACGGCTCGTAGGAGAACTGCTCGTCGGCCAGCACGAGCTTGGCCGGCTCCTTGGAGGTCATGAGCAAGCCGATGAGGAGCACCCGATCGGAGACGTAGCCGTCCACCTTGCCGGCCAGCAGGGCGTCGCGGCCTTCATCGTGATCCTTCACCGGCACGATCTGCGCCGACACGGTCTTCTTGCGCAGCGCCTCGGTGAGCGCCTTCTCGGTCGTGGTCCCGGGAATCACGGCGATGCGCCGGCCGCCCATGTCGGACAGGCTCGCGAGGTTCTGCCCGGACCGCACGAGGAGCCCGGCCCCGTCGACCCAGGTCATGTTGCTGAAGTCGACCTGCTCCTGTCGCCCGAGCGTGATGCTGGTCGAGCCGCACTCGAGATCGATCCGGCCGCTGGTCACCGCGGCGGCGCGGTCGGCGACCGTCACCGGCACCCAGTTCACCTGTAGGTTGGCCAGACCGAGCTTGGCCTGCACGGCGATGGCGACGCGCTGGCAGAGATCGACGGAGTACCCGACGGGAAAGCGACGGTCGAGCGAGCTCATGAAGGAAAAGGGCGGGGAGTTCTCCCGGTAGCCCAGGGTGAGCGTGCCGGTGTCCTTCACCTTCTTGAGCGTGCCCTGAAGATCCTGGGCGGCGGCCGGGGCGGCCAGCCCCAGGGCGACCATGGCCACGACGAGCGTCCGGTTGATCCTCTGCATCGCTGCTGCGCTCATCAGCGTCGGCCGCATCAGCGTCCTCCTGGTCCGTCAGCGTTCACTTCGCAGGCAACCCGTAGGCTGCTGGGAGAACACCCTCCGCACCGCCGTCCGTAGGGCGGTGGGAAAGAGGCCAGGTGCGTGGGCTTCGGCACACCGGACGGAAGGATTCTACGGCGTGGTGCACGCTCCGAAGAGCGAAAACGTATGGTCCTCGTCGACGACGGCGGCGGACATGACTCCGTTGTCCTCGTCGATCGTGGCGCTCCAGCCGCGGCCGTTCTCGCCGCCCTGCAGGACGAGCCGCCCGTTGATATGCAGCACGGTAATCAGCGTTGACTTGCGGCCGGCGCTCGCGGTCACGGCCTTGGCGGCGACGTCGACCTTGAAGAAGGCGGGCGCACCCGCGGGCGTGTCGGGAGGCGCGTAGCGCTCGCACTGCCCAGCGTCGCACTCCATGACCGTCGTCACCGCGCAGATCAGCGGCTTGCTGCCGTCGAAGTCCGCCGCGTGCGCCGGCGCCGCGCATCCGGCGGCGATCAGCCCCGCCAGGGCCAGTCGACCGACGGCCGTCGTACTCCAGCTCGAAGATGCCATGCTCAGCTCCCTGGATCTCGCCACGAGGTGGCGCCGGCTATTGAACAGTGTACCCGCGCCCCGACATGCACGCGGCGAGCGCACGATTGTAGTTGGCCTGCAGCCCGGCGGTCTGCTGCTGCTGCGACGAGACCTGCGCCTGGTACTGCCGATTCTCGTTGTTCCGTCGCATGGTCCCGAACACCGCGCCGGCCGCGGCCCCGGCGGCCGCGCCCTTGCCGGCATTCCCACCGATCGCGCCGCCCACCGCCCCCACCACCGCACCGCGCGCCGCGCCCTGGACCGCCTGGCCTCCGGGCGGGGGCGGCGGAGGCGGCGCCATCGGCGTGCTCGGGTTGTAGCCGGACTGCTGCATGGCCCACACGTGGCATTCGCCCTGATCCTGCTGCTGCTGCTGCGGGCTCTGCCCCTTCTGCGGATAGATCATGAGCTGGGCGCCGGCGCTGTCGACCAGGACGGTCCCGAGCGACACGAGGCTCACCAGCACGACGAGTCGGGACCATCTTTTCACGACGCTCTCCTTTCGACGACTCGGCAGACAGAGTCGTCGGACTGGCGCGAGGGTAGGTCCCGGTGGGCGCGTACGGCTATCGGACGAAGGTCCTATTCGCGACGGGGAGGGCCACGTGCACGGTCAGGCCGCGACCGCTGCGGCGCGTCGCCCAGATGCGCCCACCGTGCGCCTGGATGATCGATCGGCTGATCGAGAGTCCCATGCCGAGACCGTCGCGCTTGGTGCTGACGAAGTGCTGGAAGATCCGCTCCATCTCCGCCTCGTCCACGCCGATGCCGGTATCGCCGATGGAAATCTCGACGAGGCCGGCCTCGCGCACGGCGGTACCCACCGTGATGGTGCGCGGGCCGTCGCTGGCCGCGCCGATGGCCTCGCTCGCGTTGACCAGCACACTCAGCAGGACTTCCTGGAGCTGGACCGGGTCTCCCGACACGGGCGGCACGCCGGCGTCGTAGTCGCGCAGCACGGTGATACCGCGGCGGCCGAGCTCGGGCCACAGCAGGCTGACGACCTTCTCGACCAGCTCGTTGACCCCGAGCGCGGGCGAGGTGGGGTGCTCCTTGCGCAGCACGCCCCGCAGCCGGTGGATGATCTCGGAGGCGCGCTTGGCGTCGGCGGCGATGTCTTCCAGCGTCTCCCGCACGTCGCCGGCAGCCCCGAGGTCCGGCCTCAGGCTGGCGTCGAGGACGTGCAGGGTGGCCTGCGCGTTGGCCACGATCGCGGCCAGCGGCTGATTCACCTCGTGGGCCAGTGAGGTGGCCAGCTGGCCCAGCATCGTCGCGCGCAGCGTGCGGGCGAGGTCCTCTCGCTGCCGGTCGGCCAGGTCCTCGGCGTGCCGGCGGCGCGTCACATCGACGTGGGACACCACCGCGCCGCCCTCGGGCCGACGCAGCGGCTCGACGGCCATCTCGAACCAGCGCGCCCCCGCCGGGGTGTGGCACAGGTATTCGATCTGACCGTGGTCACTGCCGCCCTCCAGCACGGCGGTGATCGCCGCCGCCGCCAGGTGGGCGTCGGCATCGCCCATGGCGGCGGCGCGCTGACAGACCTCGAGGTAGTGCGTGCCGACCGAGACCAGCGCGGGATCGGCGCCGTTCTCGGCGGCGAAGCGCAGCCACGACTCGTTGACCGCGACGATGACCCCCTGTCGATCGAGCGCAGCCACGTGGCCGTAGAGCGAGCCGAAGATGGCGCTGCGCAGCGCGTTGCTCTCGAGGAGCACCTGGTGGGCGGTCTTCAGCTCGGTGACGTCGGTGGCGGAGCCGATGTAACCGACGACGGCGCCGTCCGTCCCGAAGCGCGGCAAGCCGTGATCGAGGATCCAGCGATACTCGCCGTCCCAGCGCTGCAGGCGATAGTCGAGGGTGAAGGCCCGGCGCGCCCCCACCGCGTCGCGCACCGTGGCCGCGCACGCCTCACGGTCTTCGGGATGCACGCTGACGGTCCAGCCCTCGCCCACCTCGTCCTCGAGTCGGCGGCCGGTGACGTCGAGCCAGCCATTGTTGAAGTAGCTGCGCCGGGCGTCGGGATCGGACATCCACACCATCCACGGAGCGGCGTCGGCCATCAGGCGGAATCGCTCCTCGCTCTCGCGGATGCGGCTCTCGGCCCGGCGGCGGGCGAGCGCGTTGGCGAACACCTCGGCGATCAGGCGCAGGCGCTGCACCAGCTCCTCGGGCCACGCATGCTCGGTGCTCAGGCTGCTGCAGGCGAGCGAGCCCACGATCACGCCGCCCACCACCAGCGGCACCGCCACCAGCGAGCGGACACCGAGCGCGGCCACGGTGCGCCGATCGGTGCCGGCGTCCTCCGGGAGCTCGCTGACGCTCGAGAACTGCACCACCTGGCCGCGGCCGAGCCGGGCGTTCATCCAGGGAAAGTCGCTCAGGTTCGCCGCCACCGGCAAGGGCGAGATGCCCGTGCGGGTCCAGCCGTAGGTCACACGGACCAGCTCGCGGCGGGCGCCGAGCTCGACGAGCACGGCCCGGTCGATGTCGAGCTCGGTCACGATGCGCTGCAGCCCGTTCTCGATGGCGGGCCCCACGTCGCCCGCCGGGAGGCTGACGAACGTGGCCGACAGACCGGAGAGGAGGGTCTCGAAGCGGAGCCGTTCGGCCATCGCGTGCTGCATGCGTCGGCGCTGGGCACGCTGGATGAGCAGCCCGACGATGAGGGCGCTCTGCAGGGCGACCACGATCGTCCCGGCGATGATGGAGACCGCCGGCCAGGTGGCCGACGACATCAGCGTCGCGAACGTCGGCTCGTCCGCGCCTACGGGAACGGCGGGGGCCAGGAGGGCGAGCACCACCAGCGGCGCGGGCATCCGCGCAGCCACGCGGCGCCGCGAGGCTGGACGGTCAGACGCCGTAGGCACTCGCCAACACGCCCGTCTGACCACGCGGTCTCATCGGTCGACGCTTCCCGGTCGCGTGGGCTCAGGGCTTGAGCGCGACGGCATCGACCTTCTGCCACGTTGCATCCGGATCGTAGCGCTTCATCGACTCGGCAAGGCGCGCGGTGTTCACGCCGAGGTCCTTCTGGTAGACGATCCCGTCGTGATTCACGATGAACGTCATGACGCCGGAGGCGCCGTATTGCGCCGGGAAGGCCACCAGCGCGAAGCCGCCGATCATGTGTCCCCTGACCACGTAGTCGTACGCGCCGTCCGGGGCCTGCGGCCCCTGCGCCAGCAGGACGCGGTAGAAGTACCCGTGATAGGGAATCCGCCCACCGTCCTTGCTGGCCCGATAGCCTTCGGCCCTGGCCTTGACGACGAGATCGCCCAGCGGGCTCAGCGGCTCATCCGGCTTCGTCGGCCAAAAGAGCCCGTCGCGCTTGCCCGGAGTGCTCCCCAGGCGCTGCGCGTACTCGCGCACGCCGTCCTTGGTGTGAGGCTGGGTATAGTACTCGCGCTGCGCGTCGACGTAGGCCAGACACACCTGCATCGCGTTCAGCTCGTTCCGACCGACCCGCCGGTTGAGGATTTCTTCCTTCCCGGCCTCGGTGTCCCAGCGCCAGCTCGGGCCGTCGGGCACGAGGGGAATTGGCATCGGGAAGTCGTCAGAACCGACGTGCAGGACCACCTTGCCCCCGCCGGCCTGTAGCTGGTGACGCTGATCGTACTCCGCCACGAAGCGCGACATCACGGTGCGGTCGGACACCCTGTCGCCCGAGGACACGAGCGACCGGCCCGAGTCACCCAGGATCTCGACGAGCGCCTTCTGATCATCCGCGCGGAGCGCGGCCACCAGCGCATCGACCGCAGCGCCCACTGACTCGAAGCGCTTTTGCTCGGCGGCCATCGCCGACGCCGCCAGCGCGACCATGAGCGCGAGTGCAATCACGATCGTTCTCATCGCCGTCCGCCTCCACGGCCGCCGCCACCGCCGCCCCGCGACCCACCGCCACCACCACCGCCGCCCCGGGAGCCGCCGCCGCCACCACCGCCACTGGAGCGGGAGCCGCCACCACCACCGCTGTACGAGCCGCTCGAGCGTGACGATTGTCCGCGCTGGCTCTGCGCGCCGACGTCGCGGGAGGAGCCCATGCCTTCGAACGCGCCGGCCTGACGTCCGCCGCCGCCCGCTCCGGCGCCCCCGCCGGCGGGCCGCGTCTGGGCGCCACCGGGGCCGCCCGAGCCGCCGCCGGGGCGATTCTGACCGCCCTGACCACCGGCGTCGCCGCGGCCTCCCTGCTGGTCGCGGCCGCGAAACTGGTCGCGCGAGGCGCTGTTCTGCGGGCCGCCGCGATTGAACTTCTGCTGCGTCGCCGAATTTTTGTACTGGGCACCCTTCCGGTGCTCAGGATTGTGCTGCCACCCACCGCGCCCACCGTCACCGCGACCACTGTTACCGCGCCCACCATCACCGCGGCCCCCGTCACCCCGGCCGCCGTCACCGCGGCCGCCGTCGCCGCGGCCGCCGTCGCCGCGCCCACCGTCACCGCGATTGCCGTTACCGCGGTCGCCACCGTTGATCTGGTTCTGTCGGTCCGAGTTGTTCACGTTCTTCGTGAAGTTGTTGTAGTTGCTGTTGTTGATGTTGACGTCGCCGCCGCCCCAGTTGCAGTTTCCCCATACCGCCGCGCCGACCGCCATGCCGACGCCGAACGAGAGGAGCGCCGTCCCGGCGACGTACCCGGGCGGATAGTAGGCGTACGGCGGATACGCGGGATACGGCCAGGCACCGTAGACCACCGTCGGGTTGTAGGTCGGCACATAGATGACCTGCGGGTTCGTCGGCTGGATCGTGATGATCTCGGCCGGCGGCGGTGGCGGCGGCGGCGCCCCCGCGGGCGGCGGCGGTGGAGGTGGAGCGTCGGCGGGAATCGGCTCGACCGCCACGGTCAGCTCGGAGGACGATTTGAGGTTGCCCTCGCCCTTCGCCTTCGCGCGCAGCCGCTGGACCGCGTCCATGGTCTCCTTCTGCTGGTCGAGGAACGCGTCCCCGAGCTGCTGTAGCCAGTCGAGCTTGTCGTTCATCATCGTGAGCACCTGGGGAAACGAGACCAGCGATTTCACGCTGTCGTCCCAGTCGTGCTTCTTCAGCTCCTCGCTGATCGCCGGCTCTTTCAGACTGGCATTGGCCTGGGCGAAGCGCGAGGCCTGCACGATCTCGAGCGGATACGTGGAGGCCATGAAGATCTGCGCGAGGAGCGGATCGGGATAGAGGGCGATGGGCGCGACGATCTGCTCCAGCTGCTCGGCGGTGAATTTCTGGTCCGCGGCAGCCGCGGGCGTTCCGGGAGCCGCGGGCGCCCCGGGAGCCGCGGGCGCTCCGGGAGCCGCGGGCGCTCCGGGAGCCGCGGGCGCTCCGGGAGCCGCGGGCGCCGGGGCCTGGCTTCTGGCGGGCACCGGGGGCAGCAGCGTGAGCAGGGCGACGATCGCCAAAATTTTCGCCAGGACACCTCGGGTCAGGTGGATCATTTCGCCCCTCCAACGTCGCTCGAGCGCCAGCAGAATCCGGGCGGGGCCCCCCTCGGGACAATGAGACCTTGGTCCCATCCCGCCGCCCACGGCCCTTCAGCGACACACACGGAACTTGGCGTAGTCACCCTCGGCGCGCGACCGCGTATCGTCGGCGTCGGTGAGCACGGCGATGCCCGCCGGCTTGGCGGCCGGCGGCTCCCCGAACAGCCGCGTGTAGTCCTCCAGCACGTTGACGCGCTCCTCGATCCACTGGTCCTTCACGGCGGGCGGTCCGGTACGGAGCACGAGCACCTGGGTGAGCCCCATGTTGGAGCTGAGCCGGGTGCCGACCGGCACCCGCTCGCTCCAGATGTACTTCACGGCCTTCGGGCCGCTGATGCGGGAGTGGGGCACGGTCATGTACACGGCCAGGGCGCTGTCGTTCTTGGACGAGTCGCGCTCGTCGGCGCCCTGCGGGAACAGGCGGGGACGCCAGGACCACGCCAGCACGGGATACTTCGTGAGGTCCCACTCGTACTCGCGACCGGCCTGGATCCCGAGCCCACTGGACATGGCCCGCAAAAAGCGCAGACCCCCCTCCTCCTGCACCGTGTACGACACCTTGCCGGCGTCCTTGCGCGCCTTCCAGCCGAGAGGGAACTGACCGATCTGGCTGTCAGCGAACGTCTCGATCACCAGGCAGTCCGAGCCCTGCGCGCGCGCCCGCATGGGTGCGGCCAGCGCGGCGACCGCCAGCGCCGCCGCTAGGAACCTGGCCGGGCGCGTCACCATGACCTCCCTACGTCTGGGCCGTGGAGCGGAGCGCGGTACGACCCGCCGGGGAGACGAGGTAGGCGAGGATGACGAGCGCGATCACGGCGCGCACGGCGATCAATCCGAACGCGTCGCCGGTCAGGACCAGAGCCAGGACGCCGAGCAGATTCAGGATCACCGCCAGCATGCCCACGCCCCAGGCCCAGTCACGCCGCGCGAATGCACCGCCGACGAAGGCCAGGTAGAGGAGCGCGATGATCGTTGCGAAGACTGCGCGCAAGAACACGAGGGCGCCCGCGAGCGGCAGGAGGAGCGCCCCTCGCTCTCCGAGCTGACCGGCGAGGTAG
>Ga0163162_10005564_pt1 | contig 12190 bp, 9 predicted proteins | sample S55metaG_FD_115310 | JGI IMG/M metagenome (GOLD analysis project Ga0163162, IMG submission 115310) | Switchgrass rhizosphere microbial communities from Kellogg Biological Station, Michigan, USA - S5-5 metaG | ecosystem: Host-associated > Plants > Roots > Rhizosphere > Soil | place: USA: Michigan...
AACTCATTGGAGTCATCCATCCTTCTTCGCTTATTTCGCAACTTCAACTTCGGCTCCGGGAATTTTCGGAGAACTACTCACCGCCGCATTCGATAATAAGGCGATGCTGTGGCGTACCTCGCCCGCGTCGACAGAACTCGAAGAGGTTGTGCTTGATTGGTTGCGACAGATGATGGGTCTCGACCCGGGGATGACCGGCATCATTTACGATACTGCTTCAGTTTCGAGCATGCATGCGATTGCGGCTGCGCGAGAAGGAGTCGAGCGACGTATTCGTGAAGAAGGGATGAGTGGGAGAACTGATCTGCCTCTACTTCGGGTTTACGTTTCGGAACATTCCCACTCTTCGATTGAGAAAGGAATCATCACGCTGGGTCTGGGTCAGAAAGGAATGCGAAAGATTCCAACTGATTCTGCCTTTCGCATGGATTCGCGCGCGCTCGCGGCGGCAATCGAAGAAGACAAGCGCGCCGGGTACATACCTTTTTGTATAGTTGCCACAGTTGGCACCACCTCAACGTCAAGCATCGATCCGATCCGCGAGATCATTCCGATCGGTGAAGAGCAGGCGATTTGGTTACACGTCGACGCTGCCTATGCGGGTTCTGCCGCAGTCGTTCCGGAACTGAGGTATATCCTTGATGGTTGTGAGCGAGCTGACTCGCTGGTAGTGAATCCACACAAATGGTTGTTCACACCGTTTGATTGCTCAGTGCTTTACACACGTCACATGGATTTGCTGGGCCGTGCGTTTTCACTAGTACCTGAATATCTACGAACACCGGAACAGGAAAAAGTCCGCAGTGGATCCGACTATGGAATTCAGCTTGGTCGTCGATTCCGAGCACTAAAATTATGGATGGTTATGCGCTACTTTGGTCACGAAGGATTAGCGGCAAGAATTCGTGAACACTGTCGCCTCGCAAAACTGTTTGCCTCATGGGTTGAAGCGGCACCTGATTGGGAGCTGCTCGCGCCTACGCCACTCGCTCTAGTTTGTTTTCGCGCGTGTCCAAAACGTGAAGGCGCCGACGATGATGTGCAGAACAAACGTCTCGACATTCTGAATGAAGCAATCATGCATGGCGTTAACGCGACGGGGAAAGCCCTCTTTTCGCACACCAGGTTGAACGACAAACTAACGTTGCGCTTGTCGATCGGGAATATTCGGACAACGGAAGCCCACGTCAAGCAGGTGTGGGACTTAATGAACGAACAATTGGAATTACTGCGTTAGTCTATCTCTCCGAAGCAGTTCAACTGATTTACGTCGAATATTATTAGGTCTCAAGGAGAAGTAGGTATGAAATCGATCAGAGTAGTGTTGACAGTGGCTTTTGTTCTGATGTGCTGCAGTCTGGCTGTAATCGCGCAAACTGGTTCTAACAAGCAGTACATAAAAGAGGGACTGACATTTGATTATCCGGCAGGTTGGACCATCCAGGACGACAGCAACAAAGACGGTCAGTCGTTAACTCTGGCGCGCGCCGATCTTGACGTCTCGATTAACGTGTTCGTGCACCGTGGTCGCATTACGGCGGAGAAATTGGCGGATGCCAAAAAGGCCTTCATCGATCCCTATATCGACGCGCGGAAAAAGCAGTTTATTCAGATGGGCGCGAATCCTGTGCAGACCGCTGATACAACTGAGATTGCCGGGCTAAAAGCAGATGGTGTGGTTCTTAGTGCCAGCCTCGGTGGTGAAACAGGTGCAGCCAAAATCTATTGGACGTTGGTAGGGGAGCGAGTAGCTCTGCTGACTTATTTCGGACCTGACAAGCAACAAAAACAGTTTGCCCCAGTGTGGGATCTCGTGCGGGGTAGTATCAAGATCGAAGCCCCGAAGGCCGCTCCTAAAGCCTCGCCGACTCCTTGATCGTCATTGGTCGCCTACTGTTGAACCAAACTAGAATGCAGCGCCCCATTGTTTATAGCTCAACCTTCATCGTCGCCTTTCTTTTGTTGGCCACGCTGACGCCCGCACAACCGCGGCGGCCAATGACAGCAATGACACCCGCGGATATTCTGCGAGTGGCTACAGTCAGCGACGCACAAATCTCACCAAATGGGACATGGGTCGTATACACCGTCACCACAGTCGCCGACGACAAATTGATCAATACGTTGTGGCTGGCTCCAATCGGTCCAATTCCACAAACCACAGTACCAACTCCGCAAACACCTGGCCGGCGCGGTGGTGGTTATGTTGAATGGTCCGACGTAAGAACAAGCCCGTTACCCTTGCTTCCTGCTGGTTGGAATGCCGGAAATGCACGTTGGTCACCTGACGGCTCCATGATCGCCTTTATCTCCAATCACGAAGATCAGGAGGGAATCTGGACCATCAAACTTGACCGTCGTGAGCCGCGTTTTATTGCCGGTATCCAGTCGACGAACTTCTTTATTACTTACGCAGGCGAATCGATCTCCTGGTCGCCCGACTCAAAGCGCATCGCTTTTATTTCCGCGACTCCTGAAAACGTCGAACCGGCAGGGACACGACGTACTGATGATCCTCGAGTGATCGATCGCCTCCAATACAAGTCGCGAACTTCACTGTCGGATAACAAACGTACTCATGTTTGGGTTGTTGATGTAGATCGCACTGAAGCGCGCCAACTAACTTCCGGAGCCTTTTACGATCACGCCGTTAGCTTTAGTCCGCGCGGCGACGAAATACTCTTTCTCTCAAATCACGAATCCGATCCTGACGCCAATAACAACTCCGATATTTTCGCCGTTGATATGGGGGCACAGGTCCGGCAGATCACGGAGACAAAGGGTTGTGAATACGATCCTGTTTGGTCACCGGATGGGAAATCCATCGCCTATACGGCAACAAAACGCGAGGTCACGACGATCGACAGTGTTGCCGAAGACACACACGTGTGGGTCATTCCTGCTTCCGGAGGCGCAGGGAAGGATTTGACCTCCGATCAGGATCGTCGTGTGAGAAACCCGCAGTGGTCCGCAGATGGCCGCTCGATCTTTTACCTCGCAGGAGATCGAGGTTACTCAACGATCTTTAAAGTAGGAATGGGTGGTGGCCGCCCAAGCAGGTTTTCATTGTTCGTTCTTGAAGGCGAACTCGGCGGAGTATTCGATCTGGAAGAATCAAAGTTTCGCGTCGATAGTAATTCCGCTACCGTTTTAGCGCCGCCGTTTCAAATTACGGGTTTCAGCATCGCTAAGAATCGATCCGGCGAAGAACTTTCTGTGCCGATAGTTTTTACGCTGGGAAATGCTGTGCGACCAGCTGAGGTTTGGACTGCTTACGGTAGCAGCGTTCCGTTGCGGCGCTTGAGTTCACATAACGATTCATTTGTGAGATCGATGCGATTTGTCGCACCTGAAGAGTTCACATTTTCCAGCTTTGATGGGACCGTGATCCAGGGATGGATCATGCGACCTCCAGGATGTCGCGAAGATCGCAAGTGTGCTCTGTTGCTCAATATCCATGGTGGGCCACATGGCATGTTTGGTTGGTCGTTCAATGCAAATTTTCAAACTCTCGTGAGTCGCAATTTTGCAGTGCTCTATTTGAACCCGCGCGGATCGAGTGGCTACGGACAGAAGTTTTCCGATGGAACCATTAACGAATGGGGCGGCGGTGACTACAAAGACTTGATGATGGGTGTTGATGAGGCGCTCAAGCGTTACTCGTGGATAGATGGCAATCGATTGGGCGTGACCGGAGGAAGTTATGGTGGGTTCATGACCAACTGGGTCATCACTCAAACACCAAGATTTCGCGCCGCCGTGGCCGTTGCCAGCGTGAGCAACCTGATCAGTTTTTATTCAACGTCGCTTTACCAGGATTTGGTACACGCTGAATTTGGCGGCTTTCCGTGGGACAACTATGATCTGCTCTGGCAATGGTCGCCACTTCGTTACGTGAGACAGGTTCAAACCCCGACAATGTTTATTCACGGTGAGAATGATAACGATGTGCATATTACGCAGGCCGAAGAGATGTACATGGCCCTGAAGAGACGAGGTGTTGATTCGGTGTTTGTGCGTTATCCGCGCGAAGGACACGGACTTCGTGAGCCAAAACACCGCGTTGACGCGCTTGAACGAACCATCGCCTGGTTTGAGCGTTATTTAAAGTAGCCTATGAACGACAAGAAGCAACTCAAAAAAGACTATCAGATGGCCAAGCGGCCGTTAGGTGTGTTCATAATTAGAAACACAACAAACGACAAAGTTTTTCTTGGCTCTGGTTTGGACATCAACGGAATCATCAATCGTCACAAGTTTGCCCTCTCGGCCGGCGGTCACAATAGTAAGCAATTGCAAAAGGATTGGAATGAGTTAGGCGCAGAAAAGTTTGAGTTTGAAATTCTTGATCAGATGGAACCGTTGGATGAACCGAGTTTTGATGCGCGTCGCGAACTGGCGTTCATGGAAGAGATGTGGCTCGAGAAGTTGGAGCCCTATGGTGAACGCGGTTACAACGAGAAGAAGCTGACTCGCGAGGAGCGCTTGCAGATGATCGCGAATAAGCGCAAGGATTGATCCTGCGGTCGAACCCCTTTCTTCCTACAAATTTTCTTTCACAACTCACCACGCCGCGGGGTTAGTACCTGTAGAACACCCCGATGCTTTAGCGGCAAATGAAGTTCATCCACGCGTCAAGCTAAAGCAGCTCGGACAAGAAAATCTAAACCAACACGGAGAAATTGATGCGAATCCTCGTTTCGGTTGCGGCGATTGTGCTGTTTGTAGCAACACTCGCTTCAGCGCAAATTTCCAGTTCACCAGTCGACAAGATCGAGGCCGAAAAGTGGCGGGCCGATCTGCGCTTCATGGCCGAGGCGATGCCTAAGTATCACAAGAACCTTTTTCACTCGATGACCCGCGATCAGTTTGACGCCGCGGTTCAGGAGCTGGATCGAAAAATCCCTACCCTCGCACGTCACCGAATTATCGTTGAACTGGCGCGCATCGTAGCTCGTGTTGGCGATGGGCATACCAACATAGCACCAACGCGTGATGCGAAGATTGGTTTTCATTCCCTTCCAATCAAGCTCTACTACTTTGCTGATGGTCTCATCATCCGTTCAGCGACAAAGGATCATGCCGATTTGGTCGGTGCGTCAGTGGTCCAAATTGGAAACGCTCCAACTGCGAAAGCGTTCGACGTCGTGAAGCAATTGATTGGTCGCGACAATGAAATGGATCTGAAATTCTTTGCACCATTTCTGATGTCAATGCCGGAAGTACTCCATGCAGTCGGCCTTATCGATGATCCAAATGAAGCAGCCTTCGTTGTGGAAAAGAATGGACAGCAACGGTCAGTAAAGCTCAAGCCGGTTGGGCCAGTTCAACTGCTGCCACCTGACACCGATCTCAGTTGGTTGCCGCAAACCGATTGGGTCGACGCCCGCGATACTGCTAAACAACCAACCCCATTGTGGCTAACAGATCCACAGAATAAGTTTTGGCTGCGATACCTGGTGGACCAGCAGACTCTCTACGTTCAGTTAAATCAGATCGGAAACAAAGATGATGAGTCGATGGAGTCGTTCGCTAAGCGATTACTGGAGACAATCGACGCGAACCCAGTGGCGCGTTTGGTGGTTGACTTGCGTCTTAATCGTGGCGGGAATGGCGACTTCAATCGACCAATCCTGCGCGCACTCATCAAGGCTAACAAGGTCGACCAAAAAGGAAAGTTGTTTGTGATTATCGGTCGCAGTACGTGGTCGGCCGCTCAGTTTCTCGTGAATAATCTCGAAGATTACACGGAAGCGATCTTTGTCGGTGAGCCTACTGGTGGTAAGCGAAATTCGTACGGTGATTCGCGAAGAATTACTTTGCCGAATAGCGGTGTGACGGTGCGCGTCTCAACACTGTGGTGGCAGGAAGATGAACGTGACAAACGGCAGTGGAAAGCACCTGACCTTGCGACTGAACTAACCTTCAAAGATTACGAGAACAACGTCGATCCAGCTCTCGCGGTTGTCCTTCAATACACAACTCGTAAATCATTAAACGAGTTGTTGAAGGAAGCTTCCTCTTCAAATAACAGTGGAGCTATCGCAGAGACTTTTAAACGATGGCGTAGAGATCCGCTGAACAAATACATAAATGGTGAATCACAAGTTAATCGCCTGGGTTACGAGTTACTGGCAGGGAAGCAGATAGATCGTGCAATAGAAATCTTCAAATTAAACTCCGAACAATATCCAGAATCTGCAAATACGTTCGACAGTCTTGGTGATGCTTACGCGGCGCACGGTGATACGGCACTGGCAATCAAGAATTACGAGCGCGCGCTGCTGTTGGAGCCCACGAACAGCGCTGCGAAGGAATCTTTGGATAAGTTGCGAGCGAAACCATAAAAAAAGCGGATGTGAGCATGTGTCACATCCGCTTTTTCACTTTCATTTACTTACTGGTTAGTAACCTCGGTATCCGTCAGCGTATCCGTTTTGGAATCCCTGTCGGAAGTAAGTCTGGTACAACCCACGATTTCCGTAACGTGAATTGTAGTCCTTGCTGGCTCGCTGATATTCACCTTCATCACGAAATTCGAATCTATCATTGTGACGTCGGTCGTTTCGACCAGCCTTCATACCCTCGTTGTAGCCGGCGTTAAGGGCTGTCTGTCTGAAATCAAATGAACCACCGTAGTTCGGATAGTTATCACGTCGGCCACGTTCACGCCAATCGCGGTCGCGTTGATCGCGCTGATATCGATCGCGCTCATATCGATCGCGTTCGTAACGATCCCGATCGCGTTGGTAACGATCATCGGGATAACGTGGGTACTGCGCTTGCGCAGTTAGATTCGCAGATAGACCGATCCCAAACAACAATGCTAACGCGAATAAGGTACCTGCAATTTTGTTTTTGAAGTCGATCAGTTTCATCTCATAAGCCTCCTTCATCCGACATGCGATTTTGCAACACGTATGCCGTTTGAAGAAATCGGCGTATTTACGCGATTTCTCGATGAGTGCTGAACGGATTCATACCAAATGGGTGTCGGGATAGACGACATGATCAGTCGAGCCGAGACAAACCCGCGAGGTCTGGCGAAAAACTCTGTGACAGTTTGCTATGGGCCTTTCGCACCAGGAATCGGTATGATTCAGCGCACTCCCCCGCACTATGTCGGACCAGGGCGTAAAGGTGACTGTCCAAACACTGAAAATGTCTTTTGTACGCGCGCTTAAGTTAAAGTGTCCTGCGTGTGGTCTAACTTCGATCGTCGAGCGTCCGTTTCACATCAAGCATCACTGTGATAACTGTTACTCGATCTACAAACGTGAAGAGGGGTTCTTTGTGGGGGCCATTCTCGCGAATGTGGTGATTACGGAACTAATCGTCCTGGGAGTCTGCTTCTTTGCGCTTTTGATCCTGGGCTTAGAGTATGAAAGCGTGCTGTGGTTGCTCTTTTTGCTGGCGATAATTTTCCCGATAAGCTTCTTTCATCACAGCTGGAGTTTTTGGTTAACCCTCGATTATCTGGTCGAAGGACTACCAAAGTTGAGGGGAATGGGCAGATAGCGGACCGCGGTCGCCTGGCGGAAGGGAACTTATCCATTTCCAAAAATTAAGTTGTCTAGGTTATACTCCACCCAGCTCGCCAGGCCGGTATTTCAGGCAACCAGTCAAAACAAGACTAATATCGCGCAGGAGCTGGTAAAGGTTCCTTCGCCTATGAGCGAGTCCGATATTTTAATTGCGTCCTTTTAAGGACGATTGAATCAAACTTTGCAGCAGCCGCTGACTTGGTCGGTCGATCAAGCTGAAGAAGCGCCTTCCGGGAACGTTTGAAGTTCACCCTACTTGTCGACAGGTAGAGCAGACTCGGTTTTAAACTGAGCCCGCTCCTTGTCGTTAGAGACCTTCTAAATAGTCCTTTGCGCCGCGGCTAGTCAGGTTTTCTGTTGAAAGAAAGAATTTGTGGTCATGTTGTGGGTGGGTTCCATCCAGACATGACGATATCCGTGCTGATCCTTCGGCACGACTCCGAAACTACCTACCATCCGCCAGTAGCGAATTGGTCTGATGATCAATTTTCTCCCGCGGCTAAATCCAATAACTCAATTCACGGTGAGACGCTGAGTCGTCTTGCTAATTACGGATTAGACGGTGCGCCTCGCCATGTGCTTGAAGGTCCCGTCGCTTCTTCCGTTCACAATTTTCACAAACGCAACATTCGTATTTGAGGCTCAGCAAGAATTGCAGAGGGACCGAGCGGGTGTGTGCGTGGAGACTTTAGGTCGAAATGGCTAAACAATTGATAGTGAGCGTCAATGGACGCGAAAAAAAGATAGCGATAATCGAAGACGATAAGGTGTCGGAGTTCTACATCGAACGTGGAGAACAACACCAGGGTATCGTCGGAAACATTTACAAGGGTCGCGTAATGCGCGTCCTGCCAGGTATGCAGTCAGCGTTTGTCGACATCGGACTTGAACGCGATGCGTTTCTGTATGTGTCAGACTTCTTTGACGAAGAAGAAGAGTTTGAGCGGATCGTAATCGACAAGTCGAAGAAGGGAACGCCCGACGCCGAACATGCTGCCGCGGAAGAGGTGGCCCAGAATCGCGTCGAACGCGAACAGCAGATCGAGGCCACTCACGAACGAGTGGCGCCGTTACAGGAAGAACCTGCCGCCACGGAAGTGAGCGAACAATCCGAGAGCGCACGACGACGTGGACGACGCGGTCGTAAGCGATCTCGCTGGGAAAAGACGGACGAAACTGCAGCAGTTGCAGATCAGGAGCAGCCGGCGTTTGAAGTTCCTGACACACCTTTCGTTTCAGGTGATCCATCGATCGAACGAGTTGTCGATGAAGAAGAAAATGCGGCAGTGAATGGCGAGATGTTTAAAGACGCGCGTCTCCAGGAGCGACTCTTCGATCAGATTCATGCGATCGAATTCAATCTGGAAGACGATTACCGGACCGCTGAAGTTGGTTCGTTGATTTCAAAAGGACTTGGTGACGGATCTTTCGAGCGAGTCGACGACGGTGCTAACGACGCCGAGACAGTGGTGCGTTCCGGTCGGCAGATTGAAGAGGCACACCTCGCCGCTTTCGTCGATGACGTCGACACAGACATTCTGCGGAGCGGAAGTTTTGAACGCATCAGCGACGATGAGGATGCTGAAGCCGCACCATCACCCGCAAAACGATCCAGGAAGGCGCCAGTTGCTACTGCTGTCGAGGCAAAGAAGAAGCGCACACGTTCCACGGCCAGTAAGACAGCGGCCAAAAAGCGAGCGCCCGGTAAGAAATCTACTAAGAAAAAAGAATCGACGGAAGATGGTTACGACGATGCCGAGGCAAGCGTGACTGAGGGCCAGTCGCGTGCAGAGTTTGCGACGCGACGTGGCGGTCGTCGACGACGACGTTCAGGTAAGGCGCGACCAGGCACAGCTGGGGCAGCAAATGAAGAGGCTAAGACTGGCGCCAATGGTGTCGATGATGAGGTAGAAGCTGCGCCAGTGATTGAGGTTGCAGAAGAGATCGTGAACGAGCCGGCTCCCGTTGCGGAGACGCCTCAACGTCCGCCGCAACGCGAACAACGTGAACAACGTGAACCACGCGAACCACGCGAACAACGAGGACGCGACCGCAGTAGTAATTATCGTGGGCAATCTCGTCGCGATCGTCACCAGCCGGCCATTACGGATTTGCTTAGTGAAGGTCAGGAGATTCTGGTACAGATTGCGAAGGAACCGATTGCCAAAAAAGGCGCTCGCATCACTTCGCACATAGCGCTACCGGGTCGGTTCCTGGTTTACATGCCGACAGTTGAACATGTTGGCGTTTCCCGAAAGATTGAATCAGACAATGAAAGACATCGGCTGCGAAAACTGATTCAGACGATCCGTGCTGAGGAAGATATTCCTTCAGGCGGTTTCATCGTGCGCACTGCGGGCGTGGGAGTTAGCGAGAAAGAGTTGCGCGAGGACGTTCGCTACCTCGTACGCACCTGGCTTGATATTCGTGGCAGCGCGGAGAAGGCAAAAGCACCAGCCCTCGTTCATCGCGATCTCGACCTCGTGCAGAGACTACTTCGTGATCAATTGGCGGATGATTTCGAAGCGATTCGAGTTGACTCCGAGGAGGAGTATCAACGCATCGTCGAGTTTATCAATCGCATTCAGCCGCGACTGGTGAAGCGGGTTAAACTTTACACTCGTGATCAACCGATTCTCGAAGCGTATGGCGTGCAGGTCGAAATTGATAAGGCCATTAAGCCACGCGTCTGGTTGAAATCGGGTGGTTACCTGGTCATCAATCAAACAGAGGCATTGGTTGCTATCGACGTAAACACCGGAAAATTTGTTGGTCGTGGTGGCGGTCGTCTCGAAGACACAATCACCCGAACAAATCTTGAAGCGGTTGAAGAGATCGTTCGCCAGATTCGCTTACGCGATCTCGGCGGCATTATCGTGCTCGACCTAATTGATATGGAAGAGCGACGCAATCGACAAAAGGTGATGCAGTCGTTGCAGGATGCTTTACGCAACGATAAGTCGCCCACCAAAGTGCTGTCGTTCAACGACTTTGGTTTGGTAATCATGACACGCAAGCGCGTTAAGCAGTCGCTCGAGCGAACGTTGTGTTCGCCGTGCCAGTATTGCCAGGGCGCAGGCTTGATCAAGTCGCCTCAAACGATCTGTTACGAGCTGCTCGAAGAAGCTCGTCGTCTTGCCAAAGGCATGAACGGTGAGAAGGACCATTCGCAAGTGACCCTGCGAATCAATCCTGATGTGGCGAAGGCACTCCGCACGTCGGAGCGCGACGTCCTCAGCGAGATTGAAGACTATATTGGACCTATCGACATTAGCAGTGATCCTGCGATTCACCAGGAACTATTTGATTTTGCCTTGCTGTAGGCAACACTGCTCAGGCACGAGACAATGAAGAAGGACAGGCAGAAATGCCTGTCTTTTTTTTCGAATCACTAAGAGAACAAATCTGTGTCGTTTGCGTATTCTGGGAGTGCGAGGATTCAAGTAAGCGAAGGACAAAATGGGCAAACTGGGAAATTTTTGGAAAACATTACTGGCAGGCGGCGCTGGGGTTGCAGCATTAGCCGCGGTTAACGCTTCAATCAGACGCAACGCGCAGGACCCGGACAACAGCGCACTTGGTGGCACTGCGAGTTTGTTTTCGTGGAAGCATGGCCGAATCTTTTACAAAGAAGCCGGCCTCAACCATCCCGGATTGCCGATTGTCTTTGTACATGGCGTTGGCGCCGGTGCTTCAAGCTTCATGTGGCGCAAAAACTTCGACGCTTTAAGTGAGAACTTTCCAGTGTATGCACTGGATCTGCTGGGCTTTGGCTTGTCTGACAAACCGGCAGGCGCTCCATATTCCGCAGAGCTCTACGTTGAACTGATTTCAGATTTCATTAGGGAAGTCGCCGGTGGAAAAGCAAATATCGTCGCAACTTCGTTGGGCGCATCGTACGTCGTACTCGTAGCCGACGAACATCCAGAGCTCGTGAATGCTCTGATTCTGAATGCGCCTGCCGGGTACGACGCAGTTAACGCTCGGCCGGGTATGGCAGGTGCAGCCTTTTATGGATTACTACAGTCGCCCGTGCTCGGAACGTCTTTCTACAACGTCATGGCCAGCGAACGAAGTATCCGTGACTATGCTCAACGAACACTCTTCTACGACTATCGCAGAGTCACAGATCGGCTGGTTTCAAATCTGTATGCCACGAGTCACCAGTCAGGAGCTCAACACGCCATTGCCGCCTTTCTGTCGGGTTACTTGAATGCCGATATCCGGCAGGCATTTGCACGACTTCAGCAACGCGTTGTCCTTGTGTGGGGAAAGCAAGACGCTACAACTCCAGTCTCAAAGGCAGAATTACTTTTGGAGTTGAATCCAAATGCTGAGCTTGAGGTGTTTGATTTCTGTAGGATGATGCCGGAACAGGAACATCCCGAACTCTTCAACGCTTTAGTTGAGGAGATATTTGCCGTGCGAGTTTACAAAGTTGGCAGCACGGCTCGGTAGGGATTGAAGTCGGCGGTAACACTTATTAGATCGGATTAAGACCTGACGCGGAGAACGCGAGTTTTCGCAGAGCAGCTTTGTGCAAAAAGTCAGATACCACCTGCTTTAGCAGCGTGGAGTCTCAGCTTCGCGCTAGGTTGCAGCTTTGGAGTGACGGTTAGATACCACCTGCTTCAGCAGCGTGGAGT
>Ga0163162_10005565_pt1 | contig 12190 bp, 15 predicted proteins | sample S55metaG_FD_115310 | JGI IMG/M metagenome (GOLD analysis project Ga0163162, IMG submission 115310) | Switchgrass rhizosphere microbial communities from Kellogg Biological Station, Michigan, USA - S5-5 metaG | ecosystem: Host-associated > Plants > Roots > Rhizosphere > Soil | place: USA...
CGTGAATCAATTCCGCTGGCACCTCTTGAAATTAGAGACGCCGTTTTTCAGGAATTGATAAGAATATCTTCTGCGTCGAACTACAGAGAGGAACTTGTCACCGGCCCAGGTGGTCTACTTTCCCGAGGACTGCTCAAGGAACAAGCAACCAAGTACGGTGCGTTGCCTCCGACAAAACGAGACCGCTCAACTCTCGCAGGTATCTTAAGTAGCTACGTAGGAAATCACTTTCCAAACTACGCCAAACTATATTCAGGAGCGGGAGTAGTAGGCGTACCAGGATTTTGGCAAGACCCTCATACGGTGGTCCACATTTGGAAACCACGCAACTATCTAATGCCGATCCTGGTAATTCCCTATAAAGATGCAAGAAGGCGGATCCAGGCGTGTCAAATCAGATTGCACGCAAGAGACATTTCGCTTGGCGGCAAAAAATACCTTTGGCTTGCATCACCACTGGAACGACGTGGTACGAGTTCCGGAACACCGATACATTTTACCTTCACGCCAGAGGAGCTTCCGGCGGGCGAAACAGTCGTTATTACTGAGGGCGCTTTAAAGGCAGACACACTTGTCAGCTTCCGGCCCAAAGCCCGCGTGATCGCTACGACCGGAGTAAGTTGCTCGCATGATCAGATCATTGAAGCAGCAAGACCATACAACGTACTAATTGCCTTTGATGCAGATCACAGAACAAATCCTGCCGTATGCCGACAGCTCGCTAGATTGATTGTCCAGCGTGACAAAGATTCCAAAGAACACAGATCATCAACCGCAACGAAGATTATTGTTTGGAATGGACCAAAAGGAATTGATGATGCAGTCCGAGCAAATATTGGACTAAGCGCTTTGACAGTTTCAGAGTGGTACGCCAACCTCGAAAATGAAGCGCTGGAAGAAGTAAAGAAATTCTGGAGAAGGATGAATTTCAAACCTTAGGCGCAACTCACACCAACCCGTTCATCCATTCATGGTTTTTTAGACTAGCAGAGTAGCGGCGCAGTCAACAGACCGATCGGCACAAGCAGCAGTCTGTACTTGTCTAACGAGTCAACTCTGCTTAGTGGACGACCATACGCAGAAACAGGCGGGCAGCGCCAGTCGCATTAATGAAAAACTTTGGAGTTATTTAAAGAAATGAGAATCTTGCTCGGCACGCTTCTTGGCTATAGCCTTCGACAAAGGGAGAGATTGCTGATCACAATCCTCACCTTCGTTCTCATCACTATCTATATCGCGTTGCCCACTCTGTCACTCGCGATCCAAGCTATAGCCCTTACGCACCTTGGCCTGTCTGGGTCCACCGCGAACGACTGGCCAGACCAAAACAAACAGGAGTTCCCGCAATCAAAGGTTTGGATTATCAATCTGCTGTAACCACACTACGGGGTTCTCACTTAAACATTCGTGTATTGGCAACGCGCTACGACTTACCACAGCAACCGGGCACAATTGTCGACCAATCCCCGGCCCCTGGAGAACAGGTCGACTACAACTACGCTGTTGGTGTGACCATCACTGACACCAGCCCTTCCAAGACGACGTACACGTGCAAGTTTTCATCGGTTGCGCTGAGTTCACCCTCCGTTCCACGAACATTGAGGCTCTCCTCACGCCCTCCTTCCAACCGACATTCCTCAACACAACGAATAAAAAAAGAGGCGGTTACCGAGTCGGTGATTCACTAAGGATCTCCAAAAGGAACCCGTCGTAATGAGATTTTTACTTGGCGTTCTCGTTGGTTACATCCTACGAGGAAAACAGAAACTGCTAATCAGATTTCTTGTGACGCTGGCACTGGTCGTGTATGTCGTTATACCGGCAATTGCGCTTTTGGGCCTGAGTATTGACGTCCAACGTGAGCGCCGGTCTAGACCAGCTCAAACCAAGGTGCCAGTCGTCAAAGGACTGACCTATGAAGACGCCGAGAAGAAGCTTCACGCCGCTAAGTTGAATATTCGACTGTTGGCGACACGTTACGACTCAACCTTTCATCCCGGATTGATAATCGACCAAACTCCCGCACCTGGGGAGGAAGTAGTTTGCGGCTACCCAGTTGGGGTTACGCTTAACAAAAAGGATTACGTGGGTCCTGGTCCGTAAAGTTGACACCTAAAGCATTGGACCAGATAAGCCATACGCTGCGTTCTTGGCGTATCCAGCCTCCCTGTCTCTCAATAAGCGCGACAATACAAATCGTTTGCCCGCAGACACGGAGGTTTTACGTAATCACTTCCTCCGAGGTTGCTAAAATGAAAAATGTTTTCTCTCTTCGCAAGCGTTCATTCCTCTCGCCTGTCTCAACCGGATATACGTCGCATATCTTCGCTGAGGTTGAATCCTCGAACGAGGGCGAATACAGGTGGGGTCACAACATGCTTACCATTGCCGATTGCCGGCGCAGAGTCCAGATTGAATTCTTTCTGGGAACCAAGCGAGAGCGTTGTCGATCCCTAGCCAAAATCAATTTGCTCATTGCCATTCTCACGCGCTTTCGCGACGTGCTCTCAAGAGAGATCGCGTTAATCGAAAAAGCTAAAGCCAAATAGGCGCCTGAAAACAATCGCGGGCCAACTTGCAGCTATTCATATCAAGTGACGGCTGGAAATGGGCTGGCCCGCGATATCAAGACTTACTCGAGTCAACTCCTCTGCGCGAGAAGAAAAGAGTCAACTAATGCCAACTACTAAACATGAACTGCTCGATTGGTTAATGGATGTGCCGGAAGATGCAGAAATTGGAACGGATGGAGCTGGACTAGCTTTGCTCGCAATTCTTGGCACCAACGTTCACCTGTTAGAGGTCGGCCGCATTCCAAATGCGGACGAGCTCTATACCGAAGCGATCAATCAGGCAATGCTGGAACGACTGCGGCGGATTGATGCAGCAGGTGGGGAAACGGAGACCGGCGTAATAATAGTAACTTTTCAAGGTTACATCTCAGGCGTTCCTAGTCTGTTCTCTACCGACTTCCATACGGCGTTTATATTCAAGAATACAGAACAGGCGGCGAGCTTTATGACAGAGTTTGCAGACGAACTTCACAATCCGCAGATTCTCGACTGCCCGTAATCCGACCAGCGAATAATTCGCATTGAATTCTTCTTGTCCTGCCGCCCAGTAGACGCTCCAGTCATTCGCAAAAATCAACCTCTTTCACCGAAAGCTAAAAACTATGGGACACTCGCGACCCCGTCCGAAACATCTTGCAAAGAAGCTCCTGCAAATCCGGCGCAGCTTAGGAGTGTCTCAAGGAGAGTTGGTCAGACAACTTGGTGTTCAAGCTCTGATCGAACATACGACCATTTCCAAGTACGAACTCAACAAAAACGAACCGCCGCTCACAATCCTGCTCGCCTATGCTCGCCTCGTAGGAATTTTCGTCGAGCAAATTATTGATGACGAACTTGAATTAACAATTTGATTTTCGCAAGCCCAGTGATACTTTCCAACCCACAATTCCCTTCCCAAACATCAGTCGACTTTGGCCCACACACAGTCGATGTCGTATGTTGGTTAGGAATGCGCATACGTTGAGCAGATAGAAAGGTCGACATGACAACAACCTCAGTTCGAAGTGTCCCCTGGTTGCTCGAACAACTTGAAGATCCGTTTACGATGTTTCCTGTCGAGGACGTTGCAGATACTCTCTTCCAAGCTGTTGACGAAACCGAGGCGCGGAAGGCGGAGCACACAGATCCTTGGTGGAGCGTGAATAGGAGGTTCTGGTCGGTTGAACAAGAACACTACCGTGAGATTGGGCTTCTCATTGGTGCGATGTTCGTCCTTGGACAGGCCGCCATCACGCAAACGGTCTCCATACTAAATGAGTTGAGCAAGCATCCACAGGCACAAGGCGTTATACCTAGTAAAAAACGAGCAAACTGATCGCACATGCCCCGAGCGAGTTTGTCAGAAAGATTTCCGGTCTTGCAGGAAAGAATAAATGACGTTAAAGCGGTGAACGCGATTCTCGATGGGGAGATTGTCGCGCTTGACGCGAAAGGAATGCCGGCGTTTGAGGTTTGGGTTAGTTAGTTATTGTGGTCTTCAGCAACCGGAGCATCCGCCCTTTTGGTTTGCCCGGAAATCTACTAGAATTCACTGCCTTTTCAATCCGTCGAATCTTTAGACTTGGACCATTGCCTCGCCTGCGGAGTCTGTCCCATTAAAGGACCCGGCAGTGCCTCTCATAGTTTGAGCTTTTCAAGTTAGGACAGGATCTATTAGAAAGTTTGTTGATCTGGAATCTCTCTCATAGCGCTTCAACCTCATGTCTGCATAAGGAGCTGAAAAAAACAATGTCCATACTCGTAGAGCTCATAGCGCTTGTCGGTGCCGGCGTGTGCGGCGGATTTATATCAGGCATGCGCGAGTGCGGGGAGCATAAGATTCGTTTGCCGCGCTCAGGACGCCGTATCGAACTCGGCATAGCCGGAGATGCGATTATCGGAGCGGCCGCCAGTGTCGCAACATATACCGTCGCAATTGCTTCCAGACTCATCGATCCGCCCACCGATCCGCATGGCTTGCTCAAAGTAGTGTCTGTCGGCGTTGTTGCAGGATTTGCAGGTATTCATCTCCTCTCAAATATATCCAATCGTCTTATTCGAGATTTAAAAGGTGTTAAGGAACAGGTTCGCTATTTGGAGACAACTGAGGAGAGTCTTTGGATAGCAGAAAGAGGGGACGATTTATTACGGGACAGGCGATATGAGGCGGCGGAACGGGAGTTCATCGAAGCCAATCGAGTCGATCCGAATAACGAGCGTGCTGTAATTGGATTAGCAAAAGTGTTTCGATGGACGCACAGGCTTGAACGATCAGTCGAAACCCTCAACGACTTCATCGAGAAAAAACCGGAAGCAAGTCGCGCCATCTACAATCGAGCCTGCTACAAATTGCTATTGAATCAGCCATCCGAGGCACTTCTTGATTTGGAACGTGCGATTAACCTTGATCCCTACTATTCCTCATATGCCCTAACAGATCCCGATTTCAATAATGTGAGGCACGATGCCACCTTCTTAGCCGTTGTACAGGGGTCCGCTGATCGTGGGCGGAAGCTCTTTGTCTCTACCTCAGGAGAGAACGAGGTATGAACGGAAAAGTATTTGGCGTCCTGATAGCTTTGGCTGTATTTGCGTGTATAGCATTCCGGTTAGTCGAAGCTCGATTGGGTCTTCTTGGAGGAGCGATGGCTATGTTTATTATTGCCGGCTCTCCAGTACTTTGGTTTCGAAGCTTTGTGGATACGATGGGGAAAACTGAGTTTCTAAAAGTAATTCTTCCCGTATTTTCATTTACATCAGTTGCAAAGGTAACCGGGTGCACTGCAGCGTTTATCAATCTACTTGCCGCACCCCTGACAAGTTGGGGAACTCTTCTCGTGCCCATGGCAGTACTTCTTGCGTTCCTCACAAACATGGCCTTGGTAAGCGCAACAGCAAGCGGCTTAGCCGTGGGAGGTGTCTTGCTGCCAATTCTTCTTCAGGCGGGAATTGATCCGCCTCTTGCTGTTGCCTCAGTCCTCGCTGGTACGTGGGGTGCTGTCCTGAGTCCGGGGAGCAAGCATGCAGCTTTGATCGCAGAGGCTACGAATCAGTCGATAAGAAATCGTGAAGGATCGGCAGTAGAGGCGATGGATGTTGTGCGTGGACACGCACGAGTTGTCGTTGGTGTTTTGGTTTGTGTTATGGCGCTGATGTGGCTAGAGGCGGCGTTCTGGCCAAGGAAACCCGTTATGACTGTGAGCAGGTCTTCCATCCAGTTTATTAATTCCGAGTGGTTAAAAGCGATAGTGCCTGTATTACCGCTCGTGCTCCTTTGGGTGATCCCTCGCATTTCGAACGCAAAAATAGCGCGTTGGTTCCCGCGCGATCTTGTGGTTCTACAGACGATGTTCATTGGTATCGTTTTAGCGGTAATCGTAAAGCATGCCCCGAACAGCTCCGCACCGGAAGGTCATGGAAAATGGCTGGCGGATGCGATGTTTTCCAACGAAGGAATGGCATACGCTTACGGAACTGTCATGACAATGATAATTGCCGCTATGGTTTTCGTTGCCGGACTGCAGCGCCTGGGAGTTTTAGATGCCTTGCTTTTTTTCTTGCGGACTCAGCACCGTCGCGCCGCATGGTATGCGCTCTATGGCGATATGGCGTTTGCTGCTTTAAGCGGTTCCGGGGATGCCGCCTCTTGTTCGTTCAACTTAGGCGTGACGCCGAATGCTACTAACTTTAAGGAGCAACCGCGAAAACTGGGTAGTATGGCTTGGTTGGGTGCTGAGATGGGTCGGTGTATTTCGCCGGTAGCGGTCGTGACATTGGCCCTCACTCACTTGGCAGACGGCTTAATTCCAGGTCTAACCCTTGCGGCTCTGAATGTCGTGGCTTGGACAGTGCTTCCCATAACACTGGCGGGTTTGATAGCCGGGTTATGGCGGGATTCCATAAAGGGTTAGCCGCAGCCCAGCAACTCCGCGGTTTCGAGATGCTATTGGCAACGTGCCAAACCGCGCTCTAAATCCTCTCGGCCAACTATCATTCGGAACTGGCGACTCCAGAGTATTCGGATTCGTCCACTTACCAAAATAACTCACTTACCAATTAACTGTTGGCCAACCTTTGACTTCTTTCTCAATTTGGGATAAAAGGCGGTTGCTTCACCTATTTCCTCTGATAGGAGTTCGCTTAGTGATGGGATCCCCTGTTTCTCGTCTGCGCGATTCCTCGTTACCTTTTCTTTAATGCCGGACATCCTCGAGCCTCATGCCTGAGTTATGACTCTTTGACGTACTGACACTAGCCGAAACCGCTAATATGGCCATCCTTCTTTCGAAAGCATTGTTTTTCACATTGCCATTTATTATCGCCGGCCTGATACATATCGCAGTCATCAAATTTGGATGGCTAAAATCGCTCGAAGGCGTTCCCCTAGACGGTGGTGCAACAATCAATGGCCAACCAGTATTTGGCAAAAACAAAACGCTTCGAGGCGCTGTCATTGTGATACTTAGCACTATGGTCTTCTTCATCATAGAAGGAGTAGCGGCTCGCCATTCTTCAGTCGTAGCAAAGCTCGCAGTTGTCAATGTCAATCTAATCCCTTCTATAGGATGGGGGGCACTACTGGGGGTCGGCTGCATAGTAGGAGAACTCCCAAATAGTTTTTTGAAGCGTCGATTGAATATTGAACCTGGCGCGGAACATCCGAGTGGTTTCCTTAAAGCGTTCTTTTGGGTTATGGATCAGATCGATAGCTTGTTTGGAGTCATCGTAATCGCAAGCTTCTATTGGAGACCATCATCACGTATGTTCATCGCATTGTTAGTAGTCGCCATCGTAATACACCCGATCGGAGCGGCCATAATGGTTAGGCTTGGACTCAAGTAAACCGTGGCCTCGATAGGAAGTTCGTTGAGAAAGTTTGAGAGCGCGGACTTGCTCGGAACTCCACTCATAAGCATGACCATAGAAGATCAGGTTATCCTCGTAAATGAAGAAGATGAAATTGTTGGCGTAGGTGAGAAGCTCAAGATTCACCGACTCGGCTTATTGCATCGCGCTTTCTCAATATTCATTTTTAACTCGCATGGAGAATTGCTGTTGCAGCGCCGTGCCCTCAGTAAGTACCACTCTCCGGGATTGTGGTCGAATACTTGTTGCGGCCATCCCGGGCCGGCCGAGCAGGTTATAACTGCCGCTCAACGCAGACTAAGAGCTGAAATGGGCCTGAACTGTAGACTTAAGCGCGCAGGCAGCTTTCTCTATCGAGCCGATGTCGGCGATGGCCTTCGCGAACATGAATTGGACCATCTGTTGATAGGACGTTCTGATCTCGATCCAACTCTCAACCTTGAGGAGGCGATCGCCTGGAAACGGTCCGATCTTGCAACGCTTGGAAAAGAAGTTCGTGATCGCCCCGAAGATTTCACGTGTTGGCTTAAGATAATCATGGATACTCAACTTCATAAGTTTTCAATCGCCCGATAACGATGTCTATTTAAACGAAGACATAGGACTACGACACGCACCAAATTGTTCTATACCCTCTTTTGATCGAGAACCGCTTTGCATTACGGGTTCTGGAATCAGGATACGAAAAGTCTATCGAGGCCATTCTCAATATGAACAGTTTCATCAGAGAGCTTTCCTCCGATGCGCGGCACCTAATGGTAGAGAGGGATTCGATCGATAGATGACAACTACTGGCCACTGATCCCATGCCATATACCTTGGCTATATTTGATTTTGACGGTACCTTGGCGGACTCTTTTGCTTCGTTTATTCATGCCCTCAATGACGCCGCCGTAAAATACACATTTCGAAGCGTTGGTGAACAGGAGATCGAATTGCTGCGGCATCTGGACGCCTCCAAGGCCTTGGAATATCTCGGGGTAGCGAAACGCAAGTTACCCTTAATCTCAAGATACGTGCGCAGTCGAATGATGAAGGATATCAGCCAAATCTCCTTGTTTGAGGGAACAGATCGTTTACTAGAACAGCTTGCTGCTCGTGGTGTTACGCTCGCAATTGTATCGGCAAGCCGATCGGCGGATGTCCGCCGAATTCTAGGGCCAAGGAACCAAACATTGGTTCAGCATTTTGCTTGCGGCGCTGCTTTCTTAAGTAAGCGGTTCAAGCTTCGCCAATTAGTTCGTCGGAGCAGCGTCGGACCATTTGAGCTTATCTTGATTGGCGATCAAATTGCTGATCTTCTGGCCGCTCGTGCTGAGAACATCCCCTTCGGAGCAGTTAGTTGGGGATTCAATAGCGGTGAGTCATTGAGAAGACATTCCCCAGACTTTCAGTTTGAATTCATGGATGAAATTCTGCAGAAAGTACCGTGGTGCAATCGGTCAGAGCAATGAAGGCAAGGTGTAAGAATCTGGGCTAAGATATTACAATAATGCGTCGACCCTTGAGGGATGACTGATCCTTGAAACGTGCGGCATCCATGCGTGGCTATAGATATAGCGGCCGTAGAAAGCTATTCGCAACGGACTTAAGACTAAAAGAGTAACAATGTATTTGCTAGATGATTGATGGAATCGGACCAGTAAATTGGCGTGGGTCGACGACTTCAAGTTTCGCCGCCCTGACGGGAGACGAACAGTTTCAGCATCAAACGGTCTCAGCTTTAGCGCAGAACTGGTGATCACCTTTCACACGTGAGCAGCAGACCCTACCCGTTCGTTGTTATTATCCACGGTGCAGTGCTCCGGGCGTCCACTCGCCGTTGGATGAACCTCCTTAAGGATCATCTACTGGGCTGCGGGATTCCAGAGGTTCGTTTATTTTTCTGGAGCGGGAGAGCAAATTTAGGTGCTATCGACGAAGCTGGCGTCAATCTCTCGAAGGATCTTATGAACTGGTTTCCAACTGAGAATACGAAGTCCGGAGAGTCACTAAGAGTGTTCGCAAAAAGCTCAGGTGGTCTCGTGTTTAGATCAGCGCTGCGACACTTGGCTGATCGTTCTGCCCAGGTGCCCAGCGACGTACTGTTACAGGTAGCCGTTCCGAATCCTGCCGTAACTGAAAGCACAATTTGCGCAGTAAAAAGGATCGAGAACCTCTACTCTAGTAGCGATTGGTTTCTTCGATTCTTTCTTACGGTAGGACCGTACAAAGGCTATCGACAAACACTGGCAGGAGTTAATCAAAACGGCGGTTGTAACTATGTTCATAATGTAGAGGTTCCAGCAATAGGCCATGATGGATTTAATTGGAATACCTTACTCAGATCGGGAAGGTGGGCTGGAAAGAACCTATATGACGTCTACTACGAAATCCTCGCAGACTGAAAGCGTGACCACGCAACCAAACCCGAGCAGTGACGCGCTACTTACTGAGTACGAAAGTGTCGGCCAAAACTGGCGCTTCTTCATCGGATTGCGCGCTTCGACGTTTAGCGCATTTATTACGATCAATTCGACACTGGCAGCCGTGACAGGCTGGATCTTGAGTAGCAGAATTGAGATTAACAAAGCAAGAATCATTTCAGTACTTGCTCTAGTGTCCATAGTTTCCACGATTGCTGTGGCGTTGACCGAGTATCGACTCGAACGACTTTTTCATACCTGCCTCTTGAGAGGTCTCGAGTTGGAGGAATCACTTTCACTTGCAGGAGGTCAATACCATAAAATTAGGCAACTGGAAGTTAGCCATAAGAGCCAACCCACAATAATTACTTACACCAGGATCATGATGTTTATCTTAGTACTAACTTTATTAATGTGGACGACCATACTACTGTTTAGCGAAAGAGTAGTAAGAGGAACGGCGCAAGTCGAAGAGAAACCATCCGCATCGCCTGTGCAAAAATAAATGTTCAAAATCATCCGTAGATTGGTTGTCAATACAAAGCCCACCAATGAATTATCGATATGAGTAACACAATATTGATTATGCAGGGCACCCTCTTTACAAATCGCTGACGAGCGTTTTCTGCCTCAGATCAGAAAGTACAGGCCGACAACGAACAGCATTTTCATTATTAAGGTGGCCCGTCTGTAGCTTGCGAACTTGAACCAGTAAAATGCAGCAAGCGCGAGCAGAAATGTCATACTGATCAAGACGACAACATCTTGTGCCTTACGTAACTGGACCACCAAAAAGAGCAAACCTATAGCGTCAAGGCAAAACCCGACAAATCCAAGCGCCATCGGATTGAACCTGTGCATGAATGTTACGGTGTCGCCCGCCCGGTCCCTGATGTCCAGGCATATCTCTCTTCCGATGGTGATTAAGAACAGAGATACCGCGACGATGTAGAGTCGTGTTTCGTCGGGATACCAGGCGATAACGATCAAAATCAGGATTGAACCAGCGGTCGCGACATGAGGTGGTTTGAGGCTCGGGAAGCACTTGACTGTGTATCCATAGCTGGTTGATACGATGATAAAGGTGTAATACCAAAACGCAACTCCTGGTGTGACGTAATACTTAGTTGTAAAGAGGGCCAAAGACAGACACGTAAAATACATAATTCCAGCACTTGTGGTTGTCAGGTGACCAGCTGGTAAAGGTCGCCATGGATGATTCACTCGGTCCCTTTCCACGTCGTCCAAGTCATTGGCGATAAACGTACACATGCAAGCAAACAGCAACGGAATCGCCCTGCCAAGGCTCATCCACAGGTCGTGGGTTCTCACTAACAATGGAAGGAAGACCGCCACGAAGCCAAGCAGCGATGTTCCTAGCCGGGTGAGTCGGAGCATGGCGCGGAGTATTAGCACTATAGTTCCTGTTTATCTCATTCAAAGCGTCCAATCGAATTAACAGGCGCTCCAACTGAATGATCGAGGCGGAAGGTCGTTTTTACGCTACCCCGATTGACAATAGGTTTGGCGGTTTGGCCCAAGTTGAGCTGAGATCATATCAGCGCTCACGCGAACTCAAACATCTTTGACATTGTTTCGCGCGGAAACCCCTATGTAAGCGTCCCGCGATTACACCCACGAGTTACTAGAGATTTCCGGTTTTTTGGTTAACAAATATTCCCTGGGCGTCTGATGGCCCAAAGACTTGTGTGGTCGTTCTTCGTTGTACTCCTTAAGCCAGAGGGCGGTTTGTTCACGCACTTCTGACAAGCTTTGAAAGACAAACATGTCGAGCACTGCTTCACGGTAGCTGCGATTGAATCTTTCGATGAAGCCGTTCTGCATTGGTCGTCCAGGCTTGATGAACTCGAGCAGCACGTTGTGTTGTTCAGCCCAATCAGCCAGCGTCACAGAGACCATTTCTGGACCATTGTCTAATCTCAGCTTGCGCGGATAGCCGCGCACAGCGGCTATCCGATCGAGCGTGCGCACGACGCGTGGCGCCGGCAGATTAAAGTCCACTTCGATCGCCAACCCTTCGCGATTGAAATCATCCACCACGTTGAAGGTACGAAAGCGACGATCACCCCATAACGCATCGCTCATGAAGTCGGCAGACCAACACTCGTTTATTGCTTCAGGCACCACTAGTGGAGCAGGATATCTTGTTGGCAAACGTCTTTTGCCTTTCCGTTTTTTGTTTAGTTTCAGCGCGCAATAAATGCGATGGACGCGCTTGTGGTTCCAACCATGGCCCAGCCGACGCAAACGCCGGAACAACTTACCGAAGCCTTGCTCTGGTCGTTGCCAGGCCAGCTCCAGCAGTAGTTTGACGATTGGCCCATCGGCATTTGGTCGTGGCTCGTA